>Ga0213839_1001117_pt1 | contig 19395 bp, 13 predicted proteins | sample SWPATP21_FD_160075 | JGI IMG/M metagenome (GOLD analysis project Ga0213839, IMG submission 160075) | Coastal seawater microbial communities from Marineland, Florida, United States - SWPA TP2 #1 | ecosystem: Environmental > Aquatic > Marine > Coastal | place: USA: Florida | collected 2016-08-14
CCGCCCTTGCGCGGTCTGCGGAGGGGTGGGCGATGGCTTGCGCGGGGCGACTCGACGAGGCCGCTGCGCTGCTGGCGTCCGTCCAGCTCGACCTGGACTCCGCGCCGCGGGCTCGAGGGCGGGTCCAGGTGTGGAGGGCAGTGATCGCTGCGCGGCGCGGAGCGATCCCCGAGGCACGGGTGCTCCTCGAGGGAGCCCCCCCACCTCGCAGCGAGGACGAGGCGCTGTGGGGCTGGGCCGAGGCCGAGATCGCCCGGGCTGGGGGCGACACGGATCGCGTAGAGGCCTTGTGGGCACAGCATCGCGGGCACGCCGCTACCTCGGACCACCTCGTGCGGCGCCTGTGGTCAGGGGTGCGCAGCGAGCGGTCGTAGGCCTGCCGGGCACTCCCGGATTGCTCAGCGTCCCGGCGCGAACACCACCGAGTCCGGCGCCACGACCGTGATGGCCTCGGGGAGCTGGTCGGCGGGGGTGAACAGGAAGTCGCGGTACAGGTAGACGCTGTTCTGCGCCTTGTCCGCCACGTAGAGGTTCTCGCCGTCGTAGGCGATGTCCACGGGGTTGCCGAGGCCGGCGAACGGTCCGCCCACCAGCTTCTCCACCTGCACGTCTCCGTCCGCCCAGGAGGCGAAGGGGATGGTGAAGAGCTTGCCGTCAACCGCGCTGGCAGCGTCCCCGACGTCGGCGAGGATCACCGTGTCCGTCGTGACGTCGTAGCGCACCGAGTGCAGGTTCACCGACACCTGGAGCACCCCGTCCATCGGGGTCACCAGCCGGTCCGGACCGCCCGCGCCGAGGTCGCGGCTGAAGTCGTCGTAGATCCCAAGGGTTCCGTCGGTGAAGGCGAGGAAGAGCATGTCGGTGGTCTCGTCGTGGTGCAGGTCCCACGGGCGGCCGCCGGCCGTGTCGACCTCCACCAGCGGGGCCACGTCACCGGCTGCGCAGGTGCTGAACACCCGCACGGCGGCGTCGGTGCTGTCGTTGCCGATGTCTGCGACCAGCAGCAGGCTCTGGGTGTCGACCACCTCGAGGCCCTTGGGGTTGATGAGCCCGGTGTTCGCGCCGCTGATCTCGCGGTCCCAGCCGCCGTCGTACTGGCCGTCCGGGCGGTCGGTCATGCGGGCGATCACCGCCACGCCACCGTTCCCGGCGTTGTCGTCGAAGCTGACGTAGGCGTCTCCCTCCACCGAGAAGGTCACGTTCTCGATGCTGTCCTTCGTGGTGTCGAAGCCGTCGGTCGTGCTCTGCAGGCCGACGCTCACCCGGGACAGCATGCCGGCCATCGCGTTGGCCGTGTCGCTGGGGTTCGAGGTCACGAACAGGCCGCGGGTCGGCGTCGCGGGGTCGATCCGGTCGCTGACGTTGGTCGTCCACGCCATGTCCGCCACCCGCACCAGGGACTCGGGGGCATCCGCAGCCATGGTGTGGTCCGGGGCGATGTCGCCCGAGTCTCCCGACATGACGTCCCGGAAGACGAGGAGCTGGCCCTGGGCCTTCTCCGCGACCCGGGCATCCCCGCCGTCCAGGACGAGGTCCACAGGGTTGCCGAGCAGGGTCGCCGGTCCCTCGATCACCCGGTCGGGCTCCACCATGCCGTCCGCGGTCGACGCTGCGGAGATCACGTAGATCGAGCCGTCGGTGTCGAAGCCGGCCGTCTTGCTCGTGGTGGCGGCGCCCACGTCGCTGACCACCAGCGTGTCGTGGGTGGCGTCGTAGTCGATGCCGTGGAGGTTCGACCCGATGGCCGCTCCGCCGCTGTCGGAGGGGGTGATCACCCGGGCCACGGTGCCGCTCCAGCCGCTGGCGGCGAAGCCGTCGATGACCCCGATGGTGCCGTCGGTCATCGCCAGGAAGGCCCGGTCGGAGGCCTCGTCGTAGTGCAGATCCCACGCGCTCACGGAGAGCGACGTCGTGGCGAGGGGGGCCGCGTTGCCGGCCGCACCGGCGCCGAAGGCCTTGATGGTGCTGTCGCCGGTGTCGGCCACCAACAGCACGCCTGCATCCTTGGCGATGGCCATGCCCTTGGGGGTCACCAGCGTGGTGTCGGCCCCGGTGAGCTCTCGGTCGCGGCCGTCCAGGAAGGCGTCGCCGTCCATCATCGGACCGCAGAACGTGCGGACGCCGACGAAGCCGTTGCCGTCCCCCGCCTGGATCAGGTTGCCGGCGTGGTCCGTCACCACGCCCTCGTTGGTGACGGTCGCGAACTGGGCGAGGGCGGCGAAGCTCTCGGTCCGCAGGGAGACCAGGCCCCCGCCGGTGTTGTGGGCGACCCACCAGCTGCTGTCGGCGAAGGCGTCGACGCCGTCGTCGCCATCATCGCCGTCGTCGCCGTCCAGGCCGTCGTCGCCGTTCATGCCGTTCATGCCGTCGCTGCCGTTCATGCCGTCGGCGCCGTTCTGTCCGTCGGCTCCGTTCTGTCCGTCGGCACCCGCGGGGCCAGCGGCGCCCTCACAGGCGGCGAGGGTGCAGGCCAGGGCGAGCAGGGCGAGGTGTGTGGTTCGCATGGTTTCTCCTTCGGTGGGCATCGCGTGCCTGCGTGCGGCCGGCGACATGCTGGACCGGAGCGCAGGGTTGCTGTCCGTGGCCCCGGAGACGCGCGGCGCGAGGCCACAGATCACCGCCCGACGGTGTCTGGGCTGTCCGCGTTCGGCACGAGCCCTGGGGAGAGCAGCGCCACGACGGGGTCGTCGTGGATCGAGCCGGGATGCTTCACGAGTGCTTCACCCCCACGCCGGAGGCCCATCCCCGTGGGTGGCGTCGAGGTGTATCGTTGGCCATGAGCACCTCTCAGACGACCCATCGCGTCGCCTTCGTGTACGTCCACGCGTTGGCCTGCTTCTACCACCACATCTGGCACAACACCTACGTCGATCCGAGCATTCAGTCGGTGACAGCTGTGCTCTCGCTGGTGGCGGTGGTGGTGGCCCTGTGGTTCCCCTTCGACTGGCGGGCGGTGGGCGGCCTGCTGGTGATGAACCTCGTCGACGTGTTCTTCGTGCTGCCCGAGGTGCCCAACCACTGGCTCCTCACCGCCTTCTTCGATGCCTTCCTGCTGGCGGCCCTCGTGGCGACCCGCGGGGCTCCCGACGTGCTCTCCCGCATCCGCGAGCCCGTGGCGTGGGGGGTGGCCATCCTCTACATCTACACGGGCTTCTGGAAGCTCACGACGGACTTCCTGAACCACGACGTCAGCTGCGGGGTGATGGCCTGGCGGCGCCTCGCCGACCAGGTCCCGGGCCTTCCCGCCGACGGCCTCGGACCGCTGCTGGCCACCTACGGCACGCTGGTCCTGGAGCTGGTCTTTCCCTTCCTGCTCGTGTGGAAGCGGACCCGGCCGATGACGGTGTTCCTGTTCGCCTGCTTCCACCTCCTCCTCGGCCTCGACGTCATCCAGAACTTCGCCAACTTCTCCACGATCATGTGGAGCTTGCTGCTGGTGTCGCTCGACGACGATGCCTTCGACCGGCTCGGCACCATGGGGCCGGCCCTGCTGCGGGTCTCCCGGGCGTGGGCCGTGGTGTTGGTGCTGCTGCAGCCCCTCGCCGCCGTACCCTCCACCCACGTCCTGTACATCGGCCTGCGCTGGCTCGTCTGGGTGCTCCACGGCCCCCTGATCCTGTGGGTGTTCTTCCGCCTCGCCGGGGGCAAGCTGCCGGATCGGCCGACCCTCCCGTGGGGCTGGGCGTTCACCGTGGTCATCCTGCTCAACGGCATGATGCCCATCCTCGGCCTGAAGACGCGGAACAGCTGGCAGATGTACGCCAACCTTCGCCTGGAGGCCGACGTGAGCAACCACTTCCTCGTTCCGCGCTCTCTCGACCTCGCCGGGCTCCTGGCCGACGACGTGACCGTGCTCGACGTCTCCGATCCTGAGCTGAAGGCCCGCTGGGTCCGCCCCGAGCATCGGGAGACCTGGTACATGTTCCGGACGGAGCTCTCCAAGCGCCCGGAGCTGTCCGTGCGCTACGAGCGAGACGGCCAGCAGATCCGCGTGGACCGTGTCGGCGACGACCCGGAGCTCTCCCGCCCCTACCCGGCGCCCGTCCGCTGGTTCGTGTGGTTCCGGCCCCTGGGCCCCGAGGTGGGCCGGGTGTGCACGTGGTAGCGACTACTCGGTGTCGTTGATCAGGTGCATGCGGTCGGGGCTCGCCAGGGCCTCGGTATCGTACCGGAATGTGGGCGGCGGGGGTGGGTTCGGCACGGGGGGCCTGCCGGTCCTCACGCCCTGCTCGGCGAGGTCGACGCGGCGCATCAGCCGGGCCACACCGCTCTCGATCGACGACACCTCCGCCGGGATCTCCGGGTAGAGGCAGCCCAGGTCGTCCGGCCCGTTGACGAGGGTGATGGTGAGGGCCGGCCCGCCGAGGGCCTCGGCGTCGGCCAGGGTCTCGATGGACCCGTAGCGGACTCGGACCTCCTCGAGGGCCGCCAGGGCCTCGTCGGTGTCCATGCGGCCCAGCGCATGGTGGGCCCAGATCAGGTCCGGCTCGTCGGCGTGGCGCCAGCCCGGCACGCTCCGCAGGGCCTTCATCGCCCCCTTCGAATCGCCCTCGTGCTGGAGGATCACGGCCCGACGCCCCTGAGCGGCCCCGGCGAGGGGCGAGTCCACCATGTAGGCGTAGTACTCGGCGCTGTTGGGAAGCCGACCGAGGTTGTCGAAGTAGACGTCGGCGACCAGCAGCAGGGCGGCGTCCTTGGCCAGCTCGCTGCCGCCCTTGGCCTTCATCGTCGTCCGGGCCGACATGACCGCCGTCTTGAGCTTGCCGATCCCCCGCGCGTGGTGGGCTCGTGCGAGCTCGTCGAGCTGCTCGCCCTCGATGTCGGGACAGGCGGCCGATGCGTGGAAGGCGGCGAAGAGCAGTGCGAACATGGGGGTCTCCGGGAGAGGCACGGCCAGCGCAGGCATTCAGCGTGCGATGCGCAACCGGGCGAGCGGTACGCCCTCGCCCACCCGTCCCCCGTCGCTCACGACGCGCTCGAAGCCCAAGTGTATCAGGGCGTCGTTGGAGCTCCCGTCAGATCTCCGAGAGATGTGGCTCGAAAGTGTCGGTCCTAGGTTGCTTCTGTCCTCGATGACCGGGGGCGTGCGGACCAACCGCAAGAGGAGTTCATGATGACCCACGCAGAGATTCTTCGTTCCTGGCTCGACCCCGAGTTCCGAGCCTCCCTCGGCGCCGACGCGCCGACCCACCCCGCAGGCCTTGCGCTGCTCGACGACGCGGATCTCGCGGTCGCCGGCGGCGTGGACACGGAGACCCCGAGCGAGGAGGCGCCCGACGACGAGGTGTGTGCCGAGGAGGCCGGCAAGACCTTCTTCTGGTCCAACCGTCGCACCTGCATCAAGTGCCCGCCGCCGTCCAAGCCGCCGAAGGGCTGAGACGTTGCCGGCTCCCCGGTCCTGCCGGGGAGCCGTGCTGCCATCGCGTGCCCTACAGGAGCCGTCCATGACCCGAGCCGCATCGACCGCCCCACCTCGCCCCGTCGAGCTCCCCCTGTCGCCGGTGCCCGCCGCCATCCGAGAGGCCTACGGGCGACCCCGTGGCCGGTGTCCGAGGCCCGACCTGCGGGTCGCCGTGTGGCTCTGGCCCTTGCTCGACCGAACGGTGACGGCACTGATGGACGAGCTCGAGGCGCTTCCCCTCCGCGCCAACGACCTCGAGGCGCAGCTGGTGGAGGCCCTGCCATGGCACCAGCTGGTGATGATGGCCGACCGGACGCTGCTGCTCCACATGCACATCGAGGGCCTCTTCGGACGCCTGGATGGGCCCACCCCGGCAGCCCGCGCCGCCAGCTTCCTCGCGGGCCTCGAGGAGCCCGCCTCCGCCCTGGAGGTGTACGGCCGATGGCCGGTCCTGGGCACCGCCCTCGTGGAGGTGCTCGACGGCTGGCGCCGGCACATGGCCGAGCTCCTGACGCGCTTGGTGACGGATCTGCCGGCCATCTCCCGACACATCGCTGCCTCCGAGGTCGGACCGTTGACCGGGATCGAGGCTGGGATGGGGGACCCTCATCGAGGACAACGGTCGGTGGTGATCCTCGGCTTCGACGGAGGGTTCCGCCTGGTGTACAAGCCGCGGTCGCTGGCGTTGGACCAGGCCTTCGATGCCCTGCAGCGCTGGGTGGTGGGGCACACGTCGGCCCCCCCGGCGCGCCCTCGACGGCAGCTGGTCCGTGAGGACTACGGGTGGGAGCGTTTCGTTCCCCATGCGGGCTGCGACGACGCCGACGCGGTCGGGCTCTACTTCCGTCGGGTGGGCCACCTCGCGGCGATGTTCGTGGTGCTGGACGGCGCGGACCTGCACTTCGAGAACATCCGGGCCTGGGGTGACACGCCGGTGGCCATCGATCCGGAGTGCCTGTTCCAGCCCCGGGCCTATGTGCACATCGGGCCGGACGGAGAGCCCGTGGCCCCTGCGGACAACTTCCACTCGGTGCTGAACACGGGGTTGGTCCCCGTTGGGATCGACAAGGACCTGGACGGCGCCGCGATCGACGTGAGCGGGCTGAGTCAGGGGCTCTCGGCCCGCCTGGCCGCGTGGGAGGTCGACGAGGAGGGAACCGACGCTGCCCACATGGTCCGGCGTGCGGTAGACGCCGAGCTGCGGGGGGCGAACCTGCCCCTGCTCGATGGCGCCCCCGTGGACCCCGCAGACCATGAGGAGGACTTCCTCCGTGGCTTCCAGGAGGCGCTCGGGGCCGTACAGGAGCACCGAGAGGCCTTCGGGGAGCGGGTGGAGGCCTTTGCTGGGCTGGCGTCGCGGGTCCTCATGCGCGACACCCAGACCTACGCGGAGTTGCTCGAAGCCAGCTTTCATCCAGACTACCTGCGTGATGCCGATGCCCGCGGCGCGATGCTCGCCGAGCAACTCGGCCGCGAGGTGTCCGACCGTCCCCACCTGGCCCCCTTCGTGTCGATGGAAGTGGCGGACCTGCTTCGGGTCGACATCCCCGTGTTCGTGAGCCGACCCGACGCACGCCACGTGGACGGCAGTGATGGAACCCGCGTGGAGGACGCCAATCCCTACACGGCCCTCGACGTGCTGCGAGCCCGCCTGGCCCTTCGGTCCGATGCCCTGGCGTCCGAGACCTTTGCGATCCGCAGCAGCTTCGCGCTCAGCCGGCTGGAGCGAGCCGAGGGCGGAGGCTCCATGGGGTGGTCGGCGTCGGCCGCGCCCGAACGGCAGGCCGTGGAGGCTGCCCTGCGCTCGGTCCTCGACCAGCTGGTCCGGTGGGCCAGCGTCGGGGAGCGCTACGCCTTCTGGACGGGACTGCGTCGCCGAAGCTCCCGTTGGTCGGCGTTCGTGCTGGGCATGGGACTGCAGAGCGGGTCGGTGGGGATCGGGCTGGTGCTTCAGGAGGCCGGTCGGTGCCTGAACCACGAAGGCTACGGGCGGATCGGCCGCATGGGCGTGCGGACCGGAGCCCTGGCCGGCGCGCGCGAGCTCGCACCGGTGCGGCCGGTGCGGGTCGAGCTCGGCTTCCGATGGGGGTGGGGGGGCACGCTCTTCGGCCTCGCACGGTCCCTTCGCAGCACCGGTGATCCGTGGCTGGCGGCGTGTCTGCCCCCGATTGCCGCGCACCTGGCCGAGCGGGTGGTTCGCAGTCCGACGGCCCGCTTCCACCACGGGTTCGGCGGCGCACTGCTGGGCTTGGAGGCCCTTCACGAGGTGCTCCCGCTCGACGAGGACCTGATGGCCAGGGTGCGAGCGAGGGAGAGCGATCTACCCCGGGCCGAGCGCCCGGCGCGGGCGATGGCGCCGGTGCATCGCGGCGGACCGGCGCACGGAGGGGATGGGCACGGGGCCCTGCGGGGTGGGCTGGCGGGCCTGGTACTCGACGGTCTCGACGCTGGACGGTCCTGGAACGACCCGCAGCTGGCCGGGCCCCTCGCTGCCCTCGTCGCCAGCGTCGAGGCGGGGGATGTGCCCTGCGCCAACCCGCTGGGACTGCCGACGCCGGACCTGGAGTCGGGCTACGCTGGCATCGCCCTGGCGCTGCTCAGGGTGCTCGATCCCACGGTGCCCGCGCTGCATCGGGGGGTGTTGGCATGACCCACCGGATCCCCGTGCGGCAGCAGGTGACGGCGTCGGACTGCGGCGCCACCTGCTTGGGCATGGTGCTGGCATCCTACGGGCACCACGTGCCTCCGACCGATCTGCGAGACCTGGTCGGAGGGGGCGGTCGAGGGGTGACACTGAAGCGCCTCGCCGAGGTCGCGCGGACCTTCGGGCTGGTGGCCCAGGGGGTCTCGGTGCTGCCCACGGCTTACGCCGACTTGCCTCCAGGCAGCATCCTGCACTGGTCGGGGAACCACTTCGTCGTGTTCGAGGGCCGGGCGTCCCGTGGACGGCTGCGGGTGGTGGACCCGGCGAAGGGACGTCGGGTCGTCGACCCGGGCAGCTTCCGCCAGGACTTCACCGGCGTGGCGCTGGTGTGTGCGCCGGGGCCCACCTTCGTCGAGCGGGCCGCGGGCCCGAACGCCTGGTGGGCCTATGTGGACAAGGTGCTTCCGATGTGGCGCTCGGTCGCCGCCCTGGTGGCCCTCTCGGCGGTGGCCCAGGCCACGCTCCTGGGGGGCCCGATGCTGTCCCGGTACGCCATCGACCGCTGGCTCCCCGATGCCCAGGCCTCGGTGTGGGCCCTGGTGGCGGGGGCCGCGGCCCTGGGGGGAGCCTTGCTCCTCACCGAGGCAGCCCGGGCCGCCTGGCTGATCACGTTCCGGCAACGGCTCGACCGGGCGCTCACGGCCGGGCTGTTCGCCCACCTCCTCCGTCTGCCGCTCCCCTTCTTCCTGCAGCGTCAGGCGGGGGACCTGCTCGATCGGCTGAGGGGCCACCGCACCCTTCGGGATCTGCTCGCCCAGGTGGCGGTGGTGGCAGCCCTGGACCTGGTGCTGGTGATGGGGTCGCTCGCCCTGCTCGCCTCGCTGTCGATGCCCCTCACGGCCCTGGCGATGGTGGTGGCCGCGCTGGATGTGGCGGTGTTGGTCGGCTCGAGGCCCCTGAGGGAGGAGCGCACCCGCAGCGAGCTGCAGGCCAGGGCAGCCACCCAGGCGCTCGAGGTGGAGACCCTGCGGGCCATCGAGACCCTGAAGGCCCTCGGGGCAGAGGACGCCGTCGAGGCGCGATGGAGGGACTGCTACGAGACCCAGCTGGACGCGGTGGTGCGCAGGGAGACCGTCGATGCCTGGGTGGGGGTCGCGAACCGTGTGGTCGGCTTCCTCGGTCCCCTGTCGCTGCTCCTCGTCGGGCTGCTCCAGGTCCGGTCCGGAGCGGTGAGCCTGGGCACGGTCATGGCCATCTGGGCGCTGGTCGGCTCCTTCCTCGGACCCGTGCAGAGCCTGGCCATGCTGGCGACACGGCTCCTCACGGCGCGGGCGCTGCTGGAGCGTGCGGACGACATCCTGCTGGCGCCGACGGAGCCCCGGACCCCCACCGACCTAGCGGGGCGTCTGCACACCGTGCAGCTCGACGGGGTGCGGGTCCGACATGGTCGCACGGGCCCGTGGGTGTTGGATGGGGTCTCTCTCGTGGTGCGGCCCGGAGAGCACCTCGCCATCGTCGGCCCCAGCGGGTCTGGAAAGAGCACGTTGGTTCGGGTGCTCGCCGGGCTGTTGCGTCCCGAGGAGGGAACGCTGCGGGTCCAAGGCGTCGACCCCTGGCAGGGAGACGTGCGGGCGTATCGAGAGCGACTCGGGGTGGTGACGCAGGCCACCAATCTGGTGTCGGGCAGCGTGCGAGACAACCTCCTGCTCGGGTGCGACGACCCCGGGCCTGGCGCTGTGGAGCAGGCTGCACGAAGCGCGGCCATTCACGAGGACATCGCGGCGATGCCCATGGGCTACGACACGCCCGTCGGCGACGGCGGCTGCACCTTGTCCGGTGGACAGCGGCAGCGCCTGGCGCTGGCGCGCGCGTTGCTTCGAGATCCCGAGCTGCTGCTGCTCGACGAGGCCACGTCCGCCCTCGACACCCTCACCGAGCGATTCGTGCAGCGGGCCATCGACGACGCGCCGTGCGCGAGGGTCGTGGTCGCCCATCGCTTGTCGACGGTGATCGACGCAGACCGAGTGCTGGTGTTGGATGGTGGACGCATCGTGGAGCAAGGGGCCCCTTGGGACCTGGTTCGTGCGAACGGTGCCTTCGCCCGCTTGGTTCGGGCACAGCAGGGGCTGTCGGACCCGGAGGCTCATCTCGCCGAGCCCGTCTCGAACACCAGGAAGTACGGCACGGCGGGCTGTCCGGCTGTGTCGACGAAGCTCAGGAAGTCCGGGGCATAGTTGAACCATACGGCGTACGTGCTGTTGGGCTCGAGGTCGACCAGGCCGACGTGGACGCGGTCCGACTCGTAGTACACGTCGCTGATCTCCGGGAAGTCGTCGTCGACCTGCACCCAGGACCAGTACCCGTCGGCCATGGGCCGGCTGAAGGCGACCTCGATGCGGTCCAGACCCGGGTCCACCCCCACGGCACCGTTCCTGGGGCACGTCGACTGCACCACCGGCCCCTGGGGGGCATCGGAGTCCTCGGGAAGGAGCTCCAGGACGCAGCCCTCGTTGGTGGAGCCGTCGGTGCCCGTGTCGGCGCGATCCGTGTCGTCGTCCACCTCGTCGGCGACGCAGACACCATCTTCCTCGGTGGTGCCGGAGCCGCAGGTCAGGGAGGCCTCGCAGGCGGCGAGGAGCAGGAGAGGGAGTGTGCGCATGGTGGCCTCTCGTGGTGGTACCGGGGGATCCGTACCGAGTCTACAGGAGTGTCATCGGTGCACTCTACGGTGCTTGGGGCAGCTGGTCATGCCCACTTGATGAGCCAGCGCCTCACCACGAGCTCCCCGTGTTCCTCCGCCACGCTGTACATGTCTTCGCCGGAGACGAAGACCTTCGCGTTGTCGCTGGGGCGCCGGCAAGATTCCTCTGCGGCGCAGTACCTGCCTCATGTAATAGTGGCCGCGGATGAAGAAGGCTCGATTCAAGACGCAAGCCCGCACTGTGGACCACCTCGGGCGGGAGCAGATCGCTGACTGCCCCACGGCTGTCAGCGAGATCTGGAAGAACTCCTGGGATGCCTACGCTCGCGAGGTCTGCCTAACCGTGTTTGGCGACCCATCGCCCATGGCCATGGTCTACGACACCGGCCACGGGATGAGCCGCGACGAATTCGAGAATCGCTGGCTTACGATCGGCACCTCGTCAAAGATTGAGTCCGACCAGCCGCTTGACGACATTGATCGGCAAGGTCTCCCTGAGCGCCCACGTCAAGGCCAGAAGGGCATCGGTCGGCTCTCGGTCGCCCGCCTCGGGCCAGTGGTGGTGGTCATCACCAGGCGCGCTGGTGAGCCCTTTGTCGCGTCAGTTGTGGATTGGAGGATTTTCGAGAATCCCTACCTGGCACTCGACGACGTCCAGATTCCCGTGGATGAATTCGAGGGTACAGACGAACTGCCTGCGGTGTTGGAGCGGCTCTTCGAGTTTCATGCGGAGAATGTCTGGCCCACGTCTGATGATGGCCGAACCGAGCGCGTCGTGGCCGCATGGGAGCGCTACGACGCCCAGGCCAGCGGTGGGCTTCTGCCGAGTGAGCAGATTGCCCACACAGCGTTGCGGTGGACGGACATTCAAGACCAGCATCTGGCGGGTTGGCCTACTTGGAACGGCGAACACCCGTGCGGCACGGCAATGATCGTTATGGATGTCTACCCTGAACTGTCGTGCTTCGTGGGTGAGGATGCTGCCAGCGACGACGATCGACACGAGGATGTGCGCGATGTCCTTCGGCGGTCTCTGAACGGCTTCGTCGACCCCTATGAGGAGCGCGCCATGCTCCCTGAGTTTCGCTTCTGGTTCAAGACGTGGGAGCAATCCAAGGAGCGGGTCGAGATTTCGCGCGAGGATGGAGTGCATCGCAGCGGGATCGAGCAGATGGAACATGCGGTGATCGGGGAGGTGGATGAGCACGGCGTGTTTCATGGCCGTGTGCGCGCATTCGGCAGAGACTGGGTGCCGTGGACCCACACGCCCGCGGCTCCAGTGCCAGCAAACGGCAAGGGCGCAGTCGGGCCGTTTGGCTTCGTCATCGGCTCTTATGAACCGGCGCTCAAGAACAGCACCCTTACCCCGGATGAGCATTCGACGATGGAGAACCTCGCCGACAAGTTCGGTGGCCTCTTTGTCTACCGTGACCACCTGCGCCTGCTTCCCTACGGGCGCCCCGACAACGACTTTTTTCGGATTGAGAAACGGCGGACCAACCATGCCGGCCGGAACTTTTGGTCTCACCGGCGTATGTTTGGCCGCGTCGCGCTGACCCGACACGGCAACCCGAACCTCCGGGACAAAGCGGGCCGTGAGGGGCTTATTGACAACACCGCGATGCGGCGCTTCCGCGCCCTCGTCGAGGACCTCCTGCAAGGACTCGCCCGGCAATTCTTCGGAACCGATGCGCCGGACCGTGCAGCAATCATCTCCGAGAATCAGAAACGGCACGCCGAGCGCGCGATGAAGCATGCTCGGAGACACTCAAAGCTCTCTAGCCGCGCCTTCAAGAAGGACCTACGGACCAAGAGGCCGGAGTTGGACTCTGCCGCCGAGCGCGCCACGGCGCTGGACCACCGCCTCCAGGCGGCCCGAGAGTCCCGCAATGGTGCGGAGCTTCGAGCGATGGATGAGCAGATCGATGCGCTGCGAACCGTCGCGCGAGACCTCCAGTTGCCCCCACGTCCGCGCAAGCTCGGATCGGCTGAGGATGACTGGAGGCACTACCGGGATGGCCTCTCGGAGCTGCAGGCAACGCTCGACCGCATGGCGCGGCAACTCGAGTCTGGCCTAGAGGCTGCAGGGCCAGCGGATCCCGCCAAGTTGGTTCAGTCGGCGCTCGCGAGACACCAGAAAGCCCTCCACGACCAATTGGCGACGTGGCTGCAAGCTGGGACCAGGCTGCTCAGCGAAGAGAAGCGGCGCTTGGCCGACCAGGTCGCCGAAGACCGGAAGCGGTACTACGAGCTGGCAGCGCCTATCGCCAGCAAGGTCGACGCCAGCGGCGGCAACCTCGCCGCAGTACTCAACGGCCTGGATGGCGTCCGCAGTCAGCTCGAAGACGGCTACCTGGAACGCTATCCGCCTTACCTCCGTGCGCTGGAGTCTCTCAGTCAGGAGATTGATCTAGCCACTGCGCTGCAATGGGCGGACGATGAGCGAAACCACCTCGAAGAGCGGCTGGCGACCATCAGCGCCCTCGCTCAACAAGGCATCGTCTTCGAGATCATCGGGCACGAATTCCGGGACATGCAACGCGACATCATGGCTAATCTCCGCCGACTTCCCCAGGACGCGCAGCAGACGGAGGCCTACAGTGGGGCGCTAAATGCTTACCGGGGCTTGTCTCGACGCCTTCAGTTCTTCACCCCGCTTCAACGGGCCGGGCGCGTCCTGCGGGAGCCCATCACCGGCGAGGAAATCGGCTCATACGTGCAGGACTTCTTCGCGAAGCTATTTGCACGGGAGCGGGTGGACCTCATCATCACGCCAGCCTTCCGGGCGATCGAGATCACCGACTATCGCTGGCGGATCTACCCGGTGTTCATCAACCTCGTCCAGAACGCCAGGTATTGGGTCCGACAGTCCGACGAAAGCCGCGCCATCAGGCTGGACCATTTGGATGGTGTGACCACGGTGTCGGACTCCGGGCCTGGCATTGATCCTGATGACGCCGAAGCAGTGTTCGAGCTGTTCTACAGCCGACGTCGCAACGGGCGTGGTGTGGGTCTCTACCTCGCGCGGGTGAACCTGGCCGCTGGGGGACACACCATTCGCGTCGCGACCGAGGCGGGGGCCTCCCCCCTTCCAGGCGCGACCTTCGAGATTCAGTTCAAGGGTATTAGACATGACGACTGAACAAAATCAGCTTTACCGCCGCGCATTCATCGACCCCATCCGTACCGTTATGCTCATCGATGATCGCTTCCCGACGCTAGAGGAGGCGGTGGCCGGCAAGGGTGGGGGAGAGGCGCAGGGGAGGGCCGATACGGAGTGGCAGCGTGCCCAGCGCCTTTGGCGAGGGTGCCGGGACCGCCACTGGATCTGCGATTTGGACAACCACGCAGGGAGATCGGAGGGCGATACCCGACGGATTGCGGGATCCGATCTGATTGTGCTAGACTATCAACTCAATGGTGGTAGCGACGAAGACCTGGCCAGCCGAAAGCTCATCTCCGAGCTGGCGGACCACCCTCACACTAATCTCGTTGTGGTCTATACCTCGGAGGAAGTTGATCGCGTTCAGAAGGAGATCATGGCCTTCCTGGCCAGGCCTAGGATGCCAGAGATATCCGATGAGATGCGGAGCCTCGGCTTCGAGGAATACCTCGACGACGTCATGGAGCAGCGTGCGGTCGTTGAACTGGATGCCGCAGTCGTTCGGAATTTCCTTGCCCAGAGACCAAAATGGGGCTCGAACCTGAAGAAGGATCTCGGGGCTTTCTTTAGGGACATGTCCCAAGCAGTAAGCGAGGCGAAGAAAGGAAGGTGGTCCGACCGCCTGATCGAGCATGCGGTCGTGCGATTCATCCGCGAGCGGTACGCTGTCCCCAACGATGGCGTTCCTCGACTTGTCGAAGCTGGAACGACCGGCAACTGGATTTCCTGTGGCAACGTCTTCGTCACGGTCCTCCAGAAGCCGTTGGCTGCCCCTCACGATGAGGCTGGAGCATTGATTGAACACCTTGAACGAGCACTATCCCATTGGGAGCCGTCACCCCTGTTTGCGTCCGTTGCGTACGCGCGCGCTGAAGTGACGAGGACTGGCCTTGCGAGCGCAGCCTTGGCCTTGCCGTCGAGAGAGCTGGTGGCAGGATGGTGGTACACCCTGATTAGCGGCGCGGGCACGGAGGGGCGCCACCTGGCAGCGGAGAACATCGCTCGCGACCTCATGGACGGTGTTGCAACTTCGGTGGCGACGAAGCTTTCGGATTACGTTTTGGCATGTAGCGCCACAGCAGCCGGTGGTGAGCGTGACCGTCTAGTATCGGCGATGAAGCTCGCGAAGATTGATGATAGGCGTAAAATTGTCAAACAATCGGTGGCCTTCGAGTTGAATCATTTCCTGAGCTGCGCACCGGAGTACCGTGGACAGTTGGCGTGCGGCACAGTCTTCTTTGAAAGCGATAGTAAGCAGTACTATGTTTGTGTGACGCCCGCCTGTGACATGGTCAACCGGTGCCCCGACGACAACTACCATTGGATGAAGTCTCTCCATCCGTGGCGCCCTATGGTTGTGATGCGCCTGAAAGTCGAGAAGAGGGATGCGAAGAAGGTCGACGCGTTCAAACTCGCCCATCGCGCGGAGTGGCTCTTCATCAGAGATGGCGAGAAGAAGCTCGTCCTGGCAACGAAGCCCCAGCCCGACAGCGCACAGGTTAGCTTGGAGACGATGCTCGTGAAGGTCGATGGACCTCCGGGCAAGGAGATCCCCTGTCAACGTCTGACGCTTGGTGGCGACGACGGAGATAGAGTTCCAACGACCCGCCCGTCGACACTACGCCCCATCGCGCAGCTCCGTGCCCCCTACGCTGAGCAGGTCTTGGCGCTCGCAGGCCGTCATCTTTCACGCATTGGCACCGACTACGTGGGTATCGAGATCAAATGACCTGTAGCCTGGGGGCTTGGCCGAACTAAGCGTGCGGTGTAGCGCCGTTCCAAGCGCTGCTGCGAGCGCGACGGGGACGGCGTTGCCCACCTGCAGTGACTCACTCTCCACCCCACCCACGAAGGTCCAGTCGGGCGGGAAGGTCTGCAAGAGCGCAGCCTCTCGGACTGTGAGGCCGCGATGATGGACGGGGTGGATGAACCGCCCTTTGGAGGGATTCGTGCATCCACCCGTGATCGTGGGTGCGACCTGATGCGGGTCGATCCGACCATAAACGTCATAGTGACCGTTGTGGTTCCGGTGGCACTTGAGCACCCTGCCGCCGCGGTCGCGGACCTCGCGCCAGCTCTCGCCTGGTTTGACCAGCGCCAACAGCTCCAGGGTTGCGGGTCGGTGGCGGCGTGCCTTGTGGTTTGGATCGGACGCGGGGTGTGCGCCGGGTGCGACCTCCGGCAGCACTTCGCGGTGTCGCAGAAAGACCTCACCCACCGTGGTGCGCCCGCCGATGGGCTGAGGGAACACGAACGACTGGTCGACGTCCTGGCGCACGCCGACGACGATCAACCGGCGGCGGCGCTGCGGGACTCCGTAATCCTGGGCGTCTAGCTCGCGGTGATGTACCGAATAGCCCAAGTCCCTTAGTTGCTTTGACAAGCGCTTCCAGTGCCGCCCGGAGTCGGCCTGCAGCAGTCCCGGGACGTTCTCGAAGAGAAACGCCCGGGGTCGCAGCTCGGCGACCAGATCGAGGTACCTGAACACAAGCGAGGCTCGTCGGCCCTGTGCCTCGCGCCGAAGGCGGGCCGGCGAGAAGTCCTGGCACGGCGGCCCCCCGATAAGGGCGTCGAGCTGCCGGCGAGCGAGTAGTCGCTTCAACTTATCGACCGTCTGCTCATCGGCGACATCCGCCTGGAGACACTCGGTCTCCTGGGAAAGTCGCTCCACGAAGGATCTGCTGTAGGACTCGGCAGCGTTGGCATTGAGCTCGACGGCGGCGACGATGTGGAAACCAGCTCGGTGGAAGCCAAGAGACAGGCCGCCGGCACCGGCGAAGACATCGATAGCGAGTAGCGGAGGCGTTTGCATCTGGCTCCATCGCTCGATTGAGTGGCGTGCGGACAACACGAGCACGCTGCGCTCGTCACTGGCGAGAGTAGCGCGCAGGGATCGATGAGGGGAGCGGCTCCTTTCGGCCGACCGTATCTATCCTGCCTGGCGCAGGAGTACCAACGCAGTACCTGGGTAGCTACGAAGCAGGTTTTGCTCCAACTCGCGGTGCTGGTGGCGTTCGGCGAGCTGCTCGTACCATGTCGGACGTTTGCGACCGAGGCCCCAATCTTGGCGCGGCCACGAGTGGGCGCCAGCTGCGTTCCACGGGCTGGGACCAACGGCACAGGCGCGCCAGGGGCACCTGCAGGAGCCTACTATCGCGACCCTTCTCCCCGACGTCGTTGGCCGTCATCCGGCAGCGCTTCCTGGCCGCCGCGTCCCAGATGTTGCTGGTCACGACGAACACCGCGAGGTGGTGCCCGTGATCTGCGAGGTACATGCATGGCGGGACCCTCACCGACAAGACGCTGTCCCTCGCCCCCCGCAGGTACGCCTCCGACCCCGACGACAGCGTCGTGGTGTTCATCGTCGCGGCACCCATCCCGAGCTCCCGAGCTCCCCTCTCGTCTACACGTCACCGCATCAACGAGGCCCCATGAGCCGGACCCCGGGATACGACAGCCCATGCTCGGCATCTTCGACTCCGGCTTCGGCGGGCTCACCGTGCTCCGCCACGTGCGCACCGCGCTTCCCCGCCACGACGTCGTGTACTTCGGCGACTCCGGCCGCACGCCGTATGGCGGTCGCGACGTGCACACCATCCTGGACTTCGCCGAGCAGGCCACGGAGCGGCTCTTCGAGGAGGGCTGCAACGTCGTGGTGGTGGCCTGCCACACGGTGAGCTGCGTCGCGCTCCGGCACCTCCAGAAGCGCTACGCCGGACCCGGCAGCGACAAGCGGGTGCTCGGCGTGACCATCCCGGCGGCCGAGGCGGCGATGGCGGTGACCCGGGGCCACGTCGGGCTGCTGGCGACGGCCGCCACGGTTCGGTCCGACACCTACAAGGCGGAGCTCGCCAAGCTCGGCGGGGTGCGGCTGTCGGCCCGTGCCGCACCGGTCCTGCCCCCCATCGTGGAGGAGGGCTGGGAGTGCAGCGACACGGCCCGTGCCGCCGTGCGTGCCTACCTGGCCGACCTGCCTGGCATCGACACCCTCGTGCTGGGCTGCACCCACTTCCCGCTGCTGGCCGAGGTCATCGAAGACGAGGTGGCCGACGGGGTGCACGTGCTGGACCCCGGTCCCTTCGTCGCGGCGCGGCTGGCCGACTGGTTCCAGCGTCATCCCGACTTCGACCCCGGCGAGGGGAGCGGGGCCCTTCGGGTGCTGTGCTCCGGGGACCCAGCGCGCTTCGCGGCCCACGGGGTGCGCTTCCTGGGGGAGCCGCTGCCGGTGGTGCACCACGTCGCGGAGGTCGACGGGCGCCTGGCCCACCGCGACCCCAGCGAGGCGCCGGTGGGTCAGGTGGTGCGGAAGGGGGCCCGTCGCGGCGTCAGCGAGTAGGGGCCATCAGGGGTACCAGAGGTAGTAGGTGTCGCTGATGAAGTTCACGAACTCGAAGTGGCCGGCGTCGAGGGTGGTCGGCAGCATCGGGTCCCCGGTCGGCGTGATGTCGAACTGGCTGTACAGGGCATCGACGTTGACGTACCAGCCTGTGTAGCCGTAGGCGTCGAACCAGTACAGGAGCAGGTCTACGGTGACGGGGGCGCCGGTCGTGTAGGTGGTGGCGTAGTCGTCGATGGCGCCCCAGCTCTGAACACTGTCGGTGAACAGCGTGGGGTCCACGTTGAAGGCCGCGCAGTCGCTGCCGACCGGCTCGGTCCACCCGGTCAGGGCGACGTCGAAGGCGAAGTTGCAGGTCCGGGGGCCGACGGCACAGGTGGCGAAGTTGGTGGTGGTCGGGGTGCCCGCGAGGGTGGAGCTCGCCAGGTCCGTGGAGTCTGCCACCACCTCGCACAGCGTGCCGTCGAAGGCCTCGAGCTTCAGGGTGTGGGTGCCGGTCCACGTGTACGCGGCGGTGTCGACATCGACGATGCCCTCCTCCCAGAGGAGGAACAGGCCCGTGTCCTCCAGCTCCGTCACCGTGGTGGTCAGCTCCCAGTCGGCGGGCGCGGCACCGCCGATTCCCTGCACGCCGAAGCGATAGGGGAGGCCGGCCTGCACCACGACCTCGACGGTCTTGGTGGGGGTCGGGCTGGCGTCCTGCACGAGGACGTTGCCGGCGCCGTCGAACACGAACAGGGCGAAGTCGGTGGCGCCGTCGCCGTCGACGGTGAGGGTCCACAGCTCGTTGTCTGCGGCGATGGCCTCACCCACGTCGAGGTCGCCGAGGCCGGGGCCGCCGACGGCGTCGACCACCCCACAGGTCACCCCGGGGACGGCGAAGGCCGTGTCGACGTCGTTCGGGCTGTCGCCGACCTCCGTGGCCAGGACGTCGCAGCCGTAGGGGAGGCCGGTGTCCGTATCGGTGTCGGTGTCCGTATCGGTGTCGGTGTCCGTATCGGTGTCGGCGTCGGCGTCGGCATCGGCGTCTGCATCCGCATCGGCGTCGGCGTCGGCGTCGGCGTCCCCGTCGGCGTCGGCATCGGTGTCGCTGTCCGTGTCGGCGTCGGTGTCGGCGTCCGTGTCCACGTCGGTGTCGGCCGGGGCGTCG
>Ga0213839_1001119_pt1 | contig 19365 bp, 20 predicted proteins | sample SWPATP21_FD_160075 | JGI IMG/M metagenome (GOLD analysis project Ga0213839, IMG submission 160075) | Coastal seawater microbial communities from Marineland, Florida, United States - SWPA TP2 #1 | ecosystem: Environmental > Aquatic > Marine > Coastal | place: USA: Florida | collected 2016-08-14
GGTGTCGGTGTCCGTGTCGGTGTCGGTGTCGGTGTCGGTGTCCGTGTCCGTGTCCGTGTCCGTGTCCGTGTCCGTGTCGGTGTCGGTGTCCGCGTCGGCATCTGCGTCCGCGTCCGCGTCCGCGTCGGCATCCGCGTCCGCATCCGCGTCCGCGTCGGCATCCGCGTCGGAGTCGGCATCGGTGTCCGTGTCCGTGTCGCTGGGCGGCGTGGTGAGCGTGGTGTCCGTCTTGTCGCCAGAGCAGGCGGCGAGGGCGAGCAGCGTCGTCATGGCAGTCATCAGGCGCATGGGGATTCCTCCTGGAGCGCACCCGTACCCGGGACCGGCTCCAGACCGCACCAGGGACAACGAGCTGTGGCGAATCCGTTTCACGACTGTTGCGAAGCGGACGGCGCCGGCGGGGGGGCATGTCCCCGGTTTGTCCGCCCTCTCGGAGGCATGTCGCCTCGTTGTCCGCCTCCCGCCGGAAGGGGCGGACAGGAGGCGGCGATGGCCACGCGAAGCGGCCAGAACGGAGGCATGCCTCCCCCAGCCTCGCCTCGAGGCGGACACGTTGGGCAGATGCCTCCCGCTCCCCGGCCATTTCCGACGGATGCCCCCGTCGGCTCTACCGCCAGGGCTGCACGGCCCGTCGGTACCGGGCCCATCCGGGGAGCCCCAGGAGCGAGCGGCCGTCGATGGGACCGAAGCGGTCGTCCAGGAGCACCCGCTGCACGAGCGCCTTCAGCTCCGCAGGCACGGCGCGTCGACGCCGCATCGTCCGACCTGAGACACCGAGCAGCCCCGCCACCCGCTCGGTCGTCACGGGACACAGCTCACAGCAGGCCTCCCAGACCAGCGAGCGACCCAGCGCGTGGCGCCCGAGCCGCTCCATCGGCACCCGCAACACGTTCGACACCGCGATCACCACGTCGAGGGGATCCTTCGCGCCCAGGGCGCCGCCGGGGAGCTCCGTGCCGGCGATGTCGCAGTGGGGGTCGGACGACACGTACGCGTGGAAGCCGCTCCGGCGCCGGGGACCGACACCACGCCACACCAAGCCGACGGCGTCGCGATGGGTCGACCAGGGCCACTCCAGCGGGTCGTTCGCCAGACCGGCCCGGTTCGGATTCAGGTGGATGTAGCGAATCAAGCGTCGGAGCTTCTGCTGGTCCTGCACCGGCTGGGCGTCCGGGAGGGGGCGGAACAGAGCGCCGCGGCGGTCCTCCCGAGCGTTCCGGCTCCGCGCCAGCCCGGAGAGCGCCGCCGCCAATGGGCGTCGCCCGTCCGACGGCACGACCACGTGCACATGGTCGGGCATGACGCACATCGCCTCGGTGCCGGGCACCACCCGCCGGAGCAGCCCCCACACCTCCCCCGCCTGGTGGTTGTCCGCGGCGAGCAGCCGCCCCCGCACCGTCCTCGCAACCAAGTGCCACATGGGCCCTCCTCGGCGGGGCGCTCTTGCAGTCAGCGAGCCAACGGAAAGCCAGGCTTCGCCCGTCGGCCCGACGGACGTCGGAGCCCACCGAGCGCCCCACGGATCCGACAGTCGTCGGCTCCGTCGGGGGCATCGCCCGGATCTGGCCGCCCTCGACGAAGCATGTCGCCTCGATGGCCGCCCTCCCCCAAGCCCCCCGGACAGGACCCGGACATGCCTCCCCCTCGCGGCCAAATCAGCGAGATGCCTCCCCAGACTTCGCCCCAGGCCGGCCATCCAGGCGACATGCCTCCCGCACCCCGGCCATTTCGACGACATGCCCCCGGATCCGGCCACATCGCCGACATACCATCCCCGACATGGCCATCGACCTCCTCCGGGCCCTCCGCCACCGACGCCTCGTTCTCCGCGCCCCTCTCGAGCTACGGGCCGTCGAGCGCGCCCTCCGCGAGCCCCGCTTCGAGGCCCACCGCCGCGGCCTCGACCTCCCGGTCACCACGAGCGACCCCGCCCTCGTGGGCGCCGCCTCCTGCCAGCGGGACGGCCGTCTTCGCCAGCAGGCCCTCGAGGCTCTCCAGCGCCTCCCCGGCCCCATCGCCCTCGGCTTCGTCGCGCTCCGTCTCAACGACCCCTTCGCCCCCCTCCGCGACCTGGCCGCCGCCATCCTGCGCCGACGCCTCGCCGACGCTCCACCCCGGGACGTCGTCTGGATCCTGCCCCTCCTCGACGGCACCCTCCCCCGTCTCCACGTCGACCCCCGCATCTGGTCCGCCCTCTTCCTCGCACGGACCGACCTCGGCCCCGCCCTGCTCGCCGCCCTTGGGGACCCCGCTGCGGAGCTACGCCGCTCCGCGTTCCGCTGGTGCACGCGCCACGGCCCCGTCGTGCCGGCCGACACCTTCCGGGCCCTCCTCCGCGACCCCGATCCCGCCCTGCGCCGCCAGGTGGCCACCATCGCCCTTCGGGACGGCGACGCCGCCCTCCACGCCCAGCTCCGATCCGACCCCGACCCCCATGTCCGCCTGCTCGGACTCCGGGCGCTCCAGCACGACCCCGACGGCCTCCTCGCGCACCTCTTCGATCCTCGGGCCAACAACCGCTTCCACATCCGCATGTGGCTCCACGACCTCGGGGTCGACGTCGAGCCCCGTCGCCGCGCCCTCGAAGCCCTCCAGGACCCGGACCACCAGCTCGGTGCGCTGGGCTTGCTGGCCGAGGTCGGCCGTGGCGCCGACCTGCCCGCCGTCGAGCCCCTCCTCGGACACCCGCGGGCCGCCGTCCGGCGCGAGGCTCGTCGGACCCGGGCCATGCTGGAGGCCTATGAAGCGATAGGGTTCGGCGGAGGTGCTCCATGAACCGCATGCCCACCCTGCTCTTGGCCACCGTGCTGCTCTCGGGCTGCTCCTTGCAGGTGGGTGAGGTCGCCGAGGTCACCGCCGAGGATGCCGTCCAGACGCCCTCCGCCCCCACCACGGGCGGCGTCGTGTACACCCAGTGCCAGGCCCACGTGCCGTACACCGTCGACGGCCAGACCCTCAGCGCCCTCGACACCTCCATGCTCGTCACGCCGGGCCAGTCCGCTGAGAACTGCCCCTTCGAGGTCGGTCAGAGCGCGCTCGTGTGGGTGGGGAGCACGCCTCAGAGCACGCGGGTGTTCACCACGTCGGGGCGCACCTGGTGGCTGTTCGGCGGCCTGCTGCTGTTCCCGCTGCTGGGCATCGGTCGGATGGTGGCGGGTCGGAGCAAGGAGTGATCGGCGTCGACCAACCCATGGTCGCGGCCACCTGGGCGTGGAGTCCCTGAGCGGGCGCGTTAGGTGGCCCCCCCATCGCGGAGGACCCCCATGGCCCTGAAGGCTGGCATCGTCGGACTGCCCAACGTCGGCAAGAGCACCCTGTTCAACGCCCTGACCGCTGCGGGTGCCGAGGCGGCCAACTACCCGTTCTGCACCATCGACCCCAACGTCGGCGTCGTCGAGGTGCCCGATGCGCGCCTGAAGCAGCTCAACGACCTCATCGAGACCAAGAAGGTCATCCCGGCCGTCGTCGAGATCGTCGACATCGCCGGCCTCGTTCGTGGGGCGAGCAAGGGCGAGGGTCTGGGCAACAAGTTCCTCGGCAACATCCGAGCGACCGACGCCATCCTCCACGTCGTGCGCTGCTTCGACAACGACGACATCGAGCACGTCGACGGCGACGTCGATCCCCTGCGCGACATCGACACCATCGAGACCGAGCTGCTCCTCGCCGACCTCGAGACCGCCCTCAAGCGTCAGACCCGGTACAGCAAGCTGGCCAAGAGCGGCGACAAGGAGGCCAAGTTCCACCACGGCGTGGCCACGCGGCTCGTCGAGGCGCTGGAAGCGGGCACGCCCATCCGCACCCTGGAGTTCACCGAGGACGAGTGGAAGAGCGTCGTCGAGACCCAGCTGATCACCGCAAAGAAGGTGCTCTACGTCTGCAACGTCGACGAGGAGGCCGCAGCGACCGGCAACGCCCACAGCGAGAAGGTGGCTGCGTTTGCGGCGGAGCAGGGTGCCGGTGTGGTCGTGCTGTCCGGGGCCATCGAGTCCGAGATCGCCGAGATGGACGACGAGGAGGACCGGGCGATGTTCCTGGAGGAGCTCGGGCTGACGGAGAGCGGGCTCGCGAAGATGGCGCGGGAGGTCTACGCGCTGCTCGGGTACCAGACGTACTTCACGGCCGGGGAGAAGGAGATCCGGGCGTGGACGGTGAAGGAGGGGGCGACGGCGCCGCAGGCGGCTGGGGTGATTCACAGCGACTTCGAGCGGGGGTTCATCAAGGCGGAGGTGTACACGATTCCGGACTTGGAGGAGTTCAGGACGGAGGCGGGGTTGAAGGCGGCGGGGAAGTTGCGGATCGAGGGGAAGAGCTACGTGGTGCAGGATGGGGATGTGATGCACTTCCGGTTCAATGTGTGAATACGGCCATATGCACCCTTCAACAAAGGCTATGATGCCCCGCCATCGCCGCGAGAAACCGATCGGGAACCAGGTTCACGCTGACGGGCTCCCGCTACACCCTGACGTTCTCCCGAACGGCAGCCACGAACCTTGGCACTGTGGCCTGCAGGCCGCCGACTAGCTGCTCGAAGGTCATCGGCGGCCGGCCCAGCGCCGCAGCCTGACGCCGGAGCAGTGCCACCCTCTCATCGGGCCCCAGGTCGAACAGGTCCAACAGAAAGTCGTCGGGACCCTGCGCCTCGATGCCATCGGGGAGGCTCGCGAAGTCCTTGAGGTTGTTCGTCACGATCACCTGTGCCCCGACCTTCCATGCCGCGGCGGCGACATGGCGGTCCTGTTCCTGGTTGGGCATCGCCGGGACAAGCAGCTCGTAGCCTTCGACCAGCGCCTCGGGGAAGGCCCGTGACATCGCCGAGGTGAGGTGCTCCGCCTGCGCCTGATTCATGCGCCCGTGCGCGACCAGGTTTCGGGTCGTCTCGTCCAAGATCTCCTGCGACCAATACACCTGGAACATGCCGAGCGCCGCCGCCCGCAGGAGGGTGTCGCGCAGAGTGAACGGGTAGAGGACGTTGGCGTCGACGACGACCCGAAACGGGGCGGGAACCATCAGTCTCCCTTGGGGACCTCATCGTAGCCGCCCAGCTCCTGGCTGATCCGCGTGAGCTCGTCCAAGGCGCTCATCTGCTCCTGCTCCCGCACCCGCTTGTAGTCGAGCAGATCCTCCATCCGGACGCGGCGGTGGGTGCCTGTCTTATGGAAGGGGATCTTGCCGCGGTCGAGGAGCCGGACCAGGTACTGCCGCGAGACGTTGAGGATGTCCGCGGCCTGTTGGGTCGTGAGTTCCTTACCCACGGGCACCACGGTGATCGCGTCTCCTCGCGCCAGCACCTCAACGACCCGCTCCAGGAGCAGGAACACCGACTCGGGAATCGCCGTGACCGTTCCGTCCGGGCTCACGAGCTTGTAGACCGCGGGCTCCTCGGTCCGCCCAATGTCTCGGACGAGTCGGAGAAGCTCGACGACACCCTCGCGCTGGTCCTCGGGTGCTGTCACCGGAGTCATCCGGCGAACCGACTCTTCGTACTGCAAAGCTGGCTGGGCCATCACTCACCTCCCGCCTCGATCATGACCCAAACGACCTAAACGCAACCGGTCAGACGACGTAGACGCAACCGCTGGAAGCCCAGCGCTACCGCCAACGGCTACCCAACGGGATGCATCGCACAGCACCACGGCGGTCGCGCCCGCGCGCGAGTGATGGCTCACTCCTTCGTTGAGGCCCCCACGGACGAAGGACGCCGTGGGAGGGCGCCGAGCCTTCCCTCCGCCACGGGTGATCAGCCAGTCAGCCTCCTCGACCCGGCCCTCGGGGCCAACCCGTCCCGCTCGGTTACCTCCGGCCCCACCGATTCCTGGAGTGCCCATGTTCAACCTTCCGTCCAGCGTCCGCCACGTCCACCTGTTCGCGGACCCCATCAACATGCGCTGGGGGGAGAAGAAGCTCGGCCAGCTCTGCCGCGTCGAGATGGGCATCGATCCCGACAACGGTGATGTCTTCCTCTTCCACAACCGCAAGAAGGACCAGATCAGGCTGTTCTTCCTCGACGACCGGGGCTGCCAGATGCTCACCAAGTTCCTGCCCGAGAACGCCTTTCTGTTGCCCGTCGTTCCAGACGGTCAGCGCTCGATGGAGATCCCGTCGACCCTCCTGAATGCACTCTTCAAGCAGACCTGAGACCCGCCGTGGCCTTCCAACACACGAACCGCAGAGGCGTGACCTACCACCTCCATCGCCGGGAGAGGAACGGCAAGACCCGGTACGTCTTCACCCGCAAGCCTGGCGAAGGCGCGCTCGACGCGATTCCGGACGGCTACGAGGTCCGGGAGTCCGTCAACGGCCAGGTGTCGCTCGCCAAGTCCACCCCGCGGTGGATCACCACCGCCGAGGAAGCCACCATTCGACGCGTCCTGCCCGTGGCGTGCCGCCTCGAGATCAAGGGCCGCCAGATCATCGTCTTCGAACCGGTGAACGGTGCAAGCTCTCTACAGGCTGGACGTACCCGCTCGAGACCGGAACCTTCCCCGAGCTCGTGCAGGCCTTTGTCCCCCACATCGGCAAGCAGAGCTTCTTCGACCTTCACTGAGATCGGATGACGATGGACGACCGAGCCTTCACCAAGCTGCTGACCTACCTCGACCGCGTGCCCGCCATCGTCGGCTCCATCGGTCACGGTGCGGACGACGCCGGCCTGTGGTGGGTCAAGTTCACCATCGACATCCGACATCCGCTGGCTTGGCATGTCGTGCAGGAGTTCGGCCACGTGCTGAACTACCTGTCGCCACGCGAGCGTCTGCCAACGGACTTCAAGCCTGTCTCACCACCGCCCTACATGAACGGCGAACCCGACGAGTTCCTGTCGTGGGTGATCGAATGCGAGAGCCCAGACCTCCGGCCGGGGACGTGTGCCGAGTGGCTGGAGGGGCGGCTGCCGAGGCCCGTCGACGACCTGTCGCAGTGGGCCACCGACGACGACTGACAGGAAGCGAACATCCGCCACGGACTCTTGGAAGAGCTCAGGGGTCACCGGCGAGCCTCCCCTGGATCCGATGCGGGTCGAGTCCAGCTGTTCGTCTGGGTTCGACATCAGCTCCGCGCGCATCAGCAGGACGTCCGCGAGGCGCAGCAAGCCCGGGCATGTTCACGTCGCCAAAGACCGCTCGAACCGTGACCGTGTCTCCAACGTGGCTCCGCTCTTGTTCAGAACAAAGCCACGTCCTCAAACCAAAGACAAGGCGATTTCCTGAACAAACGCTCGCCACCCACGCGCCAACGCACGCCAGCCGTCCATCCGGACAAACCGCTCCCAACCCGGTCGTATTCTGTCCGCCAGCGCCAAACCCTATCCGGGCGCATCCCCCCGGCCCGTCCTCCTGGACATGGCCGAACTCCTCCACCTCCGCGACCACCCCCAAGCCCCCCTCATCGCCGAGGGCCGGGCCATGCGGGACGTCCTCGAGCGCGCCGCGTTCTACGCGAAGCTCCGCGCCCCCATCCTCCTCGACGGTCCCACGGGCACCGGGAAGTCCACGCTGGCGCGCTGGATCCACGACCGCAGCCGTCGCGCTCAGGGCCCGTTCGTTCCCGTGAACTGCGGCGCCATCGCGTCCGACCTGTTCGCCAGCGAGGTCTTCGGCCACGTCCGCGGCGCCTTCACCGGCGCGACCCACGACAAGCCGGGTCTGGCGCGCACCGCCTTGGGCGGCACCCTGTTCCTCGACGAGATCGGCGAGCTGACCCTCTCGGACCAGCGCAAGCTCCTCACCTTCCTCGACACCGGTGCCGTGCGGCCGGTCGGCAGCTCCCGGTCCGACACGGTCGACGTCCGCATCGTGGTCGCCACCCACAGGGATCTGACCTGCGAGGCCACCTTCCGCCAGGACCTCCGGTACCGCCTCGAGGCCCTCCGCATCACCCTCCCCTCCCTGGTCCAGCGCCCGGAAGACCGCCGGAAGCTCGTTCGACACCTGGTGCAGTTCGTCGCCCAGCAGAACGACCTGCAGCCGATGCCCGTCACTCGAGAGGCCGAGGCCGCCATCGCCGCACGGGACTGGCCCGGCAACGTCCGCCAGCTCCGAAACGTGCTGCTGAAGGCACTGGCGCGTGCCCACATGGAGGGAAGCACCGAGATCGACGCCCGCCACGTCGACGCCGCTCCGCGGTCCCTCACCTGGAAGTCGCTCTGTGAGGGACACCAGGAGGCCCTGATCGCCGAGGCCATCCGCGAGACCAAGACCAAGAAGGAAGCTGCCGCCTACCTCGGCTTGAGCGAGTCCCAGTTCTTCGCGAACCAGAAGCGCCTGAGGTCGGGATAGACGACCGACGGCATGCTGTTCGATACCACTGACTACCGTCGCTTCCTCCTCCAGGCCCTCGAGCGCCTCGGCAAGACCCAGCGGGACCTCGCCAAGGATGTCGGCCGCACGAGCGGCTGGCTCTCCCTCGTGCTGTCGCGCCAGCGCTCCCTCGACCCCAACCTGGTGGCCGACCTGGGCACGTCCCTGGAGCTGTCCGAGGCCGAGGCCAACTACTTCGCCGCCCTCGTCGACCTCGAGAGCCGCTCGCCCCGCGCCCGCCGCACGGCATGGGCCACGGTGCAGGCCACTCAGCGCCACCACCGCGAGGCCGAGCTCCACGCCGACGTCGCCCACGCCTTCTCCCACTGGTACGTCCAGGCCATCGCGGAGCTGGCGGGCTGCGAGGGCTTCCGCGCCGACCCCGCCTGGCTCGCGGCCACCCTCAACCCTCCCATCACGGTGCCGCAGGCCGAGGACGCCGTGGCCACGCTCCTCCGCCTGGGCATGCTGGTCCCCGACGAGGAAGGTGGCCTGAGGCAGGGCCAGGACCTGCACTGGTCCCCCACCGATCTGCCGGCAGGCGAGATCTCGCGAGCCGTCACCCGCGCCCACATGGAGACCCTGGGCATCGCCCAGCATGCCCTACAGACGCTGTGGCAGAACGAGCGGCACGTGAGCGGCACCACCATGGCCCTCACCGAGGCCGAGTACCCCCAGATGGTCAGCCGGCTTCACGAGCTCGAGCGGGAGCTGGTCCTGATGGTGGAGGGCCCCCGCGAGGAGGCCCCGAACCGGGTCTACCACCTCGGCATCACCCTGGTTCCCGTTACCGACTACACGGACAGCGACGGCGAGCCAGATCAGTCGATGTAGACCAGCAGCCACGGGCATCCACCCGACATCGTGCCGGACGTGACCGTGCACGACGACAGCAGCTTCGGGTCGATGTCGTCGTCGAGGAGGAGGCTGGTGGTCGACGCCGAGTGCTCCACCGTGTACCCCGGGCCGTCCACCTCGATGACCGAGTCCCAGTGGAAGGTGACGCTGCAGTGGTTGCCTGCGTCGATGTCCAGCTGGTGGCCCGCGACCGGGTCCACCGTCTCGTCGACCGGGTAGGTGGTCGACCCGCCGCCGCAGTGGTGCACGACGACCTTGTCGAGGGTGACGGAGCCGTCGATGTAGTCGCCCTGGGGACGGTCGACGCGGAAGCCGAGCTCGGGGTTGCCGAGGTAGATGACGGCGCTGGCATCGACCGCAAAGCCGAGGCCAACGAGGATAGAGAGAGAAACAGCGGTGTGCCGCATGGGAACCTCCAGAGAGTTCCCACCGGACAGATGCAGGCACGGCGCCACCGAAAGGCCTGTTTGGCCCGTCCGAAGCTCCGGCGGACCGGAGTCCGAGCCCAGGAAGCGCTCCGCTGGATCGGAGGGCCCAGTCGAGCGCCCCTCGTGCGGGCCCACACACCCTGGCAACGTAGGCGTCGACGGTGTTTACGGCGCGTAAGACCCTCCAGATGACGGACACCGACTGCACCTTCTAGAACCGACCCATGGAGGTTCGATGGTGTCGACCCGTGCGTTGTCTGGCTTCGCTCCCCGTATTCCCTGGTGTGTCCTGGAGGAGCTCGCCCAGGAGGCCACGCTGCGCACGCTCCATCGAGGGGCCGACAATCCCCGGGCCTTCGCGCGGCGGACCGCCCACAACCTCGCCATCGACTGGATCCGACGTCACCGGGAGGAGCCGCTGGAGGAGCATCACCGCGCCCCCGACCCGTGGGCATCCCGAAACGCCCGGCTGGACGTCCGGAGCATCCTCGCAGACGCTCCGGCTCGCCATCGCATCCTCCTCACCCGCCTGTTCCTCCACGAGGAGCCCCTCGAGGACCTCATCGAGGAGGAGGTCGGAGGGTGCCGCGAGCAGGTGCCTGCAGCCGAGTGGAACCGAGCCAGGGACCTGCTGTACAAGCGCCGACGTCGCAGCCTGGCCTGGTTCGCCCAGAAGCTCGAGAGCTGAGCCTCAGTACGGCAGACGGCGCGCGGCTTCCTCGAGGGACAGCCCGGCGAACGCATCGTGAGCCAGGAGACGGTTCCGCCCCTCGTCATCCCCCAAGCGCGCACGAGAGCGTTCGAACAGCGCGCAGAGAATCACGGCATCGGCCAGCACACCGACGGCAGACCAACGCGCCTCCAGGAGGCCCAGGTCCCCCCTCAGCTCCGCCTCGAGTAGACGCCAGCGCAGCTGCGGATCCAGTCCGGCCGCACCGGGGGCCTGCCGCAGCACCTCCAGGGCGTCACCGACCCTCCCCAGGGCACCCAGGGCACGTGCCTCGTGGAGGACGAGGTAGGAGCGGGTCAGCACCTGATACCCCCGGCGGCGGCGGACCTCTTCGGAGAGCCTCTGGGCATCGCCCACCACGTCGAGGGCCCGCTGTGCCTCACCAAGGCGCAGCCATGCGTCCGACAGGTCACCGAGGCAGCGGGCCCGCTCGGCCACGGCGGCGTCGGCCACGTTGGCCTTGCGCAGTGTCAGCGCCCCCTGGTGATCTCCGGTGAGCGTGCGCACAAGGGCCTCGGCGCCTCGCAGGTGCACCCGCGCAGCCCTGCCCCACGAGCGGTCGCTGGCCTCCTCGACCAAGGCCTTGGCCGCTGCCACATCCAACCGGTCCACGCAGTGCACGACGCGGTTGCAGAGTGCCCTCGCCACGAACACCTCGTCGAGGTCCACGTCCCCCAGGCGGGCCAACGCCTCGCACCAACGCCGCTGGGCGACCGCGTCCGCCAGGTGATTCGCCGCCACCTGGAGCAGCACCAAGAGCTCTCCTCGCTCGGCATCTTCCAGGTCCTCGTCGAGGAGGACCTCCGCCTCCACGGCGGCGTCGCTCCACCGGCCCTCTCGCTCCAGCCTGCGCACGTGCTCCAGCGACGCATCCAGGTCTCGGCCAGCTGGCGCGATGTGACCCCATGCATCGTCCAGCGACAGACACCGCCGAACCCCTGGACGCTGCACGTCCTCCCACCCGCTCGGCACGAGCATCCGTCCTCGGGGGCGGGCCTCCCGAAGCAGCTGCACCTTGGCCTGCCGATGGCCTACGTCGAGAACGCGTCCATCGGCGGCGAGCTCTCCCGTGGCCAGCACGCCGTCCGACAGGGCCACGACCTTCGCAGCCGATACCGCGGCAAGCCCCACCGCCAAGCCCCAGGAGGTGCCGTTCCAGTCGACCGTACCCTGCACATCGACGCGAAAGTGACACCCAGGGACCAACCGGCGGGCAGCCTCGAGGGCCCCAGCGGCCGCAGAGCGCGCGGGCTCCGACACCCCGGCGGGCAGCGCGTCGCCGTCGTCGAGGCGGACATCCACGGCGACGAACCGCCCCGCACGCCCCTGCCCCACCACCGGGAAGGCCACACGTCCGACGATCGCGCTGGGTCGGCGGCGGTCGATCCCGGCGTCCCGTGCGGTCACCGCACGCTCCGACGTCCACGCAGCGTCCGCTACCTGGGACACGACGGCCCCGAGGAGCCGCCGAGCGTAGAACCGCTCCCGCGGCGTTCCCTCGCGCCACGCCCGGGTCGCCACATCCCAGGCGAGGTCAGGCCTCCCCTCATCCAGCTGCCGCTGTACGTCGTTCTCGAGCCTCATGGGGCCAGTCGGAACGCCACGGTCCGCGCACCGACCTCCACACGCCAGTCCCCCGGGGTCGCCGGGCACACCAGCCCGTCTGGCGTCGCCACAGGTTCCACCGACACCCCACCGAGGTGGAAGGTCGCCAGGCCCTCCCCCGCGAGCAGGAGGACGGGCACTCCGCGCTCGTCGACGGTCACGGCGAGCTCCCAGCCGGACTCCTGCGCGAGCGTGGTCCAGGGCGGCGCGTCGGGCAGTGCGCTCGCCGCGGCGAGCCGGGTCTCCGCCGAGATCGGCGCCAGGGACACCACCACCGGCAGCCCCAGTCGCTCCTTCACCGACAGCGGGGCGCCCGGCTCGGTGTCGCGCCTGTGTTCTTCCCAGGTGCTCGCCTCCACCGCAGCCCACAGGAGGCGGGCAGGGTCCGATGCCGCGGGAGGCTGGGTGCGTAGCAACTCGGTCGCCCGCGCCGCGTGCAGTCGCCAGGGCTCCGGGAACGCTCTGAGCACCCCGAGCACCTGCTCCACCGCCGGGCCCGCCGCCGCGGGTCGACGGAGCCACAGCGAAGCCGCACAGACCTCGTCGAGCGAGCACAGGGCATCCCAGCTCTCAGCAGGGTCGTCGTCCTCGTCGACCGCCATCACCCCGTCGGCCGCCTCCTCGGCTGCTTCCTTCAGTGCGTCCACAGGGACATCGAGCGTCCAGCCCGACAGCGCGTCATCGTCTGGTCGAGCGCGGGCCAGCAGTCCTGCCAGCACGGCCACCTCCAGGGCGCCCGCCTCCCCGCGGGCCCACTCGGCCCTCGCGTCGGCCAGCTGGTCCCGCAGCATGTCGGCTCCAGAGTCTGTCATCGGTTCCCCCTTTCGTGCGCCCATGGGGACGCGTGTCGCGTGGGCTGGCGGACAGCCGCTCGTTCCCGTCTCCGTTCGCCCTGGGTGAGATGGCGGGTCACCGCGCCCTCCGCTTCAGGTCGACGATGGCGTTGTCCAGGGCCTTCCGAGCAGCCTCCCTGGCGGCCCCGAGAGGCTTCGGCTCGGGGTACACGACGCGAACCATCGGCTGAGACAGGTAGTCGTGGTTGGCGTCGTGGGGCTCCGTCAGCGCCACGTGCATGCGGGACAGCACCGCCGCAGTCCCCTCGTCCAGGGCCACCGCGAGCTCGGTGGCAAAGGGCGTCGGGTCGGCCCCCATCGCCATCGCCACCAGCACGCGACGACGGACCGGCAGCTCCGGCAGCATGGACACGACCCGTCTTCGCCAGCGAACGACATCGGCCCAGTCCTCGCTCGACGGTCCCACCGGCTCCTGCGGGGACGCCACGAGGCGCAGACCCGGTCCCGGCGCTCCCTGCCGCACGGCCTTCTCCCGTCGCCACACCTCCTTCTCCGTCGCGGGCGCCCAGCCCCGGGCCACCCCCTTGCGCAGGTGATCCTGCCGTCGCTTCGACCGGACCTGATCGATGAGCCAGTTCTTCAGGACCCTTCGACGCCACGCTGTCGGGCTGCCTCCGGGGGGCGCCAGCACCCGGGGCTCGCCTCCGTCCCTAGGGAGGACCAGCGCCAGCAGGGCTCCCTGCAGCAGATCCTCCACCTCCTCGGGCGACGGCTGCTGCAGGAAGCGACGGACACGGCGCCTCCAGTCCCTGGCGAGCCCGTCGATGGCCCCCTCGAGCTCGGCCGTGGACACGGTCGTCGGGTCGGCGGTGTAGCGCTCGAGGAGCTGCTGGAGGTCGTCGTCGCGAGCGTCCGTCGTCATGCGAACACCCCACCCGGGCAGTGCCTCGGGCACAACACGGCACCAGAGGAGTGAAGCACCAGCCTTCGCTGGCAGTCGGGGCACATCATCGCGTCGACCAGCCCCTTCACCGCAGCTGCGAAGGCCTCCGAGTCCGCACGGGTCAGGTCCGACCAGTCGTTCGGGTGGGTGCTCCAGTTGCGGATGGGGGCGAGGCCTTCGATGCGGGCGCGGTGTTCGTCGGCCCGCGCCTTGAAGCTGCTGCGCGTCTTGCGGAGCTTCTTCTCCAGCGTGGGCCAGATGTCCCCGATCGTGTAGCGCTCCCCTGGCCGGGCCTCGATGGCGAGCCGCCATGCGACCCGAACCTCCCGGAGCTCCGCCTCCAGCACCGACCCGGCCAGGCGTCCGATCTGCTCGGGCTTCGCGCCCTCGGCGACGGCGAGCGCCACCTCTTCCAGGCGCGTCGGGATGTCCGTCAGGCTGGCGACGCCACCCTCGCTGGCCAGCACCTCCAGGTGGCGGAAGCGGCTCTGGACCCCCTCCACCCGCTGCAGGTGGCGCAGCCACTCCCACCACTGCCGACTGTGGGTGGTCACGAGCAGCTGGTGGTCCCTGGCGACGTGGGTCATCAGCCAGCGCACCACCCGCTCCCTGTGTGCGGTGTCGATGGTTCCCAGCACATCGTCCAGCACCAGCACCGGCAGCCGGGCACGACGTGCGAGGGCGAAGAACAGCGCGAGGCCCAGGGTGTCGAGGTGGCCCTCGGAGAGCAGGCCCCGTGGGTCCTCCCCGGCCCTCTCCAGGAAGTCGATCAGCAGCTTGGCCGAGCCCTTCACGGCGTCGCGGATCTCGACACGCACCGAGAGCTCCTCCTCGTCGTGGTCGTGGAAGGCCCCGTAGATCGACGTCACGTCGTCCGCGGTGGAGGCCAGGACCTCCTGGGCAGCGTCCCGACGGGCCTGCTCGGCGAGCTCGTGGAGGCGCTCCGCACGGTGCGCCGTCGCGCGGGCCCTCGCCAGCGCGGGTCCCAGCTCCAGCCAGGCACGGGCTCGTTCCCGGACGACGGTGAGCTCGGACACCCGCTGACCGCGGGGGTCGCTCGGGAGCGCCTGGAGGAGGTCGTCGACCGCCTGTCGGAGCGTGGAAGCCCGGGCATCGAGGTCGGTCAGCCGTTCGATGTCCAGCGTCGTCCTGTCAGAAGCAAGGGCATCCTTGGCCCGCGAGGCCCAGGTCGTCGCCGCGTCGACGAGACGGGCAAGCGGCCCCTCCCCGTTCAGGAAGCGTGGCTCGAGCTCCTTCAGGACCTGCGTCAGGTGCTGGAGTCGCCCCCGGCGCATCGTCAGCGCCTGGTCCAGGCTCCGGCGGGCGTCCACGGCCGCGGCGGCTGCGTCGAGTCGCTCCCGGGCACGCTGCACCACCTGCTCCCGGTGAATCCCCTGCTCACACAGCGGGCAGTGCGGGCTCTCCTCCTCCAGCAGCCAACGGATGCCTCGGTCGAGGACCTCCTCGTAGCGGACGGCCTCCATCGCATCGAAGCTCCGCGCCTGTCGGAGCGTCGTCGCCAGAGCGGTCACGTCGAGGCCGCCATCCAGGAGAGGCCGAAGCGACAGGAGGAATCCCCGCACGACGTCCCGATGCTGGAGGGCCGTGTCCTCCTCCAGGGAAGCCAGCGCATCCACCGCCTCTCCGAGCGAGTCGGGGAGCGCCACCTCCAGGGACGCGGCCCGGGCCTGCAGCCACGCCAGCACCTCGGGCTCCGTCGAGGCCTCCATCCCCTGGGTCAGGTCCCGCCAGGCGCGGTCCCGCCGAGCCGACGCCGCCTCGTGGGCCCGACGGGCCTTCTCGGCCGCACGCCGGCAGACCGCCTCCACCGGAGTGAATCCGTCCACCCCGAGGAAGGGGGCGAGGGCCTTGTAGCGGTCACGGTCCTGGGCCTCCACGAGCTCCAGAACGTGGCTGCGACGGAGGACGAACTGCTGGGAGCGGATGGTCGCCACGTACGACCGGAAGGGCTCGGGGAGGGCGTCCACGTCCGTGAGCGGGCCCACCTCCTGCTCCTTGCCGCCCGCGCGGAGCACCACCACCACCTCTGGCTCCCCGTCGGCCTGCACGTGTCCCAGGTGCCGCTTGAGGCTCACGCGCTGGGTCCGCTTCGACAGCGCCGGCACGTCCCCCGTGAGGCCGTACTGGATCGCCTGGACCAGCGAGGTCTTCCCCGAGCCGTTGTCGCCCAGGAGCACCAGACCCCTTCCGTTCAGGCGAACGGTCACCGGCTCCCGGAAGCCCCGGAAGCGGGCGACGCGCACCTCGTGGATAGCCACGCTCATGGGGTGACCTGGAGGAGCTCGATGAGCTGGTCGGCGTCGAGCTCGTCGGCCTCGATGGCGTCTCGGAGGGCGTCGGCGACCGGGGTGCCGAGGTCGGGGTCGTCGCGGACGGCGTCCAGGAAGAGGGTGTGGGCCCGTTCGGCTGGTTGCGGGGTGGGTGGGGCGGGGGCGGCCATGGTCGTCCTCGGTGTGGGGGGGTGCACGGGGGACGGTTGGCGGTGGGGGATCGGACAGCCGTCCGGAGGGTCGCCGTCCGATCCGGCGGCCCTCGAACGTCCTCCGTGCATGTCCATCCTTCTGGCCCTGGCCTTCGCCGCACATCCCTCCATCGACCAACCCGTGCGCACCGGGGCCACCGCCCCCGACGACTTCGCCGTCGTCATCGGCATCGAGGACTACGCCTTCCTGCCGGACGTGCCCTACGCCCTCTCCGATGCCTCCGCCTGGGCCGACTACCTCCTGTACACCCGAGGCGTTCCCAGCTCGCGGGTGGTGCGGCTCGTGGGACAGCCGAGTCGGGCGCAGATCCGCGGCGTGCTCGAAGAGGCTGGGGAGGCCGGTCCTGACAGCACCGTGTTCGTCGTGTTCGCGGGCCATGGTGCGGCCCACAGCGCCACCGGCGAGCCCATGCTCATGCCCGCCGAGACCCCGAGCGACCCCGCGGGGTTCGCGGCGAGCGGGCTTCCCCTCGACGACGTCCAGGAGATGGTCGGAGCAGGTGGGGCGCGGGTCGTGGTCATCACCGACACCTGCTACAGCGGCGCCGGGCGGGACGGCGAGCAGCTGATGGTGGGAGCGCGTTTCGCCGTGCCCGCCTGGGTGACCGCACCGGCCGGGGGCGGGGTCACCTGGCGAGCCACAGCGGCCAACGAGCTCGCCCTGCCCCTCGACGACGTCGGCCACGGCGCCTTCACCTACGCGGCCCTGCGGGGTCTGCGGGGAGCGGCCGACGGGGAGCGAGACGGCGTGCCCGACGGGATGGTCACCGGCGAAGAGGCCCAGCTGTACACCCAGCGGGTCCTTCGGGAGCTCGGCATCGAGTCTCAGCAGCCCCAGTGGGATGGGCCCACGGACCTCGTGTTCGTGGAGGCGCCGGGGAAGCTGGAGCAGGACGTCGAGCCCGAAGAGGAAGACGACGACGTCACCGTGGTCCGGGCCCCCACCGTCGACCCCCTGGGCTTCCTGCGCAGTGCGCCACGGGACCTGAGCCAGGAGGTGGCCGCTGGGCCCAGTCCCGAGCCCGTGACGGCGACTGCGCCGCCGGCGAAGGCGGTGCGGGCGTCCAGGGCACCGTCGGCCCTGGAGCGGTCGATCGAGGTGGAGGCGGCGTTCGGGAGCTGGACGGGGGTGCGGGTCGTGCACCGGTGGGACGGGCCCATCCGGCGGGTGGGGCTCGAGTCCGGTGTGGGGGTCGGGTACATGGAGTACCTGAGCTGCGATGCCGCGAGTTGCCAGCGTGCGTCCAACATCGGCGCCGACATCGAACGACGTGCAGCCGTCCTTCCGTACGCCCATGCGCTGGCGCTCCACCTCGCGCTGTCGCCGGCGACGCGGGGGCCGTGGTCGCGGCTCGACCTTGCCGGGAGCCTCGGCCTCGGCGTGTCGGTGCACCATCGGATTGGCGGGGCCGTCGTGACGGGGGGCTACTCGGTGCAAGGTCGGTGGACGCCTGGGAAGGGCGGCGTGTGGGTGGCGGCGGGGTTCGCTGGTGTCGAGGGGGACTGGTCGGTGTACGACGAGCAGCCGTACACGTGGGACCCGACGTTCTCGCTGCTGGCGTGCTTTGGGGTGCGGTTGGGCACCGTGTGGCGACCGGGGGCGTAGGCCCGTCCTCGACGTACGGACAGCAAGCGAATGCATGTACGCCGCCTCTGCAGCAATGACGGGGCCGGCGAAACCATAGGAGCAGCCGATGACGAACGCAAAGAACCGACTGCAAGAGCTGATTCAAGCTCGTGGATGGACAGTGACATGGGACGACGTGCTCACGCGAGAGCAGCTCGGCCTCAGCGGGGGGTGGAGAGCAACCCTCGAAGTCGTCCTCCCGAGCGGCGTGCGACTCCTGGGGACCGGGGACGGAAACAGCAAGTCCGAGGCCGATGTCGCGGCGATCGCTGCTGCACTCGACGACTTCGACGTTGGCGAGGAGGAAGCTGGAGTGTTCGCAGATGCCCAGGGCGGCGATGCCCTCATCAAGCTCGCCGCCTACGTGGTCAAGGCCGACCTGTCTCCGGAGGGGCGGTCCCAATGGCTCCAGGCCCACGAAGCAGACGCGTACCTCGCTCGCGTCTTCGACCAGCTCTGGGAGGCCGGGGATGCCGACGTCCGGGGCTTCGGTCGTCGCCGCGGCGAGAAGTTCAAGGCGAGCGTCGTCGAAGCGCTGATCTGGCGGAGATTCCGGCAGAAGGTGCTGTCCGAGACGGCTCGCGCCTCGCTCGAGGACATCATCCAACTCCTCGCGGCCGCTGGGGAGTAGGCGCCAGGACGCAGGCGCCCCCGCGATTCTCTACTCCTCGCTGGGACTACTGGTGCCTGGAGGACTTCCAGAGACTCAGGCGTAGCGTTCGTGCAGCTCTGGCAAGGACCCGACGAGGGAGGTGGTGTCGCTCAGGCGGTAGGTCACCGTCGGGCCCGGCAGAAGCGCGTGCCACACATCGCTCATGCGCTCGCCCAGCGACAGGAGGCCATCCGGGACACAGGCGTGGAGGGCCTCGTTGCCACCCGGAAAGAGGTGGAGGAGCACCGCTCGTTCCACGCCGAGCTCCCGCACCCGCACCATCTCCTGGGCCAGCAGACCCAGCCGGAGCAGCTGGTAGTGCGGCTCGTGGAAGTACGCAGCCAGCGGCGGACGCTCGGTGAACACACAGTGCTCGGTGTCGTAGAGGGGCTGGTAGCGCTTGCGACGGTCCGTTCCGCGGGCGCTCAGCACCGGGAGCGGCTTCGGGTAGTGCTCGGTGTACTTCCACTCCGTCACCAGCGCCGTCCGACCCGACGGCCCCTCCGCCACCATCAGCGCGTCGGCGCTCGTCACGTAGGCCCCGCGGGTGCGGCGACGCCCTCTCCCCTCCCCCAGGTAGTCCTCGCCGCCGATCCACTCGAAGGCGACCGGCGAGCCGTCCTCGACCTCCACGAGTCGCTCCGCGTCGGGGACGACCTGGCGCACCAGGTCGAGAAGCGCACCGTTCCGGGCGAGGGAGAGCAGCACGTTCACGCACTGCACCTGGGAGTCGAGCAGGTGGGTCGACGGGAGCGGGCCGTCGGGGCCGGGCGTGGCCATGTGCCACGGGATGGCGTGGCGGCGGAAGCGCTCCAGGGCTTCGGCCCGGACATCGGCCAGGAGGTTGTGAGCGGCGTGCACCTCTGGGAGGCAGAACGGGAAGGGTCCGATGGGCCGCTTGCCGCGGTCGAGCCAGCAGCGACCCAGG
>Ga0213839_1001120_pt1 | contig 19361 bp, 13 predicted proteins | sample SWPATP21_FD_160075 | JGI IMG/M metagenome (GOLD analysis project Ga0213839, IMG submission 160075) | Coastal seawater microbial communities from Marineland, Florida, United States - SWPA TP2 #1 | ecosystem: Environmental > Aquatic > Marine > Coastal | place: USA: Florida | collected 2016-08-14
AACGACCGCGCAGCCATCGTCGGCTTCGACGGGACCGCCGAGCTCGCCTGGGCCCTGCAGCCGGTGACCGCTCGGGCGCACCATGCCGTGGACGGCCTGTCGGGAGGCGGGAGCACGAACATGAGCCACGGGCTCCAGACCGGCCTCGAGGCCATGGGGGGCGCGGTGTCCGGCCGATCCCGGCGGGTGGTGCTGCTCTCCGACGGGCATCCCGACAGTGCCGCCGGCCTCCAGGAGCTCGCGGGACGCTTCGCCCGGGCGGAGTCGCCCCTCACCACCGTCGGCATCGGAGCGGACTACGACCCCCAGCTGATGCAGTCCCTGGCCGACACCGGCACGGGCAACTTCTACTGGGCGGGCCCGAACATGGCCCTCGACCAGGTCTTCTCCGACGAGTTCCGGGCCGCGCGGTCCCGCTTCGCCAGCGACACCCGCCTCCAGGGGGAGCTGACCGACGGAGTCCACGTCGCGGGGGTGAGTGGCTATGGCGTGAACGAAGGCCAGGTCGCGCTCGGCGACCTGTTCGGTGGACAGCGCCGCACCCTGTTCGTGGACGTGGTCGTTCCCAACGTCGAGGGTCCGGTCGACCTGGGGGCCCTGGGCGTGTCGTGGACCGGCCTCGACGGGGAGCACCATGGCGCGAGGGTGGCGCTGGGGACGGTGGAGGTGACCGCGCGGCCGCAGGTCGTGGCACGGAGCCTCGACGCCGAGGTGTGGGAGAAGTCGGTGGTCCAGGAGGAGTACAACGCGGTCCGGCAGAAGGTGAGCGCGGCGCTGTCTCGTGGGGACCGCTCCCAGGCACAGGCGGAGCTCGAGGACTACCGCCTGCGGAACGCGGCCCTCAACGAGGTGGTCGGCTCCGCTGCTGTCGTCGACAACCTCGCGGAGGTCGAGGAGCTGCAGCAGCAGATCCAGACCGGTGCCATCGACCGGAAGGGCGTCGTGGACATGGCCACCAGCTCCTACCAGCGTCGGCGCTCTGGCCAGGCCTACGCCTACTGACGTCCCTGCAGGAGTCCCTGGCTCGGGGGGGGAGGCGCCGCCTCGCCGAGGCCGGGGTTCCACGCATGGGGGAGCCGCAGGGTGAAGGTGCTACCCCTCCCGGGGTGGCTTCGGGCGGTGAGGCTGCCGCCGAGGCGCTGGGCGAGGTCCTTCGACAGGGCCAGGCCCAGCCCTACGCCGTCCTTGAGGCGGGTGCTGGACCCGTCGACCTGGACGAAGGAGTGGAAGATCCGGTCGAGGTCGTCGGGGGCGATGCCGATGCCGGTGTCTTCCACGTCGAGGACGAGGTGGGTGCCCTCCAGCCTGGCCCGCAGGACGACGTGGCCCTCAGGGGTGAACTTCAGCGCGTTCGTGACGAGGTTGATGACGATCTGCGCGAAGCGGTCGGGGTCGGTGTGGACCCACAGTCCCGACTCGACCTCCATCCGGAACGCGGCCTCGGCCCGCTGGATGTCTCCTGCGACGAGGCGCTCCAGCTCGGCCAGCCGCGCCGCAGCGTCGACCTCCTGGAACGCCAGGGTGAGCTCGCCCGCCTCGATCCGCGACAGGTCGAGGACGTCGGCGACCATTCGCAGCAGGTGATCGGCGCTGGCCCTCACCCGGTCCAGGTCGCTGGACAGCTGGGGTAGGTCGAGGTCGTCCAGCTCGTCCTGGACCAGCTCCGTGTAGCCGGTGATCGCGTTGAGGGGCGTGCGGAGCTCGTGGCTCATCGTGGCGAGGAAGCGGCTCTTCGCCCGGGAGGCCCGCAGGGCGTCGGTCTCGGCGGCGCGGCGGGTCTGGACCTCGGCCTCCAGCTGCTCGGTGCGCTCCAGGACCCGCTGCTCCAGCATCCGCTGGCTCTCCTGGAGGGCGCTCTCGGCCCGCCCTCGCGCCAGGGCGGCGAAGGCGGTCCCCGCGCCGAGGATGACCAGGGCGGAGAGCGTGGCGAGGAAGGGGACCTCCGGGGCGTCGAGGCCACGGTAGGCCACGGCCACCATGCCCAGGGTGATCGCGGTGAACACGGCCATGCCGACGGGGGTGCGCATCAGCATCAGCGGCAGCACGTACAGGAGCTGGAAGGCCACCAGGTGGGTGGGGGTCACGTTGCCCGTGTGGAGGCGGACGGCAAAGAAGGACATGGCTCCGATGCAGGCGCAGCTGGCCACCAGGGGCATCCACCGGGCGACGGCGTAGGGACCACGCCCCATGACGAACACGGTGAGGCACACCGCCACGATGATCGCCCGTGCCGTCCAGGCGGCGTCCATCTGCGGGTCGATGGTGACGGCGATGAGCCCGAAGGCCGGGATGGAGATGGCGGCCAGCAGCATCAGTCCGGACCAGCGGGTGATGCTCTCCCGCAGGGTGCTGTCGTCGTCGGGCAAGAGAGGCACGCCTTCCTCCACCGGAAGTCTACCCGTGTCGCCCCGACGCCATGTTGCTGTGGGGGTACGGCTCGTCACGCAGGGGGCGCTGGAGATCCGGCGCGTCGAAGTGCCACCACTCCCGGCGATAGTCCTCGAATCCGGCGGCCATCATGCAGCGACGCAGTAGCAGCCGGTGCTCGAGGGCCTTCCCCTCGGCGTTCCGGGTGTGGGCCTGCTCCCCGAAGTCGTCGAAGCCGGTGCCCAGGTCCACGGATCCGCCATCCAGGGTGATCATCCCCACGTCGATGGCGGTTCCCTTGCTGTGGCGGCTCGTCTCCGAGATGTACCCCTCGAGGAGCCAGGCCTGGTCGGTGCGGCGAGCCCAGTCGGCGAGGGCCGTCGCGGCCTGCACGGGCCGGTAGGCGTCGTACACGACCATTCGGTAGCCCTCCGACCGCAGGCGCCGGGCGCCGTCCTCGAGCCATCCGGCCAGGGCCTCGTCGATCCAGGCGAGGGGGCCGCCGTAGCCAGGAAGGGGGGCGCCGGTGACGTTGTGGGCGGTGGCGTAGCGGATGTCGAGGACCGCGTCGGGCACGACGAGGGCGACGTCCACCATCCCGGGAGGAGGGGTGGGCATGGCCGAAGGATAGCCTGCTGGCTACGCGGCGCCGATGCTCCCTCGTCTGGTCATCCTGGCGTCCCTCGCGGGCTGTCGCCTCACCGGACCCCTGGTGGTGCCGGCTCCGGTCGACGCCCGGGTCAGCGTGGCGCCGTGGCCCTCCGATGCCGTGGTCACCATCGACGACCGGACGGCGCACGACGTGGAGCGACCCGAGGGGCGGGCTGTGGTCACCGTCGCCCGTCCCGGCTTCGTCACGGAGACCACCGAGGTCGAGCTGTCCGAGGCGGCCCACGTGCACCTCGACGTGCGCCTCGAGGGGCGTCCGGTGCCCGTGCGGGTGGACTCCGTCCCAGCGGGGGCAGAGGTCCGGGTCGGCGGTGTGCTCGTGGGCACCACACCGTACGAGGGGGAGCACGCCGCGGGCGACCTGGTGGTGGAGGTCGCCAAGGAGGGCTGGCAGACCGAAGAGGTCGCGTCCTTCGTCGACGCCTCCCTGCACGTGGAGGCGTACCTCGACCCCCCGGGCCAGCTCCTCGACCGGGTACGGCTGGTGCGGACCTGCCACCGTCCCAAGGCCGTGCTGATCCACCCCGAGCGGGAGGAGATCTGGGTGGCCTGTCTGGGAGGGCCGCCCAGCGTCGTCGCCCACGATCTGCACACCGGCGAGGAGGTCGCCTCCATCGACCTCGGCTGCTGCGGGGCCGTCGAGCTGCACCTGGGGGCCGACCACGGCAAGCTCTACGCCAGCCAGATGGAGACCCACACGGTCCACGAGATCGACGTGGCGAAGGGGGAGCGGGTCCGGTCCCTCGACGCGGTGTCGCTGTGGAGCAAGGTGATCGAGCGCTCCGTGGATGGCGAGTACCTGTACGTGAGCAACTGGCTCGGCGACGACGTCAGCGAGATCCGGCTGTCCGACGGCGAGCGGACCCGACGCTTCCCGACGGTGGTGACGCCACGGGGGCTGTACGCCACCGAGGACGGACGCTCGCTGTACGTGGCCGGCTTCGACCGCGGGGAGCTGGCCCGGATCGACCTGGTGACCGGGGCGTCCCGAACCTTGTGGACGGCGGGCTATGCCGCACGTCACCTCGTGGCCGACGAGGAGCGGGGTCGGCTGTACGTCTCGGACATGGGGCGAGACGAGCTGTTCGTGTACGACCTCGAGGGCGGGGAGATGTCGAGCCTCGCGGAGCTGGCACGGCACCCCAACACCATCGACCTGTCCGACGACCGGGAGGTGGTCTTCGCCAGCTGCCGCGGGCGGTCGGGCGCGGGGGGCTACCTGACGGTGGGACACCGGGGGGCGGTCTTCGCCGTGGACGCCCTCTCCGGGGAGATCCTCGACGCCATCGCGGCCGGGCGTCAGCCCACGGCCCTCGACGTGTCCGGGGACTGGCTCGTGTTCAGCGACTTCCGAGACGACCGGCTGCAGATCTACCGGATCCCTCCGACGGCGTCGCTGCGGGAAGGGGGCCGCAGCCGAGAGGAGGTCCTCGCCGAGCTGCCGCTGCCGGATCCCGTTCCCTGGAAGGCGCTCGACGAGCGGTGACCCTGGGCGGCGTCAGCCCGGGTAGCGGTCCCACTCCGCCTCGGTGAGCTCGAAGGGGCTCCCCGAGAAGTGCCCGTACAGGTCGTTGGCCACCGTGGTCGCGATCCCGCGGAGCTCCAGGGGCTCCAGGAGGATGTCGGGGAGTGGGTCGGCGCGGAGGGCGCCGGTGAGCAGACCTGCGGCGGCGCCGGCCCTCGACGCGCTGCCCCCGGGGGAGATCGCGACCTGGAGGGCCTCGGGGCTGTCGGAGGTGCTGGCCACCGCGAAGATCGCCAGGCACAGCGCCCCCAGCGCGTCGTCGTCGCCGCGGGCCTCCTCGGCGTTGGCGGGGGTGGGCTCGCAGGTGTCGCCGGCCTCGAGGGCCTGCTCCATCCGCTGCGCCACCGTGGTGGCCCCAGCGTCGGTGGCCTTGCGCCAGGCGGACTCCACGGCGTCGTCCAGGCCCGCGCCGACCAGGCACTTCTGGAGGATGACCGCGAAGGCGGCCGTGGCGTGGGCGGCGTGGGGGTGCATGTGGGTCAGGGCCGCCACGTCGCGGGCCAGGCTCCAGGGCGTCCAGGAGGCCATCGCCACCGGTGCCGCCCGCAGCAGCACCGAGGCATCCCGGGCGTTGTTGATGGGCGCATCGAGGCGACCCTTGAGTCCACTGCGGAGGACCCGCGCGGTGACCGGGTCCCGGGTGCGCCGCGCATAGAGGGCCTTCTCCCCACTCAGCCATCCGTCGGGTCGGGGGGGCGGGCCCTCGTTGCGCTGGGTGTCCAGCCAGCGGAGGTAGGCGCGGTGGACGGCGGAGAGGGCGTCGTCGTGCACCCAGTCCTGGTGCCCCCCGGCGCGACGTCTCGCGTGGGCCCGCAGCAGTCCCTCCGCGGTGAACAGCAGCAGCTGGGCCGCGTCGGTGTTGGCGCCCACCCGTCCGGCCACGGGGAGGTAGCGGAGGGGGCGGTGACGCCCGTCGGGAAGGCTCGCGGGTCGACGGCTCTGCTGGACCTCGTCGAGGCTCTGACCATCGTAGGGGGCGCCGAGAGCGTCGCCCACGGCGCCGCCCAGCAGGCAGCGCCGGTAGCGCTCACTGAGGCTGTGCATGACCGGAGGGTACAGCAGCGAGCGGGCGGCTACTTCTTCTTCCCGGGGGGCGGCGGCTGGGGACGACGGAACACCCACCGGGCATCGTCGCTGGCCTCGGCGTCGAAGCGGTAACCCCCCACGTCGAAGCGCCTCAGGTCGTCGGGGGTCTCGGCGCGCTGCTCCACGATCCAGCGGGCCATCCAGCCGCGGGCGCGCTTGGCGAACAGGAACAGGGTGCGGGCCTTGCCCCCCTTCACGTCCTGGAAGACGGGGGTGATGACCGGCACCTCCACCTTCTTCAGGTCGACGGCCTTGCTGTACTCGGTGCTCGCCAGGTTCACGATGGTGGGGTCGACGTGGGAGGAGACCGCCTTCTCCAGCTCCGGGGTGAGGGTGCTGCGCCAGAAGGCATAGAGGTTCTTCCCGCGGGGGTTCTCGAGCTTGGTGCCCATCTCGAGGCGGTAGGCCTGCATCAGGTCCAGGGGACGGAGCATGCCGTACAGGCCGGAGAGGATGCGGACGTGGTCCTGGGACCAGGCGAGGTCCCCCTCCGACAGGGACCAGGCATCGAAGGCCGTGTAGACCTCGCCCGCGAAGGTGAGGGCGGCGGGCCGAGCGTTGTCGGGGGTGAACGGGAGGTCCATCTCCTGGAAGCGCTCGTGGTTGAGGGTGGCCAGCGCATCCGAGATGCCCATCAGGGACTTCAGATCCCCGGTGGAGAGGTCCTTGACGACGGGCACCAGCTCCTTGGTGTGGGCCAGGAAGTCGGACTGGGAGGTGGCGCCCGGGTCGAAGGGGGTGTCCAGGACGAGCTTCTTGGCGGGGGACAGCAAGGCGAGCACGGCTTCCTCGGGGCAGGGACCTTCCATAACGTCGGGAGACGCGAGGTCGTGGCGTGTCGGATACACTGGCCCGATTCCCCTGGAGCCTCCATGACGCTCGTGGCCCTGCTGCTGCTCGCCTGCAGCGGAGATGACGACCCGAAGACGTCGGTGCAGACCTCACCGACAGCCTCCGACACGGGCATGCCCGTCGAGCTCGACCTCACGGAGCGCCTCGGGGCCGGAGAGGCTCGGGCCGGCGTGATCCGCGAGCCCGGCGCGCTCTTCGCTGGCATCTCGGCCGAGGGCCGCCCCGGCGACGTCAAGATCTACAACGATCGCGTTCAGTTCGTCATCCAGGGGGTGCGCGACGGGTCGTACTACCTGACGGAGGGGGGCGGGGTCATCGACGCCGACATCGTGCGTCCCGAGGGGGAGCTCGGGCGGGATCTGGTCGACGAGTGGGGCACGATGGTCGGCCTGGGCCGGGTGCTGACGCCGGAGACCGTGGAGGTCGTCCAGGATGGATCCGACGGAGGCCCTGCCCTGGTGCGGGTGGTCGGTCGGGAAGACGGGCTCGGGCTCCTCGAGGGGGTCCTCGAGGTCGAGGGCTTCGTGCCGGACCTGGGGCTGGAGGTGGTGACCGAGTACGAGCTCGCCCCCGACAGCTGGCTCCTCACGGTCCGCACCACGGTCACCGCGACGGACGACGACGTGGACGTGGCCGTGGGGGATCTGCTGCTGGGGGCCCCCGAGGCCGCGGACGTGTTCGTGGACGGCGCCGGGATGGACGGGGGCGACGGCTCGCCGCGGCGGTGGACCGGCTACGTCGGCAAGCAGGGAGACGGGGCGGTCATCATGGTCCCTCCCCCGGGGGAGCGCTGGGGTGCGACCGGCTTCGAGCTGGTCACGGAGCTGGCGGAGATGGCCGCGAGCGTGGCGCCGGCCACCCCCATCGCGGTCGGGGAGTCCGTCACGGTCAGTCGCTCGTGGGGCGTCGGCCCCGATCTGGCCACACTCACCGACGCCGCCCTGGAGCTCCACGGCACCGCCACCGAGGTGGCGTCCGGCACGGTCACGGCCCCCGACGGCCCGGTGGCTGGGGCCCGCGTCACCTTCTTCGAGGACGGCGCGCCCCTGACCGTGGCCTTCACCGATGCCGACGGCGGCTTCGAGGTGTCGGTGCCCAGCGGGGGAGGGGAGGTCACCTGGCGGGCCTCGGGGCGGCACACCGGCCGCTTCTTCGATCTTCCCGCCGGAGCGGTCTCCTACGCGCCCTACGCCGACGAGGCCGTGCAGCAGGCCGTCCTCGACAACCTCGTCCAGGGTGGACCGGGTCGACGCCTCGCCGAAGGGCGTGGGGTCGCCAGCGAGACGGATCCCCTGGTGCTCGGCGAGCCCGCACGGATCCGCGTCCGCGCCGACGACCTGGGCCCCTTCGCTGCACGGCTCGGCTTCCCGAAGGGGGACCCGGTGTCCGTGGACCGCTCCTGGGTCCACGGGCGTCCCGACGGCCTCGCCGCGGCCGGGTGGGCGGCGATGGGGGAGCTGGTGATGGAGGTCGAGCCCGGCACCTACGACCTCACCGTGCACCGGGGCATCCGCTACGAGCTCCATCAGGAGCAGGTGTCCGTGGCCGCAGGGGAGGAGCTGGTCGTCGACGCCGCACTCCTCGCTGCCTACGACCACGACGGCTGGATCCTCGGCGACCCCCACAGCCACGCGTCGCCTTCCCCGGACGGCGCGATCTCCATGGAGGAGCGCCTGCTGGTCCAGGGGGGCGTCGGCCTGCAGGTGCACTTCGGCACCGACCACGACCACCTCGCCGACTACCGACCCCTCGTCGACGCCACGGGCCTCACGCCGCACCTCGTGTCCATCGTCGCCGACGAGGTCAGCCCGCCGCTCCGGGGGCACATGAACATCTACCCGGTGGTGCCCGACCCCACGCTCCCCAACGGCGGGGCCTGGCGCTGGTGGTCCGACATTCCCGAGGACACCGAGGATCTCATCGACACCTTGCGGATCCAGCACGGGGAGGGCTTCATCCTCCAGAGCAACCACCCCACCGACAGCGGGGTGATGAGCTCGGCCGACTGGTCGCCGGGGGAGATCGGCTCGCCGGACTACTTCACCGAGCGGATCGAGGCGATGGAGGTCCTCAACGCGGCCGACAACGAGGACTACCTGGAGGTGTGGTGGGATCTCGTGACCCGCGGCTACGAGATCACCCCCACGGGGGTCTCGGACTCCCACTCCCACTTCGGGGGCAGCCCCGGGCTGTCGGCCACCTGGATGCACACCGGAGGAGACCTCGTCGATCTCACCGACGACGACGTGGAGAGCACCTTCCGCGGCGGTCGCGTCGTGCCGACCCGGGGGCCCTTCCTCGAGCTGTCCCAGCTCCCCGACGATGTCGCGCCCGGCACGGTGGTCGACGTGGAGGCCATGGGCCCGTCGTGGATCGTGGTGGACCGGCTGCAGCTGTGGCAGGATGGCGCTCTCGTGGAGGAGGTGCCCGGCACCACGGCGAGCTTCACCCTCGACCCGATGTCGGATGCGGTGTTCACCATCGTCGCTGAGGGCGACACGCCGATGCAGCCCCTCACCAGCCGGACCCCCTGGGCGATGACTGCGGCCTACCGGGTCGACGTGGCGGGGGATGGCTTCGACCCGCCCCTGCCGCCCCTCCTCTTCGACTGAGTGAGCGCCCAGGGCGATCATCCGGGCTGGCGCCTCGTCGCCGTGCTCACGGCCGCGGTGCTGGCGATCAGCAGCTCGGCCGTCCTCGTCCGCGGGATGGAGGCGGAGCCGCTGGCCATCGCGTCCTGGCGCACCCTGGGGGCGTCGCTGCTGCTGCTGCCCGCCTGGGGCCCTGCGGTGGGACGGCTGGAGCGGCGGGACCTGCTCGGCGTGCTCCTCGGCGGCGCCTGCCTCGGGGCCCACTTCGCCACATGGTTCGCGTCGCTGCAGCTGACGTCGGTGCTCCGCAGCACGTTGCTCGTGTGCACGACGCCCTTGTGGGCCGGCGTCCTGGAGATCGGCCTCAGCGGCTCGTGGCCGCGTCCCCGCTTCGTGATGGGGCTGCTGCTGGCCCTCGCGGGGGTCGGGGCGATGACCGTGGCGGACGGGGCGTCGGGGGGCATCGGGTCCTGGCAGGGGGACCTGCTGGCGGTGGCAGGTGCCGTCCTCGCGGCCGTCTACCTGCGCGCCGGTCAGTCGGTGCGCCAGCGGGTGGGGGCCGGCGCCACGATGGGGCTGATGTGCGGGACCGCCGCCGTCCTCCTGTGGGGTGTCTCCCTGGCGTCCGGCACGGTCATGACGGGCTTCCCGTCGACCACCTGGGGGCTGCTGGTGGTGGCGGTCCTGGGGCCGCAGCTGGTGGGCCACCAGGGCTTCACCTGGGCGGTGCGCTGGGTGCCGGCGGCCACCGTGGCCCTGGTCACGCTGCTGGAGCCCCTGGGGGCGGCGCTGCTGGCGGCCCTGTTCCTCGGGGAGATCCCCGGGGCCGGCGTGTGGGCTGGGGGCATCCTGGCGGTCGGAGGGCTGGCGGTGGCGGTCAGCCGCCGAGGGGAAGGCCGGTGACCGGGTCCCGCTCGGCGACCTTGCCGCCCTCTCCCTGACGTCCCGCGCGGAAGGCCAGGAGCTCCTCCAGCTGGCGAACGAGGTCCCGCTCGGGCTCGAGCTCGGCGTCCTGGACGGCCTCGAGACGCTGGCGGAGGGCCGTGACCTGCTTCCAGGCCTCCTCGGGGTCGTTGCGCTGGTGGTAGGCTTGGGTGGCGGCGATCAGGGTGGTGGCCTCGTCGACCAGCACGGGGCCGCGGAGCAGGCCTGCATCGGCGCCGGCCACGGAGCGAGCGTCGGCGATGTGGGTGAGCTGCTGCAGCTGCTCCTCCCGGGCGCCGTCCCGCGGGGTGTACGCGAGGGCCATGTGGGCGAGTCCGTCGCGGCCGACCCGGCCCTGCTGGCCCTCCTCGGGGGCCAGGGCCACGAAGATGCCTCCCTGCTTGGTGGAGAGGAACAGGGTCTCGACCTCGAGCAGGAGCCGGTCCTCGGACCACTCGACGGCGTCGCCCGGGACGCCGTACAGCCCCGCGATTCGCCAGCCGTCGGCGGGCTCGAAGGCCACCTCGAGGTCGTAGGCGAGCTCGGTGACCAGCGTGTCGAACTCCTCCTCCATCCGCGTGGCGATCGTGGAGGGGTCCTCGGGGAGGAAGACGAGGTTGCCGCCGCGCACCGCGCTCACCTGCTGGGCCAGCTCGGCCCCGAACTGCACGCCGACCCCCACGGTGGTCATGCCGATGCCGTCCTGGGAGGCGTCGCGGGCGAGGCCCATGAAGCTGCCCTTGTCGGTGGCGCCGGTGTTGGGGCGCTCGTCGGTGAACAGCATGACCCGGGAGACGCCGTCGAAGTCGGCCTGGCTCTCTCGCGCCACGTGGAAGCCGAGCTTCAGGCCTGCCTCCATGTTGGTGCTCCCGTCGATGGGGATGGCGGCGATGCGGGCCCGGAGGGCGGCGCGGTCGTGGACGGGGGTGGGGGCGAGCCACTGTGTGGTCCCCGAGCCGTACAGGACGATGCTGATCTGGTCGTCCTCGCGGAGGTGCTCGGCGACGAGGGTGTCGAGGGTGGCCTTCACGGTCTCGATGGGCGGGCCCCCCATGCTGCCGGACTGGTCGACGACGGCGACCAGGTTGAGGGGGGCACGGCGGAAGGTGTCGGCGGTGAGGCCGGAGGTGAAGCCCAGCTGGACCATGGCCCGCACGTCGGGCTGGGTGGCGATCCGGGCGGTGACGGCCTTGGCGTTGGTGCACAGGAGGCGCTCGCAGGGCGCCCCGGACAGGGGGAGGTCGTGCTCGCTGAACAGGCCCTCGCTGGTGAAGGACTCCGGCATCGGGATCTCGCCCCGGTCGACCAGGTCGCGGAAGTGGCCGACGTCCTGAGCGCCCCCGACGGTGGCGCCCATCTCGGCGCTGACCTCGAAGGCGTCGAAGTCGTAGGCCCGCATCTTCACCGGAGCGGCGGGCTCGAAGGGGGCGGCCGCCGGCTCTTCGTCGTCATCGGGTCCGGCGAGGGCCGGGAGGCAGAGGGCGAGGGCCAGGCTGGTCAGGGTCGCGCGTCGCATGGGGAACCTCCGGTGCGGGTTGCTCCGTCCTGACAAGGAGATGTCAAACGGGTTCCCGAACACGGGCGACGTTCGTGGGCCCAGGCCAAGGCGCAACGGGGCGAATGCCTCGTGGAGGTCGTGGTGGAGCGGATCGGAATCCTGGGCTGCGGAACGATGGGAGAGGCGATCCTCGTGGGTCTGAACCACGTGGAGGGCGGACCGCGGGTCACGGCCGTCTCCACCCGTCGCGCGGCCAGCGCCAAGCGTCTCGCCGAGGCCCATGGGGTCGACGCCTTCACCGACAACGCCCAGCTCGCCCGCGCTGTCGACGTCGCCGTGCTCTGCGTGAAGCCCCAGGCCGCCCGCACCGTTCTCGACGCCCCCGGGGTCACCGAGGCCCTCCAGGGAAAGCTGCTCATCAGCATCTGCGCTGGGGTCGACACCCGCGCCCTGGCCCAGTCGGCCTCCCAGTCGGCCATCGTCCGGGCGATGCCCAACACCCCGTGCCTCATCGGTCGGGGGATGACGGTGGTGGCGCCCGGGCCCCGTGCCACCGAGGAGCACCTCGAGCTGGCGCAGACGATCTTCGAGGGGGTGGGGCGCTGCCGGGTCCTGGAGGAGAAGCACATGGACGCCGTCACGGGCTTGTCGGGCTCGGGACCTGCCTTCGCCTTCGTGATCCTGGAGTCCCTGGCCGACGGCGGGGTGCGCATGGGGCTGCCGCGGGACGTGGCCGTGGAGCTGGCGGCGCAGACCATGGCGGGTGCCGCGGAGATGGTCCTCGAGACGGGGCGTCACCCGGCCGCCCTCAAGGACGAGGTCACGACGCCTGCGGGCTGCACCATCGCGGGGCTGCTCACCATGGAGGACGGCCGCATCCGCTCCATCATGGCCCGCACCATCGAGGAGGCCGCGCGGGTGGCGTCGGGCCTCGGTCGCTAGAGCTCCGACCGCTCGACGATGGCGTAGCGGACGGAGCGCCCGTGGATCCAGGTGATGCCGCGGGACTCCAGGGCCTTCGGCACCCGGTCCTCGGGGGCCAGCTTGACCGCGAGCCGAGGAGCGACGCGGAGCGACTCCCTCACGACGGCCTCGTCGACGGGGTCGTAGCAGGCGAGGGGTCGCAGGAGGTCCCAGCCGGGGGCGGCGGCCGCGGGGGCGTCGAACATCGGGCTCAGGAAGACGGCATCGGCGTGGTCGTCGGGGAGCGCGGCGAGGGCGTCGCGGTTGTGGGCGTGGATCGGCTGCACCCGGGCTGCGGCCTCCAGGCCCTCGGCGGCGAGGCGGGGGAGTCCCGAGGCGCACAGGGCGTGGATGGGGGCCATGGCCTCGAAGCCGACCACCTCCGCGCCGGTGGCGGCGGCGAGGTGCAGGGCGTCGACGGCCAGGCCGAGGGTGCCGTCGACGATGCGTCGGGCCGGTCGGCCATCGGTGACGGCGCGGATCAGGGGCTGGTCGAGGCCGTCGGTGAGCCGGGCCTTGAGGAGGCCCTGGTGGACGAACAGGGAGCGCTCTCCATCGTCGAGGCGCTCCTTGTCGTGGCCGACGATGTAGACCAGATCGGCCTCGTGGTCGGCTCGTAGGCGCGCGAGGCTGCGCTTGCGGCGCTCCACGAACGGGACCCCGCAGGCGGAGGCGACGGCCCGGGCGCGCTCCACGAGGGCGTCGGTGGGGCGGCCGCCGGTGGTGATGATCAGGGCCACGTGTCTCCAAGGGGTCGTAGCGAGGGGTAGCGGGCCACTCGGTCGGGGGCGAGCTCGGGGACCGGGTGGAGCTGCAGGGCCCGGCGAAGGTAGCGTCGGGCGGTCTCCGGCGCCTGGTCGGCCCAACAGGCCGCCAGGGCGAGGTTCACGTCGACACGGAGGAGCTTCTCGGGGTCGGAGGGGTCGGGGCCGTCGAGGAGGGTGTCGGCACGCTCCAGATCCGAGCGGGCGGACGGGAGCTCACCCAGGTCGAACCATGCCATGCCGCGGCGCGCCAGCACCTCGGCGTAGGCACGACGGTCGTCGAGGCCCAGGCCGGAGGGATCCAGGGCGAGGAGGGGGGCGGCGTGGACGGTGAAGGCTCGCTGGGCCGCAGCGGACGTGGGGTGGCTGTGGTGGAGGGCCGCGTGGGCCTCTCGGAAGGCCGAGACCGCGGCCGGCCCCTGCTCCTGGAGCAGCCGGTCGACGGCTGGGCCCGGGGTCAAGCGGAGCGCGTGGGCCACGCTGGGTGGCGCGGAGGGCTTCGGACGGGCCGACAGGGTCGGCAGATCCTGGGTGGCCGTGACGGACCACCGACGGAGGACGGCCCGGGCCCGGGCGTGGCTCTCCGGGGCGTGGCGGGCCGGGCGCACCGACAGATCCAGGTCCCCCACGGGAGGGGGCGTCGTGGGGCGGGTGGTGGTGACGGTCTCCCCGTCGGGCGCGGTGATCTGGCACAGCAGCTCGCCGTCGTACCAGTCCACCCGGAGGGTCCAGGTTCCGCCGACCTCCACCTGTGGGGTGGGGCGGATCAGGTAGGCGTCGCCGGGTCCGAGGCACTCCACCTCCAGGCGATACAGGCCGCCGCCGCCCCAGCTGCGGAGGGCCACCGAGCCGTGGTCCCAGTCGTCGAAGCCCACCACCAGGCCCGAGCCCCACTCCAGGGAGCGGAGGTCGACGTGGACCTCCATGGCGAGGTGCCGGCCGTTCCAGGGGAGGCGGACCCCGGCCACGGGGGGCTCGCCGGCGACCGTGGCCACTGCGAGGCCCTCGCTGCCGAGCTGGGCGCCGAGGGGGTCGAGGACCGTGAGGGCATCGGCGAAGCGGTCGCCGTCGACGAGGTCCCAGTGGGTGTCGGCGGCCGGGGCGGGCTCCCCTCCGAGGGCAGCGGCCTCGTCGAAGCGGTGGTCGGCCCGGAGCAGCTGAACGGCGGCGCTCCGGGCCTCCTGGCGTCGACCGACCAGGCGCTGCCAGGCCTCTGCCGCGGCTCCTCGATCCCCAGAGGCCTCGTGGAGGCGGGCGGCGCGCGCGAGGGCGGCGGGGGCCAGGGCTCGGGGGAGCTGGTCGTGGAGCCGGGTGAAGGCGGTGGACGCGGCGTCGTACAGGCCCATCGCCACGAGGTCCTCCGCACGCTGCCAGGCGGCGTCTCCCACGGGGTCCAGGCCATCGGGGGCCGGCTGGGACGGCACCATGGGCGGAGGCGACGGCACGGGGCGGGGGGCGCCCGTCCCCAGGATCCGGAACGCCGCGTCGGCGCGGCTCCAGACCACGAGCTCATCGGCAGGGTCGTCGTCGAGCTGCGCCGTGGCCACCACCAAGAAGCCAGCGACCACGAAGGGGTCCCGGAAGCCGTCGTCGGAGGCCAGGTGGATGACCAGGCTGGGGTCCCCCTCGTGTCGGGCGGTGATCACCCAGTCGAGACGCCCGTCGCCGTCGAGGTCGGCCTCGTGGATGGAGGCCAGACGCGCCTCGGGGCCCCTCCAGGGGAGCACGTCCTGAACGTCGGTGCTCTCGGGGCCCAGGACGTACACGCCGGCGACCGGGCCGTAGGGCTCCGCGGGGTCGAGCGCCACGCGGCTGCCGTACTCCTCGCTGTGGAGGGCGGCGACGCGGCCGTCGTCCAGGAGCTGCAGGTGGCTCACGTAGCCGAGTCGGTGGCGCTCCAGCAGCTCCATCGGTCCAGCGGTGCGGGCGTACCGGCGGACGTCGTAGGCGCGCCAGGGCCCGACGGTGGCCCACAGCTGCTCGCGGCCGTCGGCGGACACCGGGAGCACCTGGTTCACGTCGCTGCCGGCTGCCGTGGTGGCGGCGTGGGCGTCGTCGAAGCGGAGCTCGGGGGCGGCCAGGTCGGCCACGAGGAGGCGTCGCTCGTAGGGCCCGAGGCCGACGTACACCTCGTCGTGCCCGTCGCCGTCGAGGTCGGTGGCGGCTGCAGTCAGGGCGGCGGAGCTCTCCCGCTCGACGAGCACCTCCGGAGCGGGGCCGCTGGCGTCGATCAGGCGCAGGACGCCGTCGGACCAGTGGACCAGGCGTCGGTCGGGCAGCAGATGGACGTGGTCGGTGTCGTCGGTGGGGCCGATGGGGAGGTGGGCGACAAGGGGTAGACCGGGGGCCAAGGCGTGGACGCGGAGCCCCGCTTGGTGGTGCGCGGCGATGTCGGCCCGTCCATCGCCGTCCCAGTCGAGGGGCCGATGGAAGGTGAGGCCTTCGGGGGCGGCAGCGGCGTGTCCCATGGCTCGGGCCAGCCGCGCGCCGGCGTCGTCCCCCATGGCCTCGAGGGTCTGTGCCGCCCGCTCGGTATCGCCGACGGCGAGCTGGACACGGGCGCGGGGGGCCGCGAGGGCCACGGTGTCGACCCGGAGTGGGTTGCGGCGAGCCTGGGTGGTGGTGAGGGCGGCGAGGCCCGTCCAGTCCCAGCGGGCCTCGAGCTGCGCCGCCAGGGCCACGAGCACCCGGTCCTGATCGGGGCCTGCGGGGGCGTCGGTGTAGGCCTCGGCGAGGAGCGCGAGGGCCCGCTCGGGGGCGAGCTCCATGAGCCGGGGGGCCTGGAGGAGGATGGTGTCGACGGCGGTACGGGTGCCTCGGTGCCGGGCGCCATGGGCCCTGAGAGCCGACAGCGCGCCCTGCGGGTCGTCGGCCTCGATGGCCTCGTCCAGGTCGCGCTCCAGGGCGAGGAGGGCCCCTTGTGCCATCAGCTCGCGGTCCATCTCGCTGCGCTGGTTTCGGACGGCGTCCCAGGTGGCGGCGCTGCCGAGGGTGAACAAGGCGACCCCGAGCGCGGCGGCCCCGAGGACGAGGGGGCGTCGTGCCACCCGGAGGGCGCGGGAGGCGCGACGGCGCAGGGTAGGGGGGGTGGCGCGGACCGGCTCCCCGGCGACGTAGCGCTCGAGGTCCTCGGCGAGGGCCTCGCAGGTCCCGTAGCGATGCTCTGGCAGCCGCGACATGGCCTGCTCGACCACGCGCACGAGTGGCTCCGGCACCCCCGGGGCGACCCGCTGGAGCGGAGGCGGGCGCTGGGTCGTGAGCGACATCATCACGGCGACCGGGGAGTCGCCGTCGTGGGGGGGGCGTCCGGCGAGCAGATCGTAGAGGACCGCGCCGACGCTGTACTGGTCGCCGAGGGCTGGGTCGAAGGCCCCGCTGCGGGCCTGCTCGGGGGCCATGTAGTGGGGGGTGCCGAGGACCTCCCCCGTGGCGGTGAGCCGCGTGCCCACCGAGGAGAGCTCCCGGGCCAGGCCGAAGTCCGTGAGCCGGGGGACGTCGCCCTCCAGGAGGATGTTCGAGGGCTTCACGTCGCGGTGGGCCAGGCCGCGGATGTGGGCGGCATGGAGGCCACGGGCCACGCCGGCCATGACCCGGGCGTACCAGCCGGGGTCCTTCACGCTGCCGCGCACGGCCTCCAGGGAGCCGCCGTCGACCAGGTCCATCGTGAAGAAGGGCTTTCCCTCGTGCCAGCCGAGCTCGTGGACCCGGACCACGTTGGGGTGGTCGATCATCCGGGCGGTCTCTGCCTCCTTCTGGAAGCGGCGAGTGGCCTGGTCTCCAGCGTGGTCGGCGGCGAGGAGCACCTTGAGGGCCACCATGCGTCCGGTCGCCGGGTCGGTGGCGCGGTAGACGACGCCCATGCCCCCTCTCCCGAGCTCCTCGAGGAGGCGGAAGCGGCCGACGCGTTGAGCCAGGGGACGACGGTTCATGGGCCCAACGCGAATAACGCCGTTGCACGGGGCGTGACGGTGCGGGAAGGGCACATCGCCCGCGACTTTCCTGTCGCATGGGGCGGCGAAAAGACGGGGAACCAGGGAGGATGAGGCTCGGCATGCATCTTGCTCCGGATCGGTGCGACTCGAGCCCCGGAGCCCCTATGCGCCTCATCCTCCTCCTGTTGCTCTCGGGCTGCGGCCTCAGCTCCTACAGCCTGCGGGAGAGCGCCGAGCCCGTCGACGATGGGTCGGAGGACGGCGACGACGACGACGGCTTCACCATCGACGAGACCGAGGCCCCGACGGGGGACGACGACGACGACGACGATGCCGGGGGCCTGGGCGGGGGCACGCCGGGTGGTGGTTCGACGGGCGGGACCCCTGGCGGTGGCACCACGGGTGGCTGGACGCCGGGTGGGAGCACGAGCACGACCCCGGGTGGCTCCTATGGAAGCGGTGCCCTCGGGGGCACCACTGGCGCGGGGGGCAGCGGGGCGGGTACGTACACGGGTGGCGGTTCCGGAGGGTCCGGGACTGGCAGCACGGGTGGTGGCTCCGGTGGATCCGGGGGCTCGGGGGCGTAGCGCGCGACCCCCTCTCGGAGGTCGACGATGGTGTGGTGGCTGGCCTTGGCTCTCGCGGGACCCTTCGAGGAGGGGGTCGAGGCCCTGAAGCGGGGGGACCGCGTGGCGGCCCGCACCCTGCTCACTCAGGCGGCGGAGGCCGATCCGAAGGCCATCGGGCCTCGCTGGGAGCTGGGCTGGGCCTGCTGGGTCGACGACGACTTCGCCTGCTCCGCCGCGCAGTGGGCCGACGTCCAGACCCTCGACGCCGATCACGAGGACGTCGGCTTCTGGCTCCAGGCCGCCAGGACCCGGCAGCAGCTGAAGGCGGCGGGGGGCAGCAACCCCGAGGTCGCGACCTCCCCCGACGGCGAGGGCGGCATCCGCTTCGTGGCGGCCGGCGACACCATGATGGGGTCGGATCTCCGTCGCGGGGACGCCGGGTTGCCCCCGAGCGACGGGGCTGGGATCTTCGACGGAGTGAAGAGCATCTTCCAGGGGGCGGACGTCGCCTTCCTCAACCTCGAGGGCCCGCTGGCCGACGACCTGCCGAGCTCCAAGTGCAAGCCCGGCTCCACCAGCTGCTACGCCTTCCGCACGCCCACCCGCTACGCGAAGAACCTCGTGGATGCCGGCGTCGACGTGGTGAGCCTCGCCAACAACCACGCCTTCGATCTGGGGGCGGCGGGCCAGCAGTCGACCATGGACATCCTCGACCGGGTGGGGATCGCCCATGCCGGTCGGTACGGCGACGTCGGCACCGTGGTCGTCGGCGAGACGAAGGTGGCCGTGGTCGCGGCCCACTCCGGGTCCTGCTGCCTGAACGTCAACCGGCTCGACGAGGTGCAGGCGGCGATCCGGGAGGCCGACAAGACCCACGACCTGGTGGTGCTGTCCTTTCATGGTGGGGCCGAGGGAGCACGGGCGCGGCACGTCCCCGGGAAGACCGAGGTGGCCTGGGGGGAGCGGCGGGGCGACGTGAAGGCCCTGGCCCGTGCGGCGGTGGATGCCGGGGCGGACCTGGTGATCGGCCACGGACCCCACGTGCTGCGGGCGATGGAGGTCTACAAGGGTCGGCTGGTGGCCTACAGCCTGGGGAACTTCATGGGCTATGCCCAGTTCGGGACCCAGGGGGGCCTCGGGGGGCACACGGTGATGGTGGATGCCGTGCTGGCGCCGAACGGGGCGCTGGTGTCGGCGAAGCTGCACGCGATCCGGCTGGACGAGCGGAGCGTGCCGTCGGTGGACGAGGCGGGGGTCGGCCTGGGGCACGTGCGGGAGCTGACGGCGGCGGACTTCCCGGAGACGGGGGTGACCGTGGAGGAGGATGGGTCGCTGAGCTGGTGAGCTGAGCCCGGCCTCGTCTCGCCAGACGGGGTAGACGACGGGGTTCTGGAGGCTCCATGCAGTTCGTGCACCTGGATGACGGAGAAGACGGCGTCTGGGTCCTGCCCATCTGGTCCGACGTGCTCACCATCGTGGCCCGTGTCGACGACGACTACCGTTGGGACGGCTTCGTCGCGTGGACCACGGGGACGGTGAAGCGCCTGCCCGTGCCGATGCCGCCGGAGCTGGTCCACGAGACGGTCGTGGCGGCGTTCGGGGAGCACCCGCCGACGGAGGG
>Ga0213839_1001121_pt1 | contig 19355 bp, 20 predicted proteins | sample SWPATP21_FD_160075 | JGI IMG/M metagenome (GOLD analysis project Ga0213839, IMG submission 160075) | Coastal seawater microbial communities from Marineland, Florida, United States - SWPA TP2 #1 | ecosystem: Environmental > Aquatic > Marine > Coastal | place: USA: Florida | collected 2016-08-14
CCCCCGCGCTGGCCCGCCACAGGGGGAACCGAGGGCGCCCCCGCCCCGCATCGCACGCCGCCGCCGTCGCTCCCGCGCTGGCCCAGAGGAAACCTGTCTTCCTCGAACCGACCCATCCGCCAAGGCCCCATGGGCCACCGAGCATGGCCTCAGAGCACGCCGGGGTCGTCTTCGCGGATGTCGTCGACCCCCATCGCTTCCCGGATCTTCGGGTCGAGGATGTGGCTGGCCCGCACGTTGGACAGCGCCGCGAACAGGTTCCCCTTCACCTTGGGGTTCCGGTCGTTCCACTCGTTGAGCATCCGCTTCATCTGCTGCCGCTGCAGGTTCTCCTGGCTGCCACACAGGTCGCACGGCAGGATCGGGAACTTCCGCTCGGCCGCGAACTGCGCGATCTCGTGCTCCTCGCAGTAGATCAGCGGACGAATCACCACGTTGCGCCCGTCGTCCGACACGAGCCGCGGCGGCATGGCCTTGATCTGACCGCTGTAGAAGAGGTTCAGCATCAGGGTCTGGATGGTGTCGTCGCGGTGGTGGCCCAGGGCGATCTTGGTGCAGCCCAGCTCGACCGCAGCGTCGTAGAGGATGCCCCGACGCAGGCGAGAGCACAGGGAGCAGTAGGTGCGGCCCTCGGGGATCTTCTCCTTCACGACGCTCAAGGTGTCGCGGTGGAGCATGTGGTGGGCGAAGCCCTGCTCCTCGCACCACTCGGTGATGACGTGCTGCTCGAAGCCGGGATGCCCCTGGTCGAGGTTGACGCCGATGAGCTCGAAGTCGAACGGGGATCGACGCTGGACCTCGGCCAGCAGCGCCATCATGGCGTAGCTGTCCTTTCCACCCGACAGGGCGCACAGGACCTTGTCGCCGGGCTCGAGGAGCCCGAAGTCCTTGGACGCGCGGGCCACCTGGTTCTGCAGCCGCTTGAAGAGCCGCTCACCGGTGCGCGGACGGGAAGGGGACGTGGGGCGCTGGACCATGGGGGCCTCCGAGGCCCCGGTCTAACGCGACACGGCCTCGACCACGGCCCGCAGCGCCCGCAGCCCCTCCACGAGCCGCGGTCCCGGTCGCCCGAGGAACGCCTCGGGGATGGTGTGGATCTGACCGTTCCGCAGGGCAGGGGTGTCCTTCCAGCCGTCGCGGCCCTCCACCACGTCGGGTCGGTAGCGCTCGTAGGGAACACCGCACCAGCAGATCACCGCCGCGTCAGGGGCCATGGCCCGGACCTCCTCGTCGGTGAGCGGCCGCGACTTGCAGGGGTCCTCGGCCAGCGGGTTCACCCCGCCGGCCCGGTGCAGCAGCTCGGTCACCCAGCTGTCGCGGCCCGGCGCGATCACCGGCTTGGGCCACCACTCCACCAGGACCTTGGGTCGCACCGACGGGGCCGGAAGCGGCGTCAGAGCCTCCTCCAGCTGGGCGGCCAGCCCCTCGCCGCGTTCCGCATGCCCCAGCCAGCGAGCGATGTCCCGCACGTCGCGGAACAGGTGGTCGAGCTCGGTGGGCTCCGGAGCCTCGTAGCGGAGACCCGCCGCGTCGAGGCCCTCCAGCACCTTCTCGTGGCCCGGGACGGTCAGCGACGCCAGCACCAGGTCCGGCTCCAGGGCCGCGACGGCGTCGATGTCGATCTGCAGGTCGGGACCCAGGCGCGGCAGCGCATCCACCACCTCCTCGGGGTAGTCGGAGTGGTCGTCGACCCCCACCAGCAGGTGACCGAGGCCGAGGCCGCAGACGATCTCGGTGTTGGAACAGGTGAGGCTGACGACCCGCATGAACGACCTCCTGCCGACTCAGCCCATGTACGGGTAGCGCCAGTCGTGGGGCGGTGCGAAGTTCTCCTTGATGGCCCGGGCGTTGGTCCAGCGGAGCAGGTTCATCGGGGCCCCGGCCTTGTCGTTGGTGCCGCTGGCCCGGCCGCCGCCGAAGGGCTGCTGGCCGACCACCGCGCCCGTGGGCTTGTCGTTGACGTAGAAGTTCCCCGCGGCGAAGCGGAGCCGCTCGGTGGCCCGGTCGATGACCCGGCGGTCGGTGGCGAAGATGGCGCCGGTGAGGGCGTAGGGGCTGGTGGTGTCGACCAGCTCCATGGTCGCCTCGAACTCGGCGTCGTCGTACACGAAGGCGGTGCAGATGGGCCCGAAGATCTCCTCCTCCATCAGGCGATGGTGGGGGTCGTCGACCCGGAACAGGGTGGGCTCCACGAACCATCCCTTGCTGCCGTCGGCCTTGCCGCCGGTGACGGCCTCGGCGGTCTCGTTGCCCAGGGCGAGGTAGCCCTCGTGCTTCCGGAAGGCCCGCTCGTCGATCACGGCCCCCACGAAGGTGGAGAAGTCGCGGACGTCGCCGACCTTCATCTCGGCGACGCCGGCCTGGACCTGCTCCTTGATGGTGGGCCACAGGCTCTTGGGGATGTAGACCCGGCTCGCTGCCGAGCACTTCTGGCCCTGGTACTCGAAGGCGCCGCGGAGGATGGCCACGGCCACGGCGTCGGCATCGGCGCTGGGGTGGGCGAGGATGAAGTCCTTGCCGCCGGTCTCCCCGACGACCCGGGGGTACTGGCCGTACGACGACAGCCGCTGGCCGATGGTGCCCCACAGGTGCTGGAAGGTGCCGGTGGAGCCGGTGAAGTGGAGGCCCGCCAGGTCGGGGCGCTCGATGACCGGCGTGCCGACGTCGGCCCCGTGGCCGTTGAGCATGTTGACGACGCCCGGAGGGAGACCAGCGGCCTCGAGGAGCTGCATGAGCTCCCAGCAGGAGGCGGCGGAGGTGGTGGCCGGCTTCCACACCGCCGCGTTCCCCATGAAGGCCGGAGCCGTCGGCAGGTTGAGGGCGATGGAGGTGAAGTTGAACGGCGTCACCGCGAACACGAAGCCGTCGAGGGGGCGGTGGTCGAGACGGTTCCAGATCCCGTTGGGGCTCACCGGCGGCTGCTCGGAGAGGATCTGCTGGGTGTAGTGAGCGTTGAAGCGCCAGAAGTCGATGAGCTCACAGGCGGAGTCGATCTCGGCCTGGAAGCAGGTCTTGCTCTGGCCCAGCATCGTGGCAGCGTTGACGCGGTCGCGCCAGGGACCGGCCAGGAGCGTGGCCGCCCGCAGGAAGACCGCTGCTCGCTGCTCCCAGGGGAGCGCCGACCACTCGGCCCGGGCGGTCATGGCGGCGTCGCACGCGCGGCTCACGAGCTCGGGGGTGGCGATGTGGACACGGGCCAGGACGTGTCCGTGGTCGCAGGGCATGGTGATGGGCAGGGTCTCGCCGGTGTAGACGTGCTCGCCGCCGACCACACACGGGATGTCGATGACCTCTGCCTCTCGAGCCTTCAACGCGGCCTGCAGACGACCGCGCTCTGCGCTGCCGGGGGCGTAGCTCAGGATGGGTTCGTTGGTGGGCGTCGGGACGTTGAAGATGCCTGCGGACATGCCTTTCTCCAGGGCGATGGATGGTGACGGAGGGCTGCTATCCCGACCGGGGAACGGCCGCGTGGACCGATCGGTTGGCGGGCTGCCCCACGCCGTCATGGTGTAGAATCGGGAGGGAGGTCCCGACCGTCCGTCGTGAGCTACGGCATCGCCATCGCCATCGTCCTGCTGCTGGTCCTCGTGCTCATGGGGCTCCTGCTACTGGGCATCGGCCTGATCATGGTGGTGCTGCGCATGAGGAGCCGGAGCGCGGCCGCAGCGCCTCCGCAGCGCGCGTCGAGCCCCCAGCGGCCCCGGCCTCCGGTCGTCACCCAGCGCACGACCTCGCCGTCCCCTGCGGCCCCCCGACCCGACCCCAAGCCGGAGGCGCCCCCTCTCGCATCGAACTCGGGTCTGCTCGGCTTCTTCGACGACGAGGCCTTCGTGAGCCCCACGGCCAGCAGTGCCCCTCGGGAGGTCGAGGGAGCCAAGACGGAGCTGTTCCAGCGGGGAAAGATGGCCATCGACTGGGACGACGACGACAGCGACGAGGGCGAGGCCACCGAGATCTTCTCCGCCCACGGTGCAGCGGGCGACCTGGCCGAGTTCGCCTTCGACGACGACGATCACACGGGCCGGTTCACCTGAACACCCTCAGCGGGAGGGGCCCGTCGAGACGGCTCGGTGGTAGAGGGTGGCCCCCGCCGCGATGAAGAGGCCGCGGACAACCTGCTCCCCGCCCTCGGTCAGGGCTCGGGTGCTCCACGGCATCGCGTAGGGGTCGAACGCCATGGAGGCCCAGTCTCCCCCCGTGAGGACGCCGGCCAGGGCGATGCTGACGCCGATGGTGACCCCAAGCCCGATCGCCCCCACCAGCCACGCGAGCGGGGCTCTCGGGATGTGCAGCACCGAGTCCCTCAGCGCTCCCCAGATGGAGTCCTGGTCGGCGGCCGTGAACGGGAGAAGGAGGGTGACCAGCATGAGGACCAGACCGGGGATCAACAGCTGCAGCCCCACCACGACGAGCTGATCGAAGGCTGCGACCAGGAGCACGAACTGCGCGAGACGGGCCGGCCGGTTCACGGGGCCCCGCGCGAGTACGTACAGGGCCGGCACGGTGACGAAGCTGTTCACCAGAAGCGACCAGCCCATCTGGTTCATCCCCGTGTTGAGGGGAGCCATCTCCGGGGCGCTCAGGTGGATGGACATCGCGCCCACCGGCAACGCACACAAGGCGGGCAGCGCGGCGCCCTTGGGCACCTGCGGCACGACCGGGGCCAGCGCGAAGGGGAGAAAGAGCGCGGCCGCCCACGCCGGCGGACGCACCGGAGCAGGAAGGGCGACCAGGGCCCCAGCCAGGAGCAGGGCCGTGAACGCCCCGGCGACGAGAGGCGCTGAAAGCTCGGGTGCTTCCTGCGGTGTCTCCTCCGTCTCGCTCTGGGGGGAGGGCGGCGCGAACGGGTCCATGGAGTCCCTCCACCGGGTCGGGTTCCGGCCGGGTACTCCGTCGGTCGGCTGGATTCCAGCCCGGACGCGGGCTGGACCCACGGGACCTGTGCTATGCCTAGGGGCAATCATGACGCCGCCCAGCGCCCATCTTCCAGACGAGGGAGACCGCCCCATCCTCGGCGGCCGGTATCAGCGTGGCGAGGTCATCGGTCGCGGTGGCGTCGGCAACGTCTACCAGGGCCGTGACCTCGAAGAGGATCGCCTCGTCGCCATCAAGGTCCTCGAGACCCATCACCACGGCACCAAGGTCGAGCAGCGCCTCCTGCGGGAAGGCGACGTGATGCAGAAGCTCAAGCACCCCAACATCGTCCGCGTCTACGACGTCGTTCGGGAGCCGGGGCTGGTGTTCATGGTGATGGAGCTGATGGACCGTGGCTCCTGCCACGCGCTGACCCGCCGCAAGAAGGGGCTGCCGGTCTCCTGGGTGCTCCACATCGCCGACTCGGTGCTCGCAGGCCTGCAGCGCATCCACGAGGCCGGCTGGGTCCATCGGGACCTGAAGCCCGGCAACCTGCTCCTCAACAGCGAGGGCGTGGTCAAGATCTCCGACTTCGGCATCCTGCGCGATGAGGGCAGCGAGCTCACGATGCCCGGCATCTCCCTGGGCACCGGGGCCTACATGTCCCCCGAGCAGCAGGAAGACGCCCACGAGATCGACCATCGGTCCGACATCTTCTCCCTCGGCGCCACGCTCTACGCGCTGAACACGAACCGGGTGCCCCTCAACGTGGCCACCGGTCGTCTCAAGGACGCCGAGGAGCAGTACGACGGGAAGATCCCACCGGTGAAGGATCCCCTGGCCAGGCTCGACGCTGCGCTCCGGGCTCTCGTGCGCCGCGCCTGCGCGTGGGAACCCGAGAACCGCTTCCAGGACGCCTCGGAGATGCGGCGCGCCGTTCAGGAGATCCAGCGGCTGCTACGGGCTCGTCGCGGCGCAGCCAAGGGCTGACAGGACCACCTCGGGCGCCCCAACGTAGGAACGCCCCCGAACCATCCGGCGGGCAGGCCGGACGATCCAGAGGCGAGTCCCTGCGGGTGCGCGATGCACCGCGGAGGATCAGCTCTTGCGCAGGCGCTTGTTGAGGCGGCCACCGGCGCGCCGCTTCACGAGACGCCCGCTCTTGCGCATGCGCTCCTTCTGCTTCTTGGCCTTCAGCTTCGCCTTCAGGCGAGCGGTCTTGTTTCGACGCAGCATCACAACTCCCTGTGAGCCGCGCCGGTAACGTGGGCGTCACGAATCCTCAACGCGTTCAGGTCGCGCATGGATACAATGTCCGACCATGCGCGCCGACAAGTGTGTGGGATCGCTGGCCGCCAATCTGGGCGGCTCACGAACGGGGAAGCATGAATCGCACCTTCGCCATCGGGGACATCCACGGGGACCTCGATCAGCTCCTCGATCTGCTGGAGCGGATCGGCCCGCTCACCTCCAACGACACGCTGGTGTTCCTCGGGGACTACGTCGATCGGGGGCCGCAGTCGAAGCAGGTGATCGAGTACATCCGATTCGAGCTCCCGCGCCGCGCCAAGGGTGCCAAGATCGTCTGCCTGCGCGGCAACCACGAAGATGCCTGGCTGCGGGTGGTCGACGACGGGTGGGACGGCTTCGTCCTTCCCCCCGGCAACGGGTGTCTCGCCTGCTTGCGCTCGTTCACCGGGGGCCCCACGCCGGCCCTGGGCGAGCAGCCAGCGACCGACGAAGAGTGGGACATGCTGCTCTCTGGCGACTTCTACCCCGACGACGTCGTGGAGTGGATGCGCTCCCTGCCCCTGTGGCACGAGGACGAGCACGCCGTCTACGTCCACGCCGGCCTCCCGCGGGTCGACGGCGCCTTCTCCCACCCCTCCAAGGTGGAGAACCCGGCGGTGCTGCTCTGGACCCGAACCCTCGACTTCTTCAAGGAGTACCGCGGCAAGACGGTCATCGTGGGCCACACGGTCACCAGCCTGCTGCCCCCCGAGCTGTCGAGCTACACGCCCCAGAACCCCGAAGACCTCTGGGCCGGCACCGACGTGATCGCCATCGACACGGGCTGTGGCAAGGGGGGCTTCCTCACCGCGATCGAGCTCCCCGAGCTCTTCGTGTGGGAGTCCCGCGACCCCCTCCGCCACAAGGGTCCCGGCACCCCCGTCGCCGCTGCAGATCCGATCTAGCCTTGAGGGGCCCGGTCTGGAGGCCCCCGGTCTGGAGGCGCCCGGTCTGGAGGACCCCCTCTGGCACCCCTACAAACCGCGTGATCCACGTCGGGGATGCGTCCTGCATGCCGTAGCCCGAAGCCTGCAGCCTGAAGCCTCGCACCTCCGCGCGTCGGACGCCCCTGTTAGCCCCTGACGCTCAGGGCTCGGGGGAGCAGCCGTAGGCGTCGCAGGCGAAGGTCGCGTTGGCGGCGTAGCCGACGTAGTTGCCGAACTGCTCGGTGAACACGTCGTCGGGGCTGTTGTCGAAGGGGCCGTCGCCCCAGTCGCTGGTGATGCTCACGAGGTCGCCGGAGATCACCCGCACGCCACCGCCGCTGACGGTGGTGGGGTCGCCGTTCTCCTGGATGGTGCAGTCCGTGAGCTGAAGGGAGCTGTCGTTGTTCAGGTACACCCCAGCCCCACGCAGGGCCTGGTTCCGGGACAGCTCGCTCTCCACCACCTCCACCACGGCGTTGGTGTTGGTGTACAGCCCTCCACCCCGCTGGACCGCGGTGTTGGACTGGATCAACGCTCCCTCGATGTTCACCTCCGCCTCGTTGGTGATGTAGACGCCACCCGCACGGTCCTGGGAGAGGTTGCGGACGACGATGACGTCGACGAGGTCGGTGTCGTCGGGGAGGTAGATGCCGCCCCCGCTGACGGAGGCCTCGTTGTCTTCCACCCGCGTGCCGTCGAGGACTGCCACGGTCGTGTCCTCCACGTTGGACACGAAGATGCCGCCGCCGTCCTCCGCGGTGTTCCCGCTGACCGTGCCGTCGACGATGCTGCTGTCCTGCAGGTAGACGCCGCCGCCGTCGGGGGCGTCGTTGCCGTCGATCGTGGTGCCCGACAGGGTGGCGTTGGCGTCGAGGAGGTACATGCCGCCGCCGTCGGAGGTGGCGCTGTTGTTGCTGACCTGCATCGCGTCGAGGCCGATCAAGCCCTCGGCGAACAGGCCGCCGCCGCGGGTGGCGTCGTTGCCGTCGACCACCAGGCCGGTGATGGAGGCGCCGTCGAACACGTACAGGCCTCCGCCGGAGTCGATGGCGCTGTTGCCGCTGACGGACCCGCCGGTCCACACCGTGTCGAAGAGGTAGACCCCGCCGCCGCTGGCCGAGGCGTTGTTGTCCTCGATGCTGGTGATGCCGTTGGCGGTGACCGTGGTGTTCGCGAGGGCAAAGACGCCGCCCCCTCGCTCGGCCGCGTTGTCGCGGATGGTCACGTCGGTCAGGGTGAGCTCGGCCGAGTCGCCGACGGTGAGCCCTCCGCCCCAGTTCCCCGCGACGTTGCCGGTGATGGTGACGTCGGTGAGGTGGAGGTTCCCGTTGGCGTACAGGCCGCCGCCGTCCTCCTGGGCGATGTTGCCGCGGAGGGTGCTTCGCTCCAGGGTGCCTCCCTCGGGGGAGAACTGGATGCCCGCTCCGTAGTCGCCGATGTTGTCGTACACGTCGAGGTCCGCGAGGGCGACGTCGGCGTTGAGGCCGACGAGGATGCCGCTCTCGGTGCCACCGGTGATGGCGAGGCCCTCCACCGTGCTTCCGGCGCCGTCGAGCCTCAGGGTGGTGAGGCCTCCCGCGCCGTCGAGGACCGGGCGAGCGGGCTCCCCTCCGGTGGTCACGGCGTCGTCGGGAATGCCGACGAGGGTGATGGGGACCGTGAAGTGGGTGGTGCCCGTGTAGGTGCCCGGGCAGACCTGGATGGTCTCCCCCCCGCTGACGACCGCGGCGGCCTCCGCCAGGGTGGAGAAGCTCTGGTCGGGGAGCACTGTGATCACGTTGGTCTCGAGGTCATCGACGCAGTTGTTGTCGATGCCGTCGCAGTGCTCGACGGAGCCTGGAAAGCGCAGCGGGTCGTTGTCGTCGCAGTCCTCGGAGGCGGGAACGCCGTCACCGTCGGCATCATCGGGGATCGTGGTGGCGCCGGTGTCGGTGGTGTCGACGCGGCCCGTGTCGCTCGGGGTCTTGTCGTCGCTGCCGTTGCAGGCGAACAGGACGCAGGCCACCAGCGGTGCGACGAGGGTGTAGGGACTGCGCGCCATCGAACCTCCAGCCGCAGCGTACACGCTCCGTCTCCGTGGTGTCACCGTCCTGAGAGACCCCGTGTGGTTAGCTTCCGGGACACGGAGGACGCGTGGCGGATCTGGGCATCGACATCGGGCCATACCGGCTGCTGTGCCTGGTCGACAAGGGAGAGTTCGCCGCCGTCTATCGGGCACGCCACCGCTTCCTCGGTACCATCTGTGCCGTCAAGATGCTCCATCCCGACCAGGACACACCCATCGAGGATGCCCTGGCCAAGGAGGCTCGGATCCAGGCCCGCATCGTGCACCGCCACGTGGCGCGGGTCATCGATGCCGGAAGCTGGCGAGGGCGCCTCTACCTCGTGATGGACTGGGTCGAGGGGCCGCTGCTCGCCTCGGTCGTCGACGAGGGGCTCGTCAAGGGGCCGGCCCATGCCATCGACCTGTTCCGGGGGCTCGCGCGGGGGGTGCATGCCATGCATCGCCGCCACGTCGTGCACCGGGACCTCAAGCCCAGCAACGTGATGGTCCGCATCCTGAATCGCCGCGAGGAGGCGGTGGTCATCGACTTCGGGCTCGCCAAGGTGCTGCGGCCCGGTGTCGCGCCCAAGGCCGAGGGGCTCTCCGTAGAGTTCCACACCCTCGGCACCCCCGAGTACATGGCCCCCGAGCAGGTGGCGAACGCCGGCGAGGTCGACCAGCGCGCCGACCTGTTCTCCCTCGGCGTCGTCCTGTACGAGCTGATGACCGGCGACGTCCCCTTCCACCAGCAGAACGAGGGCGGCCTCGACACGTACATGGCCGCCAAGAAGGGGGACTACGTCCGCCTGCGCGACAAGGTGACCGGCCTGCCGGAGGAGATCTACCGGCTCTCCGAGGGACTGCTCCTCCCCGACCCCGACCAGCGCCGGGGCACCGCGCGGGAAGTGTTGCTGGAGCTCGACCGCCTACGGAGCCGTGGCGTCATCTGAGCGTCGCCAGGGAAGCTCGTCGAGCTCCTTGCCCAGGGCGGCCAGGTGACCCTCGATCCAGGCCTGCACACGCTCGATGCCGATCGGCGCCGGGGCGAGCTGCGGGAGGGGGTCGAAGGCCACGGCGGCGAAGTCCTCCGCTTCGACCCCCAGCTTCCCCCGAGCGTCGTCGAGGTAGCGCGCCCGGTCCTCGTCGCGGAGGGTGTCGATCTTGTTGACGACCGACAGGACGGGGCGACCGGTGGCGAGCAGCTGGGCGTGGTCGGCCTTCTCCCGGGCCTGCACGCCCCCCTGAGCGTTGACCACGTACAGGTAGACGTCGATGTGGTCGAGGATCTGCTTGGCCTCCTCGGTCACCCCCTCCACGACGTCACCGAGGCCGGGGGTGTTGACGAGGTACAGGGCGTGGGCGCCGGGGAGCTGCACGATCTCCACGGTCTTCGTGGAGCCGGCCACCGGGTCGATGTTGCCGGTGTCGATGCCGAACACCGCGTGCATGGCGGCATCCTTGCCGCTCGAGGGGGAGCCCACGATGCCGACGGTGACCCGGTAGCGGACGGCCTTGCGGAGGCGGGCGACCTCCAGCACGGCGGCCTCGGTGTGCTCGAGCCGAGGAGCGAGGGCGATGAGGGCGGGCAGGCAGCCCAGGGGCCCGGGGAGGAAGCGGGCCAGCAGGATCTGGTTGGCGGTCAGCGGGTAGCGGGCCCCGTGGAGATCCGCGAGGCGCTCCAGGGCCCGGTCGGCCTCGTCGGGGACGGGGTCGTCGGCGCCGGTGGCGGCCCAGCGGGCGGCGCGCTCCTCATCGCTCAACGCCTCCCAGCGGCGGGCGAGCACGGCGTTCAGCAGGGCGTCCTCGGTGGCCTCGTGGTCCGCCGGGTCGGTGGCGACGCTGCGCCGGCGGGCGAGGATGCGGAGGACCTCGGTGTAGGGCACGCCGCTTCCCTTGCGGAGCAGGACGTTGGCGAGCTCGTGGGTGGCGCTGCGCCGCAGTCGTCCGTCGATGGCGGCGGCGAGGGTGCCGCGCCCCATCCGCTCGGGCCGGATGCCGAGGGAGCGGGCCAGGGGCAGCAGCTCATCGCGGTGGCACTTGCGGAGGAGCTCGACGAGGGGCGCCTCCTCGACGGGGTCCTCAGGCATCGGTGGCGTCGATCACGTCGTCTCCGGCGCGCTCTCGGAAGGCGGTGGCCTCCTTGTCGAACACGTCGCGGAGCTCGGCGCCCGTCAGCGAGCCGCGCTGCATGAAGGCGACGGCGGCCTTGCCGACCCCGTAGGTGGTGGCGCCCGCCACCGTGGCGCCGAGGGCGCTGGTCGCGATGGCCACGATCTGGCCGCCGGGGATCCAGCCGGCCCCCTTGGCGGCCTGCACGGCCCAGCGGACGAAGCCCTTCGACGTGCCCGCCAGCGCCTCGCCGAGGATGAACAGGACGAGGTCCTTGTCCATCTGGCGACCGTGGATGGTGGCGATGTCGGTGATGAGGCGGACCTGCAGCGCGGTGACCGCGGTGGCGTCGACCCCGGGCAGGGGGATGGCGCCGGCCATGGCGGACTTCTTCGCAGCTGCCTGGATGAGGGCCTCGCAGGCCGCGGCCTTGCTCCGCAGCGACTTGGCGAACAGCAGCGACTTGCCGCTGTGCTCGAGCTGCTCGTGGATCCACCCGATGACGGCGTCGACCCCGATGGGGGTGTCGGAGAGGGCCGGCAGCGGGTCGAAGGCCGTGACCACGGCGTCGTTCTCGGTGATGCCGAGCTGCACCAGCGTGGCGTGGATGAAGGCCTCGCGGCGGTCGGCCCGGATGAGGTCGATCTTGTTGAGGCAGACGAGGGTAGGGCGGCCCAGGGCGCGGATGGCGTCGAGGTCGCGGCGCTCGTCGATGGTGGCGCCGCCGTCGCAGTTGACGACGTAGACGGCGATGTCGAGGGAGTCGAGGACCTGGCGGGCCTTGGCCTCGACGTCTTCCCGTAGGTCGCCGAAGCCAGGGGCGTTGACCACGAGCACCCGCTGGTCGATGTCGACCGGCGCGACCCGCACCTCGTCCGTGGACCCGGGGATGGGGTCGACCTGGCCGAAGTCGAGACCGAAGAGGGCGCGGATGGCGCTGTCCTTGCCGGCGGAAGCGGAGCCCAGGAAGGCGACGCAGAGCGTCTTGTCGAGGGCCTGGCGAACTTCGTCGGCGGCGAGCTCCCACCGGGCGTCGACCTGCTTCTGCAGGGTGATCTCACTCAACGGGGGCTCCACCTGCTTCCGGAGGTTCGTACGGGTGCCGGAGGGCGGGCCCTCCAGGTGTCAGAAGTAATACCGGAAGCCCAGGCCGGCATCGACGCCCCCAGCGATGGCCGGGTAGACGAGCAGGTTCGCAGCGACCTCGAGGTAGACCTGGATCGGGACGGCCGTGAAGTCCATGTCGAGCCCGAAGGGCACGCGGGCGCCCAGGTACACGTCGTCGCGGTAGTAGCGACCGTAGCCGTAGGTGCCGGTGGCCAGGAACCCCCCCACGCCGATGCGGAAGGGAAGCGTGAACTCGGGCACGGTGGCCACCTCGGCGAGGTGGAAGTGGTAGGTGCCGGTGACCCACAGGCCGCTGTAGAAGCCGCCGTCGTAGTGGCTGCCGATGGCGAAGGAGGCCGCGTTGCGGCGTCCCCCCAGGTAGTACTTGCCGGTGAGCCCGGTGGGACTCCCCAGCTGGATGCCGATGCCGAGGTTCTTGCCGTTGCCGATCTCGGTGGCGTGGGCCGGGGTCGAGAGCGTCGCTGCGAGCAGTGCGGTGGTAATCATGGAGCTGATTGTAGGTCGCCTCGGGGACGTGCCAAGGGCTCGAGAGCTACATTGGAGCTACATTTCTGAGAAGGCGGCGTTGGCCCGCTACTTCTTGACCACGCCCTCGAGGTGCTTCAGCCCACCGGTGGGGTTGCCCTCGAAGCCCGCCTTGCAGCTCTCGGAGCAGAAGTGGAGCTCGTAGCCCTCGTGCTGCACGGCGTGAGCGGGATCCCCGGCCATGCCCAGGCCGCAGCCCGTGCACTCGCTGACCACGTGGTCTTCGGTGCCGTCGTGGGCGTCGGCGGCCGCGAGGACCTCCGTGGTGCTCATCTCGGGGGAGCCGCAGGCGAGAAGCAGGGCGAGCCAGGTCATCGGAGAACCTCCAGGAGGCCCACCTATCGCGCCTCCTCGACGTCTGCCTGTGCGGCCTCGAGCTCCGCGTAGATCGCCTCGGCCTCGGCGTAGAGCTGGGCCTGGAGCCCACGGTCGCCGTACTTCTCGGCGTCCTTGGCCTCCTTCAGCTTGCGCTCGTAAGACCTCTGGAGCCTCTTCACCGGGTCGCGGCGGAACCATCCGAACATGTCGCCTCCTGCACCAGGCCCTAGCGAATCTGGAGGTGCCTCGGGGGTCTCTTTGCATAAGGGAATGCTTATATGTTATCGGTGGACATGGACCTGGTGTTTCGCGCCATCGCTGATCCCACCCGTCGCCAGATGCTGCAGCGCCTGGCGGGCTCGCCCCGTCCCGCCAAGGAGCTGGGGAGGGGGCTCGGCATGAGTCAGCCCGCGGTGAGCCAGCACCTGAAGGTCCTTCGGGACGCGGGGCTCGTGGCGTCGACCCGGGCGGGGCGGCGTCGGATCTACCGGCTGCAGCCCGAGGGCTTGAAGGCGGTGTTCGCCTGGGTCCAGGACTTCGAGGACTTCTGGAGCGAGCGCCTGGACGCGCTCGACGCCCTGCTCGACGAGCTCCCCGAGGAGGAGCCCGAGGCGGACGACGAAGGAGGGAGCGATGGCTGAAGCAGTGGCCGAGCGTTGGGTGAAGCACCCCCGGGCGAAGGTGTGGCGGGCCCTGTCGGACCCGAAGCTGGCGGCTGGCTGGCTCCCGTTCGACGGCTACCGGCCCGAGGTGGGCGTGCAGTTCGTCGCCAGGGGGCCCTCTGGGCTGGCGCGCTGCGAGGTGGTGTCGGTCGAGGCGCCGGAGCGGGTCGTGTGCATGTGGGAGGAGGCCGGCGAGGTCTCCCGGGTCACCATCGAGCTGAGCGACGACGTCGGTGGTACCCGGGTCGTGGTGCGTCACGAGGCAGCGGATGCCGACCGGCGCAAGCAGCTCCACGGGCTGTGGCTCCTCGCGCTTCAGCAGGGGCTCGACGCGGTGCTGGTCACCGGCACGGCCACCGTCGCGGCCAGCGGCGGCACGATCGGCACCGGACTCGCCATCGGCGTGGGGGTCGGGGCCACGGCCATTGGCGCCCTGATCGGGGCCGCCGTGCTGGGCACCGGGTCCGGCCCGGAGGGAGCCGCGGAGCCACCTCCTGTCGACGTTGCCGCGGTCCAGGCCGTGCCGACCTCGTCCGAGCCCGAGAGGCCGTCGCCGTCGTCGACCGCGAGGCCGAAGCCTCTGGAGCCCATCCCGTTTCCGCCGCTGCCTCCCATGGCCCCCGGCGAGGCCGTGGAGGTGTTCGACCAGCTGCCCACCACACTTCACCCGCTCTACCCCCAGAACGAGGCGGACGTGCGCTCCCACCGTCTGGTCTGGCAGCCTCTGTTCCATCGGTCGGCCATCACGAGCGAGGTGCGCTCCGATCTGGTCGCCAGCCACCACATGGAGGGCTCGGCCCTGGTGGTGGACCTCCACCCCGGCCGTGTCTTCCACGACGCCCATCCCATCACCGCCGAAGACGTGTGCTTCAGCGTCGCCACGGTGTTGGACCCGGCCCATCCCACGCGCCTGCGCTTTCGGGAGCGGGGCGACCTGACCGGCTGCGAGGTTCGGGGTCCTCTCACGGCGGCGATCCAGCTCCGGGGCCCCCTGCCGGACGCCCTGCTCCGCGCTGCCGTTCCTGTGCTTCCCGCCCATGCCTTCGACCCCGACCCGGCCAGCGAGATCGGCGCCCGACCCGTCGGCAGCGGTCCGTACCGAGCGGTGCGCGGGCGTCGCTCGACCCGGTTCACCGCGGTCGCTCCGGATGCGGGGATGCCGGACATGGAGATACGAGACGGAGGCGACCCCCTGGTCCAGGTGATGTCGATCCTTCGAGGGTCCGTTCACGGCATCGTCGAGGTCCGTCCTGAGCTGCGGGCGGACATCGCCGCCAGCGACGACGTCTACCTGAAGACGTGGACCCCCAACGTGCTGGTCTACCTCGCCGTCAACCCGTCCAGCGTGTCGGACGTGGCGCTGCGCCAGCGACTCGCCGCCGCCATCGACCGCGGGGCGCTGATTCGGCTCGCGTACGGCGTGGACCCCGACGACATCGGTGTCGTGCCTGAGCCCATCACCGGCCCCTTCCTCCCGTCGTCGGCCTTCTACAACCGGGCCGTGCGCCCGCAGGCCGTCGTCCGCGACGCCACGCCCGTGAAGCGGCCGCCCCTCCGGCTCGGGTTCGACCCCGACGGGAACCCGGTCATGCGGGGCCTGGCCACCGAGCTCGTGAACCAGCTGCGGGCCGCGGGCTTCGAGTGCGTGCTGGCGAAGGCGGAGCGGGCGTCTCCTTCGGACCACGACCTGTGGCTCGGCAGCTGGCAGGTGGATCCGACCCAGGACCCGGGGCCCATGGTGCAGCGAGGGGACCTCGGCATCCACAGCGCCGAGGTCGACGCGAAGCTCGCCGCGATGCGGACCGCGTCCACGGACACCGAGCAGCAGGACGCCGCCCACGACCTGCACCGCATCGTCCACGAGGAGGCCCAGTGGATCGGCTTGTTCGAAGACGTGCGCAAGAGCGCGTGGCGCAGCCAGGTCCGCAACAACACCATCGCCCGCTACAGCTACTGGGACCACGTGACCAGCTGGCGGGTCGCGGGGGAGGACTGAGGCTACGGGGCTCGCAGGGAGGTCCCGTGGACGTACAGGTACAGGCAGACGAGCAGGTCGAGGGGCTTTGGTGGGTGACCCTGGACCGCCCCGAGGCACGCAATGCCTACTCGGAGGCGATGGTGGAGGAGCTGGTCGCCGCCTTCGACCGCCTCGAGCTCGACGACGCCGTCCGCTGCGTGGCGATCACCGGCGCCGGCAAGGCCTTCAGCGCCGGCGGTGACCTCAAGCGGATGCTGGCCCACGAGGGGATGTTCGAGGGAGACGCCCGGGGCCTGAGGGCCCGCTACCTGATGGGGATCCAGCGCATTCCGCGGCGCCTCGCACGCTTCGCCAAGCCGCTGATCGGCGCCATCAACGGCCCGGCGATCGGTGCGGGGCTCGACCTGGCCTGCATGTGCGACGTCCGCGTGGCCACAGAGCGGGCGAAGCTGGGGTCGACCTTCGTGAAGGTGGGCCTGGTGCCCGGAGACGGCGGCGCCTACTTCCTGGCCCGCACCATCGGCTTCCCCAGGGCCCTCGAGATGGTGTTGACGGGGCGCCTCGTGGAGGGCGAGGAGGCGCTGCAGCTGGGTCTGGTCCACGCCCTCGTGCCCGATGGAGAAGCGCTGACGAAGTCGGTCCGGGAGCGGGCCGCGGTCCTGTGCAGGTTGCCTCCGGTGGCCCTGTCCCTGGCGAAGCAGGCGGCCTATCGCAGCTGGGACCTCCCCCTCGAGGGGGCGCTGGAGCTGGCGGCCACCTACCAGGGGATCGCCCAGAACACGGCCGATCACGACGAGGCGGTGCAGGCCTTCCTGGAGAAGCGGGACCCGGTGTTCTCGGGGCGCTGACGGTTGCTGACCGACGGCCTCAGCAACCTCGACGGTTCGAGGGCCGGGGGCGCGTCATCCTGCATGCATCGGGGGGAGCCACTCTCCCCGGGTCTTGCCAGGAGCTCGCCATGAACCGCACCGTCCTCGTCCTCGTCGCCTCCCTCGTTCCCCATGCCTCGGCCTTCGCCATGTGCGACGGCCTGGCCGGGCAGGCGCAGCTCGACTGCGTCAACGACAACCTCGAGCGGGCAGCCCGCCTGATCGACCGGCTCAACACGCAGCTCACCGACACCCAGGGGGAGCTCGACGTAGCACTCGCCGACCTCGCTGACGCCGAGAGCCGTCTGGCCGCCGTGGAGGGCGACTACGTGGTGAGCGCGGACCTGGATGGCTACGCGCAGTCGAGCGATCTGGGAGGCTACGCCACGACGTCGGACCTGGCCGCCTACGCCCTGGTGACCGAGCTGGCCAGCTACGCCTTGAGCAGCGACCTGGACGGCTACGCGCTGGCCACGGACCTGGACGGCTACGCGCTGGCCACGGACCTGGACGGCTACGCGACCACGTCGGACCTCGATGCCTACGCGCTGGCCACGGACCTGGACGGCTACGCACTGGCCTCGGACCTGGACGGCTACGCGACCACGTCGGAGCTCGATGCCTACGCGCTCTCGTCGGATCTGGACACCGCGGCCTGGTCCGACGCCGCGGACCTGGTCGACACCTGGGCCACCTACCTGTCGGTGGACGCGGGCACGGACTCTGTCGTGTTCACCGGGGCCAATGTCTATGTGCAGTCCGGGTCGGGCTCGACCTCGGGCACGGTCGACGGCACGGGCAACCTGATCATCGGCTACGACGAGGGCTCGGGCGCCAAGACGGGGTCCCACAACCTGGTGGTGGGTGCCCAGAACGCCTACGCCTCGTACGGGGGCGTGGTCGCTGGCTACAACAACGAGGTGACGGGCGCCTACGCCAGCGTGCTGGGCGGCAATGGCGGTACGGCGTCGGGCCGGTACAGCGCCATCCTCGGTGGCCAGAACGGCTCGGCGACCGGGGAGCACGCCACCGTGGCGGGTGGCTTCAGCAACATCTCCGGCGGCACCTACAGCGTAGCCGTGGGCGGCTACGACAACGCCGTCTACGAGTCGGACTCGGTCGTGGTCGGCGGCACCTACAACACGGTTGTGGACGGCGCGAGCGGCTACAGCAACGTGCTGGTCGGTGGCTTCCAGGCCACCCTCGACGGCGGCCTGTTCTACAGCGTCCTGTCCTACGGAAGCAACGCGACGATGACCAGCAGTGGCCACATGTACTAGAGGCCGTCGGCGAGGACCTCGCCGGTGACGGTGCCGCGGCTGCTCCCGTCGGGGCCGCGGGCCGCTGCTCGAACGCTGATGGCGCCGAGCATCGGCTCTTCGCTCTGGATGAGCACGGTGGCGTCGAAGCTGCAGCGGCGGAAGCCGCCGTGGATGCTGGTGAGGTTCTGTCCGTCCTCGGCGAACGTGTCCTCGTCCCACTCCTCTTCGTCGACGATGATGCGGGTGCGTACGTCGCCCTCGTCCCCCGACCACTCGAGGGAGAAGCTGGGCCACAGGTCCTTGCAGCTCATGGTCTCCGGGTCTTCGAGGGCCAGCTCCATGTGCAGCTCGATGGCGTGGGGCTCCGCGAGATCGAGCACCACGGTCCCGAGGTCGGCCGCGGTCTCGTAGTCGGGAGAAGAGCAGCCGAAGAGGGCGGCGAGGGTGGCGGCGGCGGCGGTGAGCTGGACGATGGGGCGCATGGGGTTCTCCTGGCGTTGTCGTCCTGTTTGCAGGAGGTGTGCCATGGCTACGACGTCGTGCCGGTCGAGATCGTGGGCGGCACCCATGCGTGTCGGCCGCGGAATCGCGACATCGGTGTCCCGGGGATAGGAGCGCGCCTCTGGGAGGGCGTGATGGAAGCAGTGCAGCTGGGACGGTCGGGTCTGCGGGTCTCGCCGCTGGCGCTGGGGACGATGACCTTCGGGGCCGAGGCGGACGCCGCCACGTCGAAGCAGATCGCGGACCGGGCCTTCGACGCGGGGGTCTTCCACTGGGACACGGCGGACATGTACGGCCACGGCACCTCCGAGCGCATCGTCGGGGGGCTCCTGAAGGGCCGTCGGGACCAGGTGGTCCTGGCCACCAAGGGCTTCGCGACGATGGGGCCCGGAGCGAACGACGGCGGGCTGTCGGCTCGACACCTGATCGCCGCGTGCGATGCATCCCTGGAGCGACTCCAGACCGACTGGATCGACCTGTACTACCTGCACCTCCCGGACCGCTCGGTGCCCCTGGACGAGACGCTGCGGGCGATGGAGGACCTCGTGCGGTCGGGGCGGGTGCGGTACGTCGGCTGCTCCAACTACCGGGCCTGGGAGGTGGCGCAGCTCCACCACACCGCCACGTCGAAGGGCTGGCAGCCGGTGACCGCCGTGCAGCCGCTGTACAACATCGTCAACCGGGACATCGAGGTGGAGCTGCTGCCGATGGCGCAGGCGTACGGGCTCGGTGTGGTGACCTACTCGCCCTTGGCCCGTGGGGTGTTGACCGGGAAGTACACGTGGGGCGGGGAGGCCCCGGCGGAGAGCCGCCTGGCGCGGAGCAACCCCCGCTTCCTGAAGGCGGAGTGGCGGGAGGCCAGCGTCGTCGCGGCGGCCGAGCTGGCGAG
>Ga0213839_1001123_pt1 | contig 19290 bp, 14 predicted proteins | sample SWPATP21_FD_160075 | JGI IMG/M metagenome (GOLD analysis project Ga0213839, IMG submission 160075) | Coastal seawater microbial communities from Marineland, Florida, United States - SWPA TP2 #1 | ecosystem: Environmental > Aquatic > Marine > Coastal | place: USA: Florida | collected 2016-08-14
CGAGCCCACGCCCGCACCCGCGCCGGAGGTCTCGCCCCCAACGCCGCCGCCCCCGGCCCCCGAGCCTGTGCCGCAGCCGCCCCCGGTGCCCGTGGCCGAGCCCGTCCCCGCGCCCGTGCCCGTCCCCGTGTCAGTCCCGGCAGACGCCGCACGGGTCGCGGTGACGGGGGGCATCCGGGTCCAGCTCAAGCCCCACGGCGACCCCGGGCTCCTCGACCCGGGCCCCGTGCCACCCGGCACGTACACCGTCGTTGCCTGGTTCAGCGACGAGCCCACCGAAGTGATGACCAAGACCCTGGCTGCCGGGGACGACGTGACCGTCCGCTGCATGAAGGAGTTCCTCACATGCAAGTGACCCTGATCCTGGCCCTCCTCGGCTGCCCCATCGTCACCAACGGCGACATCGACGACGCCCTCGACCGCGATGGCGACGGCTTCATCGGCGCGGTCCACGGCGGCGACGACTGCAACGACGACGACCCTCGTACCTACCCCGGCGCCCCGGACCCCTGGTACGACGGCGTCCTCCTCGACTGCAACCGCACCGACGACTTCGACGCCGACGCCGACGGGCTCCACGTCGACGACGACTGCGACGACGAGGACCCCGACATCGCCGGCCCCAGCGACTGGTACGTCGACAGCGACTTCGACAACGCTGGTGCCGGCAGCCCCGTCGTCGCTTGCGACCCGGGCCCGGGCTGGGCCCCCACCAACGACGACTGCGACGACGCCAACAGCAACCTCCACCCCCTCGCCGAGGAGCGCTGCAACGGAGTCGACGACGACTGCGACGGCTTCGTCGACGACGACGACCCCACCGTGAACCCACAGGACTTCATCGAAGCCTACGAGGACCGCGACGGCGACGGGGTCGGTGATGGCCCAGCGTCCCGGGCGTGCATCCCGCCAGAGGGCTGGGCGGCCGTCGACGGGGACTGCGACGACGACGACCCCAACAACACCCCAGGGGTCGACGAGCGCTGCGACGGCGTCGACAACGACTGCGACGGGCTGGTCGACGACGACGACGTCAACCTCGACCCCTCCGAGGCCACCTGGTACGTCGACGACGACGGCGACGGCTACGGCGAAGACGCCACCGCCGATCCCTTCCTCCGCTGCCTCCCCAACGTCGGCGAGGTGAACGTCGGCGGTGACTGCAACGACGACGACCCCACCCTCTCCCCGGGGGCCAAGGAGCTCTGCGACGGCATCGACAACGACTGCGACGGCGTCCTCGACGAGTCCGACCCCGACGTCGTGCTCCCGATCTGGTACCTGGACGTCGACGGGGACGGAGTGGGCGACAGCGCCTTCCCGGCGGCCAGCTGCCTCGCCCCCGATGGCTACGTCCCCCGGGGGGAGGACTGCGACGACGACGACCCCGACCTGGGCGCCCCCGTCGCCGTGCTCGTGGACCAGGACGAAGACGGCTTCGGCGCCGACGTCCTCGAGGAGACCTGCGAGCCAGACGCCGACGCCGTGCTCGTGGGGGGCGACTGCAACGACGACGACCCGGACATCCGCCCGGGCGCCGTCGACACCCCCTACGACGGCGTCGACACCGACTGCAACGGCGCCTCCGACTACGACGCCGATCTCGACGGCCAGGACGCCGTGGCCTACGGCGGCCTCGACTGCGACGACGCCGACCCCGACACCTACGACGGCGCCCCGGAGATCTGGTACGACGACGTCGACCAGGACTGCCGCGGCGGCTCCGACCACGACGCCGACGGCGACGGCTACGACGCCGTGGCCAGCGGCGGCACCGACTGCGACGACACCGACCCCCTCACCTGGCCCGACGCCCCGGAGATCTGGGGGGACGGCATCGACCAGGACTGCGGGCTCTTCGACGACCTCGACGTCGACATGGACGGCCTCCCCGACATGGACGGCTGCACCAGCGTCGCCCGCATCGAGGTCCCGGGCGACGAGGCCACCCTCGCCGACGCCGTGGCGGCCGCCGCCGACTGCACCGAGATCGTCCTCGCGGCCGGCGACCACGACGCCGTGGCCCTCCCCACGGGCAGCCGCCGCCTCCTCATCCGATCCTTCGAGGACGCCCGGATCGTGGGCAACAGCACCGACTTCCTGTTCCGCACCAACCGCTTCCTGGGCCTGGCAGGGCTCGAGCTCGAGGGGGGCTCCGGCATGATCGAGGCGGGCGAGGCCCGGGTCGTGATGTCGGACCTCTACGTCCACGACTCCGCCGACGACGAGCAGCTGGTCCTGTTCGACGAGGACGCCCTCGCGGACTTCTGGCTCCGCTACAGCACCTTCGAGCGGACCGCAGGCATCGTGGAGGCCGACGCCGGCCACGTGGACGCCGCGGGGATCGTCGCCCGGGACCTCGACGTCGACTTCTACGTCTTCTACACCTACGGCACGGACGTCACCCTCTCCGACATCCTCCTCGAAGACTCCGACGGCTCCACCTTCCTCGTCACCACCGACGCCACCGTCGACGTGCGGGACATCCACATCGTGGGCAACCGCATCGACCCCTTCTACATCGACGGAGCCACCGGGATCGTCGAGCGGGTCACGATCGAGAACAACGCCCTGCCCGGCCTCGAGAACAACCTCGAGGGCGCGTCGGCCGGCGCCCTGCAGGTCCGCGACCTCGTGTGGCGCAACAACATCGCCGACCTCTCCCCGAGCGCCTTCCTCGGCTACCCCCGGGTCCTCTTCGTCCGCAACGCCGACGTGGTGGGCATGGAGATGATCGGCAACACCTTCCTCGAGCCCGGCACGTCGCTGCGGGCCGTGGACTGGTCCACCAACGCCACCGGCTCCAACCTGGTGTTCCTCGGCAACCTCCTCACACTCGGGACCACGACCGGTCAGCTCTCCTACTGCTGGACCACGGTGCCCCTCAGCCACGTCACCATGGCCGCCAACGACAGCGACGGGGTCTCTGCCGACGGCAGCTGCCGCCTGGACCACGCCGTGATCGCGTTCAACAGTGGCTTCGGCGTCGCCAACGCGCCGAGCGTCCGCTTCTCCGACGTCTACGGCAACGACGGGGGCGACTTCGTGGCGATGGTCAACCCTGTCGGCGTCGACGGCAACGTGGCCGTGGACCCGGGCCTGCAGACGGTCCACCGGGGCCTGCCCCCCGCCTACATGGACCCCCACCTGCGCCCCGACAGCGTCCTCCGCGACGCCGGGGATCCGGGCCTCCTCGACGTCGACGGCAGCGTGGCCGACGTGGGTGCCTACGGAGGCCCGCTCGGCGAGAACGACCTGATCGACGACGACCTCGACGGCCTGCCGGATGCATGGGAGCTGCGCTTCGGCCTCGACCCGACGATCGACGATGCCCTGGAGGACCCAGACGGCGACGGCCTCGACAACCTCGGCGAGTTCCTCGCGGGCACGCTGCCGGGGGTGTCCGACACCGACGCCGACCAGGTCCTCGATCGCTTCGACGACTTCCCTCTGGACGCCGACGACGCCTGACGCTGGTTACCCGGCACTCCCCGCCGAGGAGCCCGCCCCATGCGCGTCGTCACCTGGAACGTCAACGGCCTGCGAGCCGCCATCCGAAAGGGCTTCTGGGCCCACGTCGACCAACTGGAGCCCGACGTCCTCCTCCTCCAGGAGATCCGCGTCACGCCAGAGCAGCTCGGCGCCAAGGACCGGGAGCCCGACGGGTGGAACGTGGTCTGGCACCCGGCCGAGAAGAAGGGCTACGCCGGCGTGGCCACCATGAGCCGCCTACCCCTCGAGGAGGTGGGCCGAGGGATGAACGCCCCCGACCCCCAGGGCCGCGTGCTGGTCACCCGAGCGGGAGGGCTACAGCACGTCAACGTGTACCTCCCCAGCGGGAGCCGCTCCGACGAGGCCCAGAAGAGCAAGGAGGGCTTCATGGAGCACTTCGCCGGCTGGACCCGCTCCTTCACCGACAGCGACCAGCCCACGGTCCTCGGCGGCGACCTGAACATCGCCCACACCGACAACGACATCCACAACCCGGCGGGCAACAAGAAGAACAGCGGCTTCCTGCCCCACGAGCGGGAGTGGTTCGGCAGCTGGCTGGAGAGTGGCTGGTCGGACCTGCTGCGGGAGCAGGTCGGCGACGAGAAGGGCCCGTACAGCTGGTGGTCCAACCGAGGGCGCGCCCGGGAGCTCGATCGGGGCTGGCGCATCGACTACCTCGTGGGCAACCAGCCCGTGCGCTGCACCAAGGCCTTCGTGCATCGCCCCGGCGGCATGGAGGTGAGCGACCATGCGCCCGTGGTCTTCGACCTCGAGCTGGGGTGAAGGTCGTCGTCGGCCACAGGGCGCCCGCATCGTCCTCGAGCCGGATCGTTGCATCTAGGCCCAGGACGGCGACGGCACCTCGGTCGTCGCGAAGCCGGCCCCCTCGAAGCCGACGTGGTGCAGGGCGAAGGGCGCCCCCCCGGGCACCGGCTCGCCTCCGCCGTACACCGGGTCTCCCGCCAGCACGAGCCCCACGAAGGCGGCATGGACCCGGATCTGGTGCATCACGCCGGACCGCATCGTCGCCTCCCACACCGTCCCGTGCTCGACCACGCCGACCCGACGAAAGCGGGTCTCGGCGGGCAACCACCTGCCGCGATGAGGGGTGTTCGGGCCCCGCTGCACCACCATACGGCGCTTGCGACGGCGGTCGTGGGCGATGGCCCGGTCGCAGCCCCCGCTCGCCCACGACACCTGCCGCCGGGTCAGGAAGCGGTAGGTCTTGACCAGCCGCTTCTCCGAGAAGGCGCGGCGCAGCGCCTCCAGCTCCGCGACGTCGCCGGCCACCGCGAGGGCTCCGGAGGTACCGACGTCGAGCCGATGGGCGATGCCCCCCGCGAAGCCGTCGGGCCAGGGCACCGCCGCGGCCTCTGGACAGTCCGCGAGCCAGCGGGCCAGGACGCAGTCGCCGTCGGGGTCGGCGTGGGGCGGAAACACGGGGAGTCCCGCCGGCTTGGCCAGGGTGTGCAAGATGGGCTCCCGAGTGGCGTAGCCGTTAACGTCACGTCACGGCGGAGGACGGAATGAGCGATCAGGACGACACGGGACGCACCACAGACACAGGAGGCCGGGGCAAGAGCTTCGCCGACGGCTTCCGGCTGGAGATCGACCCCGAGAAGATCGAGGAGACCCTCAAGTCCCTCCGGGATCAGGTCCGCGAGTCCTTCACCGCCGGCCGCTACACGAAGGTGCGCCTGTCCTACCGGGGCAAGCAGGTCGGCCCCGACCTCCCCCTGGCGGTCTTCCTCGCTGGGGAGGGCGTCGCCTTCTTCATGATGAGCCCCCTGGCCGCGCTGCTCGTCAACCTCGGCGCCAAGGCCGTCCTCGACGTCGAGTTCCTCCACGAGGCCGACGAGCTCGTGCAGGAAGGCCTCGCCCACTACCTCGACGGCGAGCTGGAGGAGGCGGAGGCCTCCTACCGGCAGGCTCTGGACCGCCGCCCCGACGACGCCGCCGCGCTCTACAACCTCGGCACCCTGCTGCGGGTCACCGGCCGCAAGGACGAGGCGCTGGGCGTGCTCCGCAAGGCCGCCATGGGCCCCGAGGGGCACCCGGACGTCGTTCGGGCCGCCGAGGCCGTCGAGAAGATGTCGCGGCCGAAGAAGGACCTGTAGGGACCGGTCAGGTCGGACGCACGCTGGGTGGGAGCGGGTCGGCGGTCTCTCCCCGCCACACCGACGCCAGCATCTGCGCGGCCGCGCTCCGGTCGTAGGGCTTGGCCAGGCGCCCCTGGAATCCGTAGGACTCGTACTCCGCCAACACCGGGTCGTTGGAGTAGCCGCTGGTGGCCACGCACACCGCCTCCGGGTCCAGCGCCAGGATGCGCTGGACCGCCTCCTGGCCCCCCATGCCCCCAGGGATGGTCAGGTCGAGGAGCACGAGATCGAAGGGCTCGTTGGCCTCCAGGGCCCACTGGTAGGAGAGGATGCCTGCCTCGCCGTCGACGCAGGCCACCACCTCCAGCCCCAGGCTGGCGAACATCCGCTTGGCCAGGACGCGGATGGCGGGCTCGTCGTCGACCACCAGCATCCGGCCCACGAAGCGCCGCAGCGTCGGGTCGTCGGCCATGGGGGTCACCGCGACCACGCCGCTCTCCGCAGGCAGGAAGAGCTCGAAGGTGGTGCCCTGGCCCAGCTCGCTGCTCACCGTGATGAAGCCCCGGTGCTTCCGCACGATGGCGTAGGCGGAGGCCAGGCCCAGGCCAGAGCCGGCGGGCTTGGTGGTGAAGTAGGGGTCGAACACCCGCCCCAGGTCTTCCTCGGAGATGCCGATGCCCTCGTCCCGAACCACCACCCGTACCCACGGGCCGTAGTGGCCTCCGAGCTGATCGGGCAGGCGGGTCGGCGCGTCGAGGGTGACGGTGAGGGAGCCGCCGCCCGGCATCGCCTGGCACGCATTGATCACGAGGTTCTGGAGCACCTGGGCGATCTGGTCCGGGTCGACCTCGACCGGGGGGAGCCCGGAGGCCACGTCGTAGTGATGCCCGATGGGAGAGCCCCGCATGCCGAAGTCGACGGCCTCCCGCACGACGTCCTCCAGGTTGCTGAGGGCCAGGACCGGGGCCCCTCCCGAGGAGAAGGTCAGCAGCTGGCGCGTCAGCCCCGTGGCGCGGCGGCTGGCGGCGTCCACGTCGTCCAGGATCTCCAGGAGCTCCGGTGAGACCTCGTCCTCGAGGGTGCCGATGATGGCCCGGGCCACCGACAGGTTCCCCTGGATGGCAGCGAGAAGGTTGTTGAAGTCGTGGGCGATGCCACCCGCCAGGAGGCCCACGGACTCGAGCTTGGAGGCCCTCAGGCGCTCCTCCTCCGCCCGCTGATCCTGGGTGACGTCCCGCAGGGCGTACACCGCCCCCAGCATCTGGCCGTGCTGCAGGACCGGCGCCATCGAGAGCTGGATGCGGCGGACCTTGCCGTCGCGGGTCGTGAGCTCCGTGTGGGGGCGCACGGCACCCCACGCGTCGAGGTAGTCGGGCGGGAGGACCTCGTCGAGAGGCCGTCCGCGGCTGGACTCCACGGAGATGTCGAGGAGGGAGGCCGCGGCCGGGTTCATCAGCACGACGCGCCCGTCACGGTCGGTGGCGATGACCCCGTCGGCGATGGACCTCAGGGTGACCGCGAGGCGCTCCCGCTGGGCCGCGTTGGCCATCTCCATGCGGCGCCGAGCGGAGCGGTCCCGGATGACCAGGAGGCAGTAGGGGCCGTCGTGGACCAGGCGCCCCTCCCAGGCCCGGAGCCCCCCACGCTCGGTGCGAGTGAACTCGAAGGTCTCGGCCCGCTCCCCCATGTCGAGGCGCTGAAGGGCGCGGTCCAGCGGCATGGAGATGGCGGACGGCAGCTCGCCGACGGCCTTCCCCACGACGTCGTCCATGGGCATCCCGAAGGCCCCGTGGTCGACCCCCGACACGTGCACGACCACACCGGTCTGGTCCATCCACACGAAGGTGTCGGGGAGCAGCTTGTCGAGCCCCCGACCGAAGGGGGGGCCACCCTGGTCGGGGGGAGCCATGCCCCGTCGTAGCACAAGAACGGGGATCAGCGCAGCTCGACCAGCTCCACCTCCAGGCCCCGGGCACGTCGCTCCATGGCCGCGTCGATGCGGCCGTGGAGGGGCACCCTGGCGGCGTCGGCGGGGAACGTGCCCAGGGTGGGGTCGACGGCCACCCAGCGCTCCCCCACCCTCACCTCGGCCCAGGCATGAGGGTAGAGCCCCGGCCCCACCACCCCCTCGCTCAGGTACAGGAGGCCGGCCACAGGACGGGCATCGAGGCCGGTTGCGTGGGCTGCCGCCAGGAAGAGCGAGGTGTGCTCCGTGCAGTCTCCCTGACCGGTGGCGAGGACACCGGCGCCATCGGAGCGGCCGGGGGTCGGCGCGAAGGCGAGCTCACCGTGCACCGCCGAGGCCAGCTCCCGGGTCGCGCCCACCACATCGGTGGCACGGACCACACGGTCCACGAAGTCGACGATGTCTGGCTCGTCCTCGCGGCGGGGCCCCACGGGCAGGCGGGGCAGCTCGGCGTCGAGGGGTGCCTCCACACGGAGCTCCTGCCCGTCGAGGCGGTAGCGACCCACACGGCGACGGCGGGGCCGGTCGACGGCGGGCAAGGGTACGGCGAGGAGGGCCTGCACGTCGAGGGGGGTCGCCGGCCGTCCTGGCGACGTCGCCACCCGCGTCCAGGTGAGGGCCCCCAGGTGCCCCTCCACCAGCCCGCGATCGTCGAACCGGGCCCCTCCGCTCGGCCCGTCCCAGTACACGGCGACGTCGCGGTCCGAGCGCACGACCCGCCCGTCGACGGCCTCGCCGTAGGGGAGCCCCACAAGGCCCGAGCCAGCGGGCCCGTCGAGCACGTCGAAGGGAGGTGGGTGGTGATCGGACACCACGTGCTGCTGGACCGTGTCCACCACGTCGCCCCCCACCGAGAAGCGCTGCCAGCGACGCCGCCACACGGCGCCACGTCCATCGGCGACCCGCTCCTCCATGCCCACGAGGTGGCCGGCGAGGCGTACTTCGTACCAGGTACTCGCCCCTTCGACCTCCCAGGCCCACCCGTCGGGCTCGCCGTTGCAGCCTCCGGTCAGGATCACCGCGAGGAGGGCCCCGACGGCCCCTCTGGGGGTGGGCTTGCCCCGACGTGGCCACGATGTACACTGCCGCCCCATGGGCTCCATGTAGGAGCCTGCACGAGGTGGGACCGCACCATGGAGATCGTCACCGCGTCCATCTTCAGCCCCGGAACGGGGGCTGCCGAAGTGTACGCCGACCAGGTGCACGTGGCGTCTCGGACCGGTCTGCTGGCCGTGGCCGAGGCACCGGGTGGATCCCAGGAGGGTCGTGCGGCCGTTCGCATGGCCCTCGACACGGTCCGAGCCCATGTCGAGCGCAACGAAGACGTCCTCGACCGCTTCCGTCGCAACCCCACCTCCGACCTGCGAAAGCGCGTGCTCACCACCATCGAGGAGGGCTTCGCACGGGCCGCCCAGGAGGTCTTCGCCTTCGCCCGACGGCGCGAGGGCGTGTCGGTCACGATGGACGTGTGCCTGCTGCTCGGCTCCGAGGCCTTCATCGGCCACGTCGGCGACGGCCGCGTCTACCTCGTGCGCCGCGGTCTGGTGCACCAGCTCACCGTGGATCACGGCCGCCTCGCCGACGCCGACGTGTTCAGCGAGGCGGCCAACGCCCCCCGCCAGCTGGGGCCCGAGCCCCACGTCCGCGTCGAGTCGCTGTGCATGGAGCTCGCCCCCGAGGACCGCTTCGTGGTCGCCACCGCCCACATGCACCAGGCGATGCCCGAGACCATCCTCCACGCTCGGCTCACCGGGGAAGCCCTCGACAAGCTCGGCGAGGCCTTGATCGGCGACGCCAACGGGGCCCCCCTCCTCGGCGCCTGCGCCCAGCTCGGCAGCGGGGAGGCCTTCACCCCGGACTCAGCGCGCTCCCGCCTGGCCATCATCGCCCCCATGCCGCTGTTCGCCCACTGTACCGAGCGGGAGCTGCGGGCCGTCGCCCAGGCCACGCGACCCCGCACCCTCGGCACCGGCACCGTGCTCTTCGAGCAGGGCCAGCCCGGCACCGAGCTGTACCTGGTGATCTCCGGCGCCATCGACATCATGAAGGGGGAGCGAACCATCGTGACCCTCGGCCCCGGGTCCAGCTTCGGCGAGATGGCGATGCTCGACGAGCCCCACCGGTCGGCCACGGCCCGGGTGGCCGCCGATGCCGAGCTGATGATCATTCCCCGCGACGCCTTCTTCGCCATGCTCAAGGGCAACCCGATGCTGGCCGTGAAGGTTCTGTGGAACATGCTGCTCCGGCTGTCCAGCAACCTTCGGTCCACCAGCGCGCGCCTGGCAGAGCTGGAGCAGAAGCTAGGCTAGTGCGACGCTTCGGAAGTCCTTCGCCAGATGTCCGCTGGCCGTGGCGCGAGGCTTCAGGCTGCAGACTTCGGGCTACGGCATGCAACGGCTCATGGACCGGCTTCGAAGACCTCTGTGGCGCCGCGCCTTTCGGGCAGCGCGGCCCCATTGGTGCGACCTGAAGCCCGCAGCCTGAAGCCCGAAGCCCCCGAGCAGACTTGGCGTTACGCGTGCAACTGGGGAGGCACATCCGGACCTCCGCACTAGTCGGCCTTGCTGACCGTGGGCTCGTTGTACAGCCCCTCGAAGACGCGGTCGGTGCGGACCTTCATGCCGCCGCAGCTCGCCAGGCTGAACCACACGAAGTGGGCCTTGCCCTTGATCTTGTCGTAGCTGACGAACTTCCAGGCGCGGCTGTCCTCGGAGTTGTCGCGGTTGTCGCCCATGACGAAGACGTGGCCTTCGGGCACCACGAGCTCCTTGCTCATGTTGGCGAGGCGGCCGGGCATGGAGGCGCTGGTGAGCATCTCGTGCTTCATGCCGCCCAGGTCCTCGACGTAGTGCTTGGTGCGCATGCTGTTGCAGCGGTCGTCGACGAACTCGTAGGTGTCGATGTAGGTGCGCTCCTGGGCCTCCCCGTTGAGGAAGATCTGGTTGTCGCGCACCTTGATCCGGTCGCCGGGCACGGCCACGACCCGCTTGATGTAGTTCACCCCTTCGTTGCGGGGGTAGCGAAACACGATGATGTCGCCCCGCTCGGGGTCGCCCCAGTCGATGAGCTCCGCGCGGGGAAGCACCCAGGCGCTCTCGAGGTAGGGCACGTCGACGAAGCTGTAGGGGACCCAGAGCCCGTAGCTGGCCTTGTTGACGACGACGTGGTCGCCGATCTGCAGCGTGGGGGCCATGGAGCCCGACGGGATCTTGAACGGCTCGAAGACGTAGGTGCGAATCATCAGCACCGCGAGCAGGGCAGGCCCCCAGGTCCGCAGGATCTCGAGGAACGTGTCGCTACGCTGCACGTCGAGGTCGTCTTCTTCGGCCAAGGGCCCTCCGGAACCGCCACGCGTCCTGCGCGACCGGAGCCGTGTAACCCGTGGGATGGCCCCCAGCGGAGGGCCCGACCGGAGGTGACAATCGCTCGCTGACCGTGGTTCAGGCCGCGGCGGTGCCCAGCATCTGGCGGACCTCGCCGATCCACGTGGACAGGCCGAAGGGCTTCCACAGGACCCGGGCACCCAGGGCTTCGGCCCGCGCCTCGACATCGGGCGGCGCCTGACCGGTGAACAGGATCTTGGGCATCCCGGGGCTTCGCAGCGACAGCGCCTCCAGGAACTCGAGGCCCGTGCGCTCCCCCAGCTTGTGGTCGACGCAGACCAGGGAGGGGTCGTTGTCGAGGGACGCGAGCACCGCCTCCGCATCGTCGAGGGAGGTGGTGACGACAGCCTCGTAGTCGGGCAACGCCATGCCGATGGCGTCCCTGAGAACTTCGATGAGGTCACGCTCGTCGTCGACAAGCAGAATCACGGGCTTCATGCTGCTCAACCTACCGCAAAGGGCGGCGATTGCCCAGCAAGGCCCGCAAAAACCCCGTGCGGAGCCAGGCGAGCAGGTGACGGGGGAACGTGGCGAACGGAGGGCCGGGAGGGAGGCACCGCGGTGCTCGGGGGAGAGCCGAGTCAGAACGGGCTGGAACCGCCCACACGCGCGAGGCCCGTGCCGCTGCCGTCGAGGCGGTGGAGGAGGTCGTCGACGATGCGAAGGGTCATGCCCCAGAGGCGGACGTCGTCGAAGTCGACCCGGGCCAGCTTCATCGCCTGCCCGTTCCACTCGAAGGGCATCGGCCCCCGGCCCTCGTTGGCGAGGAGGTGAGCCAGGGAGAGGCGGTGCACCGCCGCCACCTCGCGGTTCGGTCGAAGCTCGGGCAGCTCGGGCAGGTGGAAGACGTGGGGCTGTACCACCAGGGGCCTGCGCTGGCTGACCGGGCCGATCTCGTCGAGGGAGCCGAGGTGGTCGGCACGGGTGAGGTCGAGACCGAGCTCCTCCTGGGTCTCCCGGATCGCCGTGTCGAGCAAGGAGGGGTCATGGTCCTCGCGACGGCCGCCGGGGAAGGCCACGTGGCCGGACCAGGGGTCGCCGTCCACGTCGGCCCGCCGGATGAACAGCAGGTCGAGGTGGGCCGGGTCGGGACCGTAGAGGACCGCGGCCACGGCGGCCTCGCGGGTGCGGCCGTCCGTCGCGCGGGGGGTGAGCTGGGGGGGCTGGGAGAGAGCCTTGCGGACGCGGGGGAGCATGGGGAGGGTGTATCCGACCAGCCGCAGGGCTCGGGACCCGGGGATTTGCGATAACGGAGACCTATGAGCGACTACATCTCGTTGGCCGACTTCGCGCGCGGCTTCACGGAAGGCAGGCCCGAGCGCCCCCCGTGGCTCCCCCCCGGCGCCGCCGCCCCCCTCGCCCTCGACAACGCCGCCGCCCGCGCCCGCCTGGAGGACGTCCTCGACACCGTCGTCGCCCTGCAGCGGGCCGACTGGCTGGAGGACGGCGTCTTCGTCGGACCCAACGTGATGCCCGAGGTCTACGGCCACGTCCTCCACGCCGCCCGCACCCTCTCCGTCGCCGTGCCCCCCGCCATCGTCGCCGGCACCACCATGTCGGGCCAGGGGATCTACGGCACCGACGCCCGCCACTACCTGCGGCTGTCCACCTACTTCGTCGGCCCCGCCAGCGACGGGGAGACCCGCTTCCTGGTCGGCCGCTTCCTCGGCCTGTCCGCCGCCAGCCTGGTGACCGCCAACACCACCTACGCGCTCCTCGTCGACCACATGGGCCTGCGCTCCATGGCCCGCAAGGCCCTCGGGCCCCTCCTGGAGGTCGTGCTGGCTCCCCTCTCCGTCGGGGTCCGCCTCGCCACCTCCCGCTGGCACCGCTTCGCCGAGGTCGCCGCCGACCGGGCGGGCCTGCTCTGCGCCGACGATCTCCACGCCGCCGGCAAGGCGATGATGCGGGTCAGCCTCGGCGGCGACCGCAACGTCGATCCCCAGGCCTGGCTCGACCAGCTCGAGGCCGTCCGCTCGGAGGACTCCCCGGCCCGCTTCGCCCAGCTCCTGGCCGACAAGCCCTGGACCCACAAGCGGCTCCGGGCCCTGGGCCTCTTCGCTCGCTCCCAGCCCTTCGCGGACGCCGGGGGCACCACGAGCGGCCCACTCCTCGGCAGCGACGAGCTCGAGGCGCAGGTGCGCGAGCTGATGGGGGTGCGATGAACCTCGACCGCCGAGTCCACGTCGCCCTCGAGGCCGCCGGCGACACCACCAGCGCCCTTCTGTGGCGACGGGTGTGCAGCGACCTCACCGGGCCCCTCACCGTCGGCCTCCTCTCCGCCGACGCCTCCGCCCTGCGGCACCTCCGCTCCCTGGTCGAGGCCCTCGACAACGCCGACGTCCGCTGGGTGGAGGTCCCCGTCGACGACGACGCCACCGGCCCCAGCCTGGGGGCCGAGGACCGCCTCCTCGCCTGCCACGTCGTCCTCGCCGCCACCTCCTACACCCGCGCCCTGGGCTCCGAAGAGCGGACCCGCCTCGCCGCCCTGGCCCCGGTCGCTCCTGGCGCCCGCCAGGTCGTGCTGGTCGGCCGCAACCTGCTCGACCGCGTGTCCGACCGTCCGGAGGAAGAAGCCGCCGAGGTCCTCGAGCGCGCTCAGGCCGTCGCCCCGGAGGGCTGGCCCGTCGTGCCGGAGACCGAGCTCGCCGACTGGCTCGGCCCCCTCCTCGCCGACCGCGCCCCCCTGACCCGCGCCCGGACCACCCAGGTGGCCGCCCTCCTCCTCGAGGGAGCCGCCGAGAGCCTCGACGCCGAGTGGGCCCGTCACGACGCCGAGCGCGCCGAGGTGATCCGCCTCCTCGACGGGGAGGACGAAGCCCTGGACGCCGCCCGCAAGGAGGGTCGACGCACCGCCGCCCACGTGCTGGCGGCCGTCCGTCGCCACACCGACACCCTGCTGGTCGAGCTCCGCGCCTTCCTCACCGAGCTCGAGCGGGACGTGCCGGACCAGGCCGAGTCCATCGACGCCCTGCCCATCCTGCGACGGGCGCTGCCCCACTGGCTCCACCACGTCGTCGAGACCTGGCTCGCCGAGCGGCTGGAGCGCTGGCGTCGGGAGCTGGCCGCGGACCTCGAGGAGGTCGGTGTCGACAAGGCCCTCGCCACCCGCGCCGAGCTGGTCGTCCCCGCCATGGCCCCCGGCCCCGTGCACGCCGACGGCTCCTGGACCAGCCGCCTCGGCGCCACCGCCGCGATGGGGGGAGGTGCTGCCCTGCTGTTGGCGGGCCTGTGGTTCCCGGCGATCCTGGCGGTCACCGGCGGCCTCGCCTGGTCCACCCTGGGCCGCACCGCCCGCGACGCCGAGTCCCGTCGCAACGTGGTCGAGGCCGCCGTCGAGGCCCTGCGCGCCATGGCCGACGACGCCGAGCGCCTCCTCACCGACCAGCTGGACCACGTGGAGAAACGCCTGGCGGACCTCGAGGAGGAGGCGGCCGAGGACCACAGCGAGGCGCGCCGCGCGATCCGGGAGCGCCTCGAGGCCCGACGCACCGCCGTCGACGAGGCCATCGCCACCCTCGACGCCCGCCGGGAGGCCCTCCGGGGGATGCTCGGGGAGCTGGAGGCCCCCGCGTGACCCACACCCTCGACGCATTCGTCCGTCGTCGCAACGAAGCGGCCGAGCACCTCGACGCCCTGGCCGAGGCCCTGCGCCCGGTCGACCCCGACGGTGCCGACTACCTGAAGACCACCGCACGCCGCGCCCGCGACGGTCGCTTCGTCGTTCTGCTGATCGGCTGCTTCAGCTCCGGCAAGTCCACCCTGCTGAACGCCATGCTGGGGCAGCCCGTGCTGCCGGTGAAGGTCAACCCGTGCACGGCCATCCTCACCGAGGTCGTCCACGGCGAGACGCCCAGCATCGACGTCGTCCACAAGGAGGGGGAGACCGAGGAGCTCGACGTCGCCACCTTCGTCGACCGCTACCAGCTCCGCACCGACGAAGACCGCGCCGGCGCCGAGGCCACCGACCGCTTCGGCAGCGTCGACCGCGCCATCGTCCGCTGGCCCCTGCCCCTGCTCCGCAACGGCGTCGTCCTCCTCGACACCCCCGGCCTCGACGACGACCCCTCCCGCACGGCCCGCACCCTGGCCTCCCTTCCGGACGCCGACGCCGTGATCTTCGTGCTCTCGGCCACCCGCTTCCTCACCGACCTCGAGCGCCGCACCCTCCGTCAGGACCTGCTTCCCCTCGGGCTGCGGAACCTGTTCTTCCCGGTCACCATGGTCGATCTGCTCGACGCCCTGACCCCAGACCCGGAAGCCGCGCTGGCCCGGGTCCAGAGCGAGGGCCACGAGGTCCTCCAGCCCCTGTGCACCGTCGACGGCGAGGACCGCTTCGCCCAGCGCTTCGTCCCCCTCGACGCCCGCTCCGCCCTCAAGGCCCGCTGGGATGGGGAGACCCGTCGGGTCCCCGAGGACACCGAGCGCCTCCAGGGCTCCAACCTGCCCGCGTTCGAGGAGGAGCTCGAGCGCTTCCTGGTCGACGGCCGAGGCCGAGCCCAGCTGCTCCACCTCGCCCACGCCGTGTCGCGCCTCCACGAGACCGCGCGGCGTCGCGCCGAGGTCGACCGCGCCACCGCCGAGACCAGCATCGAGGAGCTCCAGGCCCGTCAGTCCGAGCTCGCTCCCCGGGTCGAGCAGCTGCGGGCCATCGCCGGTCGCGTCGCCGACTCCATCGACGCCTTCGTCCAGCGGCAGCGGCTCGCCATCTTCCAGGACCTGCGCCGCTTCGTCGCCGAGGTGGAGGACGAGCTGCCCGACGCCGTCGCCGACTTCGACCTCGGCAACGCCGCCGCCCTCGACCTGCTCACCCCCGCAGGCCGCACCCGGGTGGAGACCAACCTGCGGCTGGCCTTGGAGGAGTGGCTGGAGGGCCGCCTGTCCGAATGGCAGCAGCAGCTCCAGCCCACCCTCGAGGCCAGCCTCGACCGGCTCCGGGCCGAGATGGCCGCCGACGCCGACGACTTCGACGTCCTGGCCGGCACCATCGTCACCGACTTCGCCGGGGGAAGCCTCGTGCTCCCCCATGCCGCGTCCGGGGAGGAGGTCGACCCCGTCGAGCGCTGGTTCAGCGTCGCGATGGGGGCCGCGCTGCTGTCGCCGGGCGCGATGGCTGCCGGGTGGGCCCAGGGCTACGAGGGGGCGCTGAAGGGGGCGGCCGGGCGCATCGGCGTGCGGGTCGCCATCCTCACGCTGGGTGCGCTGCTGGGGCCCGTCGGGTGGGCCGGGCTCGTGCTGTACCTGATCAGCGACGCCGTGCTGCTGGTGCTGACCGGCGGTGGGCAGCTGCGGCGGCTGCGGTCCCAGGTGGCCCAGAAGCTCAAGGGGCAGCTGGTGGCCCAGGTGGACGCCGGGCAGGAGGCGCTGGAGGAGAAGGTCGTGGAGGGCTTCCGGCCGCTGCGGGACGGGCTGGTGGCGGCGGCCGAGGCCGAAGCGGACGGGGTGCGGGACCTGCTGGAGCGGACGATTCGGGCGCGGGACGAGGCGCGGCGGACGGCGCAGGAGCGCGAGGCGCACTGGGAGGAGATCCTGGAGCGGTTCGGGGAGACGGAGGAGGCGGTGGGGGCGCTGGTGGAGGCGTAGGGGGCTATCGACGCACGACCCCCAGCAGGCTGTGGGTTCCGACGATGTAGGGCTCGGCTGCGCCCCGGACGTCGGGAGCCAGGAGGAGCTCGCCGGGCCCGACGTGCAGCGCGGTCGCCCGCCCCACCTCGAAGGGTCCGACGCGCACCATGGGGGCGGGCGTCACGGCCCATGTCAGGGTCCCGTCGCCCTCCCACCAGTGCCCTTCCGGAAGGGCGGGGCCCGCGACCGTGATGGGCTGGCCGTTGCGGAGGACGTTGCCCTGCGGCAGCACCCCCACGTCGTCGCCCGGCAGGCCAAGCACCCGGCCCACGCGGAGCCCGTTCGGGTCACGGACGACGACGATGTCGCCCCACTCCGGAGCCTGCCCCAGCAGGCCACGCGGCACGGCCACCAGGGCCCCTGCAGGGAAGGCCGGGGCCATGTCGGACGTGGACAGCCGGACCGGCTCCACGGCGAGGACGCGGGAAGTCTTGCCCGTGACGTAGGCCACCAGGGCGACGGCGACGATGTGGGCGAGACGGGGACCGCAGCCGATGGCGATGCGCTGAGGGGACCGGACGGCGAGCCCCCCGGTCACGGCCCCCACGACGAGGGGGAGGAAGAACCACCATGGGACCGGCTCGAGGAGCAACCCGACGTGGGCGACGACGACCGCCCCCCCGAGGCCGAGGACGGACACCCCAGCGCCGCGCAGATCCCCCCGAAGGAGGAAGCCTGCCCCTGGAAGCGGAACGGAGACGAGGAAGACCCACAGCGCGCTGGAGGAGCTCGGCGCGTTCGGCGGGGGGCGTGCCTCGCCGCGGGCCTTGGCGAGCACCTGGTCCACGGAGGCCAGGTGCTGCTCCATGGGCTGCCCGTCGTGGGGGGTGTGCTCCACCGGACGGAGGGCGACCACGGGCTCCAGACGGTCTTCCTGGAACCAGCGGCCGCCGTGGGTGCGGGCCAGGTCGTGGAGGTCCCACACCACCGCGGGCAGCAGCAGGCCCACGTCCTCCCGACGGGCCGAGAGACACCAGACGGGCCCGACGGTGGGTAGGTCGCTCGGCGGTGGCGGCCCCAGGGTCACCTCGAAGCCGAGCCGCTCCAGCAGCTCGGCGCAGGTGGCGCGGGCCGCCTCGCTGGGGAGGTGCAGCGCGTGGGTCCACTCGACCTGGGAAGGGTCTCCCTTCAGCAGCCGCAGGTCGGGCACGAAGGGGTCGTCGTCCTCCTGCGCCTCGGCACGGGGCACGGGGTCGTAGACCGGCTCGTAGATGGCGTCCAGCCACACACCACCATGCTGCGACAGCCAAGCGACGAAGCTCGTGTGGTCCCGCAGCTGGTCCAAGGGGGATGCCGTCCGGGTCACCCGCAGGCCCAGGGGGTGCGTCGCCGTGCCGGCGCCCAGGTCCACCACCGTCAGGCCCCAGTCCGGGAGGCGCTCCACGCAGGCGGTGCGTCCGTCGCTGTCGGCGAAGCCCAAGCTGAGCTCGATGGGACGGGGCCGGTCGATCCGATCCCCCCCTTCCAGCCCCTCCGACACGATGTCGTCGAGGCGACGGGTCTCCAGAACGGCGGCGAGCACCTCGGGCGTGGGCGTGACCGCCGCCCAGGCCGCGGCGGCGCCGTCGCGGTCCATCCGTGTCACGCAGGCATGCCCCGGAGCCGCGCGGAAGGCCTCGTCGACCCAGCGGCGCCAGGCGGCCCCCTTCGGAAGGGCCAGAGAGACGGCGAAGCGTTCCTGGCTCTCCACGGTGCACACCCACCGGGCGTCCCACTGCTCGACGAGCATGGCCTCCAGGCTCGCGAACACCCGGTACAGCAGCGCCTGCTCGGCGGCGCGGGCGAGCCCGTCTGGGGTGCTGTCCACCAGATCGACCTCCAGGACCAACAGATCGGTCTGCTGGGGCTCGAGGGGGCGAGACGTGGAGAGCGTGCGGGACCACGCCCCGTCCTCAGCCACGGTCCAGGTGGCGACGATGATGGATTCGGGGGCGTCGACACCCTCTGTCACGGCCATCGGAGCGCCCCTTGGTGGAAGGCGGGAGAGGTGGCGCCGTCTTGGGCTGGGCAACGCCCCTATTGGCTCCTGCCGGCCTCGTCACCGCCGACCGTGGAAGCACCCGTACGGAGGCCCAGCCTCTGTGGACCTCTGTGGCTCTCTGTGGTGGACCTCTGGCCGACTGGGCCGGCGGGGAGGTAGGCGCTACCGCGGTGAGCTGGGCGACGGGGCGCTGCGGCGTTCGACGGAGACAGGGCGGACAGGGGCTTCCGCGGGCGACGGAGGCGGGGCCGGCAGGAGACTCCGCGGGCGACGGAGACAGGGCCGACGGGAGCTTCCGCGGTCGGCCGGGAGACGCGGCGGGACGCCCTGTCGAGGAGGGTTCGAGCGCCTTCGCTCCCGCACAGAATGCGCGGGGGCGGAGCAAGCCCTCCAGGCATGTCGACGCCTGCGACAGCCTCTCGCCTGCGGCGACTCGGCCGTCGCAGGCGCTGACGACATGCCTTCCGGGAGGACGGCATGTCGGCGCCTGGCCGGACCTGTCGCCTGCGGCGATTCGGCCGCGTCCAGGCGCTACCGACATGCCTTGACGCCTTGGCTCCATCGCCGTGGGCCACGTTCGGCCACAACCCGTCGAGCTGCTGCCGACTCGAGCACCTTGGGATGCACGGCTCCAGGGTCCAGGGTCCAGGGTCCAGGGTCCAGGGTCCAGGGTCCAGGGTCAGGCCGCAGGCCGGGGTCCAGGGTCCAGGGTCCAGGGTCCAGGGTCCAGGGTCCAGGGTCCAG
>Ga0213839_1001127_pt1 | contig 19252 bp, 18 predicted proteins | sample SWPATP21_FD_160075 | JGI IMG/M metagenome (GOLD analysis project Ga0213839, IMG submission 160075) | Coastal seawater microbial communities from Marineland, Florida, United States - SWPA TP2 #1 | ecosystem: Environmental > Aquatic > Marine > Coastal | place: USA: Florida | collected 2016-08-14
GCCGTCCTGCACACCTTCTGGCACCACCTCACCCGTCACACCCGCACCCTCGCCCTCTACGACGACGGCCTCACCGCCGTCGCCCTGCTCCAGCCCACCGCCCCCCCACCATGGACCGCCTACCTGGGCCGGCTCACCCTCCCTCTCCGCATGGGCCTCCGCAGCCACCGCATCCTGGCCGCTCTCGACCGCCAGCTCCTGCCGCTCACCACCCACCACGCCCTACCGGACGACGTCCGCTGGCTCACCGCCATCGCCGTCCACCCGGATCACCAACGCCGCGGCCGCGGCAGCGAGCTCCTCGCTCACTGCCTGACCTCCGACGCTCCCTGGGCCCTGCTCACCAGCCAGCCCCGCAACGTCGCCTGGTACGCCCGCTTCGGCTTCGCACCGGTGGCCGAGCACCCCCTTCACGAGGGCCCGATCGCCCGCCTCCTCCTCCGCCCCGCTCAGTCCCCGAGCAGGTAGCCGAACAGCAGCGGCGCCACGATCGTCGCATCGCTCTGGATCATGAACTTGGGGGTGTCCACCTCGAGCTTCCCCCAGGTGATCTTCTCGTTCGGCACCGCGCCCGAGTACCCGCCGTAGCTCGTGACCGCGTCGCTGATCTGGCAGAAGTAGCCCCAGAACGGCGTGTCCTCGAGGCGCAGGTCCTGGATCAGCGTCGGCACGGCGCAGATCGCGAAGTCCCCGGCGATGCCCCCGCCGACCTGGAAGAAGCCGACCGACGCATTCGCCTGCTGGTACCACCGCATCAGGTGCGTCATCTGGGCCGTCCCGTGAAGCACCGCCCCATGATGCGGCAGCTCCTCCCGGTACACCGCCGCCGCGAACATGTTGCCCGTGGTGCTGTCCTCCCAGCCCGGCGTGTACACCGGAATCCCCTTCTTCCGCGCCGCCCACAGCCAGCTCTCCGACAGCGACCGGTGCAGCAGCGGATGCAGGCTCTCGTCGGCCAGCACGTCCATGAGGTGCTCGCTCGGCAGCTTCGACGCCCCAGCGTCCACCGCCGCCTTCCAGCGGGCCAGCAGGCGCTCCTCGAGGTGCCGCATCACGGTCTCGGGGATGCAGGTGTCGGTGACGCGGTTCATGCCTCGGTCGTACAGGTCCTGCTCGTCCTGGGCCGACAGGGCGCGCCAGTCCTTGATGATCTCGTAGTCGTTGCCAGCCACGAGGTTGAACACGTCCTCCTCGAGGTTGGCCCCGGTGCAGCTGATGGCATGGACCCAGTCCTGCTCGATCAGCCGCGACAGGATCTTGCCGAGGCGGGCCGTGCTCATGGCCCCAGCGAGGCTGACGAGCATCTTGCCGCCCGCATCGCGATGGGCCTCCCAGGCGCGGGCCGCCGCGACGACCTCCCGGGCGTTGAAGTGATGGAAGTGCTCGTCGAGGAAGGTGCGGACTGTGGACATGCTGTCCTCCTTTCGTCGCCCCCGTGTGCAGGGTGCGTGCCGGCGTGGGGCGGCGCAGATATCGCGTCGCGGTGGAGGCCCCTAATGTCCGAGCAGCCAAAGTCCGAGGTCGAGGTCCTGGTGGAGCAGCTGGATGAGCTGCTGGGCGGCCCCATCGTCGATGCGGAAGACGCCTACGAGATCGCCGTGTGCGCAGGGGGCGCCACCCGCCTCGGCGCCGACCCCGAGGCCCTGAAGGAGGCCCGCACCTGGCGAGACGGCCCCGGCCAGCTCCTGCTGAAGGAGCTCTGGGAGCAGGTCGACGCCGAGCCCCTGTTGGAGGCCCTGGAGGCCGTCTCCGAGGGCGGCGCCAGCGACGAGGAGGTCGAGGAAGCCCTCTTCGACCTCGACGATCTCATCGTGGCAGCGATCTGGTGCCGCCAGCGGGAGGCCGTCGCCAAGACCGCCGCAAAGGCCGAGCGGATCGTCCGGGATCTCCCCGACCTCTTCGAAGACGTGGCCGACGTCGCGAAGGACCTGCTGCGACGCCGGGAGGTCGGCGAGGACCTCGAGCTGTACGGCTTCTGGCTCGCCGTGGCGGAAGGCGCTGGCGAATAGCGAGCGACGGTTCGACGCCACCGTGGTGCTCGAGATGCTGCTGCTCGCGCGGGCTACCGGCTTCGGACTTCAGGCCCGGGAGTGGGGGCAACGCCACGTGCGTGCGGCATGCCACCCCGACGTCTTGCTGCTCCCGAAGCTGCCGTGCCCCAAAACAGGAGGGGCGCGGCCCATGCCACGCCCCTCACGTCTCTCGACCCGCAGGCTCAGACCGCGTAGGCCCAGTCCTCGATGTCGTCATCGTCGTCGTCCCAGTCACCAGACTCGGACTCGGCGAGCTCCAGCTCCACGATCACGTCGTCCACGTCGACGCCGGCGACCCTGCAGGCCTCGTCCAGCGTCCAGCGGGACAGCGCGGCCCGGTCCATCGGCAGGTCGTAGGCCTCCAGCACGTCACGAAGGTGTCCCTGACGGGCCAGGGCCAACAGGCGGGTCTTGCGGGTGATGTCCATGTCGAACTCCCAGTCGCTTGGGCAGGCGCTCGGCCATGCCACGGTGCAGGCGCCACGTGCGCCCCGCCGAGCGCGGTGCACAGCGCGTGCCACCCCACAGCCCGTCCAGCGGCGCACCGATGCGCCCCACGCACCAAAGCGCCCGGGGTAGAATGCCCCATCGGGGGCACAATGCCCCACATTGCAGGCCCCTCGTCTTGACGCCGCCCCGACGAGGAGCAGCCTGCGGGGCCCATCCTCGGGCCCAACCACCCGGTGGTCCCCCGCCTGCACAGGGGGCGGTCGTCCAACGTCCCGGAGGGCCCATGCAGCCCCATCCCTACCGCGCGGTCGAGCCAGGCCAGTACGACCTGGCCAGCCACTTCTACCCGCGGGTCCCCAACGCCCAGCTCCACCCGCTGGTCGGCTACTTCCTCAAGCTCGGCAACGAGCGCATCGCCACGCGGTTCTGCCACCTCCACCCCGAGGTGAAGCCCGAGGCCGTGCGCGACGCCCTGTCCGCGAGCCCCCGCCACTTCCGCTGGTCGGGCACCGACCTGTTCTACGTCACCGACGACAAGGGCCGACGCCGCTTCGTGGTCATCGAGACCAACAGCTCCCCGTCGGGCCAGAAGAGCATGCCGCTCGTCGACCCCTACGCCGAGCAGGCCGGCTACCGCACCCTCCTCGAGCGCACCTTCCTCCCCATGCTCCAGCGTCGCAACCTCCCCCAGGGCGACCTCGCCGTGCTCTGGGACAAGAACTGGATGGAGGTGAGCGGCTACGCGGCAGCGCTCTCCGACCTCACCGGAGAGACCGTGCACCTCGTCCAGGTCAAGGACGAGCCCGACCCCGCCATCCGCTGCGAGTCCGGCGTGCTGCACGCCCGCGTCGAGGGGGCGTGGATCCCCCTGCGCGCTGCCTTCCGCTACGTGACCCAGCGGCCGTGGAACCGGCTGCCTCCGGTCACCCGCACCGCCGTGCTCAACCCCGTCCTCGCCTGCCTCGCCGGCGGTCGGAACAAGTCCCTCGGCGCCGTCGCCTACGAGCTGTACAACGCCTCCCTCGCCGGCACCGGCCTGCAGATCCGCCTCCCGGAGACCATCCCGAACGTCGGCCTGCGGGACCTCCCCCTCCACATCGACCGGATGGGGGGCATCGCCATCGTCAAGGTCCCCTACAGCAACGCCGGACAGGGGGTCTACGCCATCACCAACCCCGAGGAGCTCGAGGCCTTCCAGGAGCTGGAGCACCGCTACGACCGCTTCCTCGTCCAGGGCCTGATCGGCAACGCCCGCTGGAGCTCCCGCACCCGCGACGGCCACCTCTACCAGGTCGGCACCATGCCCACCGTCAAGGGAGACCTCTACGTCGCCGACCTCCGCTTCATGATCGGCGCCAGCCCCCAGGGCTTCTACCCCCTGGCGCTCTACAGCCGTCGAGCCCCAGCGCCCCTGGCCGACGACCTCGACACCGCGCCCCACACCCCCTGGGAGATGCTCGGTACCAACCTCTCCAAGGCCCAGGGCGACGGCAACTTCACCACCGAGCCAGAGCGCCTCATGCTGATGGACCAGCGGGACTTCAACCACCTGGGCATCGGCCTGGACGACCTCGTCGAGGCCTACGTCCAGACCGTCCTGTGCACCCTGGCCATCGACAACATGGCCCAGCGTCTCGTCACCCAGAAGGGCCGCTTCCGGCGCAAGCTCTTCGCCTCCCTCGTCAACGACGACGCCCTCATGCAGGAGATCTGCGAGTGACCCCCATCCGCCATGCCCTCGACCTCGACGCCCTCGAGCGAGGCCAGATCCATCGCATCCGTCTCGCGCTGACCGAGGATGCCTTCGGCGACGCCGAGTGCCTGCCCATCCTCGTGGCCCGCGGCCGCCGCGACGGCCCCGTCCTGGGGCTCACCGCAGCCCTGCACGGCAACGAGATCAACGGCATCGCCGTCCTCCAGCGTCTCTTCGCGCGCCTCGACACCGACACCCTCCGCGGCACCGTGGTGGGGGTCCTGGTCGCCAATCCCATCGGCTACATGGCGCTGCGTCGCCGCTTCGTCGAGTCCATCGACCTCAACCACAGCTTCCCTGGCTCTGCCAACGGCAACGCCGCCAGCGTCTTCGCCCACCGTCTCCTCGACCGGGTGGTGAAGCCTCTGGACATGCTCCTCGACCTGCACACCGCCAGCGTCGGCCGCGAGAACTGCCTCTACGTCCGCGCCGACATGACCGACCCCCGCACGGCCCGCATGGCCTACCTGCAGCGCCCGCAGATCATCGTCCACAACCCCGCCCACGACGGCACCCTCCGCGGCGCAGCCGCCGCCCTGGGCATCCCCGCCATCACCGTGGAGATCGGCGACGCCAGCCGCTTCCAGGACAAGTACATCCGCCGCACCCTCGCCGGGATCCGCGCCGTGGCCATGGACCTCCACATGCTCCCCCGACGCCCCCAGGCCCCGGGCCCCGACCCCCTCCTGTGTCGGCGCTCGGCCTGGATCTACACCGACGGTGGCGGCCTCCTCCACGTGGAGCCAGGCCTCGTGGAGCCCATCGAGCGCGACGCCGTCCTCGCCCGACGCACCGACATCTGGGGCGACCTGCAGAGCGAGCTGCTGGCCCCCTTCTCCGGGGTCATCGTGGGGCGGAGCACCCAGCCCGTGGCCCGCACCGGCGACCGGGTCGCCCACATCGGCGAGCTCGCCACCGTCGCCGACACCCACCTCGTGCAGCGCGCCGACGCCGCACCGGAGCTCACGGAATGACGCCCCTCCCCACCGACGCCGTCGTCGTGCTGGTCAACGACGCCAACCGCCTCGTCCCCACCAAGACCACCACCGCCCTGATCGCCGGCCTCGCCGCGCGGCACCCCACCTACGTCGTCGGCGTCTCCGACCTGGCGCTGGACGGTGACGGAGGCCGCGCACGGGCCCGCCCCGTCGCCAGCCAGCGGGCGGTGCCGGTGCCCGGTGGGCCCCCCACCGTCCACATCGGCCTGTCCGACCCGGTCGACCTCCGCCTCGACGACGGCGCCCGCATCCTCGTCCGCACCAACCCCGCCACCGGCCTGTCGGCCCCTCTGTGGGCCCACGCCCTGCGGGTCCTCGCCGTCGTCCAGCGGCGTGGCGGTCAGGTCCTCAACCCGTCGACCGCTCTCGACACCTTCGCCACCAAGACCGGCCTCCTCCAGCTCCCCGACACCATCCGTCCGGAGACCGTGGTCTGCGCCGACCCCACCACCGCGCTGCAGACCCTCGACCGCCTCGGGCGCGCCGTCGTCAAGCCCGTCGGCGGCAGCCAGGGCGCCGGGGTGTTCATCGTCCGTCCCGACGACCCCAACCGCCGCACCGCCCTCGACCTGCTCCTCCAGACCGGCCCCGTCGTCGTCCAGGGCTGGATCCACGGCGCCGAGGGAGGCGACGTCCGCCTGTTCCTCATCGACGGCGAGCCGCTGATCATCGACGGCGTCCCCGCCGCCATCGCCCGGGTCCCCACCGGCGGCGAGCTCCGCTCCAACGTGCACCTCGGCGCCGAGCCCTCCCTCGGAAGCCTCACCCCCGCCCTCCGCCGCATCGCCGACGAGGCGGGGCCGGTCCTCCGAGCCCACGGCGTCCGCATCGCCGGGCTCGACTGCATCGGGGGCAGCGTCGTCGAGATCAACGCCTGCAGCCCCGGGGGCCTCACCGACCTGTCCGTCCTGGCCGGCATCGACGCCGTAAGTGGCTTCGTCGACGTCCTCGACCGGCTGTTCACCCCATGACGTCAGGCCCTGGGGAAGCCCACCTCGAGCCGGGTCCGCCCGGGCTCGGAGTGCAGGTCGATCCAGCCCTCGTGGGACTCGGCGATGTCTCGGCACACCGCCAGCCCGAGCCCCGTCCCCCGGCCCGCCGACTTGGTGGTGACGAAGGCGTCGAAGAGGTCGTGCCTCACCTCCTCGGCCACCCCGGGCCCGTCGTCGCACACCGACACCGTCCCGAAGGCGCGCCCATCCCGCTCCACGGGGGCGAAGGCCACGAGCACCTCCCCCGCGCCGTCGAGGGCATGGAGCGCGTTGGTCAGCAGGTTGAACACCACCTGCTGCACCTGGGAGCGGTTCGCCCGCACCATCAGCTGCGGCCCGTCGACCTTCACCACGACCCCTTGTCGGCGGGCGATGGGGGCCAGCAGATCCACGGCGGAGTGCACGGCCTCTCCGAGGTTGATGGGCCCCCGCCCCCGGTCCCCGAGGCGAGCGAAGTCCAGCAGGGCCCGCATCCGCTGGCTCGCCACGTCGATCTGCTCGACGATGGTGGCGCAGGAGGCCTCCAGCGCAGCGTCTCCGGGTCGGTCGGCCGCGATGAGCTGAGCCTGCATCCGGGCCACGTTCAGGGGCGTCCCCACCTCGTGAGCCGTCACCGCCGCGATCCGTCCGGCCCCGATCAACCGGTTCGCGTGCAGCAGGCGCTCCTCGGCGACCCGCGCCCGCTCCCGCAGCCCATGCTCCCGGACGGCCCCCCGCAGCAGGTGGGGAAGGGCCGCCACGTGGCTCCGCCCCAGGGACTCGATGGCACCGTGTTCCACTGCGTCCACCCGCTGGTCGTCGCTGCCGCAGAGCACCACCAGCGGAAAGGGTGGATCCGCCGCCCCGTCGAACAGGTCCGTCGCCCGAGCCTCGTCGACCGTGTACGACGCCACCACGACGCTCACGTCCTGATCGGCGAGGAGCCGACGGGCCTGGCCCAGGTCGTCGGCCCACCACAGCCCGTCCACCACCGGCTTCAGGACCTCCTGCACCGCGGCAGCGACGTCGGAAGCCTCCACCATCGCGAGCACGTTCATGGCTGACTCCTTGCTGGACGCCCCCCCGGGATACCCTGGCGTGACCGAGCCCGTCGACGGGGATCGGCCCTTCGCCCCCATCTACGCCAAGCCCAGCCCCGAGGACCCGTTGACCCAGGGAGCCACCGACCGGCCCACCGTGCTCGTGGTGGAAGACGACCCGGCCCTGCAGCGGCTCCTGAGCCAGGCCCTGCCCGACGCCACCGTGCGCCTGGCCAGCGACCTCGAGGGGGCGAAGGCCGCGCTCCAGCCCGTGCCCGACGCCGTCCTCACCGACGTGCACCTCGGCGCCGACTCCGGGCTCGACCTCCTCCGCCACATCCGCACCGAGCACCCCTCCCTGCCCGTCCTCGTCATGACCGCCTTCGGTGACGTCTCCGTGGCCGTCGAGGCCCTCCGCGGCGGCGCCTACGACTTCCTCACCAAGCCCCTCGACCTGGCCGTGCTCCGCGCCGCCCTCGGCCGCGCCCTCGAGACCCGCCGCCTCCGCCGCGAGGTCAGCGCACTGCGCCGCGAGGTCCGCATCCACCGCCCCGTGCAGCAGCTGGTCGGCGAGTCCCCCGCCATCCGCTCCCTGCAGCAGCTCATCAGCCGCGTCGGTCCCACCAGCTCCTCCGTGCTGATCCAGGGAGAGTCCGGCACCGGCAAGGAGCTCGTGGCCCGCGCTCTCCATCTCCAGTCCAGCCGCGCCGAGCGGGCCTTCACCGCACTGAACTGCGCAGCCATCCCCGAGAGCCTCCTCGAGAGCGAGCTCTTCGGCCACCGGGCCGGCGCCTTCACCGACGCCCGGACCCAGCGAAAGGGCCTGTTCCAGCAGACCGACGGCGGCACCCTCTTCCTCGACGAGATCGGCGACCTCCCCCTCGGCATGCAGGCGAAGCTCCTCCGCGTCCTCCAGGAGCGGACGGTTCGCCCGGTCGGGGCCGACGCCGACGTCCCCATCGACGTCCGGGTCATCGCCGCCACCCACCGCGACCTCGAGACCCTGGTGGCCGAGGGCCGCTTTCGGGAGGACCTCCTCTTCCGCCTCGACGTCATCAACATCGAGGTCCCCCCCCTGCGGGAGCGGGGCCGCGACGTCCTCCTCCTCGCCCAGACCTTCCTCACCCGCCTGGCCCGGCAGATGGACCGCCCGGCCCCCACGCTGTCCCCCGAGGCCGCCCGCGTCCTCCTCGACCACGGCTGGCCCGGCAACGTCCGCGAGCTCCAGAACAGCATGGAGCGGGCCATCGTCCTGTGCGAGGGGGAGGAGATCCACGTCGCCGACCTTCCCCCCAAGCTCCGTCGCTCCCCCTCGCCGAACCTCCCGTCGGGCCCCCCCAAGGCCACCGACCCAGAGGCGATGTTGCCCCTCGAGGAGGTGGAGAAGCGCTACATCCTCCAGGTGCTCCACGCCGTCGGAGGTCGCCGGGCCGAGGCGGCACGCATCCTCCAGGTCGATCGCAAGACCCTGTACCGAAAGCTCGAGCGCTGGAGCCGCGAGGCCAACGAAGTAGAGTAGGCGCCCCCACGAGGTGCCCCCATGCCCCGAGAGCTCGTCTTCGCTACCCACAACGCCCACAAGGTCGGTGAGGTCCGCCGCATCCTCGAAGGCACCGGCATCGAGGTGAAGAGCCTCGCCGACCTCGGCTTCGAGGAGGACCCGCCCGAGACCGGCGACACCTTCGAGGCCAACGCCCTGCAGAAGGCCCGCTTCGTGGCCGCCCGTACCGGCACCCCCTGCATCGCCGACGACTCCGGCCTCGAGGTCGACGCCCTCGGTGGCGCCCCCGGGGTCCACAGCAAGCGCTACACGCCCGAGGCCAACGCCGCGGCCAACAACGCCAAGCTGCTGCGGGAGCTCGACGGCCGCACCGACCGGGTCGCCCGCTTCCGCTGCGTCCTCGCCCTGGTCGACGGCGACCGTCACGCCACGGCCTCCGGCGCCTGCGAGGGGACCATCCTCGACGCCGAGACCGGAGAGGGTGGCTTCGGGTACGACCCCGTCTTCGCCCCCAAGGAGGCCCCGGGCCGCAGCATGGCCGAGCTCTCCCCCGACGAGAAGAACGCCATCAGCCACCGAGGGCGCGCCTTCCGCCAGCTCCCGAAGCTGCTCGCCCAGGTGGCGGCCTCGTGATTCCGGCGACCCACATCGACCTGTACCAGCTGACGTCCCTGGTCCCCCACCACCTCGCCGGCCGCACGGACGAGAAGGTGGTCATGGCCTTCTTCAGCCGCCGTCTCCCCCGCAACGCCGCCAAGGAGAACGCCCGAGGCTACCTCCTGTGGGCCGGCCTCACCCGCTGCCTCGACCACCTGGAGCAGGCCCGCTTCGACGACACCCGCATCGAGGCCCTCCTCGCGGAGCCCCTCCTCGGCCCCACCCTGCGCCAACACCCCGATCTGGTCGACAAGCTGCGGAACTGGCACTTCTCGGGCACCATCCGCGCGCCGAGGGAGGGTACGCCGCTCTTCGCGGGCCCTGCCCGCACCATGGACGGCCAGCTCGTCGACGTCGATCAGGTGCGGCCCGCCGCCTACTGCCCCTACCTCGAGATCGAGACGGACCTCCTCTCCGCCAAGCTCATCGAGACCCCACTGCTGTCGATCATCAACCACATGACCATGGTGGCCTCGAAGGCCTCCCGGGTCGTCCAGGCCGCCGCGTCCGTCGGCCAGGGGAAGGTGCTGGAGTTCGGCCAGCGACGCACCCATCCCGACGCCGCCGTCGACGCCGCGGTCGCCGCGTGGATCGCCGGCTGTGCCGCCACCTCCAACGTCGAGGCCTACACCCGCCACGGCGTCCCGGTCACCGGCACGATGGACCACTTCGCCATCCAGGCCTGGGAGCGGGAGGGCGTGCCCCGCCACGAGACCGAGGAGGCCTTCTTCCGGTCCTTCCACGAGCAGTTCCCGGGTCGCGACACGCTCCTCGTCGACACCTACGACACCTTCGGCGAGCGCACCGGCATCCGGGCCGCCGTCCGGGCCACCGACGGCGTCGGCCCCGCCGCCATCCGCCTCGACAGCAACCTCACCGTCGAGAACATCCAGCGAGCCCGGGACCTGCTCGACGACCTCGGTGCCGCACACACCCGGATCGCCGTCTCCGGCGGCATGGACGAGCACAGCATCACCGCCCTCGGCAGCGCGCCCGTCGATGGCTACGGCGTCGGCGAGCGCATCGTCACCAGCCCCGACGCACCGGTCGGTGTCGGCGCCGTCGGCAAGCTGTCGATCATCGGTGGCCAGCCCACCATGAAGCTCTCCCGCAGCTCCGGCAAGGCCACCCTCCCCGGCCGCCTCCAGGTGTGGCGCACCCGCATCGACGAAGAGCTCTTCGACGTCGTCACCCCCCACGACGTCGAGCGCAGCGGCGAGCCCCTCCTCCATACCGTGTGGGACGCCAGCGGACGCCGCCCCATCCCGACCCTCTCCGAGGCGAGGGAGCACGCCCTCACCGAGGTCGCCCGCCTCCCCGAAGCCCTTCGGGCCCTCACGCCCCCCAGCGGAGCGCCCCCCCTGTTCGTCGACGAGGCGCTGGTGTCACGGATCCGAGGCTGCGTCGACGCCGCCCTCACGTCGTCCTAGCACCCACACGCCCACGGCCCAGAGCACGCCGACCAGGGCGAGCAGCCTCCAGGTCCACGCCGCCTGCACACCGGGGTCCGTGCCCACGACGCGGTCCAGACCCACCAGCACCCACACCGGTCCGTCGGCCGACAGGTGCAGGCTGCCGAAGATCACCGCGGCCACCAGCAGACACAGGGCCGGCCCCAGCCAGCGCAGCGGCTCAGAGCTCGACGGCGATGCGGAAGCGGGCCGTGTACAGGCGGCCGTAGCGGCTCACCGGCGCCGCCACGGTGACGGTGTCGTCGGGAAGCGACACGCCGCCCGGGGCCGCGTAGAACTCCCCACCCAGGCGCAGGCGCTCGGCCACCAGGGCATCGACCCCCGCCGAGCCCGTGAAGCCGAAGTACGGGTGGAAGTTGTTGGCGACGAGGTTGTCGTCGCCGATGAGGAAGACGGTGGACACGTCGGTCAGGCCCGCCGCGATGTACGGCGTGACCACGTCGAAGTTGAGGCCGAACATCGCGTCGATGCCGAAGGTGCTGGCGATGTACAGGTCGTCGATCGCCGGGTCGCCCTCGACGAAGGGCGTGGCGATCTCCCCGACCGTCTTCTGGCTGGTGGCGTGGAAGCGCAGGCCCGTCTGGAAGGTGTCGCCGATGGGGATGCCCGCGCCGACCTCGCCGGAGAGGATGACGTTGCGGGTACCGAACACCTTGACGGGCGGCACGTAGCCGATGCCGCCGTAGAACACGACGGAGCCCACCGCCGGGAAGGCGAAGGTGATGCGGGGACGCGGCACCACGGGGGTCTTGTTGGTGTCCTCGGTCTTCGTGTAGTTGAGGACCAGTCGCTTCGAGCAGGGAAGCGGCGGCACGACGTTGAGATCGAGGCCGATGGCACCGTGACCCGGCTCGTGGGGGATCGGACCGTGGATCGGCGACAGCGTGGTGTACAGCGCCGGATAGTTCTGCAGGAAGTCCTGCTGGACCTGCTCGTCGTAGTCTGCCGGGATGTTGGCCGCTTCGTCCGCACACTTGGGATCGACGAAGGCCGCGGCCGGTGCCGCCAGGAATCCAGCGAGGGCCACAGCACCCGCCGACAGGCCGTGGAGCACGCTTCCAGCACGAGCAAAGGACATGGAGTCTCCCGCAGAGTGGCCGCATGCTAACGCAAAACCGTTTGGGGCTGGTCCCGTGGGGGGGCAACTCGTTACGGCATGCCCGTTCGGGGTGTAGCGCAGCCTGGTAGCGCAGCAGCTTTGGGAGCTGCGGGTCGTCAGTTCGAATCTGACCACCCCGACCACTTCCCACCGTCTCCGGTCCCTTTGCGGGAGCGGCACCACTGCAGCACCTCCCTGCAGGCTGGCCGGCCCGCGATGCGGCGGCGAGCCATACCCTGACGGCAGGAGCTGCCCATGCCTGCCACCCCGACGCCGCTGATCGCATCCGACGGTCGAGCCCTCGGCGCGACGACCTTCACGGCCGAAGCCACTCGCCGAGGAGCGGTGGCGGTGCTCCCGGGGCTGGCCATCCCGGCACGCTTCTACCGGCACCTGGCGGGGTACCTCGCGGCCGACGGCTTCGACGTCCTCACCTTCGACCCCCGCGGCATCGGGACCAGCGTGGTGGGCCGCGTCCGCGACGAGGAGGCCGACCTCAGCGACTGGGTCCACCTCGACTACCGCGCCGCCCTCGGGTGGCTCTCCGAGCAGCCGGGTCCCCACCTGGTGGTGGGCCACAGCCTCGGGGGCCAGACCGTCGGCCTCCTCGACGAGGTCGGTCACCTCGACGGGCTCTACGCCGTGGCCGCCCAGCTGGCGTACTGGCGGCGCTACCCCTCCCCCACCCGCTACGGGATGCTGGGTGCCTTTCGGCTGATGCCCGCCCTGGCCCGCACCTTCGGCTACCTGCCCGGCTGGAGCGGCTTCGGCGAGGACGTGCCGAAGGGCGTCATCGTCGAGTGGTGCCGCTGGCTCAACTCCCCGGGCTACCTCCTGGACCACGTCGAGGGGGCCGCGGCCCGGTTCGCCCGCTGTCGTACGCCGTCCGTGATGCTCGGCTTCACCGACGACACCTACGCCCCTCCCGCCGGTGTGGAGGCGATCGCGGCCTGTTTGCCCTCGAGCCGTACCACCCTGCGCATCGTGGATCCGGCGGAGTGGGGACAGCCGGCGATCGGACACTTCGGCGGCTTTCGCCCCGTGGGTCGCGGCGACGACGCGGCACCGAACCCCCTGTGGACCGACGTGCGAGAGCACCTGCGCGGCTGGGCCCAGGACGCGGGGGCCCGGGCGCCCCAGACCGGGTAGGGTCAGGCGTGGAGGGACCGTGCCCGAGACCCTGAAGGAAGGACGCTACCTACGGCTCGTGGTCGACGACGGCTGGGAGTGGGCCGAGCGGGTGAACGCCACCGGCATCGTGGTCATCGTCGCCGTGGCCCCCAGCGGCTCCGGCCCTGGCAACCTCCTGCTCGTCGAGCAGCACCGGCGTCCGGTGGGCGCACGGGTCATCGAGCTGCCCGCGGGGCTCGCCGGCGACCACGGCGACGAGAGCGAGGCCATGGCCACCGCCGCGTCCCGGGAGCTGGAGGAGGAGACCGGGTACCGGGCCCAGACCATGGAGCCGCTCTTCGAGGGCCCGGTGAGCGCCGGCATGACCACCGAGTACCTCCACTGGTTCCTCGCCCGGGGGCTCGACCGCGTCGGTCCTGGCGGCGGCGACGCCAGCGAGGACATCGTCGTGCACGAGGTGCCCCTCGCCGAGGTGGAGGCCTTCCTCGAGGCCCGACAGGCCACCGGCACGCTGGTCGACCCCAAGGTCTTCGCGGGCCTGTACGCCGCCCGGCGCCAGGGCTGATCCAACCAGGAACGTGCCCCCACCGAGGTTGTCCAACGGATCGTAAAGTCCGCGGTTACGCTGATCGAAGGGAAGCCGCGGGGAACGGTTTTTCCCGCGGAGGGGCATGACGACCGCCCGGACCATCCGCACGCCGTCCTTGCTGCGTGCTCTGAGCACCTCGCTGCCCGCCGTCCTCGGTGGTCTGGCGACGCTCTGGCCCGCTGCATCGGCGCTGGCGGGCCCGGCCGGAAGCCCCGACCACGCAGCCCTCGAGCGGCTCGTCCAGGAGCTCGTCCCCGTCGTCGAGGAGGTCGCTGGTGCCCGCTTCGACACCATCCCCGAGGTGGTCGTCGCCGACCCGGAGATGCTCGGCCGTGTCGTGTACGAGGAGCAGCTCCATCTCCTCGGCGCCCTCACCGACCAGGACGTGACGCAGACCGAGGAGGTCGCCCAGTCCACCGCCAACGACGTCGCCCACCTCTTCGCCGGCAAGTACGGCTTCCTCGACAAGCGCCTCTACCTGTCCCTCGACTCCATCGCGACGGCCCTCGCCGACCGGGGCGCCGACCCTCGCCTCGCCATGCCGGTCGTGAAGATCGTGCTCGCCCACGAGCTCACCCACGCCCTCCAGGACCAGCGAGCCGACCTCGACACCCTCGTCACCAGCGCACCGACGGGCGACGCCATCATGGCCGCCAACTGCCTCGTGGAGGGCCACGCCGTCTGGGTCCACGAGCGGGTCGGCGCCGAGCTCGGCCTCGACGGCGCCCTGGCGGTGATGTCCGACCTCCTCGGGTACCGCAGCGCCGGCGTCCCCACCGACCCCTCGGCCTTCACGACCGCCTACGTCTACGGCCTCGGGCGGGACTTCGCCGCGTGGCACACCACCTCCGGCGGCACCGCCCACATGTGGGACGTCCTCCAGGAGCCGCCCACCGAGACCGCCATGATCGTGCACCCGGAGCGCTACGGGGAGCCCGCCGACAAGGCCACGCCAGGTCTCCGCCGCGCCCTCCGTCGGGCCCGTCGCCGCCTGGGAGCCCGTCGGTGGCCTGGGGGCATCCAGCCGCTGGGGGACTACGACCTCCGGGAGCAGCTGGTGCTCACCGGCCACGCCGCATCGGCGGACCGCGTGGAGTCGGCCTGGCGGATGCGCGCCAACGAGCGCCCGATGCAGGGCATCGAGGTGCAGGTGCTCCGCTTCGCCGAGCCTCGAACCGCCTCCCGCTACGTGCACGCCATGGGGCGGCAGGCTGCCTACCAGGCCGCCACCGTCACCATCGACCCCAACGTGTCGGCCTGGACGGGGGTGTTCGACGCCGTGCCTGCCGACCGCAGCGCCCGGGAGCAGGTCGTCCTCGAGCTCCCCGGCACCCGCGAGGAGCTCGGCACCGTGTGGCTCGCACAGGGGGCCGACGTGGTCCAGGTGATCAGCGTCAACGTCTCCCCCACCGACCGCCGCCTGGCCCGCGCCCTGCGCCCGGTGCTCCGCACCCTCGAGCGCACCTCCACCGCCGAGCCCCTACAACAGATCGCAACGACTGGCCACGAGGGGGCCCGCCCCCTCCGGCACCCCTACGAATCTGGCCACGAGGGGGCCCGCCCCCTCCGGCACCCCTACGAGGGTGGCCACGAGGGGGCCCGCCCCCTCCGGCACCCCTACGAGGGTGGCCACGAGTAGCTACTCGGCGGGGATGCGGAGCTCCACGTCGATCTCGGGCTTGATCTTCAGGGCGCCCATCAGGGCCTTGAAGGGTCGGATGCCGAAGTCCGGCTGACGAAGCCGCACCCGGGCCACCCACTCGTCGCCGTCCCGCTCGGCGGTCAGGTCGACGTCGCGGGTCTCCCCGTGCAGCTCCAGCTCCCCCTCCACGGTGATCTCGTCGTCGTCGGGGTCGTAGTCCACCGAGCGGAAGCGGATCCACGGGTAGCGGGCGCTGTCGAGGATGTCCTTGCGGACGTAGCCGGCGATGGTGCCGAGGTCCTTGTCGGACAGCGCCCCCGGGTCGTCGCGGCCGTCCTTCACCGCACAGACGGGCCGGACGCTGGCGGCGTCGAAGTCTGCCTCGACCCCATCGTCGTCGATGCGGACCTCGAAGCGCTCGACCTCCAGCCGTACGTTGTGGCCCACCGCCGACAACAGGCCCTCCTTGTAGGCGATGACCGAGCAGCGAGCCGTGGACGCATCGTAGGTGGGCATGGGGCCTCCGGGCCCTCCGCTATGGAGCTGGGTCCGCCCCGTCCAGCCCCCCTGCAGCCCGGGGGAGCTCCACCTCCATCCGGGTGCCGTTCGGCTCGGCGCCCAGGGCTCGCACGGTGCCCCCCATGCCCTCCACCAGCTCCCGGACAATGGCCAGGCCGAGCCCGGTTCCCCCTGCGTCCGGGGCCCGACCGACGTCGACGCGGACGAAGCGCTCGAACACCGCCTCGCGGAAGGCCTCCGGGATGCCGGGCCCCCGGTCCTCCACCTCGATGCACACGAGGGCGTCGGTGCAGCGGCAGCGAAGCGAGACCGGGCCCGCCGAGTAGCGCAGCGCGTTGCTCACCAGGTTGTGGACCACCTGGTGAAGGGCCGCCCGGTCGCCGAGGGCTGCCGCCCCACAGCCTTCCACCTCCAGCCGCGCTGCGGTGCCCGCGTCCACCCCGTCCCACTCCTCGCGGACCGCGGCGAAGACGTCGTCCACCTGCACCTCGTCGGTGGCCAGGGGCGCCGGACCCTCCATGCGGACCAGCTGCATGAGCTTGTCCACCAGCTGCCCCATGCGGTCGGCCTGACGGGTGGCGGCGTCCAGGTAGCGACGCCCCGTCTCGTCTTCGGCGTCCTCAGCCATCATCCCGAGGACCTCGAGGTTGGAGATCACGGCGGCTGCAGGCGTGCGGAGCTCGTGGGCGGCGTCGGAGGCGAAGCGCTTCCAGCGCCCCTCCATGCGGCGGATGGAGCTCACGTCCAGCAGGGCCAGGGCCACCCCCTCCTCCCCGTCGAACTGGACGGGCACCGCCCGGGCCAGCAGCGCATCGGCGGGGCCCTTGGGCACGTCGAGGGTCCGCTCCACCACCTCCCGCGAGCGCAGCGCCTCGACGAGGGTCGTGCGCAGCCGAGGCACGGTCCCGAGCACCCGCATCGGCACCCCTGGGGGCAGCGACCGGATCCCCAGCAGCCGACTCGCCGCGAGGTTGGCGACGACCAGGCGGCCCGCGCCATCGAACACCAGCATCCCCTCGCTCATCTGGTCCAGGACCTGCGACGCCAGGCGGTCCGACGCCACCAGCTCTCCGTCGTCGGGCACCACCTCCTCGGCCACCTCGACGGCCTCGGGAACGTCGGGGACCTCAGGTCGAGCCCGTCCCACCAGCACCCCACCGGCAGCCGACGCGCCGCCGATGGCCGCAGCCCCCCACAGCACGAAGCGGAGGAGGTCGCGTCCCAGCAACCCGCCGTCGCTCCCAGGCATCACCAACAGCTCGAACACGACCAGGAGCGTGGCCGTCGTGGCGATGCCCAGCAGCCAGGGCAGCAGGTAGGGCGCGTCGGCGTCGACGGTGACAGCCTCCCGGGTCGGGACGTGGTCCTGGGATGCGCTGACCGGCACTCACCCCTCCGGCGGAGACCACCGGTACCCGACCCCTCGAACGGTCTCCACGTACCGGCCATTATCGCCGAGTCGCTGCCGGAGACGTCGCACGTTGGTGTCGACCGCCCGCTCGCTGATGGCGTAGCTGTCGCCCCAGGTCAGCTCGCGGATCTGCTCCCGGGTCAGCGCGACCTTGGGGTGTCGGGCAAAGGTCTCCAGCATGCGGAACTCCACCACCGTCAGCTCGAGCTGCTCGCTCCCCCAGGTGGCCACGTGGCCCGCCGTGTCCATCCGAAGGGGGCCCGACCGAACCTCGTCGCCCTGAGGGGGAGCCGTCTCTGCGGCCCGGCGAAGGAGCGCACGGATCCGCAGGCTCACCTCCCGCAGCGAGAAGGGCTTGGTGATGTAGTCGTCGACACCCGCCTCGAAGCCCACGACCTTGTCGTACTCGTCGGCCCGGGCCGTCATCGCGATGATCGGTAGACGGGCCACCCGCTGATCCGACCGGATCCGACGACAGATCTCCAGCCCCGACATGTCGGGCAGCATCAGGTCGAGGAGCAGCAGATCGGGTGGGCTGTCCCCGAGCACGGCCTCGAGGGCCTGCACACCGGAGGTCACAACGGTCACGTCGTACCCGTCCCGACCCAGCGCGAAGAGCAGGGGTTCGGCCAGGTCCGGTTCGTCTTCCACGAGGAGCAGTTCGGCTCGCATGGTGCCAGTATGCTTCGCCAGGACGCGCTGTCTTCATTCTGCCATCGACCCGTGCGGGCGGCGCCATCCGATGACAACGGCCACTTCCTATGATGGCCGGGATGACGTCACCCCAGCCCAGCAACGACTCGTGGATCGGTCGCGTGGTGCAAGAGCGCTACGAGGTCGTGCGCCCGATCGCCCGTGGCTCCATGGGGTCGGTGTACCTGGCCCGGCACACCGCGCTGGACCGAGAGGTCGCCCTCAAGGTGCTCGACATCAACCACTCGAGGCACGTGAACGACAGCTCGTCCGACGGCCACGAGCGCAAGCGCTTCCTCCGCGAGGCCGCCCTGCTGGCCAAGCTCACCCACCCCAACACGGTCCGGGTGTTCGACTTCGGGCTGGAAGAGGACACGCCCTTCATCGTCATGGAGTACGTCGACGGGAAGACGCTCCAGCAGCTGCTCAAGGAGACGCCGCGGCTCCCGCCGGAGCGGGTGTTCCGCATCGCCCGTCAGGTGTGCGCCTCCCTCGGGGAAGCCCACGACCTGGGACTCGTGCACCGCGACCTGAAGCCCGCCAACATCCTCGTGACCACCGACTACGACGGCACCGACCTCGTGAAGGTCGTGGACTTCGGTCTGGTGAAGGAGGTCCGCGACGCCGTCCAGATGACCGGCGACGGCGTGATGGTCGGCACCCCGATGTACATGGCCCCCGAGCAGATCCGTGGAAAGGCACTGGACCAGCGCTGCGACATCTACGCGCTGGGGGTCGTGCTCTACCGGATGCTCCTGGGCCGTCCGCCCTTCGTGGAGTCCCAGACCGCCGCCCTCCTGGTCGCCCACATCACAGACCCCGTCCCGGCCTTCGACAAGGTCGACCCATCGGTGACCTACCCGGTGTCCGTGGAGTTCACGGTCCGGAAGTGCCTGGAGAAGCGGCCGGACGACCGGTTCGACACCTCCCGGGAGCTGCTCCGCGCCCTCAAGGTGTGCGAGGCGAGCCTCCTCGACGAGAGCCTGGCGAGCAGCGCCCAGTGGGATCTGATGGAGGGTCGACGCCCGCTGCCCCCGGAGCTGGAGAACTCCACCACCGACGTCGTGGACCAGCGAATGGTCGCCCGCGCGCGGCGCGCCCGCCGCATCCGAAACGGGGCGGCCCTGGTGTCGGCCTTCGTCGCCATGATGTTCGCCCTCGCCTTCGGCTTCGTCGGCGTGCGCGCCGTGGCCGCCCTCACGGGAACGGGCGCTACGCCGCCGCCAGAGAGCCAGCCCGTGGCCATGCCCACCGCTCCAGCACCGCCACCGGTCCCCCCGCCGCAGCCGGAGC
>Ga0213839_1001130_pt1 | contig 19169 bp, 19 predicted proteins | sample SWPATP21_FD_160075 | JGI IMG/M metagenome (GOLD analysis project Ga0213839, IMG submission 160075) | Coastal seawater microbial communities from Marineland, Florida, United States - SWPA TP2 #1 | ecosystem: Environmental > Aquatic > Marine > Coastal | place: USA: Florida | collected 2016-08-14
CGGCGACCCCGTCGCTGTCGTCCTCGGAGCCGTCGCTGCCGTCGCCGTCACCCGTGCCCGTGCGCGCGGTGGCCTCGGCCGGCTCCCCGCTGGCGTCGGGCATCGCTGGTGCCTCCTCGGACGCCGCCGGCGCGCCGGTCAGCATCGCCACACCGCTCTCGACGATGCCGCGGAAGGTGTCCGGGATCCAGCTGTCGCCGTCGTCGTCGGGGAACTCGTGGGGGCCGGGCTCCGTGGAGGAGCGGGTGCGGGTCCGCTCTGGCTCTGGGTCGGCGGCGGCGACCTCGGGCGGTGCGAAGGGGTTTGCACCTGGGTCGGCGCCATCCGTGGGCTCGGGGCGCTCTGCCGGCTCGAGGTCGGCGATGTCCACCACCCCCTCGTCCGCCGTAGGCGCAGAGCCTGGCCGAAGGCTTCCCTCCTCCTGGAGCTCCGGGGGCGTGGGCATGGCGGGCGGGTCGCCGGAGGGAGATGGCGCCGGGCTGGGGGCGCTCGAGGACTGGGGCGAAGGGGGGCGGGGAGACGGGCTCGCGGAGCGTGGGCGCGGCTGGCTGCGGCGTCGTGTCCGCTTCTCCCCGGGAACCTCGGTGGCCTGGATGTCGTCGGGCTCCGCGAAGCCCAGCACGAGCTCGTCCTCCGGCTCCGAGGCGTCGTCGCGGCTGGCGTACCAGATCAGGCCCAGTCCCACGACGAAGGCCACCGCGGCCACGCCCACCAGCGGGGCAGCGATGACCCCGGCGACGAAGGCGACGAGGCCTTCCTTCTTTCGCTTCGCAGCTGCCATGCACGTCCTCGGGCAGAGTGTACCCCGGCCGTGGTGGTTGGCGTCAGCCGTCGCTCATCAGCTGTGCGATGAGGGGCGAGCGCAGCCGCGTGTAGCCGTCGACCCGGTCCCGCACGGCGAGGCCGGCGTCGAACAGCGCCTTGTCGTTGGGGGAGGACGGCGCCGAACCCTCGGCGGCCAGGAACTCCAGGCGGGCCGAGGTGTCGGGGTTGGACGTCGCGATCTCCACCACGCCCCGAAGGTCGAGGGCCGTGGAGCCGAGGACCCGCCATACGTTCTCGGGATCGGCGACCACGTCGGAGAGCCGCGTAGGCTGGCTGGCGAGGACGTCGAGGAAGGCGGGCACGCCACCGACCACGTCGACCAGGGAGGCGAGCAGACCCGGCTCGCGGGGGCCGATGTGCTCCACGAGGGCCTCCACCGCTTCGTCTTCGCCGTAGTCGGAGAGGACGACGCGCCGGAAGCCCTCGAAGCGGAAGTGCTCCGCATCGACGCCGCTGCTGAGGAGCAGGTTGAAGTGAGGCTCGCCGCGGCGGGTGGCCACGTGCTCGCTGAACACGGCGATCAAGTCCCTGAGGGCCTCGACGTGGATGTGCTCCAGGCCGTGGATCATCAGGCAGCGGCGGTCGCCCTCTTCGGCACGCTCGAAGAGCTCCGCCATGACGTGGCGGAAGCCGCGGCGGCTCACCACCTGCCAGGCCGGTCCTTCCAGGGTGAGGTGGCAGAACTCGGTGACTGCCTGCACCAGCCAGGCCCAGGCCTGGTGAGGGGTGCGTCCCTGGAGGGGAAGGAGGGACAGCGGTCGCGCGACGACGCTCGGCTCGCCCAGCAGGAGGTCTGCGGACAGGTCGTCGAAGAAGCGCCGCGGCTGGCTCCAGCGAGGCGCGATGACGACGATGGGCTCCATACGGCGCACGTGGACACGGACCTGCCGCGTCACCCGGGACCGCCAGGCCTTCTCCAGGTAGTGCTGGTCGGGATCGAAGGCAGCCTCGCGCTTGCCGCGGAGGATGGCGATCCGACGCTCGAGTCGGTTGATCATGGGGATCCCCGGTGCGCAAGGGGGGCGCGTGGAGGGTGGGGAGGGGAGGGGACGTCGGGACGACGTGATGGGAGGGTAGAGTGCAGGGGTTGATCTGTCAACAGCCCTGCCTCGAAATCACTCGAGGTATTGCGCTGTGAGGGAATGGAGCAGCAGGTCGTGCGCCGATCCATCGCGCCCCGGATGGCGGGAGAATCGGCCAGCGAGGCCGCACCTGGCGGGCCGGCGTGGGAGGCGTTGGGGTGCCGGAGCGCGGCGAGCATGTGAGACAGCGTGCCATGGCGCCCCCGTCCCTTCCCAGCGCGAACTCGCCTCAGCTCGTGACCCGCCTCGTCGAGGCCGTGGCGCGCGGTGTTCGCTCCAGTCGCGGACTCCGGGAGACGCTGTCGCTGTCGGTGGCCACGGTGCGCGCGTACGTCCATGCGGCGGAGTGGCTCGGGTTCGTGGAGGCCGAGCCCCATGTCCAGCTCACGCCCCTCGGGCTGGAGTACGCCTATGCCGGTCGTCAGCGGGCGTTCGTCTATGCCCGCGCCGTGTGGTCGGTCCCCATCGCAGCAGACCTGCTGGTGGGATCGGATGGTCGGCTGCCGGAGATCGACGACGTGCGCGCGGCGGTCCAGCAGGCGGAGCCCGAGCTCGCCGGCGCGACCCTGGAGCGGAAGGCGTCCTCCATCCGGAGCCTGCTGGGGCCGGTCGTCGGTCGTCCCCGTCCCCGGATGCGGGCCCAGGAAGAGCTCCAGCTGGGCCTCCCCCTGGAGCACGCCGCCAGCACGGTGGCCACGCCCCATCTCGCGGAGGTCGGTGGCGCGGAGTACGACCCGGACGCCTACCGCTACGTCCTGTCCTGTCTGCTGGACTTCGGGGAGCTGACCCTCCCGCACCTGCGGGGCCTGCTCGATCGGGCCGGCGCCCGTGAGCTGCCCATCGGCGGCTGCGTCGACATGGCGGTGAGCCGTGGGGATGCGGCCCGCCTCGGCGACCGACTGGTGGCCACTGCCGACGCCGTCGCCCGACGGGACCTCGTGTCCTCCACACCGTCGGTGATGCTGTCGGATCCCCTCTACCGCGCCTACCTCGACGACGTGGTCGCCGCCGAGACCGACCGCAAGGCCGGCGTGCGTCGGGATGCCATGGCTGGTCGCTTCAAGCAGTGGGATCGGCGGCTGTTCGGGCACCCGGTGCGCCCCGAGAGCTTCCACGACGACCTCGAGCACGTGGTGATGGATCGGCCGCTGTCGGCCTACCCGGTCGCGTCGTCGACCCGGCCCACTCCGAAGGTGGTCGACGAGCCCTTCCTCGACGTGTGGGAGCAGCCAGGGCTGTGCATCTGCCTGCCGCCGACCCTCGCGCAGCTCCAGGGGGGGCTGCCGGCGGTCAACCGGCTCCTCGAGCGCGCCCGTCGGGGCACGGTGACGCTGCCCGACCTGTCGGATCGACCCAGCCTCTACCACGGAGGTCTGCTGCATCCCGGGGAGCCGCTTCCCCGCAGCGTTCCCGACGCGCGCTCCCTGCGCCTGCGGGTGTTGATGCACGCTCCGTACGCCTCCATGGTGGCGGCCCTCCTGTGGCTCCATCGCCTCGCCCCCGGCAAGGTGGAGGTCCGGGAGGACACCAAGGGATGGCGGGTGCGCCTGGGTCGCCGGGATCGCGGCGCCCTGCTCGACGTACTCGACGAGGTGGCCACCCGCCGAGGCTGGTGGGCGTGTCGGCGCCTCGACGGAGGCCTTCCCGCCCCGGTGCTGGTGGCCGTCCTGGAGGCGATCGGCATCGTCTCGGTGGTGGGGCGTCGCATGGTCCTCGACGAGCGCCTGTTCGTGCACCTCGACACGGAGCCAGAGGAGCAGGAGGTGGCCGAGCGACTTCGGCCGCTGGCCGAGGCGGTCGAGGCGGCGCTGGAGGCCAGCGACGACGAGGAGGCCTCCGAGCCGGCGGAGGCGCCGTGAACCTGTTCGTCTACGGCACGCTCATGGGCGGGGCGCCCCAGGGAGCGCTGCTGGTCGGACTGGAGCGCCGCGCGGCATCCCTCCGCGGACGTCTCTACGACCTGCCGGCTGGCTACCCGGCGCTGGCGGCGCTCCGGGAGGAGGGGGACGGCCCCGTGCACGGCGAGCTGGTGCTGGGGCTCGACGAGGGTCGCCTGGGTCTGCTGGACCGCTACGAAGGGGTCGACGAGGGGCTGTACCGAAGGGTGGAGCGCGACGTCGACCTGGGGCTTCGCCGTCTGCGTGCCTGGGTGTACGTCATGGAACACCCGCTGCGCCGCGGCGGGCGCCTGGTGACGGACGGACGCTGGCGAGGGGTGCGCCGTCGCTGACCCGCGGGGCAGGGCCACGGTTGCGGAATTTCTGTCGCATTTCGCGCCGCGCGGGGTAGCATGGCGCCATGTCCGATCCCGATATGCCGCGGCTCCTCGGCGACGCCGAACCCATGCAGCGCCTCCGCCACCGCCTGCGCCAGGTGGCCTCTACCCCCCTGCCGGTCCTGCTCACGGGCGAGACCGGTACGGGGAAGGAGGTCGCGGCGCGCACGCTCCACGACCTGTCGGATCGGGGGGGGCCGTTCATCCCCGTGGACTGCGCCGCCCTGTCCACCACGCTGGTGGAGACCGAGCTGTTCGGCCACGAGCGGGGGGCGTTCACGGGCGCGAACGCCCGTCGGGAGGGGCTGGTCTACGCCGCACGTGGCGGCACGTTCTTCCTCGACGAGGTCGGCGAGCTGCCGATGGAGACCCAGACCCGGCTGCTTCGGCTGCTGGAGCAGGGAACCTACCGCCCGGTGGGGGACCAGCGGGAGCGAACGGCCGACATCCGGGTGGTGGCCGCCACGTGGCGAAACCTCCGGGAGTGCGTGGCCGAGGGCACCTTCCGCGAGGACCTCTACCACCGACTCTCCATCGTCGAGCTTCGGATGCCCAGCCTGCGGGAGCGGGTCGACGACGTCGACGTCCTGCTCCAGGCGTTCATGGACGAGGCGTGCACGACCTCCGGCCGCATGCCCCCCAAGCTCGACCCCAACGTGCAGGTCCACCTGCGGCGCTGGCCCTGGCCCGGGAACATCCGCGAGCTCCGCAACGTGGCCAACTACGTGGCGGCCATGACCCCAGGCGGGCGGGTGCGCATGGAGGACCTCCCGCCCACGCTCCATCGACCGCCGCCGGAGGTCGCTGACGCCGACATCGGCGTGGTCTCCACCTCCGACGTCCGCATCGACCTCCCGTACATGGAGGCCCGGCGGCTGTTCCTCGACGACTTCCAGCAGCGGTACGTCACGGCGATCCTGGAGGCCCACGACGGCAACGTGTCTGGCGCCGCGCGAGCTGCGGGCATGGACCGCCGCTCGATCCAGCGGATTCTGAAGCGTGCTTCCGTTGCTGGGCTGGAGGACTGAGTCTTCTCCTGGTAGAAGGGACGCCGGCCCCATCCCGTCGGGCCCCTGGTGCACCACCATCATGTCCGAGATCACCTCCGTCATCGACGTCGACCCGAGTCGCAAGCAGCTGCATCTGCGAAAGATCGGGCTGCGCGTCGTGATGGGCCCCGACGAAGGCAAGTACGACGAGTTCGACCACGATGTCGTGCGCATCGGCGCCGCCGAGGGGAACCACTTCATCCTGACCGACACCACGGTGTCCCGTCGCCACGCGGAGATCACCCGCACCCCCGACGGCATCGTGCTCCGTGACCTGGGCTCCACCAACGGCACGTTCCTCGGCCAGGTGCGGATCAAGGAGGTCTTCCTCGGGGAGTCCCGCTCCTTCCGCGTCGGCAAGACGGAGATGGAGTTCACCGTCCTCGACGAGGTCGTGGAGATCGTCCCGGCCGAGGAGACCCACTTCGAGTCGATGGTCGGCCAGTCGGTCGCCATGCGGGAGACCTTCGCCGTGCTCGACCGGGTGGCTCGCACCGAGCTGACCGTGATGGTCACGGGCGAGACGGGTACCGGCAAGGAGCTGGTGTCCCGCGCCATCCACCAGCGCAGCCCCCGCAAGAGCGGTCCCTTCGTGGTCTTCGACTGTGGCGCGGTGGCGCGGAACCTCATCGAGAGCGAGCTCTTCGGCCACGAGCGGGGCGCCTTCACCGGGGCCGTCTCCAGCCGGGCCGGCGTCTTCGAGCAGGCCCACGGCGGCACGATCTTCCTCGACGAGCTGGGCGAGCTGCCCCTGGAGCTCCAGCCTGCCCTCCTCCGGGTGCTGGAGCAGCGGGAGGTCCGGCGTGTCGGGGATCGTCGCGTTCGCTCGGTCGACGTGCGGGTGGTCGCGGCCACGAACCGCGATCTCCAGCAGCTGGTGAAGGAAGGGCGCTTCCGCGAGGACCTCTACTACCGGCTCGCCGTGGTCGAGGTGCATCTGCCGCCCCTGCGGGACCGGCCCGAGGACTTCGAGCTGCTGGTGGAACACATCCTCCGCAACGCGGGCTTCGATCACTCCGTGCGGGGCATCGCGCCCGACGTCGCGCAGATCTTCCAGGCCTACCACTGGCCCGGCAACGTCCGGGAGCTGCGCAACACGTTGCTCCGCGCCATCCCGTTCTGCGAGGGCGATCTCATCGACATGCAGGCGCTCCCGGAGGCCCTGCTCCAGGGCTCGCCGGACCCGGATGAGCCGGAGGGCGTGGAGGCACTGCCGCTCCCCGCGAGCGACATGTCTCTCAAGGAAGCGAAGGACCAGCTGATCGACGCCTTCGAGAAGCGCTACCTCGAGGACCTCCTGGAGCGCTGCGACGGCAACCTGTCCAAGGCCGCGCGCGATGCAGGCGTCGACCGCAAGACGATCGCCCGCATGCTCAAGCGGCACGGCATCCGAACCTAGGCATCCCTCGGACGACCGCTCGCTGCGCGTTGACCGTGATCGTGCCGTTCTGCTACCGTCGCCCGCGACGCGCGCCCGAGCGGGGCGCGGTGAATGCTACGGAGCGCACACCCATGAATTCCGGCCACGACGACCGCCTGGACGCGGTCACCCAGGACCTCCACGCGGTGCTCGAGCGCAAGCTCAGCGATCTCCTCGGTCAGGTGCAGGCTGCCCAGGCCCTCGCCCGCCAGGTCCAGGGAGCCAGCGACGACATCGAGCGGCGCGCGGCCCTCGCGCGGCAGCTTCGCGATGGCGGCCACGGGGAGCACGCGTCCGGCATCGAGCGCGAGGTCGAGGTGCTGAAGTCCCTGCGCGCTAACACCGTCGATGACCTCGCCAAGCTGGTGGGCTCGCTCCATGGGTGAGGCGATCGACCAGTTGATGGCCGAGCTGGAGGCCGCTGCGTCGTCGCTCCGGACGCACGGGTCGGCCCTGCTGCCGCCCGCCTCCATGCTTCGGGTGGAGCGCCGCGCCGCCGATGTCGCAGCCGCCTTGCTCGGCGGCGAACCTCTTCCGGTCGACGGGACCGACGAGCTCCTGTCCGTGGAGTCCGAGGTCGCGCCCCAGGAAGAGCAGCGCCCGGTCGGCGAGGAGCTGGAGAGGGAGGACACCGACACCCTCCCGGGGGCTCCGGTGCCTCTCGGCGATCGCCTGTTCGACGAGACCGCCACGGTCATCATGGAGGACGACGAAGAGGACCTCGTGGAGGAAGCCACCGTGCTGGGCGCCGACGTGCCCGAGGCGGCCTCGTCCTCCGACGAGCTGGTCTACGTCACCGAGGATCTTCCGAGCTCCGACCTCGACGAGGCCATCGCCGACGACCCGTCGGATGCGGGACTGGTGTCGTTCAGCGACGACGACGCATCCTCCTACGTCTCCTACGATGAGCCGGCCTCCGAGGAGGAGCTCGTCGAGGTCGCGCCCCCGCCGGTGGATCCCGGGTCCGACAGCTACGTGTCCTACGACGAGGTGCCCGTCGGGCAGCTCTCCGATGCGGACCTGGCTCTCGGAGAGGAGTCCCTCCTCGACGAAGACGAAGAGGTCACCCTCGCGAGCATTCCGCTGGCTCCCGAGCAGGAGGCGTCCTCGTTCTCGGACGTGGGCGAGGATGCCCTCGTCACCATCGAGGCCGGCGGCGACGACCTCCTCGGCGACCTCGACGCGAGCGAAGGGGCCGACTCCTTCGACCTGATGCCCGACAACGACGCCCCCGTCCTCGAAGACGACGATGAGGTCACCCTCGTGTCCGGTCTCGAGGACGTGGCCGACGACGGCGAGTCGCTCGAGCTCGACGACCTCGAGGAGATCGACCTCGACGACGGCGACAGCGACGAGGTGATGGTGGACGACGCCCGAGGGGCGGGGGTGCACGCTGCGGTGCCGACCGCACAGGTGGCCGGGGGGCCACGGGTGACGGCCGGCCTCTACGGCAATCCCAGTGTGCCCACCATCCGCGAGGGCAACGACCCGGTGCCCAAGGCGGCGGCGGTGCAGCTCAACAGCCAGGGTGGCGGCGGGCGCATGCTCGGTCTGGAGGAGGAGGAGGAGCCCATCGAGCTCGGCTCCGTCGGCGACTACGGCGAAGACGAGGACGAGTACGACGGCGGTGACGGCCTCTCCATCGCCATCCAGGAGTACGACGAGGAGGAAGAGGAGGAGTACGAGGAAGAGGAGGAGCTCGAGCTCGAGCCCGAGCCGCCGCCGCCCCCTCCTGCACCGAAGGGGCCGTCGCCCCAGGAGATCCAGGCCATCTTCGATCGGGCCACGGCTGCCGCGAACAGCGGCGCGCTCCAGGAAGCGGCCGACCTGTTCAGCGACGTCGTCGATGCCGACCCCGATCACCTCGATGCCCACGTCGGGCGCGGGCGTCTGTACCTCGACCTCGGCGACTACTCCCGCGCCATGAGCGACTTCATGGTGGCGGAGGAGATCGACGAGGAGAGCCCCGAGCCCCAGGTGGCCATCGGAGACCTGTACTTCCACCGCAAGGACTACCGGAAGGCCATCGAATACTTCGACACCGCCCTGAAGATGGCGCCGAACCACGCCATGGCGTTCTGCCGGCGAGGGATCAGCCACTACTACCGGAAGAACTACAAGGACGCGCTGGGCGATCTGGAGAAGGCCAACAAGCTGGACTCCGACATCCCCAACATCGCCTCCTTCATCTCCATGGCCAAGCGGAAGGCGAAGAAGCGCTGACCGCTCCACCACGTCGTGAGAGGGCGCGTCCGGCCTCGCCGGGCGCGCTCTGTTCGTCCTTGGGCTGCGATGGCACTGGGTGCGAAACGGACGTGCCAGCGGGTGCGTAGCCTGCTTCGCACTTCGATGATGCGCCAACGGACAAACCGGCAATATCGCGGAGGCACGGTCGGCATGCCCGTTGCAGACTGAGGGGGCCAACCTGTCTGGAGAGTGCCCATGCTTGCAACCCATCCCGCATCCACTCAGCTGCTCGACACCCGCAACAAGGCGGTCGCCAAGTCCTTCTTCCGCCAGCTTCGGTCCGAGGGCTTCAGCCACGAGCAGATCATCGAGCTGTCCGCCACGCTGCTGGACCTGGTGACCTCCGAGATGCAGGACGACGAGACGCCCGACGACGCCTGAGTCTCCCCTCGCGCGGCTCCGCGTGCGGTATGCTGGCGCGCCGAAACGACGAGGGGTCGATGAGCCTGGACGAGCACGCCCGCGCGGGCCTTAGAGCGATCGAAGAGCGCCGCTACGACGACGCCATCTCCGCCTTCAAGAAGGTGCTGGAGGTGGAGTCCGACCGGCCTGACATGAACCACGCGCTGGGCATGGCCTACGTGCACCGTGGCGACGTCGGCAACGCCATCCCGCACCTCGAGGCGGCGGTGCGGCTCGCGGAGCCCTATCAGGCCCCCGAGCACCAGCCGCTGAAGCTCGAGTTCCACATGTCGCTGGCCACCAGCTACCAGCTGATGGATCAGGTCGAGAAGGCTCGCAAGGCCCTCGAGGAGGTCGTGAGGCGCTGGCCGGACCACGTCGAAGCCCGTCTCCAGCTGGGGCAGCTGCTGCTGTCCACCTGCCAGCTGAAGGACGGGCTCGAGGTCTACAAGGAGGCCGCCGACTACCTCGACAAGGAGCAGCGGGAGGCCGCGGAGGCCCTCGTGGGGTCGGCCGAGGCCTTCCTGGAGTCCGAGCACGAGGCCAACGTCTTCCTGCAGGGCCACCAGGAGTCCTACGTCAGCTACTTCGACGAGGTCGCCAAGAGCCAGCCCAGCTGGCACGCGGAGGCCATGCGGGCCTCGATGGTGAACGGGGAGCCCCAGCCCATGCTGGCGGAGGGGGCGCGCCCGTACGCGCTGTCCCGCGTCGATCTGGTGAACCCGGCCGACAACACGGTGAGCGGCGTCTACTCGGAGCAGGAGCCGATGATCGTGGCCCTCCACGGACTCGAGCCCCTGGCCCAGGCCCCGGTGATGATGCCGTGGGAGGGAGGCTGGCCGTTCCAGACGTGGGTGTGCAGCCGCTCTCCGTGGCACTGGCTCGGCATCATCGTGCAGTTCCAGGAGCCGGCAGACTCGGATGACGCCCTCGTCGACCGCATCGATGGGCTGATGGGGGAGTGGTACCTCCAGGGCTTCAACGGTGAGTTCGGGAGCAAGGACCGTGGCTACTTCCACTACATCGGTGACCCCGACGTGATGGGGAACCGTGCCGTGGCCTACGCCGTCGATCTCGGACGGGCCCACTACGAGGCCATCCCGGCGCTGCTCACCAAGCTCACGGTCCTGCACGAGCGTGCGCCCATCCAGCGGGTGCTGTTCGGCTACGGCCGGCTCCCGGACTAGGCGTGGCCGACGTGTCCAAGGCAAGGGCCCTGTTGGTGGCCCTCCGCGACCCCGACGACCCCATGTGCGCCCACGAGCACCGCTGCTTCGCGGAGCGGAGTGGCCTGGGGCTCGACCGTGTCGATGTGCACGCCATGCCCACTGGCCGCCCCGACGTGGGGAAGCTGAAGCGCTACGACGTGATCTTCTTCGGCGGCTCCGGCGCCTACTCGGTGCTCGACGACGTGAGCTGGATCCGCGATGGCCTGTCGGTGCTGCAGGACGTCCTCGACCTGGGGAAGAAGAGCTGGGCTTCCTGCTTCGGGTTCCAGGGGTTGTCGCTGGCGATGGGTGGAACCGTCATCCACGACGACGACCTCACCGAGATGGGGGCGACGCAGCTGCGCCTCACCGACGCAGGACGGGCGGACCCGATCCTGTCGGTGCTACCGGAGCCGTTCTGGGCCGAGGAGGGCCACCATGACCACGTCATCGAACTTCCGGACGGCGTGACGCAGCTGGTGGTGGGCGAGAAGGTGCGGCACCAGGCCTTCAAGGTGAACGGGGTGCCGTTCTACGCGAGTCAGTTCCACCCGGAGCTGACGGTGCAGCGGACCCTGGAGCGGTTCATCCACTACCGGGACCACTACATCGACGAGAACGCCGACGAGGTGTTCGAGATGCTCGCGGCGGGGCAGGACACGCCGGAGGTGGGGCAGCTGCTGAGGCGGTTGGTCGAGCTCTGAGCCCCTGCGCCTGCCCCTGCCGTTGCCGGTGATGACGTGGCTCTGTGGCCGGTTTGCCTGAGGGTAGGCGGCGGGCGGAGGGTGGGCGGCGTTGAGGCGGAGGTTGGGCGGGGTTCTGTGACCGACGGAGGGGGTGCGAACGGCCCGACCGGTGGTGCCGGCCAGAGAGCCTCTCTGGTGATTGGGTCGCCGGGTGTGTCCAGCGCGCCTGGCTCGACGACGTAGCGGGTTCGCGGCCTCAGGAGCACTTCGAAGCAAGTGCGAGGCATGCCCGCGCCCTGCGACATGGGCTCGCTGCGCTCGCCTGTCGCAGGGCGGTGGGGCATGCCTCTTCATGCGCCGGTACCCTCTCGCCACGTATGGGCTGCCTCGGGCCGCGGAGATGCCTTCGACCTTGGCTGAAGCCCGCGGAATCGCGGGCGAAGCCCGCGTCAATCCATGTAGTAATTCACCTGGCCCATGATCGAGCCGTAGTGGTACTGCCAGTAGTTCTGGGCCACGGGGACGGTCGCGCCGGTGTTGACCTCGAGGGGCTTCTCGCCGGGACGGCTCTTGATGCCGGGGAAGAACTTCAGGCCGAAGCTCACCACGTGGAAGTTGAAGGTGGAGCCGTCGAAGGCGGCGTCAGCCGCCACGGGCCGAAGGTTCAGGTACGCCTCGCCGAAGAAGCCCACGGTCTCGGAGGCTGCGTAGAACAGCGACACGCCGCCGGAGTAGCGGGTGCGGAGCTTGGTGGTGGTGCCGCCGGTGAGGTCGTTCTCCGAGCGAACCTCGAGGTCGACGCCGCCCTGGACCTGCGCGTCGAGCTTACCGAAGCGCTTGCCGGCACCGATCTTCGGGGCGAAGGCCGGGAAGGCAGGGTTCAGGTTCACGTGGATGTCGGGCCAGATGCTCACGATGGTCATCGTGCGGGGGGACTTCACCAGCGCGAAGCGCGGCCCGAGCTCGAGCCCGAAGCCGCTGTACCGACGACGGATGCCCGCATGGGCGCTGATCCGCTGCCCGAAGGCCTTCTCGTAGTCGGCGAACAGGTTCATGTAGTCGGTCAGGCCCCACTCGAAGCCGACCTGAAGACGACTGCGGGGGTTCAGCTGGTTGAGCTGCATGGCGTGAGCGAAGTCGATCTGCTGATCCTGGGCATCGACCTCCCCGGTGCTGCTCCCGGAGGCCGGCTGCCGCACGGCGTACATCTCGGCCTCGAGCTCCTTCATCCGGCCCTCGATCCGCGCCCGGAACACGGAGTTCGGGTACGTGGCCAGGTACTCCTCCCAACCCAGCAGCTCCTCGTCGGGGGGCATGCGGGAGAGCCGATCGAAGGTCCGGCGGTAGATCGCCTCGGAGTCCGCGCCGAGGTCCTGGTTGGCGCTGGGGTCGTCGCCGAGCAGGTCGGTGGGCGGCGCGACCTCCTCGCCCTCTTCCCCCTCCTCGCCCTCCACGGTGTCGGTGAAGTCCTCGAGGTCGTCTTCGTTCTCGTCGACGGTGAGGTCGTCTTCCCGATCCGGTCGGTCTTCGGGCTCCGTCGTCTCCTCGTCGTCGAAGACGATGTCGTCGTCTTCGTCCTCGATCTCGAAGTCGTCGGGGCCGGCGAGGCCCACCGTGGGCACGACCAGGAGGGCCGCGAACAGCCAGGACCGCAGGGACGTCGTGGAGGTCATGGAGGGGCTCCAGGTGGATTAAGGGGCACGGACTCTATCGCATCTGTGCCCGGGGGCTCGTCAGGTGGACGTGAGGATGGACGACGATGGCGCGAGCGGAGTCTCTGCGGCCATCCGCGAGGCGGCCGAGGAGGTCCGGGCCCACCTGGTGTGTCTCCGGGGGCGAGGCCTGTTCTTGTCGTCGGACGACAGCCTGCTCCTGGTGCAGTGGCTGGACGCAGGGGTCGACGTCCCCCGCATCCTGAGGGCCCTGGAGCGAGCCGCCGACGCTCGCCGGAAGAAGCGGGCCAAGGTGCCCCTACGGCTGATTCACGCCAAGCGGCACCTCGACCGACCCACCCGGGGCGTCTTCGCCCAGGAGCGCCCCCACGCCCCTGCCGACGCGCCGCTGCAGCCAGTAGTCCGCGCCCTCGCCCCCATCGCCGACCCCGGCAGCGAGGCCCGTCGCGTGCTGGACCAGGCCCTCGCAGAGGTGGGGCCCGGCGACGCGGAGACGCTGTTTCGGGTCGCCGCGGAGTCCGCCCGCACCTTCCTCGACGGCCGCTGGGCAGAGCTCTCGGACGTCGAGCAGGAACGACTGCGCGACGAAGCCCTGGCCGACCTCGGGGACCTGGTCGACATGGTCGACGAAGACACCCTGGAGGCACTCGTCGACGAGGGCAGCCGGGACCTGCTCCGTGCCGGTTACCCTGCGCTGTCGGCCGCCTCGCTCTGGGAGGCAGCCGCCGCGGGAGCAGCCGATGGCGGCGAATGATCGAAGTGTGGTGCATCCGGGAGCCAAGCCCGCCTGTCCCCAGTGCCACGGTCTGGGGGGCGTCGTCGTGCCCGACGGCGAGGCCGCCGTCATGCGGCCCTGCGACTGCCTCGAGCCCTGTCCTCACTGCAAGGGCACCGGCTTCGTCGCGACCTCCGACCGCTTCCGGGCACCCCGCCAGCGCTGCGTGTGCCAGCTGGCCCTGGCCCGGTGGCGTGCCTTCGACCAGGTCGGGGTTCCCGCCCGTCACGCCTCGAGCACCCGGGCGAACTTCCAGGCCGCGAGCCGGCAGCAGACCGTCGTGCTCGGAGCGGTGAGCAAGTACCTGGGCGCCTTCGAGCCCGGCGGCCCCAACCGGGGGCTCATCCTCTACGGCGACGTCGGGCGCGGGAAGACCCACCTCCTCACGGCCCTGCTCCGGGAGCTGGTCCTCTCCAAGGGGGTCCGGGCACGCTTCGTGGAGTTCAGCCACCTCCTCGCGGACCTGAAGGCCGGCTTCGACGCAGGCCAGGGCTCCGCCTCCCGCATCGACCCCCTCGTCGATGTCGACGTGCTGGGCATCGACGAGCTCGGGAAGGGCCGGGCCACGGAGTTCGAAGGCACCGTCATCGATGAGATCGTCTCCCGTCGCTACAACGCCATGCGGCCCATCATCGCCACCACCAACTTCGCTCCCGGAGCCGCCACGGGCCAGGCGGTGGCCAACGCCGCCGAGCGGGCGCTCGGGAAGGGGAGTGCGCCGACGCTCCGCGACCGGGTGGGGGACCGCGTCTACTCCCGGCTTCGGGAGACCTGCGAGTTCGTCCCGGTCCTCGGCGACGACTTCCGGGAGCGCCGCACCGCACGTGGTGGGCGGGGCCGGCGGTCGGTGTAGACTGGCGGCGTCTGCTTCTTCCCCCATCGCGGAGCAAGGCATGGCCTTCACCGTCACCTTTCCGACGAACCGGCCGCTGTGCACGGTCGACGAGCTGTCCGACTGGCTCACGGACCGTGGGGAGCCCTTTGCGGCCGACGAGGAGGGCACCACGCTGCGCGCGTTCCCCATGCGCTTCGTGGCCGCTGCAGAGCAGGCATCCCTGCAGTGCCGGATCGAGGTCACCGAGGGCATGCCGGTCCAGCGAATGGTCGACGTCATCTTCGACGTGTCGGTGCGGGCGGGGGCCGACGTGCACCTGGTGGGCGATGGGCAGCTCTCCCGCGCGGCCTTGTGGATGCGTCTCGCCGACGAGCAGGACCGGGTGCGGATGGCGTCTGCGCTGCAGCGTGCGGAGTCGAGCAGCAACCGCGACGAGATCCTGCGGCGGCTGTGGGGGGTGCTCGCAGCCGCCCGCTTCGGCCACGATGACCGCTGGGACGCCCAGAGGGAGCGGGTGGTGGAGCTGCTGGAGGTCGGGGAGGGCATCTCCCTGGAGGACGCCGCCTGGCACGCGGAAGAGCCCGAGCCCGGCGACGTGGTGTCGGTCCCGGTGAAGGGGATGCTCCACTGCCTCGCGTGGCGGTGGCTCTCCGAGGCGTACCCGGGTATCGCCGAGGCAGAGCACACCATCCACTGAGGCTGCCTTGATCCTGTCCCTCGACCACATCGCCATCGCCGTGCCGGACCTCGACGAGGCCGTGCAGCGCTTCTGCACCGACCTGGGCCTGACCTTCGATCACAGCGAAGACGTGGTGCCCGCCAAGACCCGCACCGCCTTCGTGCCCGTCCAGGGGCCCACCGCCATCGAGCTGGTGACGCCGCTGAACGGCGAGGGACCCATCGCCACGTCCCTGGAGAAGCGTGGTCCGGGCCTGCACCACCTGTGTTTCCGGACCGACGACATCGAGGCCGACATGGCCCGTCTGAAGGAGAAGGGCTGGCGCTTCACGACCGACGCCCCCACCCCGGGCGCCCATGGCACCCGCGTCGCCTTCATCCATCCCAGGTCCACCGGCGGCGTGCTCCTCGAGCTCGCGGAGCACCCGGCATGAGCGCCACCGGAGGAGCCACCAGCCTGGCCGAGCGGAAGCGACGAGCCGGGCAGCGCCTGTTCATCGGGATCTTCGGCCACGACGTCACCGACGAGACCCGTCGCATCGTCCAGGAGGTCCAGCCGGGCGGCTACGTGCTCTTCGCTCGAAACGTCGTCGTGCCGGAGCAGGTCGCCGGCCTGAACCGGGCTCTGTGCGAGCTCGCCCCGAGCACCCATCCGGCCCTGGTCGCCGTCGACCAGGAAGGGGGGCGCGTCGCCCGCATCCGCGAGCCGGCCACCACCTTCCCGCCGATGCGTGCCGTGGGTCGCGCCGACCGCCCAGAGCTCACCGAGAGGGTCGGTGCCGTCATGGCCCGGGAGCTCCGCGCGATGGGCTTCCACGTCGACTTCGCTCCCTGCGCCGACGTCGACTCCAACCCCGACAACCCCGTGATCGGGGATCGCTCCTTCGGTCCGGACCCCGAGCGGGTCGGTGCCCACGTCGCCGCCTACGTCCGCGGCATGCAGGGGGAAGGCATCGTGGCCTGCGCCAAGCACTTCCCGGGTCACGGCGACACCGACCTCGACAGCCACAAGGCCCTGCCCACGGTGGACCGGCCCATCGAAGAGCTGCGCCGCACCGAGCTTCCGCCGTTCAAGGCCGCCGTCGACGCGGGCGTCGCCTCGGTGATGACCAGCCACGTGATGTTCCCGGCCTGGGACGCCGAATGGCCCTGCACGCTGTCGGATCGCATCCTCGGGCCGCTGCTGCGCGACGAGCTGGGATTCGACGGCCTGGTGTTCTCCGACGACCTCGACATGAAGGCCGTGGCCGACGGCTGGCCCATCGACGTCCAGGTCCGACGTGCCACGGAGGCCGGCGTGGACGTGCTGCTGTGCTGCAACGAGCCAGAGCGCCAGCTGGCTGTGTTCGAGGCCCTCGTGCGCCTCCAGGAGCAGTCCAAGGCCCATGAACGGGCCTTCGTCGCCGCTGAGGAGCGACTGCAGGCACTGCGCGCCCGCTTCCTCGGCGCGAAGATGTCCCCGGTCGACCTGGCGGAGGTCGGGTCGGAGGCCCACCGCTCCCTGGCCGACGAGGTCCGTGCGAGGGGCGAGTGGTCGGTCTGATCCTGTCCATGGCCCTCGCCCAGGAGCCCGTCGCGTGTGAGGGCCCCTGGCCGGAGCTCGACGAAGCCCTGTCGGTGGCGTGGGTCAGTCCCCTCCGCAAGACGGTACGGGGTCGCAAGTGGCTCACCCTGGTGCCCACGTCCGAGCTTCGACGCTGGGCCCAGCAGGAAGGTGGAGGCAGCGTCGGCCGCATGCTGCAGCACCTGGGGATGCGCAAGCGCAGCAAGGAGCCCCGTCGACGCTACAAGGTCGTCGTGTTCGACGTACGGGCAGAGAACCTGTGCCGGCCGCTGGAGGATCGGGAGGGGGGCGTGGCGTCCGGGGGGCTGGCCAGCTGCGTCGAGTCCGGCACCCGCCTCAAGGAGGACCACGACGGCTGCGGCCGCGTCCTCGACACCCAGAGCGACGGGTCGACGCCGGTGCTTCGGGCCCGCTGGGACGACGTCGTGCGCAACGGCTTCTGTGTGCTTCCGGCCGAGCGGTTCCTCGCACCCTGACGCCGCCGTTATACGGGCTGCCATGGCCCGACTGCCCCATTGGAGCTGGCGCTCCCTGTTCTGGACCCTCGGGGCCGGGCTGATCGCGCTGGTGGTGCTCTTCGGGCTCTACACGTACGGCCCGGCCGCCACGACGCTGGAGCGTTGGGCCCGGGACCTTCGTGAGCTGGGCTTCGTCGGCGGCTTCGTGTTCGCCTGCGGCTATGCCGTCGCCTGCGCGGCCATGGCCCCGGCCACCCCGTTTCCCCTCACTGCTGGCTTCCTGTGGGGTCCCTTCTGGGGCTTCCTGGTCGCTTGGTCGGGGGAGGTGCTGGGGGCCCTTCTGTGCTTCCTGCTCGGGCGGACGCTCCTGCGGGAGTGGGCTCAGCGGCTGGCCGACAGCTACCCGGTGGTGGCCGCCGTCCAGGACGCGGTAGACGAGGGGGGCTTCCGGCTCCTGCTGCTCATCCGCCTCTCGCCGGTGTTTCCCTTCGGTGTCCTCAACTACACCCTGGGCCTCACCCGGATCCGGACGGTCGACTACGCGCTGTCCACCATGATCGGCGTGATCCCGGCGTCGGCGCTGCTGGTATACACCGGAGCCTCGCTGACCCGCCTGGCCGACGCCATCAAGGGGGAAGCACCCCTGGGCATGGGGGAGGTGGCGCTGATGGCCGTCGGGCTGGTGGCGAGCGTGGTGGTGGTGTGGTCGGTCAGCCGTGCGACGCGCCGGGCGCTGGATCGTCGGCTGCAGGGTTGAAGCCCATCGCTTGTCCGAAGAGCCCCAGCACGTCTTCGGCGAGGGTCGCGGGGTGTCCGAGGTCGTGGCCGGTGAGGACTTCGTAGAACAGCCTCTCGACGGCGCCGTAGACCACCAGACACGCCACGCGCGGGTTGGACACCGAGAGGAGCCCCCGTCCCGTCACGTCCTCGGTGAAGGCCACTGCGCGCTCGATGAGGGCGCGCTCCCGCTCCCGGAGCCACTCCCCGGCGGCGCCTGGCTGACGGGCTTCCCGAAAGGCCACCAGGATCTCCTCGTGGTGGCCCAGACCGATGATGGCGAGCTGGCTGGTCATCTCGCGGTAGGCCTCGTAGACCGCGCGGCGGTCCTCGCAGCGGGACAGGGCAGCGCCCGTGTCGTCGAAGCATGCCTCGATGGGCTGGAAGAAGCGCTCCATCAGGTCCTGGAACAGCGACTGCTTGTCGGGGAAGTACAGGTAGAACGTCCCGCGGGCGACCTCGGCACGCTGGGCGATCTGCTCGATCGACGCTGCCTCGAAGCCCAGCTCGCCGATGACCGCCAGCCCTTCCCGCTGCAGTGCTTCCCGCTTCTTGCGCTTGTTCTCTTCCCTCCGGCCTATCGGAGCCCCCAGTGCCACAGCCGGGCCTCGAACCAGGCCTTCATGCCCAGTGGCGGGCACGCAGCCTCGAAGCGGCGCATCCACTGAGCGCCCATGGGGACCAGGTCGTGCTGTCGTGCGTGCTCGTCGGCTGCCCGGCACAGCGCCTCCGCCACCTCCCGCGCGGTCCCGTAGCGGTGCTCGGGGCTCGGAGCTCCGATGATGCGGAGGGGGTCGACGAAGGCGTCGGGGACGAAGTCGAGGATGACGGGCTCGATCGGATGGAGCACGAAGCGGCTCGGAGGCTGGCCCGTGACGAGCTCGAAGAAGCACACGGCGATGCCGAACAGGTCGGCTCGGAGGTCGGCGTTGGTGGCATCCCGGAACAGCTCGGGGGCCGCGTAGTCCGGCGTGCCGAGACCTCGCTCTCCCAACGTGCGGTAGGGGACCGAGCCGCGGGGGTGCCGGGCCAGGCCGAGGTCGGCGACCCGCACGCGGCCCTGGCTGTCGAGGAGGAAGTTGGCGAGCTTGACGTCGCGATGGACCACGGCGCGGCGGTGCAGAGCCTCCAGGCCGGCCAGGGCCTGCACCATCCAGTCCGTCGCCTGCATGGGATCGATGGTCCCGGCGTGGCGCCTGCGGCTGTACAGCGACG
>Ga0213839_1001135_pt1 | contig 19049 bp, 12 predicted proteins | sample SWPATP21_FD_160075 | JGI IMG/M metagenome (GOLD analysis project Ga0213839, IMG submission 160075) | Coastal seawater microbial communities from Marineland, Florida, United States - SWPA TP2 #1 | ecosystem: Environmental > Aquatic > Marine > Coastal | place: USA: Florida | collected 2016-08-14
GCGCGACGGACTGGGCGGGGAAGCCCGTCGCAGCGTCGGTCCTGGCGCACGAAGACCCGGGGGTGGCCGACCAGCTCGTCGAGGGTGCCGATGAGGGTGCCGCGGGTGGCCGCGCGATCGTCGGCCGCGCGGGAGGCAGGGGACGGGTCGCCGGGCTTCAGCTCCCGGATCCGGTAGCCCTCCTTGCGTGGGGTGCACTGGACAGGCACGACGGACCAGCGTCCACCGGTGTCCTTGAGGACCCAGCCGAGCTCGCCGTCGCCACGGGACGGGGCGTAGGGGGCCAGCGACTCCAGGAGGAGGGCCAGGTCGCGCTCCGCACCGTCCATGTCGAGGAGCGCCGCGACCTCCCCGAGGTCGTCCAAGGCCTCGAGAGCGGCCTGGACGTGGAGCTGGTGCAGACGCCGGAGACCCGGGGGATCCAGCTCGACGGCGCCGGTGCCGATCAGCAGCTCCGGGGGGTCGGTACACACCTCGATGGACACGGCGCCGCCGAGGAGCAGGCCCGGCTCCAGGGCGTCGAGGAGCAGCTGCTGGACAGGGCGGAGGGAGGCATGTCGGCAGGGGGTGCGCCACCGTGCCAGGCGCTCGGTCTGGGCCGCCGGGTCCTGGGCCAGCAGCGCATCCACCAGGGTCTGGCTGTCGGCACCACCTCCGTCGAGCGCTTGCCTCAGGGGCTCGACCGTCCACGCGTCGACCCCGACGGCCTCGGCCACGTCGCGGGCTGGCACCTCGGCGAGGTTCGCCATCCCGTGCTCCGACAGCCACCGGTCGATGTCCTGCCCGGCGTCGAGCCCCACGGCTGCGCGCTCCGCGGAGGGTGCCCCGTCGTGGAGTTCCTCCAGCGCCGGGCGGAGGTGGTCGAGCCGAACGGGGAGCAGATCGAGGAGGTCGCCGAGGGTGCGGCAGTGCCCGGCGATGCGCTGCAGATCGGCGCGATCCCGCTCCGTCATCCCATCCCAGGGGATGTGTTCGGTCCAGGAGGCGGATGGGGGCAAGGGGTCCTCGGGTCAGCCCGCCCACGTAGCCGTCGGCGGTAGCATTCGTCCATGCGACCGTCTCTCGCCGTGCTGGGCACCGTGCTGTGGCTCCCTCCCTGCCTGGGATGTCCGCCGGAGGCGCCTCCCCCACCGGAGCCCGTCGACGCCACGCCGGACGACGCCCCCTGGCCCCACGACCCCGGTGCCGTGTGGCCTGTGGGGTGCTTCGTCGAGGTCACGGCGTCGCATCCGAGTCAGCCCTGGCTCGCCCTGGCCTGCACCAACGCCGAGGCGAACATGGGGGCCGTCCTGGTGGTCGATCTGGACAGCGGGACGCTTCGGTCCAGCACCCTGATCGAAGACTACGTGGGCTGGCCGGCCACCGATGTGCTCCGCTGGCATCCCGACGGTGAGCTGCTGGCCACCAACGTGGGCACCAACGGCATCGCGGTGCTGGCGAACGGCGAGGTCCTCGGCATGGCCTTCCCGGACGAGACCCGCGACCATCCCGTGGCCTTCGTCTGGGTCGGGGACCACGTGTTCACCGACACCGGGGCCTACTTCCGCATCGAGGAGGGACAGGAGCCCCGCTTCGAGTTCGACGAGCTGCCGGGCCCACGCTTCCAGACGCTGGCGTGGAGCGAGACCCTCGGGGCGGTGGTGGGGCGGGTCGGCGGTGGAGGGCTCGCCGCCTACGATCCGCGGCGGGAGGTGACGCTGTGGACCCAGGACTTCGCCCAGCATCCCCAGGGGTCCACCGACTGTCGCAGGGACGGCCGGCGCTGCGTTCGGCGGCTGTTCGGCAGCCTCGGCGCGCCGGACGCCCTGATCTTCGTCGACGGCGACGCCGGCACCCTCCTGGAGCGTCGATCCGCGGCGGGCCCCAACATCGGACACCTGCGGTGGGGGCCCGACGGCTTGCTCGTCACCAGCCATCGTCACGTGGTGGGCGGACCGTCCGAGGATCGGAGCGTCGAGGCCTTCCGGGACGGGGTGTCGGCGTGGTCCACGCCCCTCGGAGCGAGGGTGGTGCGCGCCTCCGGGGTCGCCGACGCCTCTGGAACGACCTGGTCTCCCGATGGCACGGGTGTCGCCCTGCTGCTGGACCGCCAGGAAGTGCAGCTGCTCGACGGCCGCGACGGTGCGCTGGGCATCCGCTTCCTGGCGCTGGCCAAGCCGATCCCGGAGGGGCTGCCCGACTGGTACACCCCGCAGAGCGCGCTCCCCGGGGCCGTGATGTGGCCCACGGCGGACCGCATCGTCCGCATCGCGCCCCACTTCCTCACCATCTACGACACGGGTGGGGTGAAGGTCGGGGAGCTGACGATGCCGGCGAGGTAGCCGCTCAGTCCCGCGTGCAGGTGTAGTGGCTGCCCGGGTTCTCCCGGAACTCGTCGGAGTCGACCTCGGAGCAGGCGTCCTGGATGAGGTCCTTCGACAGGTCGATCTCCAGCCACTCCATCGCCATCCCGGGGAACACGATGTCGACGTCGCTGGTGCCGTAGGCGAGCTCGTCCATGAAGGGCTCGACCTCGTCGCGACGGGTCTCCCACAGCTCCTCGTACCGAGCGACGTAGCTGTCGAGGGCCGCCCCGTAGCGCTCACGCTCCAGCACGATGACGTTCTCGAAGGTGTCGTACTCCGCGTTGGGGCTGTAGTTGTACGAGCCCGTGGCCACGGTGTCGCCGTCGACGATGACCAGCTTGTGGTGCATCTGCTCGGCGTAGCGGTAGTCCCAGCGGTAGGCGGACCACTTGAAGCGAACGTCCACACCGGCCTCGACCAGCGGGTAGCCCCAGTGCATGCCGTCCTCGAGGCAGTCAGCCTCGTCGTCGGCGTCGACGGCGTCCGCCATGCAGTCCTCGAACTCGTCCTGCTGCTGCCCGGCGTACCAGGCGCTCGTGAACTCCTGGCCGTCCAGGTAGACCCGGACGTCGAGGTCGGGGTTGGCGGCGTGGGCGGTGAGCACGGCCTCGCTGATCATCCGGCTGCGCATGTGGCCGCTGGCGATCCAGATGCTGTCCTCGGCGGAGAGGATGAGGTCGGCCAGGGCGTCCTGGACGTTGGAGTCGTTGCCCTGACGCGCGAAGGTCCAGCCGTAGCGGCTGCTCTCGTAGATCCGGAAGTTGTCGGAGGTGAACAGCGCGTCGCTCCCCTCGGCCGCCTCGATGTCGGCGTCGGTGATGTCGAGGCCGTCGACGCTGACGATGTCCTCGTTCCACTCGATGAGACGGCTGTGGTCCCACATCAGCTCGAACTCCCGCTGGAAGGCCAGCAGCAGCTTCTCGTCGCGGAGGAAGAGGGTGTCCTCGTCGTACTTTGTGCCGGCGCTGTAGCTCCAGTTGCCGGACCCGCTCATCAGCAGGCCCTCGGCCGCCTGGGCGACGTCGGTGCGGGCGCCGTCGACGATGGCGTACTTGTGGTGCATGACCTTGTTGACCCAGCGGACCTCGATGCCGGCGTCCTCGAGGTCGGCCGAGAGGGTGCCCTCGGGGTCGAGGCGGTCCTCGCTGGCCTTCTCCAGGACGGCTCGGACGCTCACGCCACGAGCAGCGGCGTCGAGGACGGCCTGCTTCACGCCGCTGTCGCTGAAGCTGTACATGGCGATGTCGAGGCTGCGCTGAGCCGCGTCGATCTCGTCGGCGACCCGGGAGAGGTGGCTCTCGGAGTAGTACTGCGGGGAGAAGATGGCCTGGGCGCGGCAGTCGCCCTCGGCCCAGCCCAGCAGGGCCTCCATGCTGGACGGACCGACACCGCTCACGGCGTCGACGGCGTCGAGGTCGGCGAAGGGACGCTCGGCCACGAGGTTGTTGGCGCCGGTGCTGTAGACACCGAGCTCCTTGAGGGCGTCGGCGTCGGCGGTGTTCGCCAGCTCGAGGGCCGTGGCGTCGGTGCAGGGACCGACGACATCAACCACCGCGACACACTGGCCGTCCACCGCTGCCTCGAGGGCGTCGAGGGCCGACGGGCCGACCTGGGGCGCCGCATCGATCTGATCGAGGGTCTCGAAGAAGACGTCGTCGGCCGTGCCGAGCACATCGTCGGCGCCGGCGCGGATGCCGGCCAGGGAGCTGGCGGCCCGGCTGTGGACCCCGACGGCCTTCAGCCCATCGGCGTCGTGGCTGTTCACGAGGTCCACGATGGCGCCCTCGACACAGGGCTCGACCGAGCGTGCCGCGGCGTCGTTCGCCTCCGGCGCGAGGTACGTGGTGCAGCCGGCGAGCAGGGCGAGGGCAAGCGTGGGGAGCGTGCGCATCAGAACCGTCCGATAGAGCATCGCAGGACCGCCGAGAAGAAGAGGCGATGTCTGCGCCGAACCGGCAAAGGCCAGAGTTCGGGGGGGAGCGTCTCCTGGAGACGAGCGCCATGTAGGTCGTCTCCCGGACGAGCGCTTGTATCAGCGTGTATCAAACGGACGAAGCACGACGATCAAGGAATGTCGTCGATCCTGGTCACGTTCTTCGACGAGCGCCGTCTCCTGAGCGAACCTTGGAGGCCCGATGACCACCACCCACCTCGAGCGCACCGTTCGGCTCGCCGCTACGGGCGACACCACCGCCTACGAGACCCTCGTGCACCGCTACGCCAACCTCGTGGCCAGCGTAGCGCTCGGCGTCGTGCGCAACGTGCCCGCCAGCGAGGATGTCGCCCAGGACGTGTTCGTCACGGCGTGGGTGCGCCTGCACCAGCTCGAGGACCCCGCCCGGTTCCCTGCATGGCTGCGCCAGATCACCCGCAACCGAGCCACCGAATACCTGCGGGGGACCCAGCGGGATCGACGCGTCGCGGCGGCCACGAGGACCCTCCCCCAGGCCCCCGAGCCCTCCGCCGAGGCGCTGGCCCTGAGCGCAGAGCAGGAGCTGCGGCTCGCGACCGCCCTCGAGGACCTGCCCGACTCCACCCGCGACGTGCTCGTGCTCTACTACCGTGAAGGGAAGCGGCTCGACGAGGTGGCCCGCCTCCTGGACATCACCCCCGTGGCGGCCCGCAAGCGGCTCTCCCGCGCCCGGGAGCGACTGCGGGAGGAGGTCCGCACCTCGGAGGCACTCCGGCGCACGGCGCCCGGCGCCGTCTTCGTCGCCGCAGTGTTGGCGGCCCTGCCCTCGACGCCGGCCCATGCCGCCTCGCTGCGGAGGGCCACTCCGAGGGTCGCCGGGCTCGCGCTGGGAGCGGCCGCCCTCACGCTGCTCGCCGCCACTCAGCTTCCCCACGGGCTCGGGGAGACGAGCCACCCCCTCCCTCCTCCACCCGAGACGTCGTCGCTGCGGACGCCCGCCCTGGTCGAGCCGGAAGAGCCCGTGGCGCCGACGCCGGACACGAGCTGGCCCCCGCCGCCCGCCTCTCCCTACCAGGAGGCCCTGTTCGCCTACGCCGAGGCCGGTGGGCTGGCCGTCGTGAACTGCGACCCCGCGGAGCTGCCGGCGTTCGCCGCCGAGCGGTCCGCGGCCGTTCTCGACGAAGGACGGCTGTGGACCACGGCCGAGAACGCCTTCCCGAGCGTGCCCGTCATGGACGAGGACGGGCTCGAGGCCGTCGGCTGGATTCGTTGGAACGACGCCCACATCGGCTCCAGCGCCCCGTGCCACTACGTCCCGAACAAGCGCTACGGCACCCGACAGGCCTACTACGACGCCGACTACGTGACCGAAGGCGGCATCGCCCACCCTGTCCCCCCGGGCTTCGCCGTGGCCATGGAGGCCTACCACCTCCGGAACACCCTCACCCAGTCCGAGGCACGGGCCGACGTGCGGGTCGCAGCCGTCGACGTCGCCCTGGAGACCGACGTCTCCGACGAGGCAAGGGCCTACCTGCTGGAGCGACGCGAGGCGCTCCTTGCCTCCCACGACGACCTCCTGGAGCACCTGGAGGCGCTGGACCCCAGCGAAGAGGCCATGCACTTCGTCGAGGCGTTCTACGCCCGAGGGGGCTTCGACCCCGACGCGGGCGTCCCTGCGACCACGTTCCGCCTCGTGCCTCCTCCATGACCCATACCCACGTCGACACCGCCATCCTCGGCGCCGGCTTCTCCGGCATCGGCGCCGCGATTCGCCTCGACCGGGCTGGTCGACCCGACCTCGTCGTGCTCGAGGGGAGCGACGGCGTCGGCGGCACCTGGCACGACAACACCTACCCGGGAGCCGCCTGCGACGTCCGCTCCCACCTCTACAGCTTCTCCTTCGCGCTCAACCCGGACTGGTCCCGCCGCTACGCCCCCCAGGACGAGATCCGTCGCTACCTCGAGGACTGCGTCGACCGCTTCGGCATCCGCGAGCGGATCCGCCTCGGCGCCTATGTCGAGGAGGCCCGCTGGGACGGCGCCCTGTGGCAGCTGCACCTCCGAGGCGGCGACACGGTCTCGGCCCGGGTCCTCGTCAGCGGTGTAGGCGCCCTCCGCGACCCCGCCTACCCCACGATACCCGGCTCCTTCGACGGGCCCAGCATGCACTCCGCCCGCTGGGACCACGGCGTCTCTTTCGACGGCCTGCGGGTGGGGGTGATCGGCACGGGGGCCAGCGCCATCCAGATCGTGCCCGAGCTGGCGAAGGTCGCCCGGAAGGTCCGCGTGTACCAGCGGACGGCTCCATGGGTCGTCCCCCGCCACGACGGGCCCATTCCGGCCGCCGAGCGAGCGCTCTACCGCAGGGTGCCGAGCGCCCTCGAGGCCCATCGCCTTCGCCTCTGGCTCAGCCACGAGCGCCGCTACCTGATGCACTTCGGTGCCCACCACCAGCGGTTCGCGCACCTCGCGGAGGCCTACGCTCGCTTCCACATGCGCCGGCAGGTGACGGACGCGGCCCTCCGACAGGCCGTCACCCCCACTGACCGCATCGCCTGCAAGCGCATCCTCCTGTCCGACGACTGGTACGCCACGCTCTCCCGTCCCCACGTGGAGCTGGAGACCCGACCCATCGCCGCCCTCGAGCCCAACGGGGTCCGCCTCCACGACGGCGACGCAGACGAGCTCGACGCCCTCGTGTTCTGCACCGGCTTCGTCGTGGAGCGCCCCCTGGGCAACCTCCGGGTCATCGGCCGCGACGGCCGCGACCTCGCCGCCTGGTGGGGAGAGCGTCCCCGTGCCCACCTCGGCATCACCGTGCCCGGCTTCCCCAACTTCTTCCTGCTGTTGGGCCCCAACACCGCCCTCGGACACAGCAGTGTCGTCATCATGATCGAGGCAGCCATCACCTACGTCCTCGATGCCTGGCGCCACATCGACCGTCGAGGCCCGGCGGACGTGAGGGAGGAGGCTCTCCAGGCCTTCGTGGAGGAGGTCGACGCCCGCCACGTGGACCGGGTGTGGGCGAGCGGCTGCGACAGCTGGTACCGCCACGAGGGCCACAACCCGACCATCTGGCCCGGGTCGACCGCTCGGTACCTCTGGCGCACTCGTCGCTTCGACGCCGACGCCTACCGGCCCGCATGAAACCCTCGATGAACCCACGGACCGATCCGAAGAGGTGAGCACGTGTAGCATGGGGAGGATGCGCGTGGTGGGTCCCTTCGAAGCTGGTCGCGACGGGCCGACCGCCCTTCGCTGCGCGGCCGCGTGCCTGGGCATCCTGGCAGTGGGAGGCGCCCTCGGCGTGCTCTGGCACACGGTCGGCGCGTCGGTGGACCACCGCATCGTGCTGGCCGCTCTGACCCTGCTGGTCTCCACGGCGCTGCTGCTCCTCGGGTCGTGGGTGGCGTACGCCCGCCGCGGCGCCGAGCTCCGCGAGCACGACCAACGGCGCCAGTCCCAGCTCGAGGACGCTGTCGCCCGCGCCGAGGAGGCCGAGGCGCGCAGCGCCAAGAGGCTGGCCCGCTGCAAGGCCGAGCTCCAGTGGACCAACGAGGCCCTCCGGCAGACCATCGACGATCGTCGGGCGGTCGTGGAGGCGAAGGAGGCGCTCGTCCAGCAGCTCCTCCATGCCCAGCGGGTCGAAGCGATGGGCCAGCTCACCGGTGGTGTGGCCCACGACTTCAACAACCTGATCACGGCGGTCATCGGCAACGTCGAGATGGCCATGCTCGACCTGGACGCCGACGCCCAGGCCTACGTGGCGCTGAACGATGCCCGCCGCGCCGCCGCCCGCGCGGGCAGACTCACCCAACAGCTCCTGGGCCTGTCCCGGGTCGAGACGAAGAGCCGGTCGGTCGAAGTGCATCGCGCCTTCTCCAGCCTGGCGTCCGTCGTCGCCTCGCTGCTGGGGGAGGACGTGGAGCTTCGCGTGCTGGAGTGTCCCCCGGACCTGCGCGTTTCGCTGCCCCCGGTCCAGCTGGACCAGGTGCTCCTGAACCTGGTCGTGAACGCCCGTGACGCCATGCCCGACGGCGGCACCATCGTCCTGGACGCCTCGCGCGACGAGACCGACGTGGTGATCCGGGTCGCCGACACGGGCACGGGGATGGACGAGGCGACCCGCGCCCGGGTCTTCGACCCCTTCTTCACCACGAAGGACGCCGACAAGGGAACGGGGCTCGGACTGTCGACCGTGCACTCGATCCTCACCGCTCACGGCGGAAGCATCGAGGTCCAGACCGCTCCGGGGGCCGGCACCACCTTCTCGCTGCGGATTCCCCTCGCCGACCGGCAGCTGGCGAGCCATCGCTCGTCGATTCCCCCCACCCAGCAGATGCCCCGAGGACAGGGCGAGCGGGTCCTGGTGGTCGAAGACGAGGAGGCCGTTCGCCGCATCGCCGTCCGCATGCTGAAGCGCCTGGGCTACGACACCCTCGACGCCGCGTCCGGACAGGAGGCGCTCCGTGTGCTGGGTCGCGAGCGCATCGACCTGCTCTGGACGGACGTGCTCATGCCCGGCATGGACGGCAAGGAGCTGGCGGACCGCTGGCACGCGGTCCAGCCCGATGTGCCCGTGCTCTTCGCCTCGGGGTACAGCGGCGACGTCCTCGCCCCTCGGGGCGTCCTGCAAGACGGCACGAACTTCCTGGCCAAGCCCTACCAGGCCTCCGATGTGGCCAAGGCGATCCGCCGAGCCCTCGACGAGCCGACGCTCACGCTGACCCCTGCCCGGTGAGGGAAGGTCCGTCCATGGACAGCCACCCGCGCCTGCTGGGTGTGTCGACCCCCACCCTGCTGGACCACGTCGAGCGCGGTGGCGCTGTGTACCGGGTCCTGGTGCTCGCCCTGATGGTCGCCGTGGCCGCCGTCGCCGAGCCCAGGCTCCTCGCCCCGACCATGAGCTACCTGCTCGTAGCTGCCGCGGTCGCCCTCTACGCCTACGCCCGCCCCAACTCCTTCGCCCCGCCGATCAAGGCGACGATGATGGGGATGGACGCCGCCCTGTGCGCCACCTGGTGCTTCGTGCTCCCGGCGGAGCCCTTCGTCCCCGCCCTGTTCACCATCGTGGTGCTGGCCTGGGCCCTCGTGTACGGAATGGCGTGGGGAACCAGCGCCGCCCTGCTGTGCACGGCGACCTACGGCGCCGTACGAGCAGCCCTGGGCGAACCCTTCGGCGCTGTGGCGACCACCACGGGTCCCATGGCGGTGGTGCTGCTGTCGCTCGCCGTCACCATCGCCGGTCTCCGGAGCCAGCTCCGGGCCGAGTGGGTGCGAACCAGGCGCCAGGAAGCCATGCGTCGGGCCGAGGCCGAGAAGCACCTGGAGCAGCTGGAGCGCCTCGCAGGGACCGTCGCCCACGAGATGAACAACTCCCTGACCGCCATCCTGGGCCTCGCCTCGCTGATGCGGCACGACGCGAGGGACGACCAGCTGCTGGGCGACCTCGACGCCATGATCCGCGCCTGCCGGGACGGCCAGCGGCAGGTGGAGAACCTGCTGGGGGTCGCGGGACGAGGCGAGCTCGTCCTGAGCCCCGGCGACGCCGCATCGATCGCCCGCGACGCTCTGCAGCTCCTCCACGCCAACCTCCCGGGCCACGTCGACGTGAAGATGGAGGTCGACGGCGCGCTGCCCACCCTGCGGGCCGACGGGGACGCCATCGGTCGGGCGCTGCTGAACCTCGCCCTCAACGCCGCCGAGGCGACCGCCGACCCCCTGCAGCTGCGGCTGTCCTTCTCCGCCGTGGAGCTGGCGGAGGGGGAGGACCCTCAGCTCGGCGACGGCTCCTGGCTCCGCATCGACCTGGAGGACGACGGCCCAGGTTTCGTGATGAGCGACGAGGTCTGGGACCCGCTGTACTCCTCCAAGGACCGGCCCGACGGCGTGGGCCTCGGGCTCCCCTACGTCCAGCAGGTGGCCGCCCGACACCGCGGGGCGGCCCGGCTCCGCTCCGCGCCCGGCGAGGGCACCCACGCCACCCTCTGGCTCCCGGCCGACGCGCTCGAGACCCGGGCGTTCGACGAGGCCGAGCTCGAGATCCCCATGGGTGTGGTGTTGCTCGTGGAGGACGACACCGTCGTAGAGCGCGCCGTGGTCCGGATGCTCCACCAGCTCGACCATGTCGTGCTGTCCGGACGAACCGGGGAGGCCGCTCTCTGCCACGCCCGCGCCCATGGCCCCCGCATCGACACCGTGATCTGCGACCTCGGCCTCCCCGACATGGACGGAGCCGACGTCCTCGAGGGCCTCAGGGAGGTCCTTCCCGCGGCCCACATCGTCGTCTCCTCCGGCCACCTCGACCCCCGGGACAGGTCCCACCTCGTCGAGCTGGGGGCCGATGCCTTCCTCGCGAAGCCCTTCGGCCAGCAGGAACTCTCCGCCGCCATCGACACCAGGGGGCGCGCTGAGCGCTGAGAGCGAGTACACTCGCCGCCGTGAGCACGGTAGACCCCTTCATCGGCACCACCCTGGCCGACCGGTACGAGATCCGGGAGCACGCCTACGAAGAGGCGCTCGGGCGGGTGTACGAGGCGTGGGACAACCAGTCGGGGCGGCTGGTCCAGGTCAAGGTCCTGGCCCCCGAGTTCGCCGACGACAGCGCCAAGTTCCGCCGCTTCGGGCGAGAGATCACGGCGTCGTTCATGATCACCCACCCTCACACGGTGGAGGTGATCGACTTCGGCGACAGCGACGGGATGCTCTACCTCGTCCTCGAGTACCTGCGGGCCCACGAGGTCTCCCGGGAGGTCGTGCGGGCTCCCCTCGACCCCCTCCGCGTCGCGGCCATCGTGGGCCAGGTCGCGGGGGCCATCGGTGCGGCCCACCAGGAAGGCATCGTCCACCGCAACCTGTGCCCCGACACCATCCTCCTCCTCGAGAACGTCGTCGACGGGGACTACGCCAAGGTGCGGGACTTCGGGATGTCCAAGCTGGAGTCGTCGGAGCAGACGGGGGGAGGCCTCACCACGGCCAACGAGCGCCTCGGCGTCGCTGCCTACACCGCCCCCGAGTACCTCTCCACCGGCGAGTACCACATCAAGGGCGACCTCTACGCCCTCGGCGCCGTGGCGTGGCACCTCCTCGTGGGCCGCCCCCCCTACGAAGGCGACATCGCCAGCGTCCTGACCGACGCCATGGCGGGACCTCCCCCAGCGCCCGCCACACAGCGCGACGGCATCCCGCCCTGGCTGGACCAGGTGGTGGTGGACCTGCTGGCCCCGAAGCCCACCGACCGCCCCGGTGCCTACAAGGTCGTCCAGCGCCTCGAGGTGGGCCTGGAGGGTCCCCTCCCCGTGGGCACCATCCTCCCGCTCGACGCCCAGGGGAACGCCGCCGAGCCGCCCGCGGAGAGCAGCGGGGGCCGTCGCGGCCTCGTGGCCATCGCCGTCGCCGCCCTGGTGCTGTGCGCGGGGGCCCTGCTGGCCGGCGTGCTGGTGATCGGCATCGCCGTCAGCATCCTGTTGTTGCAGCTGGGCTCGTGATGCTTGATCCCACCCCCCGGATTTGGCATTCCTGGAGCATGCGGCAGCCGCTGTTCCTCGTGCTCTTCTGGCTCGGATGGATGCTCGCGCCGGGCCTCGCCCACGCGCAGGGGATCGGTGCGTTCGTGTCCCCGGGGCCTCTCAGCTCGCCCCATGCCGACCTCGACTCCCTGTCCACCTGCACCTCCTGCCATGAGCTCGGCGGCGGGCCCGCAGCCCGCCTGTGCATGGACTGTCACGACGAGATCAAGGTCCAGGTCGACAACAACCGGGGCTTCCACGCCGACAAGGGCGAGAAGTGCGAGAGCTGCCACCCGGAGCACCGAGGCCGCGACCACGACATCCTCGGCCTGAAGAAGGACGACTTCGACCACGACGAGACGGGCTTTCCCCTCCGCGGCGCCCACTCCAGGGCCGACTGCGAGGAGTGCCACACGGAGTCCGGCACCTACACGGGCCTCGACGCCGCCTGCAAGTCCTGCCACGACGACCCCCACAACTCCACGCAGTCGAAGCGTCCGCTCCTGGGCAACGGCGAGTGCGAGGCCTGCCACGGCGACGAGTCCTGGGATGCCCTCCCCCTCGATCTGGCCCTGTTCGACCACACCAGGAAGTCCGACGTCGACTACATCCTGGAGCACGACCACGTCGACGTCGCCTGCGATGCCTGCCACGTCGACTGGGCCTTCGTCCCTCTCGAGTACGACCGCTGCGAGGACTGCCACCGCGACCCCCACCGGGCCGACTTCGGCAAGAAGGTCTGCGAGGACTGCCACCCCCGCCCGAAGGGCTGGCAGGTCCCCAACTTCAACCACAACCTCACGCCGTACAAGCTCGAGGGCCTCCACGCGGAGAAGCCCACCTGCTTCGACTGCCACGGCAAGCACAAGACCGAGCCGCTGGCCTACGGGGTGTGCAGCGACTGCCACGGCTTCCCCCACAACCACCAGTTCGAGCCCACCCGCTGCGACACCTGCCACGACGTGTTCACGGCCGACTTCATCATGCCGGCCTTCGACCACGACAAGACCGAGTTCCCGCTGAAGGGCAAGCACAACGACGTCACGTGTGTCGACTGCCACGGGGAGGGCACCCAGGCGGTCTACAAGGGCCTCGACCACGCCGACTGCGACAGCTGCCACGAAGACGAACACAACGGCAAGTACGAGCCCACCGACTGCGACGTCTGCCACGACGAGGTGGGCTTCGAGGTGGAGTCCTTCGACCACGACGCCACCCGCTTCCCCCACACCGGCAAGCACATCGGCCTCGAGTGCGAGAAGTGCCACGTCGAGGGCAGCTGGAAGGACATCCCCTTCGCCTCCTGCGACGACTGCCACCACGAGGAGAACCCGCACCGGTCCGTGGTCGGCCCCGACCAGTGCGAGGACTGCCACGTGACCGATGGCTTCGCGGAGATGATCTTCGACCACGTCGGGGCCACGGGCTTCGACCTGCTCCCGCAGCACGAGAACACCGCCTGCACCGACTGCCACGAGGTGCTCTACCACTTCGCCGGCCTCGACGACACCTGCACCAACTGCCACCTCGCGGAGCGCCCCACGGGCCACTACGAGGGCGAGTGCGGCGACTGCCATCAGTCGCCCGGCTGGTACCCGGCGGGTCTGGGCGACAACAGCCACGCCATCACCGGCTTCCCCCTCCACGGCGCCCACCGACCCCTGCCCTGCGAGTCCTGCCACGACCCGGGCGCCCCCCGTGGCGAGGCCAACCCCGACTGCTCGTGGTGCCACGGCACCGACGACCCCCACAAGCACATGCTGGGCAACCAGTGCCAGGACTGCCACACCGACATGTCCTGGTACCAGGTCCGCTGGCGGCACCACCAGACGGGCTGGCCCCTCCGTGGCTCCCACCGGCTGGCCGCCTGCGTCGACTGCCACGCCACCGGCTACATCGGCACCCCCACGGACTGCTGGCGCTGCCACGAAGCTGAGGCGCCCCTCACCATCCCGCAGCACCTCACGCCGAACTTCATCAACTGCGACTACTGCCACCGCCCGTACACCTGGAACTTCGCGGCGAGGGCTCGATGAACCCTACGCTCCCGAGTCCGCTGCGATGGAGCCTGGTGGCGCTGCTGGCGACCGCCGGTGCCGTGGTCGTGCCGTCCTGCCTGTCCAACGACAACCCCCACGACGACGACGACCCCTCGTTCCCCCTCGTCGGACGCCACGACGCCATCCCCTGCGAGACCTGCCACGGCGACGGCGCGTTCGGCCCGCTGCCAACCGCCTGCGAGAGCTGCCACGCCGACGACGTCCCCCCCGAGCACTACGAGGGAAGCTGCGGGGACGCCGGCTGCCACACGCCCGTCGGCTGGAAGGCCACCGGCGGGGTCGGCATCGGGGACGACGACGATGACGTCCCCACCGGCGACGACGACGACGACGACGTCACCAACCCCGGCGACGACGACGACGACGTCATCACCACTGGCGACGACGACGACGACGTCACCACCGGCAACGACCACGAGTTCCTGCCGCTGGTCGGCCCCCACGACGTGCTGTGCACCGAGTGCCACGCCGACCTGGGCAACATCACCGAGCGCCTCGTCTGCCAGGACTGCCACGACGACGACCGGGACGGCGCCGACCACTACGTCGGCCAGGACTGCGCCCACTGCCACCCGGTGTCGGCCGGCTGGGCCGACTACGACGAGCATCGCTTCACCCTCCCCCATCCCGACCCCGCACCCGGGGCGGTGAACGACGGCTGCGTGAACGACCCGGCGCCCGTCCCCGTCGAGACCTGCATCAGCTGCCATCCCGACCCCACCCGCCGCGACAACGGCAACGCCACCTGCACCAGCTGCCACAACCAGCCCGACACCGACTGCCGCCACGCCAACGGCACGTTCCCCGGCTACGTCTACGCCGACCAGAACTGCAAGGTGTGCCACCCCGACGGGCAGGGGTGAACCGAGGTGCTCTGGCTCGCCTGGCTCGCATCCGCACACGCCGCCCCCGTCGGGTCGGACGTCGCCATCACCTCGGTGGGCGCGCAGTTCGTGCAGGTCCCCACCGTCGAGGAGACCGACCTCGACCTGCTGCTGGCCGAGCGGGCCCGGCTCACCTTCATGGAGAAGGACCGCTTCACCGGGCGCCTCCTGGTCGACGCTCGCTTCACCATCGACACCAGCGGCGGCGACACCTTCGAGTGGAACAACGTCCGCCAGCTGGGCGTCTCCCTGCACCGCCCCACCTGGACCCTCGACATCGGCCGGCACCCTGTCCTGCGGGGAGGCCCCCGCATCGTCGACGGGATGCAGCTGCTCTTCCACCCCTCCCCGCGCCTCGACGTGGGCCTGTGGGGTGGCCTTGCGCCGGACCTCTTCACCACCCTGCCCCGCATCCGGCCCGGTGGCGGGCCCATCGTGTCGTACACGGCCCCGAGCTTCCAGACGTCCCTCGTGGGCGAGGCCCTGGTCTACGACGGCGGCGTCGACCGCGTCGCCACCATCGCCATGGTCCGCAAGTCCTTCCAGCGGATCTTCGAGGTCGCGGGCCGGGGCGACATCGAGTTCGTCGGCGACAACGGCCCTCACCTGGCCGACGCCTGGACCACGGCCATCTGGCGGCCCACCGACGCCGTCCGCATCGACGGGCTCTACAACGCCTTCAGCACCTACAAGTACCAGCTGTCCGAGGTGCAGGATCCGAAGGTCCAGCGCTACGCCCAGCGCATCGCCGACCTCGGCATCGCGCTCGGCATCCAGCAGGACGAGCTGGACCCCGAGCTGAACCACCAGGTCGGGGGCAATGTGGTGCTTCAGCCCGACAACGGGGGCACAGCGCCCCGTCTCCAGCTCCAGGCGCGCCAGCGCTTCAACGACAACGAGCTGAACCGCTTCACCCGCCTCGGCGCCCAGACAGGCATCGTGGACATCGGGCTCGCCGGCCGCCTCGACGTGCTCGCCGACGGCAACCTGATCTTCGCCGACGGGGAGACCCAGCTGAACCCCGGGGTCATGCTGCTGTGGGAGCCCGGGGAGGAGGGCTGGTTCGCCATCGACGCCTCGGGGCGCGTCCTCATCAACCCCGAGTACGACGGGCAGATGGGTCTGTACGGCGACGTCTTCCTCGACGCGGTCACCCCGGCCAACATCGCGGTGAACCTCGGTGTGAGCCTGATCCACGAGCCCGACCCCGACATCGAGGTGCCCGACATGGCGCTCCAGGGCTACGCCCGGGTGTCCTACTACCTGCGGCCGAACCGGAAGAAGGCGCCGTCGTCCACGGGCTTCGAGCAGGGCTCCAAGTAGTCAGAGGGCGAAGGCCACCCCGGCGCCGACGCTGACGAGCGGCGCCCCGGCCCAGCCGAGCCGCATCTCCGTGGCGAGCCCGACAGGCTTGAGGGGGACGTCGAGCCCCACGGCCCCAGCGCCGCCGATGCCCACGCCGTCGTTGTCGAGGAGGAGCAGCGCCCCGGCGCCGACCCAGGGCTCGACCTTGCCGTCGACCCGCCCCACGACGCCGAGCTGAGCCGTCGGGAGCCCGTAGACGGTTCGCTCTCCGTCGACGGAGGCCGCCGTCACGGGCAGCGCCACCATGCCCTCCCCACGGAGCACGCCGGCCAGGGGCAGGTGCACCCGCACCTGGGGACCGCCGTACGTCTGGGCGTCCCCCTCCGGAGACACCCACGTCCCGGCGACGCCGAGGGCGAGCATCCCGGCGTCCCGCACGAGGAGGAGGTTCTCGGCGGTGGGCTGGGCCTCCAGGCCCTCGGGCGCGCCCCCCTGGGACTGGAGGTAGGTCTGCACGCCGTCGTTGGAGACGAGCTGCACCAGGGCGGGTCGCCCGACGGGCACGCGGTCGCTGCGGTGACCATCGACCCACACCTGGACGCCGCGGCCCGTGGGAACCGGCTCCTGCTCCCGCTCCTGGGGGAGGGCCTGGTCGTAGAGGCTGCGGAGAGGGTGCCGAGCGGGGAGGACCCGGGTGGGAATGGCGTAGCCGGGGTCCGCCGCTCGACTCGCCTCGAGCCAGACCTGAGCCCCCTGGAGGTTCCGCTGCACGAAGGTGTCGTAGGCGAAGAGCCGGTGGATGCCGGCCGCCTCCTCCGGAAGGAGACGGGCCCCGACGCAGGGGACCAGCTCACGGGCCCGGGCGGCGGCGGCGGCGATGTCCTCCGGCTTGGCGTCGGCGAAGGCCGTCTCCGCGGCATCGATGGCGGAGAGGACGTCGACCCGGGTGGGGCCCGTGCAGGTGTCGGCGGCCCACGCGGACGCCAGGATGAACACGAGGGTCATCGACGCCGCCCCAGGGCCGTCCACCACGATGCGGAGCCCGACGACTGGCTGCAGGTGCACAGGGCGTAGCCGAGGGGTTCCGCCTCGGCATGGGTCGTGTCGGTGTCCGTGTCGGCGTCTGCATCCGTGTCCGCATCCGCGTCCGTGTCGCTGTCCGTGTCGCTGTCCGTGTCGGTGTCGGTGTCGCTGTCGCTGTCCGTGTCGCTGTCGCTGTCGGCGTCCGTGTCGGCGTCCGTGTCGGCATCGACGTCCGTGTCCGTCGCCACGAGGCAGTCCGCGTCCTTCTCGTCGATGTGCCCGTCGCAGTCGTCGTCGAGTTTGTTGGCGCACTCGGTCTCGTAGGCCTGGGGAACGGTGGGGTCTTCGTCCTCGCAGTCGCCGTCGTTGGCGACGAGGGGGTCCCCACCGCCGATCTGGGTGAGCTCGTGCCAGTCGGTACCGTCGAAGCAGGCCAGGGCGACTTCGGGCCCACCGACCCCGTCGCCGTCCCGATCGACGTACACGAGCTGGAGCCACTCCTCGTCGACCTGGCCGTCACAGTCGTCGTCGACCCCGTTGCACACCTCGGTCGTGTCGGGGCTGATGCTGCCGTCCCCGTCGTTGCAGTCCACGGAGGCCGGAGAGCCGTCACCGTCGCCGTCGAGAGGTAGTGGGACGGCTCCGTAGCCCGCCGGGATCTCCCCCCCCTCCACCGGGGTGGCGTCGAAGAGGTCGCAGTCGAAGCCTGGATTCATCACCGCCGCGGAGACATCGGTTCCTACGACGTTCTCCTCCGACAGCTCCACCGGGGGACAGGACACCCCCACGCAGAAGTTCGGGCCCGACGACGTGGCCTGGTCGTCCGCGAGCACCGAGGGCTCGCTGACCGACGTGCCGACGAACACGTTCTCCCGCAGGTTCCCAGAGCCCACATCCACATCGAACAAGGCCCCGCCGACCATGTCGCTCAGCACGGTGTTGTGCGCAAGGGTGTCGTCGAGGTCGATGGTGCCGATCGGGTGTTGCTCCACGAACACGGAGAAGACGGAGGTGAACTGGCCCTCTGTCGCCTCCACGACAGCAGGCGCCGAGGGGTTGTCGCAGACCACCGACTGTTCCATCGTCAGAGACCCACCCGAGTGGACCCGCAGCGCCCCTCCCTCATCGGCTTGGTTGTGCGTGACCCTGGTGCGGATGAGGGCGGTCTCCCCCCCTGACGACAGGGCGGCTGCCCGTCCCGATGCGCTCCGCCCGGTGAGGACGCAGTCCCAGCAGGTCAGCTCTGCCAGGGGGTCCACCTCCACGAGGGGCGCCGTGGCGGCCGCGATCGACGTGTGCTCGACCCGCACGCCGTAGAGGGTCGCGGAGCTCGACGCGCGAATCCCCACGGCCGGAAGCGCGGTCTCCGCTCGCAGGGTGAGGTTGCGTAGGACGATCTCCCCCGACGACACCTCTACGACCAGGCCACTCGTGGACCCGATGGAGGGAGCGACCCCTCCCTGGAGGTGCACCCCTTCGATCTCCACGACTCCCACCGCACTCGAGTCGACGGGACAGTCGCCGACGTCGCCGACCACGTACACGTGGTCGTACGACACCAAGGCCTCAGTCAGCCCCTCGCAGTCGTCGACGATGACCTCCGCCGCCATGGAGATCCCCAGCCACCACACCATCCGCTGCTCCTCGCCGCGCAGGGTAGCAGGCGACGGCGCCTACCGCTCCGGTGCGCAGGTAAAGGTGACCGAGCTGCACGAGACGACGACCACCGACCCCGCACGAACGACGATGGGCTTCGTGCTGGCCGAGGCCGGCGGGCCGGCGCCGAAGCTGGCCCACACCTCGTAGCTGCCAGGCGCTACCGCCCCCACCTCCACGGGTCCCGACGACCCGACGAGCAGCGCCCGGCGTGCATCGCCCACGATGCGAACCGAGCCGGTGGCTGGCGACGGAGGGTCACGGGGCGTCGGCGGCACAGGGGAGACCCGCCGCGGTGCGGGCCGAGGGGCCACTGGCTCCGGCTCGGTGGGCTGCGGCTCCACGGGGGCGGCCAC
>Ga0213839_1001136_pt1 | contig 19019 bp, 12 predicted proteins | sample SWPATP21_FD_160075 | JGI IMG/M metagenome (GOLD analysis project Ga0213839, IMG submission 160075) | Coastal seawater microbial communities from Marineland, Florida, United States - SWPA TP2 #1 | ecosystem: Environmental > Aquatic > Marine > Coastal | place: USA: Florida | collected 2016-08-14
ACCGACCGACTCTACGTCCGGATGAACCGCGTGAACGCTTTGTTCGTCGACGGACGCACGAACGAACGGGACGGAATGAAGGGAGGTCGTGTCGTGAACACCGACCGACGTCCGCAGCGTGCCTGCCTACCTGTGTGCGTGCGTGCGTGCGTGTGTTCCTCTGCCTGCCTGCTTGCCTGCGTGTGTTGGTGTGTTGCGCCGGCGATGCCATGGGAACGCACGTACCGTTTGGCCTACGCCTTGCATCCTTTCGACTTGCTGACACCAGAAGGACGAAAGAACGGCCGCGGGACAGCATGTAAACGCGAAAGGGCAGCCAGCTCGTGCAATACGGTGGACGCAGCGGTAGCGGTGCGTTGGCAGTCGTCTCGACCGCGGCTGGGTCGGCCGAGCGCACCTGCGGTCACCACGCCGCGTGGCCGTTCGATCGCGTATCTGTCGGCCAATGCCGTTGCCCATTGCTGTTGCGTTGGCGGAGATGCAGGGTATTACCGGACTGGCCATGTGGACCGTTCCACTTGAGTCGTCACCGCGTCTGAGCTTGGTCGAAAAAGCCGTGGCGTGTGGCGCTCGCCGGTAAGTGAAGCAGGCCTCCTCGTTTCGTCCGTGGGGGCAATGCAACGCTGCTTGTGGGTTCTTGCTCTTTGTTGTTTTGCTTTTTGCTTTTTGTCGTTTTTGCGGTGTTGAATCCCCGTGCACATTTCATTCCAGTAGTTTCCGACCATTTATTACTCTAAAACAAAATGGCCACCAAGTCCACCCCTAAGCCAGCTGCCCCCGGGCACTTCCTCTTCACCTCCGAGTCGGTGAACGAGGGCCACCCCGACAAGCTCTGCGACCAGGTCTCAGACGCCGTTCTGGATGCCTGCCTCAAGCAGGACCCCCACTCCAAGGTCGCTTGCGAGACTTGCGCCAAGACCGGTATGGTCATGATCTTCGGAGAGATCACCACCAAGGCCACCATCGACTACGAAGCCGTCGTCCGCCGCGCCATCCAGGACATCGGATATGACGCCGTTGAGAAGGGCCTTGACTACAAGACCTGCTCCGTCCTCGTCGCCATCGAGCAGCAGTCCCCCGATATCGCGCAGGGTGTCCACGTTGGCAAGTCCGAGGAAGACATTGGCGCTGGTGACCAGGGTATCATGTTCGGTTACGCCACCGACGAGACCAAGGAGCTCATGCCGTTGACCATCATGCTCGCCAACAAGCTCGGCAAGCGCCTCACGGACGTCCGCAAGGACGGCACCTGCGCATGGCTGCGCCCCGACGGCAAGACCCAGGTCACCGTCGAGTACAAGGATGTTGACGGCGCCATGATCCCAGTCCGCGTCCACACCGTCGTCATCTCCACCCAGCACGACGAAGGTATCACCAACGAGGAGATCCAGGCTCAGCTCCAAGAGCACGTCATCAAGAAAGTCATCCCCGCCGAGCTTCTCGACGAGGAGACCATCTACCACTTGAACCCCTCTGGCCGCTTCGTCATCGGTGGACCCCACGGTGATGCTGGCCTCACTGGCCGCAAGATCATCATCGACACCTACGGAGGCTGGGGCGCCCACGGTGGTGGCGCTTTCTCTGGTAAGGACCCGACCAAGGTCGACCGCTCTGCCGCCTACGCTGCTCGCTGGGTCGCAAAGTCCGTCGTCAACGCCAAGCTTGCAAAGCGTTGCCTCATCCAGCTCTCCTACGCCATCGGTGTTGCTGCTCCCCTCTCCATCAACGTCAACACGTACGGCACTGGTACCCTTCCGGAGGAACAGCTTCTGGAGATCATCAACAACAACTTTGACTTGCGCCCTGGTGTCCTCATGAACACCCTCAAGCTCCGCAACCCCATCTACCAGCCCACTGCTGCGTACGGACACTTCGGTCGCGACGACCTCGACCTCGCCTGGGAAACCCCCATCGAGCTCAAGCTCCCCGGCAGCAACTAAATTGCTGCTGAAGTGCGCACGAAGCACAGGTTCATTCGCACGGGGAATGCTCCTGTGTCTCTTGTGGGGTCCCTACGGGACGGCAGCAGAGTACCTGGGTCGACTTGACCAAGCAAGCGATGCATGGGTACCGAACGCTGCCATACACTGCTACAAATCTTTGCAGATGTCCCCAGAATGTTCGGCGCGTGGACAGGGTGTACACTTGGTATTATTTAATCTTACAACCTTCATCCAACGTTGTGATTTGTGAGCCGCGAACATTCAACAGCATTTCTCGTCTTGCGGAAATGCGAGCAACTTTGAATTGTTGACGTGTTTTGTTTTCGCTTTTGGTTCGTTTCTTGTCGTCTGTATTTATTCTTTGTGGTCTTGGGTCGAATCCAATTGCACGTTCGCCAGCAACACAGCTCGTCGTTTGTCGAGCAAAAAGCCTCACCCCACCCACTTCGCGCGGCGAACAATGAACGACAACGAACAACAAAAGCGGTGGGCAGTCGTTGACGACGGCGAGGGAGGGAGCGCGCAATGACCACGACAGACCGATGACGTCCAAAATTGGACAAATTGGTATTTTACATTTATCGATATCAGTACTGTCACGTTGTATTTGGATACTATTGCTAATTTTCTTCCGCATTAATGCCCACAAATTACGCAATTTTATTTCTGTTGACACTCACAATTGTGAATTCTCAATTTCTATAAACGGTATTTTGCCAAGTCGCAAGTCGCAAACCGCAGTCTTCGCAGGAGCGAGCGAGGGACCAGACAGCAAGGATGATGATGGTCAGTGACCGGTCGAGTGACTGTGAGTTGGCGCGAGCGAGCGTGTCAGAGTCAGAGTGTTGGCGGCGCCAACACTGACACGCGCGCTGGTTGTTGGTTGTTCGTTCGTTCGTTCGTTGTTCCTCGTTCGTTCATTCAATTCGTTGTTGGTTTGAATTGCGTCCTCGCGCGCGTCCCGGACACGACGGCAACGAGTCGTGGTGGTGGCACCTGGTGGTCGTGAGTGACCGTGGCTTGCAACGAGAATAATATCGCAAAGCTTTGACGTAACTTCTGCTGCGGTGCGGGAGGTGATGCGCGGGTTGAATCCTGCGGTAGTCACTTTTGAATTGGAGAGTTGCTGTGCAGCGGACCACCGGTCCGCCACCGCATGAGAAGAAATAATATCTGGCGGCACGTGGGGCAGATTTGGGACATTACGTGCCCTTCATCACGAAACTAGAATAGAGTTTTCCTGTGGGGCGTCTGTCATTTCTTTTGTTATTTATGTGCCTGGTCCCCCGCGCGCGTCGCCAGGGTGTGTGCAGCACGCAACGCAGTGGCAACTGCGTTGCTGCTGTCACTCCGTGGTCATAATTGGCACCGCAAACTGGAATGCTTGGTAATTTCTGATTGTAGCCACGATGCCGAACGTCAAAGGACTATCAGAACAGAATAGGACTTTGCTGGTGCGAATTGTAGACGCGATCCGCGCCCACAACAGAAAGCAGGTCAATTTGCTGCACAGCGTCACCCTCACAGGAGCGAACGCCCAATTTTATCAAGAACTTCAGACAAAAATCAAGACATTATATTTCCCACAGTTTACAAATGGCGTTGATGACTCAACGTTCCAAAAACTCTGTGAACTATTTGAATTGTGTCTGTCTCCTGATGCGCACAACGATTGTACTGATTTTTGGTCTGCTACGAGCACGAATTCTGATGAACGTACACCAAAACCGTTGCTTTGGGATCTGTTCTCGGCATGCATTCGGCAATTGGCTTCTGAACCACTGCATCCAGACAAGATCGCGCACATTATCAGCGTACTCCTAGCCATTCTGCATTTCACGCGGCGCACTGATCTGCAGGTGTGCCAGGCAACGATGTATCACCAACTAGTCCTGATTACAGCAAGCGCGATCAAAGCGCTGGAAAATGACGCCCAGCACGAAACGTCTTGCGTCCGAATTGATTTTTATGCTCCCGGCGAATGCCACCTCTTGTTCGCATATCAGCGACTTGGCTCTTTGTTAGTCGTCATGTTATCACTGCTCAATGACGCGGTGGAACTTGGCCAAGCCAAGTCCCTGCCAAAAATTGCCCGGGTCTACCGGGGTCTGCTGTTGAGAATGCTACCATTCGTCCCAAAATTTGACGCACAGCAAAATCTTGTTGAGGTACCGCCTTGTGTCAACGTATTGCGAGGCCTTCGGGTGATGGTTGCGGTAGCAGATGCCACGGATGCTTCGCAAATGATTTTGTGTGTGTGTGGCCAAATGTTGGACGAGTCATGGGACAGGCAGTGGAAAAGTAAGCGACATGGCGCTATTTTCAAGTACAGTGATGATGGATCTGCGATAAAGATGGATGATGTCACCATACAGCAGGAAGCGATTGAACTTCTCGCGGTTTGCCTGGACCACCTGTGTGACCAACCCCCCAACAGCTTCTTCGCTCGTGCCATGAAAACGGACCAAGTCGCTTTGCGCTTGTCACTGCTGGTGTGGCGACATGTGTCAATGTTTTCTGGGGATATTGAACTGGTTTGTACATTCTCGCTGCGCGTATTGTTTTGCTGTCGTCGACAACTCACCTCAACGCACGTGTTTGATATTGCGCCAAGAACGAAAGTTCGCTCCTGCGGTTCCTTGCGCTGTTGTATCCGGCAAACTTCCACGCGTTGCCATCCCACGACAGTCGCAACGACATTGATAGCGTGCTGTCCGTTGTCCGATGCTGCACCGTGCGTTCCCTCACTCAATGTTGGCATTGGACGGTCGAGCTCTCTGGCTGCTTATGATTTTGCATGATTGTGCTGCAGGAACGCCGCCAGTCCACCGTGCATCTCGCGGCAGCGACCGGGAAATATCTTGGTACTATGCTCCGATGCATCATCAAAGAATGTTGTATGGTTGCACCTTCACGCACTGAAAGCAGTGCAACGGAAGGAACGGTTCAGGTTGTGCACAGACAACTGGGTCGATGGCTCAGCGCTATGGAAACGAAAAGCTCGCCCATGATACCTGCTCAGTACTTTTGTTATTGTCAAGCTTGGCTCGAAGCCTTTCTGCACTCGCAGCGAGTTGGAAGCACTTCATGCAACCGGATTTCGCGACAAACGACCTTGCGCAAGTTATTCGAATTGTGGCTGGTGCGTTCTGCAATCGCGTTGTCGTTGTTTTACGTGCATGTAACTCATGTATTTGTGCACCAGAGCAAGCTACGAGAGTCCTGGAGTGTTCAATATGGCGCTTTGAAACTCGCTATCGAACAGGCAGCCATGCAATCATCGGACCTTGAGACGAACGTTGGGTCGCTGCCCCCGGCATCCAAGCGTTTTCGAACTTCTGCTCAACTGTCGAGCGGCGCTCTCAAGTCAAATGCCCGTCAGCGGGGTTCAATTAAATTCCCTGTCTGTTCACGGCAGTTTACTGGAGTGGTTGCCCTCCTAATTGGTCTGACGGCTTCTGTCATCGCAGAAACCGACACGTCTGGCGCAAACGTGGGGTACTCGTCATCATCAAAGCGGTGGGTACTCGACAAAGCCACTGCGTTTTTACGCTCCACTCACCAGATTGTCAAGGTGGTAGACTCAGCCCAAGCAACGTGTGGGCGGCAACGAACCGTCGATGGTTTTCAGTTGACACTCAAGATGCTACTACAGCACGCGGTGGGCCGCGGGAGTGTGGTGGAAGATTCTGGAGTAAAACGGGCCGGCGACTCCTGTGTCGAACCGCAGTCCAGTGGTCTCGTTGTTGCATCACTGAATTTTCTTCGGAATGGCCCTTCGTTCGGAGCTATGTGGCTTTTATTGCACTGCATGGTGGTCGTTCAAAACATTTTGCCACTCAGCAAGCAGTCTGTCACCGAACATGTTAAGGCGGCGTCGTTCGTACTCATCGAGTTGTCGAAACCGTCGCAACGAAGACCTGGCACACAGGAGTCGGTTTTATACGTGCAACTACTACCTTTTGTTTTCGACGTCGCATGTTACGGCATGCGACGGCGGAAGACTTCATCAGCGCCAAGGCGCATGGTTGCAGTTTATGACGCTTGCGCGTCTGATCTTGGAATAGATGTGTGTGCGCATCTATACGAGGCATGGTCGCTACGACTTTCACAGCTGGCTCATCACAGCATGGTAACCCCGCTCAAATTGCCACAACCACAGTCTCCCAACTGCACAAGTATGGCTGGTGGCCCCGGGAAAAACTTCATTCAAACTGATGCTCAGCTTTGTGACGTGGTCCTCGCGCAACTTACATTTGGAGTTTGTTACTTAGTCCAACAACTCCGACTGTACGACGATTCCGGCGCTGGCGACGAAGCCCTTGAATTGAAAGGAGTCGTTTACAAATTAGGTCTGACTCACGCTCAAATATCGGGCAAAATCAATGATTTCCCATCCAGCAATGCAACTTCTCTGAAGGGATATCTCCCCATTTTTGCACCGGCGATGTTCGAGCTAAGGCAGCTTGCCAAAGTCCCAACGAATATTTCAGTTATCGGAGAGCGGACATTTGCTCACTGCTACTACTACTGCATTTTGCCTCCCTTGACGCCAGATATTGTGTCTGCGGCAGAGTTAGCTGCGGCAGGGTCAACTCCACGCGCTGCGGAGCAACCGGATGGCCTATCAACGGTAAACAAACGAGGTCTCTTATCAATTGAGGATTTTTGCACTGTACTCTTGGCGGCAGTATCCAGTTCAGCCGTGGACGCTGTGCGGATCAATCACCATCGTGGGATTATCAAGCGATGTATCGACCACATAGTACACCATCCTGTTGTTTCTAAATCGGCCGTGGATTTGACCGCAAAGCGATCGGGTTCTTCGTGTTTCGTTCCCGTATCATCGCTCTCCCCATCATTGATTTCTGCTTACTTGCGAGTGCCCGGCACAGACCTCGCTGCCCCAGCCTCCGTGCTGGCGCTGCTGCAAGCCTTTTTGCGTGTGTATGATGCGGACAGGGCATCTGTTCAGTTGCACGGCACGACCCCGATTGTCAATTCCGCGAAAATATCACGAATACTCCACGCCGTTGCTTGCATTGGCGCGTGTAGCGCGGTGGATATTCGGTGTGCTCTTGTGGCACCTGAGTCGCAGGCGTCGTTGCAATGTTCTTTCAGCACTGCGACGTCTGAAACACACCTGGAACGTTGCTTGTCGGAGTTTTTGCGAATATGGATTGCTGCTGACCTGGAGCTCGCAATGAGCACCAGTGGTATCGGGACTGCCCATCTTTCATATTTGCGCCACGACCAAGTTACTGCCGCTGAAACCATCAACCGGCTGGCCGAGGCGCGCGGCGTGGACGTACAAGAGCTGTTTGGGCTGTATCCATACAAACTTTACTTCCGTCTCTTCGCTCTGCTGTCGCAGAAAGTTCGTGGTGTGCCAAGGGAATCTCGAGCTCTGTTTGCCAGTCGCACAATGCATCATTTCTGCCAAGAAGTATTGCTTGATGGGATCAGTGAACAGCGATTCACGATGAGGGCTGCTGGATTTGTTCTCTCCATTCTGTGCAAACAAAGGAACGAGGCAGCTATTGCTGAGTTTTCAAATTTGGTGTTCTACATTACGCGTGGTAGTTCACCCCCCAGCGACTACCATCGCCAATTGATAGTTGAGCCTCAGAACATTTGCCGTGTCGCTGCCGACATTCTAATTGAAGAGAGTGATCCACGACTCTTATTAGAATTTCTACAAAGCTTGATTCCACCAAAAATACGATCTCGGCGTGATGACGACGAAGAAGACGATCGATTTTTCAAAAAAATCAAGTACTCGCTGCGCTTTTTGACTTGGGAACTTGGTTCGACAAAGGAAAGAGCGGACCGAGTCAAAATGGCATTGCTGCGATATCACATGTTGGAACAAGGCACAAAATTTGTCAAACCCGTCATCCCTCGCGATATGCAGGTGAAACAATTTGTTACCTCTCAATTCATTCCAATGATGCACAATTTGCACAGAGTTGAATGGCTGGTCCAAAACATGCATGTCCATCAACCGTTTTTCCATGTTTTCTGTCATCTGTTGCGGTGTGTTCGCGCCGTCATCGCGATTTTGGGCCACCAGAATGTCGGAGGGGCCACTATGTCCAACGATCCAGTGTCCAAGTCTGAGAGTGTAGTGATTGACCTTAGCCTACCCGATGACGAGCCCGCTTCTGTGCTGTCTCGTCGCGATAAGATTGGCACCTTTCTCCCAAGTTTGGTTTCAGCACTCAAAGAAGCCCGCTCAATGTGCTTGGATAAAATCACCACCGATGATGGCCCTTCACTTCATGAGATTCCAACTGCGCATTGGATGCTCCTACAGGTGTGGCAGTGTCTTCTTGACATAATGGATGGCGTTGGTACTGGGTTGAATGCCAGTATCGAAAGGTTGTGTGACGTGGATGTCACCCAGGAGTGTGTGCAATCGTTGAAGGACCATGGTGCCAAGACCTTGGGTAACGTTCTTAGCTTACCAAATATGGAAGATATCTTGAATGAGCACGACATTACAGCCATTGAACTCACAGACATTGTGAAGCGCCTCTGCGCGTCTGTGTGGGACAAATGGGCTGTGGACATATTAGTGGAGCTGCTAGAATTTTGGTCGCCACCTGAAACGCCTGCTAACCACCATGCGAAGGCTATTCCATCTTCAAATTGGCAGCGAATCCAAGATCTTGTGTGCCAACTTGTCCGCGTTGTTCTTGTCACAAAAGTTTCTGCTGGGTCGCAGCCTATTCTGAGTTCGTCGACCCTTTTGAAATTACCGGATCTACCAATCGCCCCCGAGTTTGCTGAGTCACAGACCGCATTGGACCAGCTTCGTCGCGGCGTAGTCCATAGTCCCCCAACAGTTGGCGATTTCCTCTTGCAAATTAAGAGCAAATTGCAAGGTCAAAACCCAATTCTGCAACAAACGGCAATGTCACAATTGTTGGAGTGGTTGAAATCGCATCAAAACCTGTTCGTCAGACTCGTAGGTACTCGTGGCGAGGACGGTTTGAATGTGCCCCTTCACTTGTCGGACGATGCACATTTGCAAATGCCTCACGAGAAAGCCGGTTTGGAAACACGAATTTATTCTGCGCCGTCAAAAGGTAACATCCCCACTCTTGTGGATGACCTAATCTATCTCGTGATTGATTCTTGTTGCAACCGCGGCCAAACTGTTGCACTGGATTCGTCGAGGCTTGTTAGTGCGGAAGTGTTAGGGTTCATTGGTGCCATCGATCCTGCTCTCTTGCGGGCGCATCACAAGCATGCCCTCGAGAATGGGTCTCCCAATGTGCCTATCGACAAACTAGCTGGCCGTTATGCAGCAATGCACGGCAAAACGCAAGCCAAGGTCACCGAGTTGGCCGTGGAACTTCTTGGTCGGTTTTTAGCTCCGGCGCTTGTCAAAGCAAGGAATTTCCGCAACCAAAATGTTTACGCGCTCTCAATTCAACAAACTCTTCGTGTTGTCGGGAAATGGCACAATATTGATCACAATACAGCTCCTTTCCCCAAAGACCTGTTTCACAACTTGTCAGACTCAACATTGGAGATCATTGCGGTGTACTGGACAACTAACTATTTTCCAACCAACGATACCCCAAGGGCGCAGAAGGTCTCGTCGAGCGTACTTGAAAGCACGTGGAGTGAAGGGACTCTTGGGCGCAATTCTGCATCGAGTATGTTCAATTATTGGCTTACAAAATGGTTGCGATCACTCATCCCGCGTACGACGGGGTTTCTCGCCGAATTTTTGCAAGGAATTGAATTGGCATTTCTCTTTTATCCCGGACCAGACCTATGCTTGTTTGTGTTACCTAAAGTCGTCATGCAATTATGCTATCCTGGTGCGGCCGGAAAGGCCGACCCGTACACTCTCGGTCACGCAGAAAATATTGGTGCCATCTCAACTGAGATCAATCAGGTTCTGCGTACGGCCGTGAGACTGTCATCGCAAAATAGAAGAGAGTCCCGCAACGGTAGTAGTTCTTCGCGCACGTCCGCTAAACAAGCCATTGTTAATTTGTGCCGACAGGCCGTGTTCCAGATTTTGGATGCTGTGCAAAAAGAGTTTTGCGTGCTCATGGTTGCTTGGCCTAGAGTTTTGATGATGAAGCTTCGCGCGTCGCGATCACGTCGAAGCCGAATCAAGCACAATAAGCCCCCGCAGTTTGAACATGCGCTTTTGCAAGTCATCGATCATCAACTTCTGGTCCGCGCGGCCCTCCAAGCACAAGATTTTGCGCGCGCACTGCAATACTTCGAGTACGACAACTTTTTGCACGACGAAGAGCATGGGCTGCAATCGTCAACGAAAAAGGCTCCTTCGCCTGGCGGCCACAAACAAAAGTCAATTGAGGGAACAAGTAAATCTGACGTCCACGTGCTTCAAAATATATACCTGAATCTGCGCGACCTGGATGGGCTTAGTGGACTTGCTAACAAGACACGCGCCGCCCGGAGTCGAGAGTACGACGTTGCCACTGACACGAATAGCAAGGCAAAAGGCACCACCTCATCGCACCCGCCATCAGATTCTCAAACTAGCAGTGGGGCCGAGTTACAGTCACACCAAATTCTCAATGAAGCAGTCGATGACTTGTTGCATCAAGTCATTCAACACGAGGACGAAAGAAACTGGAAAAGTGCGCTGACATGTTACGAAAAAGCGCTACAATTGGTCGACGCCCAAGCTAGTGACAAAGACAACCATCACGAACATGTGGCTCGCAAAACAAAGTTACATCAAGGCATCGTTCGGTGCATGGATGCAATGGGACATCAAGCATCCATCCTAGCATACGTCGATGGACTTGTGTACTCCCACAACGAACCAAGCACGTCCCGCAACATCTTAGAAGCAGCACTGCTTCCGCATGCTGTTGAAGCTGCTTGGAAGACGACACAGTGGGATCAATTATCCAACTCACTGTCCAAATCTTCAGAGCTTAGCTCCATGAGTTCGCCTTCCAGTGGCGACACGTACTCACCTCACACGCAACTGTTAGTTGGCAAGGCACTGTTGGCCCTCCAACGCTCGGAGCCAGCCCATTTCAAAGCGTTGGTTTCCGAAGCCCGTCTGCATGTAAGTGTTGCACATTATCCGTGGCCCACACCCGTTCATTCACCAACTCTTGGCTGTGTTGCAGGTGGCACGACAGATCGACATCGTGGGGAGCTCGTCGTATGCCCGCGTGTATCCATCTATGTTGACGTTGCACTTCCTGGCGGACATGGAAACATTGCAACAAGGTCACAAGTTACCACAATCACAAGTGATGGATCACAACCGATGCATTCGTACTGTTCAGAATAGGCTGTTCAGGACTCAGCTCAGCCCTTACGCACGGGAGAGAATTTGCGCCCTTCACCGATGCTTGATGTCGGATGAAGCTGCCGTGAACTCCTTTGCCATTGGACATGCTGCCGCGCAATCGTGGTTGCATATTGCCAAAGTTCATTTTGTCGCAGGAAGCTTGGACAGCGCGCTATCGGCGGCCGAAAGTGCGAAGCTGTTTTGTGATCGCTACTCTAAAGTTCTCCAATCGCGCCAGGAGAAATCGTCACAAACGAGCATGGTGCAAGTGCAAGTTCTGTACGCGCAAGTCCAAATCCTTTGTGGCCGCATTCATCGTGAGAAAAACCAATTGTCATTGGCCGTTCAAGAAATGGAGAGATTCGATGATTTTTTGACTGATAACACCGGTGGATCAGCGCCCAAGTTCATTGAACAAGAATCGTTGTTCGCTATTCAGTGTCTCGGATACCTTCTGCGAACCGAGTGGATGCAAGAAAGTGCGTGTCTGGAGCCGCATGCGACACTGCGGCGGTACAAACGAGCAATCGCGTTCAAGCCGTCGTGGGAGTATGGATATTTTTCTTTAGGAAGATATTACGACAAGGTGCGTACTATGACGCGGACGAATGTGTTGTGGAACAAGTTGCCGAATGTGTTCACTTACTTTCGAGTTCGCACTGTCATGTTGTTCTTGTGAATTGTGACGTTTTGCATGCCCAGATGCTGGTCCAAATTCGATCTTCGAATGGCGGTGCCAGAGGAACACATGCCAATTCGGAGCTCAAAGTCGTGTTCGAAATTATTCAAAACTACGGACACGCCCTGCGCTACGGCCATTCCCACATATTCCAATCGTTGCCTCGTCTCTTGACCTTGTGGTTTGAGGCGGCTTCAATGATTTCGAGCTCGACACGTGCTGGAAAAGACCTGTACCGTCGTATGGTTGACCTCGCACGCGACCTGCCCGCCTACCAATGGCTGACCGCGCTTCCACAGTTGATATCGAGAATTAGCCACAACAGCTCAAGTGTGTACAAAGTGCTCGCGGCTGTACTCGTCAAAATCGTGAAAGCATTTCCGTCACAATCCTTGTGGACGATCATCGGAGCTTCAGAAACCGCGAATGTCGCCCGAAAGGCGCGTTTTCGGGAGATTCTTACCCAAGCCAAGAAAAACAAGCAGCGCTTGAGCGAGCAGGTGTGCTGCATACCGAATGTGAAATATGGTATCATGGTTCGCAGGGCGAGACTTTATTGTTTGTTTTGTGTTTGTTCTTACCAGATCAACGTCGCGCAAAGGCTTGTACGAACACTCAACGACATCGCGAAAGAAACTCAAGGCGTGACACACAAAGCGCCGTACGATGTCAAGCGGTTGCAAGAGATTCCTGTTCGCGGGCACAACATATTAATGCCCCTTCAATCAGCGTTAACCCCTCATTTGCCAGCAATGGATTTGGGGACTCAGTCCAACCCCAGCAGCAATGGAAAGTCAACGTTTCTGGATAGTACACAGGTTTGACCGACGCGTCATCACCGTACTGCACTTTGCTCGCGTTTCCCTCAACTATTGTTTGGGTAGGTTTTCCCCGACGAAACTCGGCTTTACATTCTGGGTTTTCATGAGCAAGCTGACGTGATGGCATCCAAAGAGAAACCAAAGCGAATTAAAGTCAACGGCACGCACGGGTCGCAGTATGTCATCTCTCTCGCGCTTGAACTGTTGTTGTCGCCACCCGAGATCTCCTAACTTTGTGTGAACCCGCAAGGCTCTCATTTCTGGTGAAAGCCGAAAAGGCTGGAGACCTCCGAAAAGACATGTACGCGCATCACCATCCATCACAAAGTACTGTTTCACCGGCTTAAATTGAATGTTGTTTGCGACGTGCGTAGGCGTATGATGGAGCTGTGCACGGTAATCAACCGGCTCCTTCACGAAGATGTTGCTGGGCAACAGCGAAGCCTGTCTCTTCGCACATTTGCTGTGACACCGTTGAGTGATAGGTGCGGTATTATAGAGTGGGTCAACAACACAACTGGCATTCGAATGTTGATCCGAGAGTCGTACATCAGCGTCGGATTACCATCACCAACAGCAATCATTAGTCCCAGACGGGACGATTACGAAATGATTCAGAAACGCAGTGCAACGCAAGAGATTAAAGTGCGCAAGTATCGTTCGAATATCTTGAAACATTTCCCCCGCCTGATGCACAGATGGTTCATGCGCAGCACTGCGAACCCCACTGAGTGGTTCAACAAAAGGCAGGTCTTCGCCCGCTCATCGGCTGTGTGGTCGATAGTGGGATATTTTCTTGGTCTCGGGGATCGCCACGGAGAGAACATTATGTGCGACAAGAAAACAGGACAGTGTGTTCACGTAGACTTCGATTGTCTTTTCGACAAAGGTCAGTAGAGCACCTGCCCACGCAGCAGTGATTGACCTCCAACTCACTTTGTGTTGGTGATGGTTTTGTGGTGCAGGCCTCGCATTGACTGTGCCAGAGGTGGTACCATTTCGCCTCACACCAAACATGATTAACGCATTCGGAATAACCGGCTACGACGGAGACTTCCGTCGTGTTTGTGAAACAACAGCTCGCGTAATGAGGTCGAACCGAGGTTGGTACTCGCGACGTACTGACCACCCACAAAGACTGAAATGCTAACAGTCCATTGACCGCCGCCACATGTGCTTCCTGCCAAGGTTTGTTGATGAACGTTCTCGAGGCTTTCTTGCACGATCCATTAGTTGAATGGCGCAACGCCAAGAAAACCACCACATCCGCAGGGAAGACTGCTGCGGGTGCTTTGCGATCGGCAGGATCCAAGTCAAGAAGGGAGGCTCTCGGAGTACCGCCGTCGCAGAAGCGATCTCACGGAGGCGTTCGGGGTCCGACGACTATTGGCGGTGCTTCTGCTGAGGTTGTCAATGACAACGCGCAAAAAATCATCAACCGCATTGGGCAACGTTTGCGTGGCTTGTACCAGAGCAAATTGGATTTGCTGTTCCATGACCCAGAATTCGAACGCTTCGGGAAGCGTGTTCGCGCGCACGTCCCAAGTTTTGCCCAAGAGGATGAGGCCGACCAACACGGCCGAATCTTGAAGGGTTCCACTGCGACGTACATTGCCAACCGCCTGCCGTTATCCGTGGAAGGTCAGGTTAATCAGCTCATCGAAGAGGCAACCGACGATCACAACCTATGCAACATGTACATCGGATGGATGCCTTTTCTGTAGGCACACCCCACCCCGCACAGTGTTGCTCATTCTCAACAGGCGAACTGTGTGGTCGGCGTTTCTTCGCGTTCGTCACAGTATGCGTCAAAGAATACGTCTAATAATTTATTCATTTTCATAGACAGCGCCACTACATGCCACAACACGCACCGGCACCGAACATTGCAATGTGATCGAGTACAACGACGTGCATCGTCGCTGAGACCGTCGCCTCCTATCGTCGCCAACTTCAACTACACACTTCGATTGCCACATACACCAAATACCTCGACTACAACAGCTTCATACAACACACGACTACAGCGTCGATTACAACATCAATTGCGACGTCGACAGACAACATGCACCAGTCAGTCAGCAATGCAGCACAACTGCCGCCAAACGCAGAGTCAATGCGTCAGCGGCGTGTTTCTCAACTATGGCGTTTATGTAGCCACGAAGTGTCAGTGAATACAAATTCAAAAAAATGTCTGAAATAACTACACTAGAGCCATGGTATACCACCGTCGCCTATGCCTATGCGTTGTCAGAACGAACACGCTGGTTCGTTCGTTCGGCCGTTCGTTTGTCGTTGTTCGTTCGTTTGGTAGTTCGTTCGTTCGTTCGTTCGACAGTTCGTTCGTTTGGCAGTTTGTTCGTTCGTTTGGAAGTTCGTTCGTTCGTTTGGTTGGGTCATTGGGTCGTTTAGTTGGGTCGTTGGGCCGTTGAGTCGTTGGGTCGTTGGGTCGTTAGGTCGTTGGGTCGTTCGTTCGCGTCCCTGGGTCGTTCGCTCATTCGGTAGTTCGTCCGGTAGATTCGTTTAGGATGCGCCCATTTATTGCCGTTACAAAAAACAAAACAAAAAACATTGTGCAGAGCCGCAGAACCCACGAACACGGCCACACACCAGCTCGCGCGGTGTGAAAGGCCGCCAACCGACAGCCATGGGCGAAGTCACAACCTGCACCGTCATCACGGCCGTGGTCGTCGGGGTCGTCGTGCTCTTCCTTGCGAATCTGTCAATTGTCACGCACTCAAGCAAAGAGCTGCAATTCGCCCTGGAGGACATCAAAGCCGAAATGGACTCGTATCGAGAGCCTGCCATCCACACGGAATTGTTGTCATTGAAGGAGAAGCTCTCTTCGATGCACGGGTCGCAAGAAAAGTACGTTCTTGTCGGTGTGATTAGCGAAGCGTGTGTTGTTCCTTGTGTTGATGTGTCCTTTTTACTCCCGCACGTTCCTGAAAACTCTGTGCAGCTTGAAGGGCGGCATGAAGACCATCGACGATCTGGTGGCCCTCATCAAGAAGAAAAACGACAGCAAATCAGAAGAAGATCCGCAGAACATCGCACAAAGTTACTCGCGCTCCGAGATGGAGCACATCGGCGTGCTGCTCGATGAATTGAAGTCCGGCTTCACACAGTCCGTGCAACATTTTGTGTCTATCTCCGTGCGTGCATACGTTGGCACTGTCCTAACGTGTGTCTGCGCATGTCGTTGCATCACATCGTCCAGGTACAAGGAAGCCTCCGACAAGAACGAGCACGAGATCATGAATGCCGTTGCCGGAGTGGCGACGTCCATGAAAGAGTGGAAGGAGGCGGCGCAGGTGGTCGGCCACAGCTCCGAAATGGGGTCCATGCATTCCGAGGAATCGATGCAGCACCACGCAAACGTTGCTGGTAATTGTTTTCTTTGTGTTGCATGTCTGCTTTCGTCGTCGATCGCGAATCCTCATGGCATTTGCGCACGTTGCTGCATCAGTTATCCGGCGCGATCTCCCCATGGTACTTCCTACGGTGCGCTTACTCATCGGGATTCTGTCCGGTCCGAAGAACATAGACCGTCGCAACGAAGTGCGGCAAACATGGGTGAAAGAATACAGAAAATCCCTCGGCTTGTCACGGCAGTGGAGGTAAAATGCACAACGTTTGCGCTGCACATGGCTGGCCCAACGGAATCGTATGATGTGACCAGACGCCTTTTTCACTTTTGCATGCCGTTACTTTGTCTTCGTTCATACAGCATGTGGTTTTTGGTGTCGGCACCCAAAGACGACGAGGAAGCGAAACAAATTCGAGAAGAAAGCGAGGAATACGGCGATATCATGCTCATGTCGTACTTGACGGAGGACTACCACTTGATTGGTGCCAAGGTTGTGGAATTTTTCCACGCCGCTTCCCTTTTCCCGCAACTTCAGTTTGTGATGAAGGGCGATGACGATACCTTCGTCCGTATCGATCGGCTGCTAGCCCAACTCGACGAGCATCGCGATGGCAACTTATTTCTCGGCTGCTCAATGGGTGAGTAGCAAGTTGTTTGCGGTAACCGTTTTGCACAGTCTCAAGCGCGGTTTGTGGCTGTGACTTGTTGCTATCTTGTAGGGCGATCACCTCCAATCCGGGCTAAGAACAATAAACGGTCAGAATTTGTTTTGCTGTTGATACCATGCAGTTGATACCAAAATATTGACAGTTGCTCGTGCGTTGTTGCAGATACTACGTAGCTCCTGAAGAGTTCAGTGCGGATGCATTCCCCAAATACTGTTCGGGTGGAGGCTATGTGTTGTCCATGGATGTCGTTCGTGCATTCGACTACGTTGGCCAAGCAGCAGGCTACGAGCCGTTCAAGTTCGAAGATGTCAACACAGGAATGCTGATCGACATCGCCGGCTTGAAAGTTACTCCTAAACAGGGCAAGGGATTTTACTGCTGGGGGTGCGTTCTTTGGCGTGTCAGCCCAATTGTCTGCGTTTGAGCGTCATTTGAGGTTCATGATTCGCTTTGCAGTCCTCCGAAGCATTCGACTGAAATCTCTCAGCTGCAGAAAGATTGGGTCGTATATCACTACGTTGGTGGCAAGAAGAAGTGGACAATGGTACGACTTGATGCGCCACAACAGCGTTTTGATGCACGCCTGGTTCAATTGTGATCAATTATACCGCGTTGACCATTTGTATGGTTGCAGGCCAAACTGCTTGAGGGAGTTCAGTCACAGCCCTACGTGACCATCTTCCAGAAGAAGCTAAAGATAGAAGTCAGTTCACCGATTCCAAAATGGACAGTAAAGGAGATTGAACTCTACAAGGGCTCCGACTGCGCCAGCGGTGGGAGCTTGGCCAAAGCATTTGGAATTGGGGTGAGCAAGATCTAGATTCCTCGCATCACGCGCTGATGGAAGCGTTGCAAGTAACGACGGTGTGCCTGTATTTTGCAGACTCTAGCGAAGAAACGAGAAGAGCCACGACCAACCACGTGGCAAAATACATTTTTCGAGGCTTCTTCAAACAAGTACGTTGCGACACATTTGCTTCGCCGAGCAATCGTGCTCTTACTCTGGTTGCTCACGGCAGGGATGATGCCCATCTCGCTTTCGATGGCAAAATGGATACGGCATGGACATCGGACGAAAAAGAGACAAAGCATTCCATCAGTTTAATGTACGTCGGACCGGCTCGGCTTTTGGCAGTGATTGCTGGCGGGTTGACGCTTTGCAATGTTGTTCTTTGGTGGTATTACTTGTAGGTACGGAATCCATAGTGTGCCATTTGCAGATATAGGATGCATGAAGGTGTTCCAAGAAACTAGTGATGGCAAGAGTCCAGATTTGAACATATACTTCTGGGACGACGACGATGCAAAGTGGCATTTGGTATGTCATGTTTTGTTGTCGTTGCAATTTCTTGTTCAGGTGGTACTTTGCGTCATGAACAGCACCGTGACATGTGCTTTGTGCCGTCAAAACTGTGTACTTAGGTGGTGGAAAACTTGTCGAAGAAGTTTGGAACAGACGAAAAGTATGTGCTGTCGTTTCTTTAATCTGTTTTTATTCAATGCAAGATCGGCTACTGTAACATAAGATCTCAATGGACAGCAGCAATACGTTTGGAGCGATTGTCATCGTCTGCGTTTGCAAAGCTGTTTCACTTTGTAATTTCGTCCACGATGTGGCGGAACCGTGGAGCCAAAAACTCAATGTACTGCGGAACTGCGGCAGGGTTGCCGGGGAGATTCGCAATAAGAACACGCCTGCAATGAAGCATACATAACCTTGACATCATGCTAAACAAACGACTTGGACAAAAAGTAGAAACGTACCCATAAATGCCGACGACTGCTCGTGACATACATGCAAACGTGGATTCGTAGCGCTCCGTGTGCTGGATCATGGCATTCGAAAGTGCTGTTGCAACACGCGCACCCACAACTTCAAGAGTAGCCTGCGGTGTGACATCCCGTGACGAAAATCCGGTGCCGCCCGTTGTCAGAATTACCTGAACAGCAACAACAAAAGTTTAAAACCGTCAACTGCACACCGCAAACGGACGCAAAAGCGCTCGCGAACTCATGCAATGAAGACATCTCAACGGACCCCTCCTCCAACAGATTCCAATTCAGCGCACATCCGGCGCAGAGTTTGTACAATTAGCTTTTGGTCGTCCGGAACAATCTCGGCTTTTAAACCGTTGTGGCTGGACCCCTGCGCGGTTTGTGGACTCCACCCGCGTCCGGGCACACCAGCCTGACGCATGCAGACAGACACCAAGAACGGTCAAACAATGTCACCA
>Ga0213839_1001138_pt1 | contig 18978 bp, 15 predicted proteins | sample SWPATP21_FD_160075 | JGI IMG/M metagenome (GOLD analysis project Ga0213839, IMG submission 160075) | Coastal seawater microbial communities from Marineland, Florida, United States - SWPA TP2 #1 | ecosystem: Environmental > Aquatic > Marine > Coastal | place: USA: Florida | collected 2016-08-14
TGGAAGACGCAGAAGTCGTCGTGGAGCTCGAGCAGCGCGAGGTCGTTGATCTCGGGCAGGCCGAGGTCCCGGGCAGCCTGCACGCCGCGCTCGAGGCCCGCCGTGGGGCTGCCGGTGCGGAAGGTGGTGACCGCCGCGAGGTTGGGGATGTCGAGCCCGTCGGGGACCCCGCCGGTCCAGCGACGCAGGCCCAGGCTCGTGGTGAGGACCGCGGCGTACTCGGTGTCGGGGCGAAGCGGGATGCCCTGCACGGGGAGGAGGGTGAGGAGGTTCTCAGGCGCGAAGGGCTGCTCGTCGGCCTCGAAGTGCAGGTCGACGGGGTGAGTCTCTCCGGTGTCGAGGGCGATGAGACGCACGGGGCTGTCGGGGAGCAGGGTGCCGGCGGGGTCGGGGAGCAGGGTCGGGTCGATGGTGCCGGTGAGGGGGAACCAGATGGCGCCCGTCGTGGGGAAGCCGAGGTCGGGGTCGGCGGCCAGGGCGGCGAGCACGTCGTCGACCACGGGGACCGCGTCGGGGTTGGGGAAGGTGGACACCTCGCCCAGGCGCCCCTCGGCGGGGAAGGGCGCTCCGAAGAAGCCGTCGCCGTCGGTGACGATGGTGGGGCCCTCGGGGGCCGCCTCGTCGCCCGTGAGGTCTCCCGGCCCGGCGCAGGCGGCGAGGAGGAGTGGGATGAGCGGGGTAGGACGCACGAGATCCTCCAGTCCGCACATAGCGTGTCAGGGGGACGGGCGCGTGTCCGACGGGGCCGTGGGGCCCTGCAGGTCGAAGGCGTACCAGCTGGCGATGTCCGGGTCGTAGCCGTCGGCAAAGGCCACCGCTGGCGTGGGGGCGTAGCTGGACTCGTAGCCCGTGCCCTCGTAGACCCAGTGCATGGCGAAATCGAGGGTGTCGACCGCGCCGATGGCGGCGAGGGGAATGCGGAGCTCGACGATGTTGGTGCCGTCGTTCTCGACCCGCTCCGAGCCGTTCGTGCCGAGCCAGTTCGCCGTGCCCACCCAGGCGGCTCCGTCCCAGGTCTCGAGGCTGTCGTAGCTGCTGTCGGCCTTCCAGCGGACGACGTGGGTGAAGGGGGTGGGGAGGTCGGGCTGCTGGGTGTTGTGGGGGAGGCCGGAGGTGGTGCCGGAGCCGCTGCCGTCGCCCAGGTACAGCACCAGCCAGTGGAGGTCGCCCCCACCGCCGACGTCGGGGTGCTCCGTGGCGACGTAGAGGTCCGTGGCATCCCAGGTGATCCACACCGTGCCGGCGGTCGTGGCGAAGGTCTCGTCGGAGACGTACTCGTCGGCGACGCCGTCCACGGTAGCGGTGTGGCGCCAGGGAGGCACCGTGCCGGTGTGGGCGGTGCTCTCCGTGTCGGTGTCGCTGTCGGTATCGGCATCCGCGTCGGCGTCGGCATCCACGTCGGCATCCGCGTCGGCATCGGTATCGGCGTCGGCGACGAGGCCGGTGGCCCCCGTGTCGCCGGTGCCCTTCACGTCCGGGTCGCCGCTGATGCGGTAGCCACTGCACGCCGCCAGCCCCACCAAGGCCAGGATCGACCGCTTCATGCCTGCTCCAGTGTTGCCTTGCGCATCCTACGTGACTCTGAATAGAGTCACCAAGTGAACGCCCCGGCTGGGGACGGGATATCCGTATCCGACAAAGGAGGGAGGCATGCGACGATCGAGCATAGTGGCGGCATGGCTCCTGATGGGCTGCAGCGAGTACAAGCTCTCGGATCAGGACGATCCCACCGTGCCCCTCGAGGACGACACCGGAACGCCCCCGGACACGACCGAGCCTACCGAGCCCACCGAGACCACGGACGAGACGACGCCCCCCGAGCCCACCTGTGCCGACACGCCGCCGCCGGAGATCGCGTGGGTGGCCAGTCCCCCGTTTGCCGATGCCCCCGACCCGGTCGATGGTGGGGGCGTGGTGTTCTGGGAGGCCAGCGCCAACGTGTCGGACTGGGATCCGGTGGTGCTCCCCGACCGCGACATCCCCGTCGGCGAGGACCGAGCCTACGTCGGCCTCTTCGACCTCCCGGAGATTCCCGTCAACCTCTCCCTCAACCTCCAGTCCGACGACGGGATCATCGTGTGGGTGAACGGGCAGTACGTCGGCCAGTGGGGCGGCGACTGGCAGCTCGAGGGGTGCGTCAACGAGAACGCCCAGTGCCTGGTGACCATCCAGGTCGACCCGGTCGACGTGACCCCCCTGCTCCACGTGGGCACCAACACGGTGGCCGCCCGGGTGAGCAACCCGGTGGAGAACGCCTACTTCGAGATCATCCCCGAGTGCGAGGAGCCGGAGTAGAGCCTCGAGCGGAGGTGGTGTGCTCTACCTGAACGCGGCCGGCACGAGCTGGCCCAAGCCCCCCGAGGTCGCGACGGCGGCCCATGGAGCGGAGGCGGCATCGCCCCGGGCGTGGGGGGAGCTGTTCGCGGAGGCCCACGCCTCCGTGGCCGGGCGCCTCGGCGTGGCGGACTGGCTGCCCACCCCGAGCTGCACCCAGGCGCTGGCCGTGGCGGTGGCCGACGTCCCGTGGGCGGCCGGAGACCGGGTGCTGACGAGCTCCATGGAGCATCACGCGCTGTGGCGTCCCCTGATCAAGCAAGGGGTCCGGGTCGAGGAGCTCCCGCGGGGGGCCGACGGGATGCTGGACCTCGGGGCGCTGGCAGAGGCCCTCGAGGCAGGCGGCGTCAAGCTCGTGGCGATGAGCATGGCGAGCAACGTGACGGGGGAGGGCCTTCCCTGGGCCGATGTCGTCGAGCTGGCCCATGACCACGGGGCGCTGTGTCTCCTCGATGGCGCTCAGGTGGCCGGCTGGGTGCCCCTGGACCTGGCGGCCCTGGAGGTCGACCTGTTCGCCTTCGCGGGCCACAAGGGGCCTCAGGGACCCAGTGGGATCGGTGGCCTGTACGTGCGTCCGGGCCTGCTCCTCGACACCCCCGGGGCCAGCTGCGACGGCGCGCTCTGCCGCACGGGGCCTGGCTACTGCGACACGGGCTCGGTGAGCCTGGCGGGGCTGGCGGGGCTGGCCGCGGGGTGGGCGGCGATGGAGGCCGCGTCGCCCTTGGGGGCTGCGCTGGACCGGGCGGTGGCGCTGCGTCGCTGGCTCGCGTCCCAGGAGGGGGTGACGGTCCACGGAGGGGCGCCGCGGGTGCCCACGGTCAGCTTCACGGCGACCCGGTCTCCTCAGGAGCTGGCCGACGGGCTGGCCGAGCGGGGCATCGTGGGGCGGGCCGGCACCCAGTGTGCGCCTCGGGCCCATCGCGCCCTGGGGACCGGGGAGGCCGGCACGATGCGGCTGTCCTTCGGGCCATGGGGAGCGGACGACGACGTCGAGACCGTGACCCGCGCCCTCGCCGAGGTCCTCTGACGTTCCTCACGGGGTGGAGGCGCGGGCCGCCTCGGTGAGCTCCCTCGCCTCCTCGGGGGCCAGTCCGAGCTCGTCGGCCAGGGCCTGGTTGTAGGCGTCGACCCAGGCCTGGGCTTCCTGCTCCGAGTGGCGGAGGGCCGGGTAGCGGCCCCGGCGGCTGTTGGTGCGGAGGAGCGGCACGATGGCGAAGGCCGGGAGGTGGGCCGCCACCCACACGCCCGCTGCCGTCCCGGCGGCGGTCAGCCCACCGTTGTCGGTGATCTCGGGGAGCACGTAGGCGGAGGTGAGGGCCCCCCCGACCGTGGACAGGCCGATGGCGCCGGCGCTTGCCAGCCAGCGGTTCCGCTGCCGACGGCGGTGGCGGACGAGGTCGTCGTCGCGGCCCAGGGTCCGGTAGAAGGCCGGGGTGTCCAGCGGCGCGCCGGATCCCGTGTAGGCGTGCCAGTCGATGCCCTTCGGAGCGGGCAGGCGCGTGCTGTCGGGGGACAGCAGGAGCAGGCCCTCCTGGTAGGCGTCGGCGGGCTCGACGGCGAAGCACAGGGTCAGCAGCAACCAGGCGATGGGGTCCTCCGGAGGGGAAGGGTATTGCTTGGTGAAACCGCGATGCGAATCCGAGGCCCGGGCGGAGCACCCAGGATGCACCACTGGGGCTCACCACGGAAGACACAGAGGGCACTGAGGGAGACACGGAGAGACCGGCGACCGAGGCAGCGTCGTCGCGAAGATGCACCTGCCGAGGACTGGGTCGGGGCTGGGTGGCTGGTGGGGCTCGCGTGCCCCGGAGGCAACTCTGTGATCCTCTGTACCTCAGTGTCTCAGTGGTGAGACGGGCCTCTCCACCATGCGACCGAGGCGCGCGTGAATCTCAGCCCTGACGTCTTCCCAAGGGATGGCAATGGACGGGTCTGCGTCGAACTCCGCAGAGCGGCGGGCGATCTCCTGACGCCACGCCTCGCTGACCTTCACGTTCCCAGGCCGAGCTGCGATGCGGTCCCAGAGGTCCTGGACGTGGGCGATCTGCTCGTCGGGCGTCATCTGGTCGAAGGCCGTGTTCATGTGGCTGGTTTAGCCCCTTCTGCGGACGGTACGCATGAGGAGGGCCGCCGGGCCCCAGCTGCTGGATGCGCCCTCTCGGTTCGACGTCGTGCTCCACGACGATGGGGTCGTGCACGTGGTGATGGCCCCGATGGACGCCCGGGAGACCGCGGCGGTGTCGGTGCGCTGGCTCGGGGAGGAGAGCGGCTCGCCTTATGTCGTGGAGCTTCGAGGCGAGCTCGTCAGTAGCTGAGGTCCAGGATCTCGAGCCACGCCGCGTTGGCCACCCGGTCCAGGTCCGCGTCGAAGCTGTTGACCATGGCCACGACCACGTGGTCGACGGAGTCGAGGTGGTACAGGTAGGTCAGCTGGCCGGAGTAGCCGCCGGTGTGGCCCCAGTGGCCCCCGTAGTCCCCGTCGATTCCACCGAAGAGGCCGAGGCCGTAGCCGACCTCCTTGCCGTCGACGAGCAGGGGGGTGGTCATCAGCTCCAGGGTCTCGGGGGCGACCAGCTCCCCGCCGAAGAGCGCGGTGCCCCATACGAGCTGGTCGGCTGGCGTGCTGACCAGGCCTCCTGCGGCCCAGCCGGCGGTGGGATGGAAGTCGTCGGTGATGTCGACGCCCTCGCTGTAGCCGTGGACCAGGTCGGCCGGGTGCTCCGTCATCATGGAGGTGTGGGTCATGCCGAGGGGCCCGAAGAAGCGGGCGTCGAGCTCGTCGGCCAGGGGATTGCCCGTGGCCTGCTCCGCCACCAGGCCCAGCAGGATGAAGTTGGTGTTGGAGTACTCGAAGCCCTCGCCTGCGGGGAAGTGGAGGTCCGGGTCGACGAGGTAGGCCCAGTCCACCAGCTCGTCGGGCGTCCAGGTCTGGCTGCCGTCGAAGCCCCCGACGTAGTTGTAGGAGGCGATGCCCGAGCGGTGCTGGAGGAGGTGGCGGAGGGTCACGCCCTGGCCGGCCCACGGGTGGTCGACCCACTGCTCGACGGGGTCGTCGAGGGTGAGGGTGCCGGCCTCCATCAGCTGGAGCACGAGCACGGACACGTACGTCTTGGTGACCGAGCCGATGGGGTAGGGGGTGTCGGGGAGCCAGGCGCGCTGGGCGTCGACGTCGGCCCAGCCCGTGCTGGAGACCCATCGGCGTCGGTCGCTGTGGGTGGCGACGCCGAGGGCGACGCCGGGTGCCCCCGTCTCGGTGAGGGCCAGCTCCATGCCGGCCTGGAGGGCGGCCTCGTCCTCCGTGGGGAGGGGGGCCCATGACGTGGTGCTGGTGTCGACGGCGGATGGGTCGGTCGAGGAGGGGCCCGTGTCCGTGGTTTTGGGGTCGTGGGAGCTCTGGGGGCCTCGGCAGGCGAGGCACAGGAGGAAGAGGGAGTAGCGCACGGGGCCTCCGGATCAGAGGGTATGACCCGCGAGGGGGGCTGGGGGGAAAGGGGGATCGGACCCTGGCCTGCGGCTTGACCCTGGACCCTGGCCGGCGGCCTGACCCTGGACCCTGGACCCTGGCCTGCGGCCTGACCCTGGACCCTGGACCCTGGCCTGCGGCCTGACCGTGGACCCTGGCCTGCGGCCTGACCCTGGACCCTGGCCTGCGGCCTGACCCTGGACCCTGGAGCATGTGTACCCCAGGTGCTCGAATCGGCGGCAGCGTGACGGGTTGTGGCCGAAGGCGGCCCACGGCGATGGGGCCAAGGCGTCAAGGCATGTCGGTAGCGCCTGGACGGCCGAATCGCCGCAGGCGACAGGTCCGGACTGGCGCCGACATGCCGTCCTCCCGGAAGGCATGTCGTCAGCGCCTGCGACACCGAGTCGCTTGCGACAGGTGTTGCAGGCGTCGACATGCCTGGAGGGCTTGCTCCGCCCCCGCGCACCTTGTGCGGGAGCGAAGGCGCTCGAACCCTCCTCTGCAGGGCGTCCCGCCCCGCCTCCCGGCCGACCGCGGAATCTCCTGGTGGCCCTGTCTCCGTCGCCCGCTGGAGCACCCGTCCGCCTCGCCTCCGTCGTCCGCGGAATCTCCTGTTGGCCCCACCTCCGTCGCCCGCGGAAGCTGCGGTCTGCCCCGTCTCCGTCGCACGCCGAAGCACCCCCTCCCCGCCGCACGGCCCACCGCGGTAGCGCCAGCCCGTCCCGCCGGCCTCGTCGGCCGGAGGTTCACCACAGAGAGCCACGAAGGTCCACAGAGGGTGGGCCTTCCTGGTCCGGCCACCTCATCGAGACCCCCCGCCACATCAGCGTGCAGAAGTGGGGCCACACTCGCCCCCTCAGCCAGAGTGAAACGCTCAGAACAGGGCCTGACCAGGGTGAACCAAGGAACCGCGCACCCGACCGTGGAGGGAGGAGCGCCCGAAGCCGCAGTGGCCGTGGACTCATGGCCGAAGGAGGCCCACGGCGATGGGGCCAAGGCGTCAAGGCATGTCGGTAGCGCCTGGACGCGGCCGAATCGCCGCAGGCGACAGGTCCGGCCAGGCGCCGACATGCCGTCCTCCCGGAAGGCATGTCGTCAGCGCCTGCGACACCGAATCGCTTGCGACAGGTGTTGCAGGCGTCGACATGCCTGGAGGGCTTGCTCCGCCCCTGCGCACCCTGTGCGGGAGCGAAGGCGCTCGAACCCTCCTCCGCAGGGCGTCCCGCCCCGTCTCCCGGCCGAGCGCGGAATCCCCTGGTGGCCCTGTCTCCGTCGCCCGCGGAAGCTCCGGTCCGCCCCGCCTCCGTCGAACGCCGAGGCACCCCCGCCCCGTCGCCGTAGCGCCGGCGGCCGCCGCCTTCGTCGCCCGCGCCCTCGGCGCAGCCCACAGCGACCCGCACGCCTCTGCCCGGCTCCGGTGCGACAACGCCTCTGAGCCGTTCGCACAGTCACTCGCTCAGCCCATGCTCCTCGGCAGCATCCGACCAGGCGGCGCCGTCTCCGCCTTGCATGGCGGTCGCGACAAACAAGTTCCACCTGAAGGAACTCGGGTCACCTACTTCCGGCTCCGCCGCCGCGAAGACTGCACCCACCTCGTTGCGGGCGAGCCCGCTGTCGGTCCGTACCCGCTCGCGAAGGAAGCGCACGACGTCCAGCGGCACGACCGTGTCGGACGGCTTTGAGCTGGACGCCAGTCCCGGCGAGCGCTCATCGAGACAATACGCGCGGTAGTTCTTCTCCGGCACGATGACCTCGTAGGGAGGGAGCGCAGGCCCCGTCGCGAACGAGATCACGTGCCCTGGGGCGGCCTCCATCTCCTCGTGGCAGATCTCCAGCTGGTCCCAGTTGCTGTCCTCCCAGAACACGAAGGAGCAGTCCTCCTCGTTGGACTTGTTGAAGGTCGCCGCCGCATACCAGTAGGCGAAGCCCTCCGGGTAGCCCGTGGTCGTGTGCTCCAGGTTCCCCAAGCTCAGCTGCTTGTCGGAGACGTTGCAGTGGCTGTCGTCGGCGTTCTTGGACAGCGTCTGGCGCTCGTAGCCCATGTCGTGAAGGATGGACCAGCCGAGGAGATGGGCGATGCGGAACTTCCGGTCGATGTGGTCTGCGTGGATCCACACATCGGTCCCGTCCACGCAGCTGCTGGCAGAGGAGCAGCCAGTCGGTGGGTAGATGTCTCCAGAGCTGTCCGGCACATAGATGTCGATGTCGAGGCTCGACCTGCCCCCTCGATTCCTGGTGAGGGCTCGACCCGCGACCGCGAGGGCGTCCCAGTGGTCGCCCACGGGGAGCACGATGTTGTACGTGCTGGAGTTCGCCAGGAAGGACGATGGGGCCGTGTAGGCGAAGACGGCCCCAGGATTGGTGTCCCCGCCTGAACCGACGGTGGCGGTGTGGCTCGTGGTGGCCTGGACGATGGACTTCACGGTGACCGTGTAGCTTTGACCAGCCGGCAAGGTAAAGGTGGCACAGCCAGGGTCCGTCTCGGTCTCGGCATAGGCCTAGTGGGTGGTTGGGCCGAGGCCCTTGGCCTCCACCAGGATGCCTCGCGCCGGCTTGAGGCCGTTCGTGCGCATGTAGTCCTCGTCGGACCCGGTCACGTCGCTGTCGATGAAGTCGACGTCGTAGTCCACGCAGATGGTCATGTCGCCGGCGAGTGCGGCTGTGATGATGACACCGAGCATCACTCACGCCCCCGCGGTTCGAGCACGACCGGTGGACCCGACTGTCCCCCCACGACGTGTCCACCCTCGGCGCGGATCCAGGTCGTGCCGAGTCGGTCTCGACCGATCTCCCGATCTCGGTCGTCGACGGTGACGATGACGAGGGACAGGTGGGCCGTGCCCACCTCCTGGAGGGGCGTGGCCAGGTCGACGGGGACGTCGAGGGGGAAGGTCCGGGTGACGTCCTCGCCCGCGATGGGGCCCTGCCTCCAGTGGGCCACGAGGCCCCCTCCGCGTGCTGTGGCCATGACGTAGTAGAAGCGGCCGACGGCGCCCGAGACGTCGAAGGTGAGGGCGGTGGGGTCGTTCCAGCCGTGGCCGGGGTCGGGGGCGGTCTCGAAGACGGCCGGGGTCCTTGCGCTCGTCGCGGCCTGGGGGAGAGGGGGCAACGAGTCCGGGGGCTCCGGGGGCGCCTCCTCCTCGGAGACCTCGCGGTCCGTGGCGGTCCAAGTGGGCACGGGTGGAGCAGCAAGGGCGAGCCCCAGCAGGAGAGGGGTCATCGGGAGCCTCCAGCGCGGCGGCGTGCAAAGGGCGACAGGGGGAAGCGTGGGGACGCGTCGCACCCACAGCCCTTGGGCTCGGGGCCCGATGGCGAGGGTGCGGTGGTGGCGTCCGTGGTGGGACCCACGTCCGTAGGGGGGCCGGTGTCATTCGCTGTGGTGGAGTGGGACCCGGTATCCGCGGTGGGCGCGCCCGTGTGCCCGCTGTCGACGTCCGCGACGTCATGAGAGGGGTACCAGATGTAGGCGTAGGCCGCATCGAAGCTCAGGTAGTGCCCCGTAACCACGTCGAGCCGCCCATCCTGGTCGATGTCGGCGATGGCGTCGCCTCTCGGTGAGCCCCCCGCACGTTGGTCGACGATCTGCCCATCCTTGGCCCAGGGGGTCAGCACGAAGCCCGGTTGGTCCAGGTCCCACCCTGTGGAGGACAGCAGCGCGGTGGCCGTGGAGTAGACGCCGTGGTCGCCGGACTCCACGAAGAAGATGACGTCGTTCCGCCCATCGCCGTCGACATCGTCGAAGGGCTCGATGTGGGGTGTGTCGACACCGTACGGGGACCAGGCATCGACGAACCACGTGCGGGTGGCCGTGGGAACGCCGTCGCGGATGTCGAGGTCGTGGAAGAGGATGTTGTTGGGCGTCGCGTAGGCCGTAGACCACTCGTCTCCTCCGTACAGGAGCAGCTCGAGCTCGGGGTCGTCGTCGTTCTGGACGGCGACGGCGTCGGCGACCGGCGCGTCGAGGTCGAGGGTCCATGCCGGGGTGGCCTCGTACCCGTCGGGACCGCCGCGAAAGAGCTCGAGGTGGCCGCTCTGGAACGCGACGAAGCTGTAGCGAAGCAAGGGCTCGGTGTCCTCTGCGTAGAGCACGTCGGCGTACCCGTCTGCGTCGATGTCGCCGAGGGGGAGGAAGCGGACGTGGGAGGACTCGGGCGCCTTCTCGGGCGTAGGGAAGGGGACCGTGCGCCAGCTTCCGTCGGGCAGTTGCAGTTGGACGCCCTGCACGTAGCCGTGGAGGTCCGGGAGGCCGTTGCCGTCGATGTCGGGCACGATGTCGCCATAGTCGCCGTCGACCAGGACCTCTCGGGTGCTGTAGTCGACCACGCCGAACCCTCCGTCTGTGGGGCGGTCTGTCACGCGAGTTCCGAGGATTGAACCCAGATGCTCGACGCGAGGCCTTCCGCCCAGCGTCCACTCGAGTACCAGTGGTTGACCCGGGTTGATGAATCCGACCTGCTGGAACAGGTCGACCACCACGAGATTGGGACCGGCTGTCACGTCGGTCGACTCGATTGGAGCGGGAAGATCGATGAGAACGTAGTGCTCCGGCACCAGAGGCGGCGCCGTCGCCAGGATGACGATGGCCTGCGGTCTCACTGGCTGAGTTCGCAGAAGGCCTCAAGGTAGACCGGAAGGAGGTAGTAGTCGGAGGGGTTGAGAGCGAGGTTCTGGGAGAGCCGGTCCGAGACCAGTTTGCTGTCCTCCGCCATGCTGCCGTGGGCGCCGTTGGTGCCTGCAGGGGTGAAGTCGGTCTGAAGGAGGTTGCCGTAGGCGGTCTGATCGAGGTGTCCGCCGGCGTCGAGCAGCTCGTCGTCCTCGATGGCATCATCGATGGCAGCGGGGGGATACGAGATACCCTCTTGCGGGAATCCGAGGTCCACGAGGTCGATGACCACCTCGCCGCCGGCGCTGAGCCCCGAGAAGATGCCGTCTTCGTGCAGGAGGACAAAGCGATTGTCGCTCGGGCAGGAGCTGGTCTCTCCACATGGAGGGAGGGAGGAGTGGTCGTCCATGAGCGCTGGGTAGTGCGCATCGGTGGGGTCGGGGTTTCCACTGACGGGGTCGTATTCGCAGGATGGCACGCCGAGGTCGGCGCCGAAAAACCCAATGCTGTCCGATGTTGTTGCGCTACCCGGTTCGATGTAGCTGATGTAGCTGGCCATCTGAGCGCCCATCGAGAACCCTGCAACCTCCACCAGCTCCCAGTTGACTTCGGTCGTGGTGCAGTACGCGTCCCAGCCCTCCTCGGGGGTGCTGTGGAGGTTCGTGTCGCGTTCGTGAAGATGTTCGAGGGCAAGCTTGAGCTTTCCTTCAATGCTGCGCATTGGGTGGGGCTCGTACGTATCGTCCGTGTCCCCCGCAGCGGGAGGTGCGTCCACGCCTGTGAGGTATTCACTCACGACGTCGAAGAGGCAGTCACTGTCGCAGCTTCCTTCCCCAGGGCCGCAACGGCTCTCGAAGCTGACGCCCCCGGGGTTGTCCCACGAAAGGTTGATCGTTCGGTAGCCAGCATAGGCCGCGGTCTGGGGCACGATGTGGAGATTGGATGTCAGGTTGCCGCCTCCCACCAGCCAGAGGACCATCTGGTCGCGGGGGTAGGCGGTGTCATCGAGGTCGGGTGGTAGGTACCCAAAGCTGGATTCACACCAAGTGGGGCTTGGCATCGATGCACAACCAGAGCCGTCGAGCTCAGGCGTTCGCGGAGAGGTAGGCACCTCGATGGGATCCAGACCGGCCAGATGCACGCCAGTCGACGGGTCGTCGTCCAGCAGAATCATCCGGTCGGGGTCTGGGCATCCGTTGTCGTCGAGGTCGTAATCGACGGCTAGAGCGCCGCTAGGCACGACCAGTGCCAGCAGCGCGAGCGCGGTCAGGCGAGAGACTGTCCTGGGGCCTGGGGCCTGGGGCCTGGGGCCTGGGAGGGTACGGCTGCATTCGATCTCCGATGGGTGATGCTCCCACGAAGATGCTGGCCCGTCAAGTCATGGTACCCATTCTGGCAGCGACGGAGCACGGCTCGGTGCCCCCACCCTCTCACCCGTCCAACCCCCCCCTCCCCGCGATAGACCGCCTCACCGGAGGCCCTCATGCTGCTCGCCCTCGTACTCGCCTGCACCACCCCGAAGACGACGGTGACCGACACCTCCGTAGCCGACACCGACACGGACGCCGACACCGACAGCGATACCGACGCCGACACCGACACGGACACCGACGTGGACACCGACCTCGCCACCCAGACCTGGACCGACGGCCAGTGGACCACCACCGTCGAGGTCGACGACGTCGACACCCTCGAGCGGACCTACCACTTCGCCACGGACCACGTGCAGCGGGACGGCCACCCCCAGACCCGCACGGTCGTGGAGCAGCCCGACCAGCCCGTGCTCCGCTCCGGCTCGCTCCTCTTCGACGGCCTCTTCGCCCTCGCCATCGACGACGCCTCGCTCCTCGCCGTGTCGTCGATCACCGACGGCGCCTTCGAGAACGGCACCGCCATCCCCTGCGACTGCTACCAGACCGGGGAGCTGTGGACGTGGGTGTGGACCCGCGACACCGCCTACGCCGTCGACCTCGGCCTGGCCTGGCTCGACCCCGAGCGTGCCCGCAACTCGCTGCAGTTCAAGCTCTCCCGACCCAAGGACGGCGGCCCCCTCCGCATCGTGCAGGACACCGGCTCCGGCGGCAGCTGGCCCGTCTCCACCGACCGCGCCATCTGGGCCCTGGGCGCCCAGGCGGTCCTCGACACCCTCCCGGAGCCCGAGCGCAGCGCCTTCCTCGCCGAGGCCCAGGAGGCGGTCACCACCACCGCGGAGGAGGACCGGGTCTACGTCTTCGACGGGGACGACGGGCTGTACCGAGGGGAGCAGAGCTTCCTCGACTGGCGGGAGCAGTCCTACGGCAGCTTCACGGCGGACAACGTGGTGCCCATCGCCGAGAGCAAGGCGCTGTCGACCAACCTGGCCCACTGGATCCTCCTCGACGCAGCCTCCCGCTGGTCCGACGAGCTCGGCGACACCGCCCTCCGCGACACCTACCGGACCTGGGCCGACGAGCTGGCGACGGCCATCGAGGCGGAGCTGCTGCAGCCCTCCGGCGACCGCTGGGCCACGCTGAAGGGGACGCGCCTCGATCCGTCGACGCCGGACCGCCGGGACTGGCTGGGGGAGGCCCTGGCGGCCCTGACCATCGCCGACAGTGCCACCGCCGTGGCCACCCTCTCCAGCTACCCCCACGGGCCCCACGGACCTCCAGTGATGTACCCGCAGCAGCCTGGGGTGCCCGTCTACCACAACCGCGCCCAGTGGCCCTTCGTCACCGCGTACGGGCTGAAGGCGGCCGCACGGCACCGCCACGAGGCCGTCTTCCAGGCGGGGGCCGACGAGCTGATCCGCGGATCGGCCGTGAACCTGTCGAACATGGAGAACGCCGAGTGGACCACCGGCGAGCCCTGGTTCGACGACGGGGATCTGTCGGGACCCATCGTCAACTCCCGGCGCCAGCTGTGGTCGGTGGCGGGCTACCTGTCGATGGTCGTCGACGGCCTCTTCGGGGTTCGGCCAGGTCCCGACGGGCTCAGCTTCGACCCCTTCGTGCCCACGCAGCTGCGCTCGGACTGGCTCGACGACACGGTCACCCTGCACCGCTTCCCCTGGCATGGTGAGGCCGTCGACCTGGTGCTGGAGCTCCCGACGGGGGACGGCCCCTTCGCCGCCGGCGATGTCGATGATGCAGGGGTCGCGGTAACGCTTTCTCCCGTGTCGGTACCGCCCCAAGGGAGCCTGGCGGTGGCGGACCTTGGGGAGGCGATGGCGCCCGCCGAGGCCGAGGCGCCCTCGGTGGCCGAGGTGGCCCAGGGGGTCGAGCTGAGCTGGTCCGGAGGGCCGATGACCGTGGTGCGCGACGGAGAGACCCTCGCCACGGACGTGGGCTCCCCCTTCGTCGACACCGATGCGGCGCCCGGCGACACCCACTGCTACGCGCTGCGTGCCGAGGGCGCCGAGGCTCACGCGGTCCACGGCCCCACGACCTGCAGCTGGGGCGCGACCTACGACCGCATCCAGACCCTCGACGCCTACACCTTCGCAGCCCGCTCCGACGGGGCGGCCTGGTCGGAGGACAACGGGCGTCCCCACTACCAGGACTGGGGGGCGCCGAGCGACACGCTGTCGGTCACCTTCCGGCCGAACGTGGCGGGCCGCAACGGCATCCAGCTCGTGTACGCCAACGGCGCCGGCTCCATCCAGACGGGCATCACCGCCAGCCACAAGTGGGCGACCGTCGCGACGACCGACGGCACGGTGGTGGCCGAAGGGAGCATCGTCATGCCCCACACCATCGCCTGGGACCGCTACCTGGAGAGCACGCTGCTCTGGGCAGAGCTCGACGTCGACACCACCTACGTCCTCACCCTGACGGACGCGCCGAACATGAGCGACCTGGAGGCGATGCGGGGCTACACGGCGGGGCTCGGTGGAGGGGCCGATCCGTACCGCTTCGCGGACATCGCCGAGGTCAAGCTGCTGGCGATGGGCGGGGTGGACCAGCGGCCCGTGGAGAACGCCCCGGGCTTCGACGGCACCGACGACCTGGGGGCCCTGCCGGTGGGGCGCCAGGTGACCCCTGGGGTGCCGGTGCAGCCGTGGAGCGCCTTCGCCCTGGACTGGGACGACGACTTCGTCTACGTCGCCGTGGTCAGCGAGGCCTTCGAGGACGGCTTCGTGCCGTACGTGCTGTACCTGGAGGCCGACCCGGGCGGAGCGGTGCCGGGGACGGGCATCGCCTACTCCGGACAGACACCGGAGCTGCCCTTCACCCCGACCCACGCCATCGCGCTGCGTCGTCAGCACGACGCCGGCGACGGGGTGGGGCCATGGTCGGGGGTGTGGGTGCCGGACGGCGGCGACTGGCGGCCGGTGTTCCGCTTCCTGGAGGGCCGCGACGTGTTCAGCGCCGCCGACCAGCACACCCTGGCGGCCGTCGTCCCGCGCCACGTCCTCGGGGACCCGGCCACGCTCCGCTACGCCGGCCACGTGGTCTACGCCCAGCCGGGGAACGAGTGGAAGGACACGGTGCCCGCCGGCCACACCCCCTGGGCAGGGGGCGGCGACGCCACGGACGTCGACCTGCAGTAGGTCGGTTCAGGCGGCGAGCTGCTCCCAGGTGGGGCGCACGACCTCCTCCCAGCCGCGACGGAAGGCGTCGTCGCGGGCCTCCGGGGTCACGAGGCCCAGGCCGCTGTGGGGACCGCCCTCGCTGGCCTCCGGGGCCGCCTCGGCCATGACGCCGTCGAGGTGGCGGCGGATGGCGCCGTCGTGGTCCTGGGCCAGCAGCCACTCCATGGCCTCCCAGGCCAGGGCCGCGTGGCGGGCCTCGTCGTCGAGGATGGTGCGGAGGGCCTCGCGGACCGCCGGGTCGGTGGCGACGGCCAGGCGCGCGGCGGCGTCGAGGACCGCCAGGGTCTCCCCGATGCAGCCCTCCCGCAGCAGCGCCTCGGCGAAGGCCTCCCGGCTGTCGGCGAGCTGGGCCGCGCTCTCGATGGCCATGGGGGCCGGGCCGACGTCCTGACCGAGGAAAGAGGAGGCGAGGGAGAAGCAGAGGCGCGCGTGCTCGACCTCGTCGCGGCCGGCCTCCATGGCCTGGTCGACCAGCTCGGCGGGGGCCCCGAAGCGGAGGAGCTCGAGGGCGAAGCGGGCGAAGGAGGCGACGGAGGCGTGCTCGAGCTGTGCCGAGCGGAGCCAGTACATACCCGCCAGCTGTCGATGCTCGAGGTCGCCGGTGAGGGCCGCCGCGGGACGGTCGGTCCAGCCATCGCGGCACACGACGTCGGCGACGACGGCCTCCCCGTCGCAGAGCAGGGGGCGGCCGCAGCAGGAGGGGTCGGTGGAGGGCGCGAAGACCCCCTCGTAGTAGCAGACGTCCACGACGGGTCCGATGCCGCCGCCGCTCCCGGCGGGGACCCAGCCGGCGTAGCCGTCGGCCTGCTGGTTGTTGACCCGCTGGGTGAAGCTGCAGGTGGCCAGGTAGTCCGGCGTCGGGCAGCAGTTGCGGTGGCCGAGGAGGCTGACGTCCACCGGGTCGGGGCAGGGGTCGCCCGGGGGCACGGAGACGTAGCCGGTGTCGTACCAGTAGACGGTGGAGGAGGTGCCGCTGCCTCCCGAGCCGTAGGTCGGGTAGGTGGTGGAGGGGTAGCCGTAGTCCGCCGCACACACGGGGTTCACGCTCAGACCCGTGTCGGACGTGTCGGTGTCCGTATCGGTGTCGGTGTCCGTATCGGCGTCGGTGTCCGTATCGGTGTCGGCGTCCGCGTCCGCATCGGCATCGGCATCGGCATCCGAATCGGCGTCGGCGTCGGAGTCGGCGTCCGCATCGGCATCGGCGTCGGCGTCCGTGTCGGCATCGGTGTCCGCGTCCGCGTCGAGGGAGGTGTCCTCCTTCGTCGTCGTGTCCTCGGATCCACCTCCGGTGCAGGCCCCGAGAAGGGCGAGGACCTGAACGGTGAGCAGCGATTCGAAGCGGGCCATGGTGCCTCCTTGCTCGGAGGCTAGCATGGCCCGCTGGGGACCCGCTCTACCCAGCTGTGGAGCGGGTCAGGAGCGACGACGCATGGCGAACAGGCCCAGGAGCATGGCCCAGGCGACCGGCGTGCTGGACGGGCTCTGGCAGCCGCAGCCGCCGCCACCCTTGTAGCCGTCGTCGTCGCCGGGCGTGATGGTGCCCGGGCCGTCGGTGTCGCTGTCGGTGTCCGTGTCGGCGTCTGCGTCCGCGTCCGCGTCCGCGTCGGCATCGGCATCGGCATCGGCGTCGGCGTCGGCGTCGGTATCGGTGTCGGTGTCCGCGTCGCCGGTGTCGCCCGTGACGCCGGTGGGGAACACGCTGGTGTCGCCCGTCGGACCGATGAGCCCGGTCTCGCTGGTGTCGCCCGGCGTGCCCGTGTCGCTCGTCTCGCCGGTACCGGCGGTGTCACCGGTCTCCGAGGTGTCGGTATCGGTGTCCGTATCGGTGTCCGTGTCCGTGTCCGTGTCGGTGTCTGCATCGCCGGTGTCACCGGTGAGGCCGGTCATCCCCGTGTCGCCCGGTCCGGTGTCGGCGGTGTCTCCGGTGTCGGGGAGCTCGCAGGACGGGTTGACCGCCCCGGGCGTGCCGAGGTCGCCGTCGCCGTAGGGCGTGACCGCGTCGCACCAGTTGGCGCCGTCGTCGTTGAGGAGCGCGTCGGTGGCGTTCACGTCGAGGCTCATCGCGACGCCGGTGGTGTCGGGGAACGTCGTGTCGTCGTAGGCGACGATGTCGATGACCACGCCGGTCGCGGTGCTGATGACGACCTCGTCGGCGCCGTTGGCCAGGGTGAAGCCGCTGTAGAGGACGTCGACGACGACGCCGCCGTTGGTGGCGAGGTCGTCGTTGCGCCCGAGCACGAGGTGGCCGTTGCCGGGGATGACGGTGGGGTCGGTGACCTGGAAGATGTCGAAGTCGACGTCGCTGATGACGAGGCCGGTGATGTCGACCGGCACGCCGCGGGGGTTGTAGATCTCGAACCACTCCCCCTGACCATCGCCGACGGCCGCGGTGTCCTTCATGATCTCGGTGATGACCAGGGCGCCAGGGGGCACCCCGTCGATGGGCCAGGAGACGGCGGTGTCGCCAGTGCCGAGGATGCCGGTGTCGCCCGTGGCGGTGCCGGTGTCGCCGGTGCTGACGCCGGTGTCGCCCGTGGTGACGACGCCCGTGTCGCTGGTGTCGCCCGTGGTGCCGGTGTCGCCGGTGATGCTGGTGTCGCCGGTGCTGACGACGCCCGTGTCGCCGGTCGCGCCGGTGTCGGTCACCAGGCAGGACGGGTTGGCGGCGCCCGGCGTGCCGAGGTCTCCATCGCCGTAGGCCGTAATGCCGTCGCACCAGTTGGCGCCGTCGTCGTTGGAGAGGGCGTCGGTGGCGTCGATGTCGAGGGACATCGAGGCCCCCGCGGTGTCGGGGAAGGTGGCGTCGGTGTAGACCACCTGGTCGATGACGGTGCCGGAGACGGTGGAGAGCACCACCTCGTCGTCGCCGTTCGCCAGGAAGATGCCCGCGACGAGGATGTCGACGGTGATGCCGCCGTTGGTGAGGGTGTCGTCGTTGGTGCCCACGACCAGGTAGGCGCCGGCGGGGATGATGACCGGGTCGGTGACCTGGACGCTGTCGGAGCCGAGGTCGCCGATGACGAGTCCGGTGATGTCGAGGTCGAAGGCGCCGGGGTTGTGGATCTCGAACCACTCGCCGTCGGTGTCGCTGACCGCGGACGGGTTCTTCATGATCTCGGTGATGACGAGGTCGCCGGCGACCAGGCCGTCGACGGGCCAGATGACGGCGGTGTCGCCGGTGGTGCCGGTGTCGCCCGTGAAGACGACGCCGGTGTCACCGGTCGTGCCGCTCGCGCCGGTGTCGCCGGTCGTGCCGCTCGCGCCGGTGTCCCCGGTCGCGCCGGTGTCGGTCACGAGGCAGGACGGGTTGGCGGCGCCCGGCGTGCCGAGGTCTCCGTCGCCGTAGGCCGTGGCGGCGTCGCACCAGTTGGCGCCGTCGTCGTTGGAGAGGGCGTCGGTGGCGTCGACGTCGAGGGACATCGAGGCGCCGGAGGTGTCGGGGAACGCGGCGTCGGTGTAGACGACCTGGTCGATGACGGTGCCGGAGGCGGTGGAGAGCACCACCTCGTCGTCGCCGTTGGCCAGGAAGAAGCCGCTGTACACCACGTCGACGGTGATGCCGCCGTTGGTGAGGGTGTCGCCGTTGTTGCCGAAGACGAGGTAGCCGCCGGCCGGGATGATGACCGGGTCGGTGATCTGGACGCTGTCGGAGCCGAGGTCGCCGACGACGATGCCGGTGATGTCGAGGTCGAAGGCGCCGGGGTTGTGGACCTCGAACCACTCGCCGTCGGTGTCGTTGACGGCGGCGGGGTTCTTCATGATCTCGGTGATGACGAGGTCGCCGGCGACGAGGGCGTCGACGGGCCAGGAGACGGCGGTGTCGCCCGTGGTTCCAGTGTCGCCGGTGACGGCCGTGGTGCCGGTGTCGCCGGTGGGGGTGGGCAGGCCGGTGTCGCCCGTGACGCCGGTGTCGCCGGTCAGGCCGGTGTCGCCCGTGACGCCGGTGTCGCCCGTGGCACCCGTGTCGCCCACGAAGCAGCTGGGGTTGGCGGCGCCGGGGCTTCC
>Ga0213839_1001139_pt1 | contig 18963 bp, 20 predicted proteins | sample SWPATP21_FD_160075 | JGI IMG/M metagenome (GOLD analysis project Ga0213839, IMG submission 160075) | Coastal seawater microbial communities from Marineland, Florida, United States - SWPA TP2 #1 | ecosystem: Environmental > Aquatic > Marine > Coastal | place: USA: Florida | collected 2016-08-14
TCGGGCTGTCGGCCTGCCAGGTCCTCGGCGTCGAGGGGAACCAGGTCCACGTTCGGGGCCTGGACCTCCTCGACGAGACGCCCATCCTCGACATCAAGCCCTACGTGCCCTACGCCGACGCCTTCCCCTTCGCGAGCGCGGGCTGGGTCGACGACATCGACGGGCGTGACCCCTCGGAGGGGCCGGGCCGCAGGCTCGTAGGGGACTGGGGGGAGGACTGACCTCCCCGGCGCGACTCACGCGCCGTGGATCTGCTCTGCCAGGTAGCCCTGCAGGCCCACCTGCTTGATGAGCTCCTGCTGGGTCTCGAGCCAGTCGAGGTGATCCTCCTCGGAGCGGAGGATCTCGGACAGCAGGGCGCGGGTGCCCTCGTCGTCGTGCTCGCGGCAGAGCTTGATGTGCCTCTGGAGCCGGGGGATGGCCTGCTCCTCGAGGGCGATGTCGGCCTGGAACATCTCCTCGACCGTCTCGCCGATGCGGACCCGGCCGATCTTCTGCACGTTGGGGATGCCGTCCAGGTAGAGGATGCGCTCGATGAGCACGTCGGCGTGCTTCATCTCGTCGATCGACTCGTCCCAGACCTTCTTGTAGAGACGGTCGTAGCCCCAGTTCTGCAGCATCTTGGCGTGCAGGAAGTATTGGTTGATGGCGGCGAGCTCCCCCTCGAGGATCTCGTTGAGGGCTGCCACGATCTCTTTGCCTGCCTTCACGGACATTGGAAACTCCCGTCAGTCTGCCGCGGGAGTAACCACCACAGGGCGACAGTGCCGATTGAAACCTGTTTTCAACGACACACGCACCAGCGCGCCGGCTGGAAATCAGCGCACCGACCGGAGATTTCGGAGGGCACCCCTCCCAGCGCGTAGGGGGCGGCCCCCTCGTGGCCAGCCACGGCCCCCTCGTGGCTCATGGGCGGGCCGGAGGGGCGTCTTCCAGACCGGGCCCCTCGTGGCTGGATCCTACTTGGCGACCATCGGGAGCGCGTCGGCCTCGGCATCGGCATCCATCTCGGCGAGCTCGGACTGCACGATCTGCTTCAGGTCGCAGCGGCAGTTCCCACAGTGGCGCCCCGCACCGGTGGCCTGGGAGAGTTCGTACCGGGAGCAGGCGCCGTCTCGCACCGCTCGACGCAGGTTCCGCTCGGACAGCGCCTCGCACAGACACACGATCATGCCTACCTCCGACTCTCTTGAAATTGATAACCGATTTCATTTGGAAGGGTCAAGAACCCTGTCGCGGTGAACCCGGGAAGCGACGTCTCTCCTTCCCCATCGGCCAGAGCTGGCGCGATCTTCGAGGAAAGGTGACAGAAGCTCGGCGCGGCGGTGTCCAAGACGATGCCACCCGGAAGGTGATCGCGGATGGGTGTCGACATCGAAGCCTGGTACGCACGATATGCGCCGATGGTCCATCGGCGTTGCCGTGCGCTCCTGCGGGACGATGAGGAGGCAGCCGAGGCCATGCAGGACGTATTCGTCGAAGTCGTACGCAGAGGAGACAAGCTGGACGTGCACGCCGCGTCGAGCTTCCTCTACCGCACGGCCACCAACGTGAGCTTGAACCGGATCCGCACCCACAAGCGCAAGCCCAGCGAGCCGAACCTCGAGCTCATCGAGCGGATCGCCGAGGCGCCCGACGTCGAAGAGCGCACCCTGGCCGGCGCCCTCCTGGATCGGATCTTCGCCCGTGAGCAGCCCAGCACCCGGGTGATGGCCACCCTGCACCTGGTCGACGGATGGACGCTGGAGGAGGTCGCAGAGGAGTTCGACCTGTCGGTGAGCGGGGTCCGCAAGCGCCTGCGCACCCTCAAGGCCCACGTGGCCGAGCTGGAGGAAGCATGAGCCGCGACGACTTCCTGGTCGAGCGCTCGGCCCTCGGCGAGGCCTCCCCCGAGGAGGAGGCCGCCCTGCGCCGCGACCCGCAGCTCGTCGAGCGGGTCCAGCAGACCGAGGACGACAACGCCCTGTTCCACGCCCGGTTCCCCGCCGAGGAGCAGCTCGAGGCGATCCAGCGGAAGGTCCACCTTGCGAACACCCGCGAGGCGGTCGCCCGTCGGCGCGTCGTTCTGGGAGGCGCTGGCCTCCTCGTACCGCTCGCCGCCGCCGCCACGGTGATGCTCGTCGCTCCCGAGCTGATCGTCGGGGAGCGGGAGATCCCCATGGAGACGCGGCCCAAGGGCCTGAACCCCGCCCTCGCCGTGCACCGCAAGGTCGACGGCAGCAAGCCGGAGGCCCTGTCGTCCGGCACCGTGGCATCGGTCGGCGACGTCCTCCAGATCTCCTACCGCAGCGGCAATGCGACCCACGGCGTCGTGCTCTCCATCGACGGCAACGGAGCGGTCTCGCTCCACTTCCCGGAGTCCGTGGCGGGCAACACGCGCCTCGATCCCGACGGCTTCGTGGAGCTTCCCCACGGCTACGCCCTCGACGACGCGCCCCGCTACGAGCGCTTCTTCTTCGTGACCGACGACGCGCCGATCGACGCCCGCGCCGTGCTGGAGGCCGCCCAGGCCCTCCCCGCCGGCGACGCGGCCACGGCCCCGCTGGCCCTCGCCAGCGAGCTCGGCCAGACCTCCTTCCTGCTGCGGAAGGCGGAACGATGAGCCCCGCCACGTCCTCCTCCACCCTCCGGGTTCTCGCCCGGGGGCTGGTGGCGCTGTGCGCGAGCCTCGCCGTGGGCGCCCAGGCCCAGGCCGACGAGGGGACCCGCCGCTACGCCCTGCTGGTCGGCGCCAACGACGGCGGACAGGCCCGGGTCCAGCTCCGCTACGCCCACGACGACGCCCGCTCGGTCCAGCGGGTCCTCACCGAGATCGGCGGCCTCACCCACGACGACGCCGAGCTGCTCCTCGACCCGGACCTCGATCGGCTGCGGGACGCGATGGAGGGCCTCGCCGAGCGGCTGGACGCTGCCGAGGGACGCAAGGAGGTCCTCTTCTACTACTCGGGCCACTCCGACGAGGAGGGCCTGCTGGTGGGGGAGTCGCGCCTTCCCTGGCCCGAGCTGCGCGGCTTCCTGGACGGACTCGACGCCAAGGTGCGGCTGGCGGTGCTCGACTCCTGCGCCAGCGGTGCCCTGATCCGCAGCAAGGGGGGCCAGCGGGTCGCCCCCTTCCTGGTCGACGAGGGCACCACGGTCGACGGGCTCGCCTTCATCACCTCCAGCTCCCGGGACGAGGTGAGCCAGGAAGCCGACCGCATCGGTGGGTCCTACTTCACCCACTACCTGACCACGGGCCTCCGCGGCGCAGCCGACCAGTCGGGCGATGGCCGCGTCACCCTCAACGAGGCCTACAGCTTCGCCCGGGAGGAGACCCTCAGGAAGACGGAGCTGACCCGCTTTGGACCCCAGCACGCCAACCACGAGTTCGACCTGTCGGGCTCCGGCGACCTCGTCCTGACCGACCTCGGAACCACCGACGCCACCCTGGTGCTCGAGGCCGACGTGGTGGGCCAGACCACCCTGCGGGACCCCGATGGCGTCCTCGTGGCCGAGCTCCGCAAGCCCGAGGGGCGCGCGACCCAGCTGGCCATTCCCTCCGGGGACTACCGGGTGACGGTCAGCGAGGAGGGCCGCTACGGCATCGCCGACATCGAGGTCCCTACGCGGTCCAGCGTGCCGATCGCCCTCGCCGACCTCAGCTGGTTCGACGGCGAGGAGGCCATCGCCCGGGGCGGCGGCCCCCCCCTGTTCCAGCCGCTGACCCCTTCCAGCGACGAGCTGGTGCGGGTCCAGCTGCTGCCCGGCATGCCTCCCTCGGCGGAGGGGCAGGTGGATCGCACCCTGATCGGCGTGGTCGCCGCCGACACCGAGGGCCTCTCCGGCCTGGGCATCACGGGGGCCTGGCTCCAGGTCGACGGCCCGCAGCAAGGCCATGCGTTCTCCTTCGGCGGCCAGTCCGCCCAGGAGCTCCGCGGGAGCCAGTGGGCCTTCGGCGCCAACATCACCCGGGGCGCATCCCGGGGCGTGCAGGTGAGCCTGGGGGCCAACGTCGCCGACACCTCCACCTTCGTCGGCCTCCAGTCCACCCTGGGGGTCAACTGGCTCCAGGGCCACGCCGACGCCGGCCAGTTCGGCACGGTCAACGTCGCACGGGGCGGGCTGCGAGGCGGGCAGATGGGGGCCGTCAACGTGGCGGAGGACTTCAGCGGGCTCCAGCTCGGCCTGATCAACGTCGGTGGCGACGTCACCGGCACCCAGGTCGGCCTGGTCAACGTCGCCCGCGACGTCGGGGGCCTGCAGCTGGGGCTGGTCAACGTCGCCCGAGACGTCCGCGGTACCCCCCTCGGGCTCCTCTCCTTCGAGAAGCAGGGGCGTCACGACCTGCTGCTCTTCGCCTCCGACGCCGACTGGATCAACGGCGAGCTTCGCCTCGGCGGCGACTACCTCTACACGGTGCTCACCGCGGGCGGACGTCCGGGGCAGCATCTGCAGGGGGGCGCGGGCTTCGGGGTGCACGCCCCCATCACCGGCCCGCTGTGGACCGACTACGACGCGACGGCCAGCGCCTACCTGCCGGTGGTCGAGGGAGAGCCCCTGTTCTCCGACGAGCCCACCCTGGTCGCCCGCGGGCGGGCCACCGTCGGCGTCCAGGTGTTTCCCCAGCTCGCCCCCTTCGTCGGGGCCAGCGTCAACGTGGCCATGGTCCCGTCGTCGTCCCGCCAGGACCCCGTCCCGGTCTTCGCGCCGGACGACTACCGGGCCCTCGAACGCCCCAGGGTGACCCGCGTCACGCCCGGCGCCTTCGCCGGCCTCCAGTTCTGATCACTTCCGCGTGACGAGCACCGGGGTCCAGCCGTCGGGCAGCCCGTCGCCGAGGGCCTCACAGGCCTCGAGGTAGAGGGCCGACAGGGCGTCGGAGTGGGCATCGGCCACCACCCGGAAGCCCGACGTCGCCTCGTCGATGCGCCCCTCGCTCCAGGCGTCGAGGGCTCCGTGGAAGGTGTCGAGCCACGAGGGTGCGTCCGCGGCGTCGTAGGCCTCGAAGGCCACCACCGACTCCTGCTTCCCCTGGACCCGCACCGCCCCGACGCGACGCCAGGCGATGTCGTCGGCCTCGCCCACCAGGGCACGGGTCTGGGCGCAGAAGAGGTTGGTCACGCCGAGGCCGTTGCACGAGGCCTCGAGCCGCGCCGCGAGGTTCACCCGGTCGCCCAGCACCGTGTAGGACAGCCGCTTGGAGGTGCCGAAGGTGCCGATGAGGATGTCGGGGGCGCTGGCTCCACCGACCTTGATGGCGGAGAACCAGGGATCCCCGAGGGCCGCGAGGGCCCTGGCGCCATCGAGGGCGCCGCGCACCACCCGGTAGGCATGGTCCTCGGGGGTGCCCGGCACCAGGTTGCCCCCGCGGAAGGACATCACGGCGTCGCCGATGAACTTGTCGATGAGCAGCCCCTGGGCGATGTGGGCCTCCACGACGGCGTCGAGGGCGGCCTCCAGGTGGGACTTCAGCTCCTCCAGGGGCATCTTCTCGACCGCCGACGTGAAGCCCTTGATGTCGCAGAAGATCACGGTCGCCGGCATCCGGACCGACACGTCGTAGGCCTCGGGGTGCTGCATGAAGTGCTCGGCCACGGGCCCCGGCAGGGCGACGTTGAGGAGCTGACGCACCTGCTGGCTCCACAGCGCCGGGATCTGGAAGCGGGTGACCACCAGCATCAGTCCCATGCCCAGCAGCGAGCCGAGCACCAGCCACAGCTCCTTCTCGGGGTCCTCTCCGCCCACCGCCACCAGCCCGACGAACAGCGCCGCGTAGGCCACGACCGAGAGGCCCAGCACCCGCTGGTAGCGCTGCTGCTCGGGGGTATCCCCGGCGACGCGCACCACCCGGAGCACACGAATGGCTTGGAGGACGCGCAGGAGCCGCAGCGCACGGAGCATGCGGAACACCCGCACGAAGCGTAGCCCCTGGAGGGCCTGGAGGGCCGACCACGCCGTGCTGAGCACCGGCAGTGCGCACAACAGGTCCACCAGGAACCACGGCGTGGCCACGTAGCGGCGCCCCAGCACCGCCAGCTTGACGACCAGATCCGTGACGAACACCAGATCGATGCACAGGGCGACGACGTCGTAGGCCACTTCGGCCTCGTAGGCAGCCCAGACCCCCGCCAGATCCAGCAGGTACAGCCCCACGGCGACGCCGGCGAGCCACAACAGCGGCACCTCCGACCGCTCGATTCGCTCTGCCCAGCCGACCGCCACGGCGCCTCCCGGCTCCCGCTATCGCGGCGCGTCGGACCCTGCGCGGAAGGCCCACTTCCGGTATTCTCCCCGGCACGGAGTCCCACCGATGCGTTCCCGCCCCTTCCTCCCCGGCCCCAAGCCACACCTCGCCGCGCTCGCCGCCACCTTGCTCGCCGCCTGCGCCCCACCCCAGCAGGAGGCCCCGGAGGACCCACGCCCCGTCGTGCGCCTCGGCGGCTCCGAGAACCTCACGGCCAGGCTGCTGCCCGCCCTCGCCGAGACCCACACCAAGGCGCGCTCCACGCTGCGCTTCCAGGTGCGTCGCGCCGACGGCAACGGCATTCAGTCGCTGCTCGACGACGAGATCGACATCGCCGTCACGTCGACGAAGCACACACCGCGGGACGAGCGCCAGGCCAAGGAGCGTGGCTTCAGCCTCGAGGCGGAGGGAGCCCGCAACATCATCGGGGTCGACGTCATCGCGGTGGCCGTGCACGCATCGAACCCCACCGACGCCCTGACCTACGACCAGGTCATCGGCATCTTCTGCGCAGGCCCGCAGCGCATCGACAACTGGTCCTTCCTCGGCATGGAAGACCGGCCGATCCGCGCTCTGGGTCGCAAGCTCGACGACGGCGCACGCATGGTCTTCGAGGAGTTCTTCTGCGGCGGGCGCGGCCTCTCCCCGGACCTCGAGATCGTCAACCCCCTGGCCATGCAGGCCGCCCTCGAAGAAGACGCCAATGCCGTGGCCTTCCTCTCCCTCAACGACGAGTCCGGCAAGGTCCTCGGCCTCCGACCCGACGTCGCTCAGCCCCCCATCCGGCCCAGCCAGCAGCAGGTCATCCGCGGCGCCTACCCGCTGTACCGAGATCTGTACGTCTACACGCGCGGCCCGGCGGTGAGCCACCCCGGCGACTTCATCGAGTGGGTGCAGAGTCCAGCGGGGCAGGAAGTCCTCGACGAGCAGCGCTACGTGCCGCTGTTCCTGCGTCCCGAGCAAGCCGACGAGCCCCGCCCCTTGCGGGAGACCATCCACTACGACCCGGGCGCCACCGACCCCAACCAGCGCTCGTCTGCACGGCTGCAGCTCCTCGTGCAGGAGCTGAAGGAGCGGGCCGGCGAGTACCGTCACATCGTCCTCGAGGGCTACACCGACAACCAGGAGCCCGACGCCGTGGCCCTGTCCCAGAAGCGGGCCGAGTCCGTGCGCGACGTGCTCGCCAAAGAACTGCCGGGCGTGTACTTCGAGATCATCCCCCGCGGCTCGGTTCGTCCCCTCGCGCCCAACACCACCGAGTTCGGGCGGCAGCGGAACCGCCGGGTCCAGGTGTACCTGGCCGAAGAGGAAGCCGACACGCCCAGCGTGGACCTGGAGCCCGCCGGCGGTTGATCTCGGCGCGGGTGTAAGCGCTCCGAAGCAGGGCTCGTTGGGCAGGCGAATCCACGAACCTCGGAGTTCCCCATGCGCTTCGCCCTCATCGCCACCCTGTCCCTCGCTCTGTCCTCCGTCGCCATGGCGAGCCCCTACGGCGCCGCCCGGGGCCAGAACGCACCCACCGTCGCCGTGGCGCGAGAGGTGCCCCAGGCGGATGGCTCCACCAAGACGGAAGTCGTCTACGAGAAGGCGGCCGCCGACAGCTACGGCAACGCGGCGGGCAACCAGTACGACCTCGTGGTCGACGGGGCCTTCGAGGGTCAGACCGTCGCCGTTCTCCACTTCTACACCAACGAGGGCTTCGACTTCTCCCTCCCCAAGGCCGCTCTGGCCGAGAAGGGGTTCAGCACCTACCGCTGGGCCAACCAGGCCCCGTCCCCCGAGGAGCTGAAGAAGAGCCTGAAGAAGGCCAACCAGCTGTGGATCATCAGCGACTCCAGCAGGCACCTCACCGACGAGCACCTCGACGTCATCGAGGCCTACTTCGAGTCGGGGCACGGCGTGTACATCTGGGGAGACAACCAGCCCTACTACGCGGATGCCAACGCCGTCGCCGAGCGCCTCTTCGACGGCGGCATGGACGGCAACCTCCCCGGCACCGTCACCGTCACCCTGCGCAACGGCGGCCTCACCAGCCCGGGACTGACCGTCGGCCACGACATCACCACCGGCCTCGAGCACCTCTACGAGGGCATCACCATCGCCACCATCCGCCCCAACGAGATGCTCTCGCCCCTCGTCGTCGGGTCGGCCGGGAACCTCGTCACCGCCGTCTACGACCACAACGGCAAGCGCGCCGTCGTCGACGGGGGCTTCACCCGCCTGTACATCAACTGGGACACCGCCGGTACCGCCCGGTACGTGAAGAACGCCGCGTCGTGGCTAGCCAACTACGAGCGCTTCGGCGACGACATCCTGGCGGCGAACGACAAGGAGTGATGGTACCCGTGCGGCATGCGCTCCTTCGACGACCTGTCCCGCACCCTCGACCGCATCGACGGCCGCCCCTACCCCGCCTACCGGGACCTGAAGGGGTCCTGGGAGCTCCCCGACGGCCTGGAGCTCGTGGTCGACCACGTCCAGGGCGACCCCTTCGCCGCCCCCACCCGCATCCGCCTCTTCGTGCCCACCGAGCACGAAGGCCCTCACGACCGCGTCTCCCGCATGGCCTTGGAGGATGCCCTCCTGCGGCGCTTCGGCGAGGGCCTGCGGGGCAGCAAGCGAGGCTCGGGCAAGTCGGGCCTGCTGACCGTGTACCGGCCCGGCCCGGAGGTCACCGAGCGCAGCGCCCTCCGCCTCCACCCCGACGGCGTCGTCGAGATCCGCATGGCGGTGGGTCTCCCCGCGCGCGGCCGCCGCATCCTCGGTCAGCAGGCCGGCTACCTGTTCGCCGAGGACCTCCCCCGGGCCGCCGAGGCCGTCGACTGCGCGCCCGGGGCGGTCGCCCCCCACGTCCACAGCGTCCGCATCCAGCACCAGCTCCGCGACCAGCTCGCTGACCATGGCCTGGTCGCCTTCCTGGCCGACGGCAGCCTCCTCCCCCGCCGCTCCGGCGTCGACCCCGCCCCCCTCCCCGATGCCGTCCCCCTGAGGGCGCCCGACACCCTCGCCATCACGCTCGACACCGACGACGGCCCGGTCCGCGGCCTCGGCATCCGACGAGGCGTCACGCTGATCGTCGGTGGCGGCTACCACGGAAAGTCGACGTTGCTCCACGCCGTCCAGCAAGGCCACCTCGACCATGTCCCCGGCGACGGACGGGAGCGGGTCGTCACCCTTCCCGACGCCGTGAAGGTCCGAGCGGAAGACGGACGCAGCGTTCGCGCCGTCGACATCAGCCCGTGGCTCTCGGAGCTCCCCGGAGGCCGCGGCACCCGCCCCTTCGACACCGACGACGCAAGCGGCAGCACCTCCCAGGCGGCGGCTCTGGCCGAAGCCCTGGAGGCGGGGGCCCAGGCGCTCCTCATCGACGAAGACACCTCCGCCACCAACCTGCTGGTCCGCGACGGGCGGATGCGCCAGCTCGTCCCCCGCGAGCGGGAGCCCATCACCCCCTTCGTCGAGCGGGTCCGACAGCTGGTCGACCGTGGTGTCAGCACCGTCATGGTGGTCGGAGGGGTGGGCGACTACCTCGCCGTCGCCGACGTCGTCGTCGCCATGGACCGCTACGTGCCCCACGACGTCACCGAGCGGGCCCGGGAGCTGGCCGGTCCGCTGCCCGAGGCCCCGGGGCCCTTCCCGGAGCCGCTGCCCCGCATCGTCGATGGCGGTCTGAGGGCTGGCAAGATCCGGGCCCGCGACACCCGCGCCGTCCGCTACGGCGACGGCGAGATCGAGCTCTCTGCCGTGGAGCAGGTCCTCGACGCCAGCCACGCCTGGACCCTCGGGCAGGCCGTGCGCTTCGTGGGGGAGGAGCTCGCCGGCAACGAGCGCACACTGGTGCAGCTCCTCTCCGCCCTCGACGCCATCCTCGACGACGAGGGAGTCGAGGTGCTCTCCCCCTTCGACGACCCTGCAGGGGACCTGATCCGCCCCCGACGCTACGAGGTCGCCGCCGCCATCAACCGCGTCCGGAGCCTCCGCATCGTCTGAGCCTCAGAGGACCGCCCGCAGCCCCAGCCCCACCCCGAGCCCCTCCTCCCCGAAGCGCACCGTCGGCTCGACCTCCACCCATGTCCGCACCCGCCAGCGGTGCTGCAGCGCCACCGACGGCTCCAGTCCCACCACCGCGACGCGGGTGGCGTGGCGCTCCGTCCAGCTCGCCGTCACCCCCACCTCCGGCCCGATGCGCAGCGTGGTGAGCAGGTGGGTGGACGACGTCAGCGGCGTGCTCCCGTCGAAGCGGAGGTGCCGACGCCCACCTTCCAGGGAGACGCCCGCCAACCCCTCCGGGGAGCCAAGGGTCGCCGTCCCGCGGCCCCAGACGGCGGCGTGGAACGCAGGGTGCCGCACCGCGGTCAGCCGCACCAGCCCAGACACCCCCGTCGCCCGACAGTCCGGACAGAGGGACCAGCCGGCGCCATGCACCCCGTCGAGCCCCACGACGACCCGCTTCCCCAGCCCGCCCTGCACACCGACGCGCCCCCCGACGGCCCCTCCTGTGAACGCGTCCCCCCGAGCCTGCACGACGACGCCGTCCTCGACCTCGTGAGCGCTCACGGTCGGTCCGACCGTCCACGGCGCCCAGGCCAGCATCAGCGGCGTCATCGTCCCTCCCCGAGGAGGAACAGCTCCTCCTGCAGCCAAGCGGTCGTCTCGCGAACCGCGCCGTCCATCTCCCCGTCGCCGACGCTGGCGACCACCACGACCCCCACGCCGGTCTCCGGGTCCCAGAACATCTCGCTGGTCACGCCCTCGTCATCGCCGTCGTGGCCGATGATCCAGCGTTCTCCGAGCTCCATGCCGAACCAGAAGAAGTACTGCTCGGCGACGTAGGGACGGATGTACCAGTCGTTCAGTCCGTCGACGGCGGGGGTGCGGAGGGCCCGGGCCCGCTCGGCCTCGACGAACGGATGCCCGTCCACGGTCCCCTCCCCCATCGCGATCCGCAGCACCTGGGCGAGGTCGCGGGCCGGCGCCCGCAGCTGGCCGTCGGGGAAGGTCGGGAAGCCGTAGTGCTCCACCGACGCGATGCCTTCGTCGGTGACCACATGGGGCCTCGCTACGCCCTCCACGTCCGCGAAGTCCCGCAGGAACCAGTGGCTGTCCTCCATGCCCAGGGGCTCGAAGATGGCCCCTTCGGTGTAGCGAGCGAAGCGCTCCCCGCGGACCTCCGCCACGGTGTGAGCCGCCAGGGCCGCCCCGACGTTGCTGTACATCCACTCCCGACCCGCCGGCCACACGTGGAAGTTCCCTCTCCGGTGGAAGTGCTCGCCACCGGGCACCAGGTAGTTCCGCAGGAAGGGCCCGAGGGCCTCGTCCGGGTCGCCCGGGGCGTAGCTGTCGTCGAGGACCTGGTCCCAGTTGTCGCGGATGCCGGAGGCATGGGCCGCCAGGTGGTTGACGGTGATGGGGAGATCGTTGGCGAGCCGGTGGTTGCCCACGTCGAAGGGCAGGTGCTGGTCGACGGGATCGTGTCGATCCAGCAGCCCGTCCTCCTCTGCCATGAGCACGGCCACGGCGACCACCGCCTTGCTGGCCGACGCGAGCATGAACGGCGTACGAGCGGTGACGGGGCGCTGTTCCTCGACGTCGACGACGCCGGCAGCCCCCTCCAGCAGCGTCCCCGACCCGTCGACGACCGCGAAGCTCACGGCGGGAATGCACGCCTCCGCCATGCGCGCCACGAGGTCCGCTCCGAACGCCCCCTCGTCGAAGCCGTCGGGGCGATGGCCCCAGTCCACCGGGAGGTCCCCCGGCAGACCGACACACACATCCGGCGCCGGCTGCGCACAGCCCGCCGTCAGCGCGACCGCTCCCACCCACTTCCACGTACGCTGCACGGCGCCTCCCATCGTGCCCCTGGGACACCGACGGGCGTGCGAGCTGTCACCCAACCGGGCGACGCTGCCAGACGAGCCACGCGACGATCGCCGCCAGCAACAGAACGACGGCTACCCCGATGCCCACGTGGCGCACGGCGTCGATCAACGCCTCGAGGTTCCACCCCACCCAGGCTCCGAGCCCCAGCAGCACGCCGTTCCACAGCGCCGCCGACACGGTCGCCCACGCCACCACGACGGGCAACGAGAGCTCCGCGACCCCAGCGGCCACGAAGAACAGGGCCCGCACGCCGGGCACGAAGCGGTTGGCCACGAGCAGCACCGGGCCGTAGCGGCGAAAACCACCGACGAGGCGATCCACCTGGGCCCGTCGCTTCTCCGACAGGCGGTCCAGCTGGGTGGCGGCCTTCCGGCCCGCGTACCAGTCGACGACGGTACCAAGCAGCGCCCCGAGGGTCACCGCCAGGAGCACGCCGGCGAAGCCCTGGTCGGCGCGCACCGCCCACACCGCCCCCACCACGACGACCGTGTCGCCGGGAAAGGGGGGAAACACGTACTCCACGAAGGCCGCCGCCCCGAGGACGAGCAGCACCGCGAACACCGGCAGGCCGAGGAGCCAGGCCTCGACGGCCGCCGGATCCATCAGGCGAGGTTCGGAGGGAGCGCCTTGGCGACGGCCGCGGCCACCGCGTCGGCGTCGGCACCCGACATGGGGACGTGCACGAAGGCCGCAGGCACCTTGGCCTTCGACGCGACTTGGTACAGCCAGGCATTGCACACGTAGGAGCCGGCGTCGTCGCTCGTCTCGACCCCGAGGGCATCCGCGAGGGCCGCCGAGGGCCAGGTCGCCGCCACGCACTGATCGGCACCGGCGAGGTCCCCGTCGAGGAGGGTCGCGGTCTGCCCCTCGATGTCCACGGCGCCCTCCGGGACCCAGCGGCCCCGGGTCTCGACCTGGGGCGCGTCGATCTTCGTGCTCACGCCGAAGCCCAGCACAGCGTCCGCACGGTGGGCCTGAACGCTGGCCAGCGCCACCTCGGGTCCCCGTCGGTACGACACCGGCAGCTCGGCCGCGACGAAACGCACGCCGTCGACCACCTTTCCGTCGAGGGCCCGCACGAGGGGAATCGTGGGGTTGTGGGACACCCCGGGGAAGGAGCCAAAGCCCGTCACCAGCACCGTCTTCGTCGCACTCATGGCGTCTCCTCGTCGCGGACGAAGCGTCCGACCATCTCGACGTGCCCGGTATGGGGGAACAGGTCGACCGTCCACAGCGCCTCGAGGCGCCAGCCCCCCTCCGCCAGGAAGGCGGCGTCCCGCCCCAGCGAGCCCGGCTTGCAGGCGACGTACACCAGCGACCTCGCACGGGTCTTCGCGAGGTGCTTGGCCACCTTCGGATGCAGGCCAGCGCGGGGAGGGTCCACCACCACGTGCGCACCCGGGCCGAGGTCGTCGAGCGCCGCCTCCACCTTGGCGCAGCGGTACCGGGCCACCACCCCGTTGGCCTCGGCGTTGGCCTCGGCGTCGCGCACGGCAGCCTCCACCTCCTCGATGCCGATGACCTCGTCGAAGCGGTCGGCGAGGGTGATGCCGATGCTGCCGGTGCCGCAGTACAGGTCGAGGAGACGGCCGTCCCGGTGGGCCCCCAGGGCCTCCCCGATGGTGCTGTAGAGCACCTCGGCGCCCGGGGTGTTGGTCTGGAAGAAGCTGTTGTGGGAGAGCTGGAAGCGGGCCGACCGCAGCCCCTCGGGGTGCAGCGCTTCGGAGAGGGTGGCACGCCCCCAGACCCGTCGGACCTCGCCCCGCGCGACGTCGGCGACGCCGTCCTCCACGCACCACACCACCCCCACGGCCTTGTCGGCCACGGCGTGAGCCACCCGCTCGACCCAGCTCTCGGCGTCGGGCCCCCAAGGGGTCTGCGGATCGGGGCTGCGCGTGAACAGCACCACCAGGCGCTCCTGGGTGTGGTGCCCCTCCCGCAGGCGCACGTGGCGCCAGAAGCCCTCGTGGGAGCGGACGTCGTTGGGGGGGGGCGCGTCGTCGTCCAACGCCACCGAGCGCACCGCCTGCAGCAGCTCGTTCATCCCCTCGCTGACCAGCTCACACCGCAAGCTGTCGACGACCCGATCGAAGCGTCCCGGAGGATGCATGCCCAGGAAGCGTCCGTGCTGGGAGACGCCGGCCTGCTGGTCGCCCTCCGTCAGCCAGCGCCGGGGTCCGAAGCTCATCTCGATGCGGTTGCGGTATCCGTACGCCCCGTCGACCCCGCGGATGGGATGCACCACCACCCCATCCAGCGCCACGTGGGCCGCGACGTCAGCCAGGGCCATGGCGTGCTTGTCCCGTCGCTGCGCCTCGAGGGAGGCCTCCTGCAGGAGACAGCCGCCACACATCCCGAACACGGCACACCGCGGCTGCACGCCGTCGGCCGGCGGGCGCACCGTGACCGTCTTCCGGCCCGTCCAGATTCCCTTGCGCTTTCCAGCCGGCACGACGTGCACGCGGGCGCCGGGAACTGAGCCCCGCACACGGACCTCGGCCCCATCGGGGGCACGTCCGACCCCCAGGCCCTTGGGCCCGAGGTGGGTGATTTCGGTCTCGAACGGGGGGATGCGTCGTCGGGCCATCGCGCCCGCTATGCCGGTCCCCCCACCCCTGCTACGCTGCCGTCATGCCGCGCGTCTACGAGTCCCCTGTCTTCGCCGTCGACACCTTCGATGTGACCGCCGACGGACGCACCGAGGAGCGAGCCCGCATCGTCCTGCCCGACTTCGTGGTCGTCGTCCCCATCACCGAGATGGGGGAGGTGATCCTGGTGGAGCAACATCGCCACGGCATCGATGGTCCCTCGCTGGAGTGCCCCGGCGGTCGGATCGACGAAGGGGAGGACGAGATCACCGCCGCCAAGCGCGAGCTGTTGGAAGAGACGGGGTACGGCCGCGGCGTGTGGGAACCCCTCGGCTGCATCCGCCCCGACGCCTCGCTGTTCGGCAACACCGGTTGGCTGTTCGCTGCCCACGACGTCGTCCCCGTCGACGTGCCCCTGGCCGACCCCTTCGAGCCGATCCAGGTGGTCCGGCACCACCTCGACGACCTCAAGGAGCTCCTCGTCTCCGGACGGATCCTCCATGCCCCCGCGGTGGTGGCCATCCAGCGGGTGCTGCTGGTGGAGCAGGCCCTGGACCGAGCCGCCGCCGACCCCTTCTCTCTGGGAGACTGACCTCCATGGCCGACGCACTGAAGAACCCACGCATCCAGGAGCTTCTCCGGGAGCTGGGCGAGGCCGAGGAGCTGGCCACCCGCATCGGCCCCAGCATCGACCTCGACGAGACCATCGAGCGGCTCCACCGAGATCTGGGCAAGGCCCTGGCCCAGTTCGCCCGGGTCCACGCCAGCCACACCCTCCTCCCCCCGGATCCGGGCCCCCTCGCCACCGAGGACCTCTACACCGACGAGAGCTCGGGCGACGACGATGACGACAACGACTGGTACGACGACGGCGCGCCGGCCCAGCCGGGGACCCTCTTCGACGTCGGCGACCTCGACGACGACACGGACATCCCCGAGAGCGACCCGGTCCCCCGGGGCACCGACGACGACGACGACGACAACGAGCCCGACGTCGAGACGGTGGCCCGCATGCAGCGCCGTCGCGCCGATGGGGACAGCCCCATGGGCCAGCTCACGGCCAGCCCCCCGCCCACCTGGCTCCACCACGTGACCCCGTTCCGGGACCTGCTCACCCTCCCCGAGGACCCCAACGACGCCGACGCGCTGGCGGTGGAGGCCACCAAGGTGCAGTGGGCCACCGGCGAGCTGATCACCCGGCTCGACGGGCTCCCGTCCGAGATCCAGACCTGCTTCATCGGCATGCTGGCGGCCCGCTGTCAGTGGCTCGTCCGCACCCTGGAGGTCGACGTCGGCCCCCGCCTCTCGCTCGATCGACTGCAGCGCTACCGCCTCTCCGCCGACCTGCCGCCGGTGGCCGGGCTCGAGCCCTCGCCCCGTCCCGAGTACGGCACGTGGGCGGAAGATGCCCGTCAGTGGTTCGCCGTCCTCGATACGGGGGGCGCCGGAGAGCCCCGCTCGTGATCACTGCCCGACTCCGCACCATGATCGGTGCCATCACCACCGTGCTGTTCCTCAGCATCGGCCTGACCCTGATCAACACCCCCAACGCCGAGCGAATCGGCGCGTTGTTGTGCGCACTGGGCGTCTTCCGGGGGGTGTTCGTGGTCCGGGAGCTGATGCCCGAGTCCGACGACGACGAGCGGGAGCCCCCCGAGGCCTGAGGTCCGCCTGCAGGTGCCGTCCGGTTCGGATACGTAGGGAGCCATCTGGAGGTTGCATGACCCGCTCCCTGTTCCTCGCCCTCTCCCTGGTCGCCTGCGGTGGCGGCGGATCCGATGTCGAAGAGGAGGAGCCCCCCGGCTTCTTCGACGGCCTCGAGCCCGTGGTGGTCGCCACGGCCGACGACGGTCTCGCCAAGCCCAGCGACATCGAGTTCCAGCCCACCACGGGCAAGGCGATGATCATGAACCGGGCCGACGACTCCCTCGTCATCCTGCACAACCCCGACGGCGACGACCCCGAGGCCGACCGCCGCGGCGGTGAGAACGACGTGTCGGGCGCGAACCACTTCCTGGCGAAGCCCTCCGGCCTCGCCTTCTCCGACAACGGCGACTGGGCCTCCATCCACATGGAAGACCGGAAGACTCAGGGCCCCACGGGCACCCCCGAGGACTTCATGGGCCCCACGCTGTGGACGGGCGACCTGGACATCCTCGACGGTGGCCACGCCACCCACCTCGACATGCTCCACAACACCCCCAACGGCGCGGGCATCGCCTGGGTGCGCGACAACGCCTACTACGTGGTCGACGGCTGGAACAGCGCAGTCACCTTCTACGACTTCAACAGCGATCATGGACTCGGCGGCAGCGACCACACGGACGGCATCATCCACCGCTGCCTCGAGGGCGAGATCTCCTGGGTGGAGAACACCGTCGCCCACATCGTGTACGACGAGGGCCTGCTCTACGTGGTCGACACCGGCAACAACCGCATCCTCGGCATCGACACCGCCACCGGCGTGGTCGGCAACCCCCTCGAGCCGGCCTACGACGGCCTGGGCCGCGACAAGTTCAACTACATGGACGACGTCGACTTCTGGGAGATGATCGACACGTCGGCCGCCGGCATGGAAGAGCCCGCCGGGATGGAGCTCCACGACGGCGTCCTCTACGTCACCGACCACGCCCAGGGCTCCGTGTACGCCTTCGACCTCGAGAGCGGCGACCTGCTCGGCTCCCTCGACCTCGGCGTCGGCGGCGGCGCCCTCCAGGGAATGGGCATCGACGACAACGGCACGCTGTGGTTCACCAACGAGAAGGACAACGAGGTCTTCAAGCTGGTCGCCCAGTAATCCACCGGCCCACCGGGCCCGCCTCACACGACGCCGTGGTCCCCGTGACCGCGGCGTCGCTGCTCAGTCCAGGGTCTGGAGGAAGGCGCGCACCCTTGCGAAGCGGGGCGAGCGCCGCACGACCTCGGAGAGCCGCTGGCTGACCCGGTCGAGCCCGCGCCCCATCCGGTGGAGCCCGGCCCGGGTGTCGGCCTGCAGATCGACCCGCCCGCAGGGGTGCAGCGAGGCCTCCTGGATCCGGACCTTCGCCAGGGCCGACAGCCAGCGCAGCTTCTGGTGGCTGACCCGAAGGCCGCTCCCGCCCACCGTGCACACCAGCGGAGCATCCAGCAACGGGCTGCCGGGGGGCCCGCGGGTCGCTCCCTTCAGCGTCACGACGTCGGTGGCCCCCACCGTGGCCTCCACCCCGCCCGACAGCTTGACGAGCAGCTCCTGGCCGGGCCAGGCCGCGACGTCGACCGTCAGATCGTGCACGTGGTCGAGCAGTCCCTCGAGGAGGAGGTCCATCCGCAGCGCGGGGAGGGGCGTGTCGTCGAGGACCACCACCTCCCCGGCCACCGCGAGGGTCCGCCCCACGGCATCGCCCACCTCCATGCGGGTCGCGTCGAGGGCCGCCGCGAGGAGGCTCGGCGGTCCGCCCCCCTCGAAGTCGACCCGCCCACAGATGGGCCCGGGCGCGAGGCGCACCTCGGTCTCCTCCACGAGGAGGGCCACGGGCTCTTCCAGCCGTCCGGTGAAGTCGACCCGGCCATCGCGGAAGCGGGAGGCCCAGGAGACGAGGGGCAGCGCCCGAACGGCGCTGGGAGCATGGGGGGGCGTCATGGGCAGATCGTAGCAGGTGGGCTGGGGGTTCGCCCGGTCAACCCCGGAGGTCCTCCACCACGTCCTTCAGGGTCTCCAGATCGAAGAAGACCTCCTCCACCTCGGGACACGCGAGCAGCGCCGCATCCACCGAGGAGAGCAGCGAGCCACCGCGGGCCACCTGCCCCAGGTAGTTGGCCAGGTAGATCTGCACCCGCTCGACGTCGGAGGGGGCGATGGCCACGAGCCCGTCGGCGACGAGACGGGGCACCAGGGCCTGGGTGAAGCCCATCAGGAAGGGGGTCGACATGGAGACGGGATATCCTGCCCCGACCCGCACCACTGCCCGGAGCCGAGGAGGCCCAGATGATGACCCGATTCCTTCCCCTGCTCCTCCTCGTCGCCGCCTGCTCCGGAGGGGGCAAGGACGCGGATCCCACCGACGGCGGCGATGCTGACACCGACGCCGACGCCGACGCCGACGCCGATGCCGACGCGGACTCCGATGCCGACGCCGACGCAGACTCCGACACCGACACCGACGCAGACACCGACAGCGAGACCGGCGACACCGCCACAGACACCGGCACCATCCAGGGCCTCTTCGACGGCCTGGTCACGGAGGTCGTGGCGACCGGTGCCGACGGCCTCGCGGCCCCCAGCGACATCGAGTT
>Ga0213839_1001145_pt1 | contig 18811 bp, 16 predicted proteins | sample SWPATP21_FD_160075 | JGI IMG/M metagenome (GOLD analysis project Ga0213839, IMG submission 160075) | Coastal seawater microbial communities from Marineland, Florida, United States - SWPA TP2 #1 | ecosystem: Environmental > Aquatic > Marine > Coastal | place: USA: Florida | collected 2016-08-14
TCCGGCAGGGGGCGGGCGGTGGCTGCGTGCAGCACCTCGCCCTCGCCCTCGTCGAGCTCGGCGTCCTCGTCGTCGAGGGTGTGCTCCTCGACCACGCTGGCGAGCTCTTCGTCGGTGTCGTCCGACCAGGCAGTCGCCTCGCCGTGCAGGGCGTCCAGCCCTTCGCTCGCCAGCGCCATGCAGTGAGAGGGCCCCACCGTGACCGACAGCAGCAGCGTCAGGGCCGCCAGGACGGCCAGGAAGCGTGATGGGAGGTGGGGGGCGATGCGGCGCATCCGTCCTCTGCTGCTGTCGTCAGCCCTACTCCATGTCGGGCAGACGGGCCAGACGGGACGTACTGCGCATCGGACGGAGTGGACGGCGAGTGAAGGAAGAATGTGCCGGATCGCCCCATCACAGGATCGTTGCAGGCCCGATTCGCGACGACCCACTGTTCAGCGCGGTCGCGAACGCAGGCTACCAAGCCGCCAACACCCCGCGCAGGGCTGCCAGCGTTCGCGAAACCCCTGCGATTTCCTCGGCGTCGCGGGCATCGTCCCGTAGGTCGCGGTGAACGCGGTCGCGGAGCCAGACCAAGGCCTGGTGTTCTCCGCGGAGGCGGAAGTGGCCATCGGGACCCTCGAGGACCAACACGGCGCCGTAGAGGTCGTGGCGGAGGCGGGCGCGGGCGCCGCGGAGGTAGTAGCGACGTCCTTGAGTCTCCAGGATACCGCTCGTCACCCGGAAGGAGGACGGGGCGAAGCAGCGCATCAGCGCGCGACGGACGCCCCAAACCGGGAGTAGTACGACGGCAGCGCTCAGACCGACCCAGATCGGGCCCCCGAGCAACAGCTGGAGGGCGAGCGCCCACTGCTGCTGGACGGGGTTGTCGTAGTAGGCGCCGATGGTGCTGATCACGGCGACGGCCAGTGCCGGGCCCAGGCCGGCGGCGAGCATCGCGGCCTGGAGGTTGGCCGCGACGGCCCACCATCCCTGCGGGTCGGCGCGGCGCCCCTCGACGTGGAAACTGTGTCCGTCCGTGGCAGGTTCCGGTGCCGAGCGGTCCAGGAGGCCACGGATCCGTCGAGAAGACAGGCTCCATGTACGTCGGTTCGGCGCCGAGTCGAACTCGAACCAGGCCAGTGGCCCCAGGCGTCCAGCTCGTGCGGGCGCCTCGCCGTCGGGCGCGGGATGGCTGACGGCGACGAGGGTCCCCATGAAGCTCAGCAGCCCCACGAAGCCCATGGCCGCCGCGTAGGGCCAGGACAAGGTAGCGATGGATCCGAGGCCGGCGGCCAGCAAGCCTGCGTCGACGACAGCGGAGGCGGCGCACCACGTGAACAGCAGCGCCAGCTGCACGATGCCTCGGTCTTGGGCGAGCCTCTCGTGGGCGGAGAGGTGGTCGGTGGACGCGTCTCGGAGCCAACGCCGCAGGGTGGCTCCGCCGTATACCAACGCATCCGCGACGATGGCTATCTGGGCGAATGCGACGACGCCGTAGATCAAGCTCCACGCGACGGGCATCGGCGGGCAGCCGCCGTGGCAACAGGAGGGGGCGGTCACCACCATCCAGAAGAGGTGGACCGGGATGAACGCGACCAACGCCTCCACGGCGGAGCGGGTGACGTGGAAGCGCGGCTCCTCCTGGAGGCCCAGTGCGAGGCCCCAGACCACCAGCGGCGCGAAGACCACGAGGAGCCAAGGCGATGGCGAGGCCATGCCCATCCACTCGATGACTGCCCACGCGAGGGCCAGGAGAAGGAGTCGCACTGCGGTCGGAAGCATGGGACCCATTGTCCCACGAGGCTCCCAGTCCTCGGGTGGTCTCAGCTGCGTCGTGGCGAGGCCGGCTGGTCGGGTCGTGCCAGCAGCAGGAACTTCACCCTCCGCTTGTCCCCCTTGGCATGACCGAACCAGGCCCGCGGCATGAAGCCGGGGAGGTCGGCGGTCACGAAGCTCGGCGGCAGCTTGAGCCACACCTGCTCGAAGCGCTCGGTGGCCGGCAGGATGTGGCTCAGCACGGTGAGGTGCTGCAGCTCGCAGCGGACGGCGTCGTAGCCCTCCCACGGGGGATCGACGAAGCAGAGCTCGGCGTCGATGTCGGCCAGCAGCTCGGCGGCGTCCCCCACCCGCACGTCGACCTTGTCGGCGACGCCGTAGACCCGGGCGTTGTGCCGGGCGAGCTCGGCGCGGTGGCGGTCCTTCTCGATGGCGACGACCCGCGTACCGGCCCGGGCGAAGCCGATGGCATTGCCGCCGGCCCCACAGGTGGCGTCGACGACGGTGGTGGGGGCCCGCTGACCCAGGGCGAAGGCCAGCTTCTCGGGGGTCAGGGACCAGCGGCCCTCGTCGTCGAGGCGGGCGTCGGGACGGGTGAAGCCGGGGCTGGTGTCCCGGCGGCGGCGGGCGTCGACGCTGCGGGCGTCCCGGACGACCTTCCGCTTCAGCGCCGGGGTGACCCGCACATCAAAGGGGGCGCCGTCCATGCCGAGGTTGCGGAGACGGGCCGACAGGTCGGCGGCGGCCTCCCGGGAGAGCGCGGCGGTCCAGCCCTCGTCGGTCTCCGTCCAGTCGCCGGGGCCCAGCAGGCGCAGGTGGGGGACCCAGGCGGGCACGCCCTTCACGACGACCTGCGGCACGGGTCAGACGCTCAGGTCGCAGCTGACGGGGGCGTGGTCGCTCGGCGTGTCCCAGCCCCGGACGTCGCGGTGGATCTGCACCTCGGTGCACTTGTCGTTGAGCGGCTCGCTCAGGAAGATGTGGTCGATGCGCAGCCCGAAGCCCCGCTGGAAGCCCATCTGCTGGTAGTTCCACCAGCTGAAGGCCTGGTCCCAGGGGTGCCGCTCCCGCCAGCTGTCGACCATCCCCCAGTCCAGGACGGCCTGCAGGGCGGCCCGCTCGTCGGGGTGACAGAGGAGCTGGCCGTCGAGCTTGAAGGGGTCCCAGACGTCGTCGTCGCCCGGGGCGATGTTCATGTCGCCGCAGACCAGCACGTCGTCGGACGGGGCGTAGCGGTCGAGCTCGGTGCGGAGCTGCTCGAGCCAGCGGAGCTTGTACAGGAACTTGGGGGAGCCCACCTGCTGGCCGTTCGGCGTGTACAGGCCGTAGATGCGCACGCCCTTCACGGTGGCGGCGATGACCCGCCCGACCTCCTCGTCGTCGTAGTCGAGGAAGCCCTTCTGCACGTCCTCCAGGGGGTGCTTGGAGAGGAGGGCGACGCCGTTGTACGTGGGCTGGCCCCACCAGGCCAGGTGCTCCCAGCCCATGTCGCGAAGCGCCTTGGCGGGGAACAGGTCGTCGGTGAGCTTCGTCTCCTGCAGGCAGATGACGTCGCAGCCACCTTCCTCGGTGAAGCGTCGCACGTGGTCCATGCGGGCCCGCAGGCTGTTGACGTTCCAGGTGCAGACGCGCATCAGGAGAGGCTGCGGGGGTCGGTGAGGTGGCCGGTGATGGCGGTGGCGCCCGCGACGGCGGGGCTGACCAGGTAGACGGGGCCGGGGGCGCCCATGCGCCGGTCGAAGTTCCGGTTGGTGGTGCTGGCGGTGACCTCGCCGGGGAGTGGGATGCCGGGGCCATTGCCGATGCAGGAGCCGCAGCCCGGGGGGGTGACGACGCAGCCGAGCTCGCGGAAGAAGGCGAGCAGGCCCTCCTTCTCGGCGGCCTCGTGGACGGCGGTGCTGGACGGGGTGACGGTGACCCGCATGCCGTCGGCGAGCTGGCCTCCCCTCATGGCCTCGGCAGCGGCCCGCAGGTCGGCGAGGGAGCCACCGGTGCAGCTGGCGATGACCACGTTCTGTACGTTCACGCCCTCGTGGTCCGACAGGGAGGCGCGGTTGCGGCTGTCGCCGGGGAGGGCCACGGTCAGCGGCACCTCGTCGAGGTTCACGTCGAGGACCTTCGCGTAGGAGGCGCCCTCGTCGGCGTGGACCAGCTGGTCCGTCACGTCCACGCCCCGCTTCTCCTTCAGGAAGTCGACGATGGCGGGGCAGGGCTCCACGACGCCGGTCATCAGGCCGCCCTCGACGGTCATGTTGGTCAGGACCGACAGCTCGTCGACGTTCCAATGGGCCAGGGCGGGGCCGCCGAACTCGACGATGCAGGTGTCGGTAGGGGACGTGCGCCAGTGCTCCTCGCGGAAGTAGGGCATGCCGATGATGTGGAGGATGAGGTCCTTGGGGGAGAGCAGGCCGTCGTGGGTGCTGCCGGTGACCTCGACCCGGACCACCTTGGGCACGGTGACGGGGATGAGGCCTGTGCGCAGGGCGAAGGACATGGCGGTGGAGCCCACCCCGAAGGCGAAGGCGTTGAGGACGCCCGCCGTGGGGGAGTGGGAGTCGGTGAGCACGACGATCTCGCCGGGGAGCGCGTACTCCTCGACGACGATGCGGTGGCAGACGCCGGGGGCGTGGCTGCGGCCCGGGCCGTGGAGCCGGATGCCGTTGTCTTCACAGGCCTGGACCATCTCCTCGGTGAGGCGCATGGCGGGGCCCTGGCGGGCCTTCTTGGCGGAGGCGGGCACCGCGTCGTGGCCGATGAGGACGAAGTGGTCCTCGAAGGCGGCCGCCTGCTCGGGGCGGGTGACGGGCTCGGTGGGCCACTCCTGGCGGTACAGGTCCATCACCATGCCGGTGGTGTACTCGTGCATGCCGCGGAAGCCGGCCTGGCAGAGCACCTGGTCGCCGGGCTTCACGCTGCCGATGCCGAGACCACCGCCGTGCCAGGTGCGTGCGGCGATGATCTTCTCGGCGATGTTCATCGGTCGTGACGGCACGTCGGTCGCGTAGGTGGGCTCGATCTCGCCGGCGAGGAGCTGGGTGCCGTATGGAAGGAGCCCGCCGGCCTCGGCCACGGCCCGGAAGAAGGGGGGCAGGACCGTGAAGAACTCGGTCACGTCGACGTCCTCCCCGCTCTGGAGGCGGGTGAGGACGCTGCGGTCGGTCGTGAACGGCATGCCGCTGTAGACCATGTTCTCCTGGAAGATGCGCTGGAAGCTGTCGGCGACGACGAGCTCGATGCCAGCACCCTGGTGGGCGACCACGGCGACCTCCCGGGAGGAGCCGGAGCCGTAGGCGTCCCCCGCGACGAGGACCTGGAAGCCGCCCTTGCGGACGTCGTCCATCGCGACGACGTCGGAGAGGTTCTCCAGGAAGTAGGGGCCGAGGACCTGGGGCGTGTAGCCGAGGGTGCAGGCGCGCCCGGAGATGATGAGGTCGGTGTTGACGCCGTAGAGGTAGTCGCGACCGTGGTCGAGGGCCAGATCGGTGCCGGTGATCTGGGCCTTCAGGGCCTCGGGGTCGTCGACGAGGTGGAGGAGGCGGCCGGTGAGCTTCATGGGGTCCCCGTGTCAGGACTGCACTGGTAGCCTGCTGAGGCCTCGTGGGCAGCGCCTCGCTGCGTCGACGGGAGCCGTTCGGGCCGTGCAGTGGGGCGTGGGCGCTGCGGTGATTCGTCGCATGGTGCGCCGGAGACCGCCCGCGATGCTACCGTTGGGCATGCGAACCCTGACCCTGCTGCTCTGCGCGGCCTGCACCCCCGACGCGTCGTCGACGACGACGGAGCCGGACGGCTTCACCCTCACGGAACCGGGAACCGTCGCGCCCACCGGGGACACCGGTGCATCCACCACGGACACCGCCGGGAAGACCACGGGCTCGACGGCGTCTACAGCGTCCACGGCGGCCACCGGCGACACCGGCGACACCGGCGAGGTCGATCCCCAGGTGGCGCGGGATGCCGAGGTCTGTGGGTGGTTCGAGAAGGGCGGCGCCCCGTCGGTCGTGGCCGCTGGCTCGTCGTCCGAGGCGGGCCAAGCGGTCGTGGTCCCGTCCGACGACCACGGCTGGCTGGTCGCAGAGGGAGCCCCAGAGCGCTGGCTCACCGCCCAGGTCGACGAGTGGATGACCGAGCTCTTCGTGTACGCATCGCCGGGGATCGCCGTCGCGATGCCGGAGATCGCCCCGCGGAGCGACGAGGTGACCCTGTCGTGCGGGGTGACCCGTCGCAGCTACACGGTGCACGAGTGGGGCCCCTACCTGCTGCAGGTGTCCGGGTCGGGGGAGGCCTTCCTGGCACTACGGCAGGTCGACGTCCCGTGAGGATGGCCTGGGCGCTCCTCGCCCTCGGGTGCACCTCGGCGGCCCCCGCGCCCCAAGGTCCCGCCCACTACCCGCCACCGGCCCACGAGGTCCGCGGCAGCTCCGCACAGGTCGAGCTCGGGCGACGCCTGTTCTACGACCGCCGCTTGTCCGTCGACAACAACCGCTCCTGCGGGCTGTGTCACGAGCAGGCCAAGGCGTTCACCGACGGCTTCGTCCGCTCGGTGGGTACGGAGGGCGATGTCCATCCCCACAACGCTCCGTCCCTGGTCAACGTGGCCTGGCGTCCGACCCTCGGCTGGTCCAACCCAGAGGCGACGTCCCTGCTGGACCACGCCCTGGGTCCGCTGTTCGCCCACGACCCCATCGTGGAGATGGGGCTGGAGGAGGACGCGCTCCTCGCCCGGCTCGAGGCCCCGCCGTCGTACCAGGGAGCCTTTGCGTTGGCCTTCCCTGGCGCGCCCGAGCCCTCCATCGAGCACGTGCTCGTGGCCCTCGCGGCGTTCCAGGCGACGCTGGTGGGGGGCGGGGCGCCCATCGACCAGGTGGCGCTGGGCCACCCCCTCGAGGCAGCGGCGGCCCGTGGGCTCGCCCTGTTCGAGAGCGACCGACTGGGCTGCCGCAGCTGTCACGGGGGCCCCCTGTTCGACCGACCCCTGGACGACGACGGCGTGCCCTCCGAGGCGCCGGGCTACGCCTGCACGGGGCTGTACAACCTGGATGGTGCCTACCCCGACCACAGTCGCGACCTGTCCTGGTACACGGGGGACCCGGCAGATCGGGGCAAGGTACGGACGCCGTCGCTCCACAACGTGACGCGGACGGGTCCGTGGGGACACGACGGGAGCTACCAGAGCCTCGACGACGTGCTGGACGCCTACGCTCGCGGCGGTCGACTGGTCCAGAGCGGGCCGAACGCCAGCGATGGCGCCCTCCATCCCAACCTGGACCCCCGCATCCAGCCCTTCGACCTGAGCGACGGAGAGCGGGCCGACCTGCATGCGTTCTTCGAGGCCCTCGCGGATCCCACCCTCGCGACCCGAGAGGAGCTGGCGGACCCCTTCTGCCGCGACGAGGCCACGGACCCGCCCGACTGCCTACCGAGCTACCCGCTGGTCGCCGGCGAGGCCGACCCACCAGCGAGACGTCACCGCCACGTGGACCCAGTCCGACAGCCCTGACTCCAGCTCGCGGACCTGGTCCGGGGTCGCGACATCCGCCACCACGTCGAGGGCTTCACCCAGCGGACGCCTGTGGGCTTCCGACAGCACCCGGGCCCAGACGGCCGACACCTGCCTCCTGGCCGGCCCGGAGGCTGAGCGCCAGAAGACCCAGTGCTGCGGGTGGGGGAGGCGGGCGTGGCTCGCCTCCTTCGGATCGGCGAGGTCGTAGTCGAACCGCAGCAGGACCACGCCGTCGGCCACCTGGAGCCGGTGAGAGAGGAGGCGAGCCTGTTCCTCGGCGGTGGGCGTCCAGGGCCGGGGTACGGACACACGGCCGATGCGGCGGCGGGCGACGTCGGCTCGCAGGGCCTGGGCCAGGAGCGCGACGGGGCGGTCCACCTGGGCGAGCCGACGCTCGGTCGCCGTGGCGGGGGGGCTTGGCCGTGTGGATGCGAGGGACCCGTGGCAGCGCAGGGGGGCCGGGTCGAGGCGGGCGATGGAAGCCGCCAGCTTCTCGGGGAAGCCGTCCACCACCCCGTCGAGGTCTGCGGTGGACGGCGGGTGGTCGAGGAGGTGAATGGTGGCCAGGTCGTTGAGGGTCCAGGGGCCCACGACCTTCGTGACCCGCGGGAGGGCGACCTGGAACGTGTTCAACAGCCGCATCCAGTACTGGCTCTGGTACACGGCGAAGCGCTGCTCCGCGCTCAGGCGCACCCGCTCGTTGGGCCCGTGGATGCTGGCGGAGACGTGGTCGGGGATGCTGTCGGCGTCCGGCTGGCGCTGGCCCTCGACCACCTTCAGCGGCGCGGTCAGTGCCTCGGCGAAGGCCTGCTGCCAGGACGCCAACCACGGAGGCGGGACGGGGTCCGTCACGAGCGGTGTCCCTTGGCGCGATGCAGCTCCGCGACCGCGTCGGCGAGGGGCGGGATCTGGTCGTCCCACTCCAGGAGGGTCGGGAAGGGGCCACCGCGCGCCCACGTGTGGCGGTAGAGGGACCAGACCTCGTCGGCCACGGGGTGGTCGTGGGTGTCCTGGCGCAGGCCGCTGGGGAGCAGGGTGTGGCCGGCGAGGTGCACCTGGAGGACACGAGACAGGTCGAGGGCGTCGACGTAGCGGGTCGGGTCGAAGCCGTGGTTGTGGGCGGACACGAAGACGTTGTTCAGGTCCAGGAGCATGCCGCAGTCGGCGCGGTCGACGACCTCGGCGTAGAAGGCCCACTCGGGCATCGTGTCGGCGTCGAACTGCACGTAGGACGAGACGTTCTCGATGCCGAACGGGACCTCGAGGACGTCCTGCACGATGCGGGCGCGCTCGGCAGCGTAGGGGACGAGGCTCGGTGCGTAGGGCGAGGGGAGCAGGTCGTGGTGGTGATGTCCCCCAGATCGAGACCAGCAGAGGTGGTCGGTGACGAAGGCGAGGTCGTACCTGCGCACCAGGTGCTTCACGGCTGCGAGGTGGTCGCGGTCGAGGGGGTCGGCCCCGAGGAGGTTCAGCGACACCCCATGGCCCACCAGGGGGTAGCGGCCCTCGAGGGCGTCGAGTCGCTGGAGGGGCAGGGTCGAGGCGCCGACGTAGTTCTCGAGCAGGATCTCCAGGTAGTCCACCCCCACCGCGGGCTCGGCGAGCGCCGTGTAGTGGGGGGGCCTGAGGCCCAGTCCGAGGGCGTCCGGGGGCAGCATCAGGTGCCCACGGGCCTCGGCCGGGAGCGTCGTGTGTGCCACGCGGCCATCAGGGGGACTCGGGGTACTCGAACGCCTCGCCCTCGAGGGTCGCGGTGCGGATCCAGGCCACCAGCGTGTCCATCTCTGCGCGGGACATCACCTCGTAGTGGGAGGGCATGTTGCGGTAGGCCTGACCCTCGTGCTGTCCCTGGATGCCGAAGGCGATGGCGTTCCGGAGCTCCGCGTCGGTGCGGTCCAGGAAGGTGGCGACGAAGGTGTCCACGTCCTCGCCGGGGGGGACCTTCACCTTGAAGGCGTCCGGGCCGCTGCCGGTGTGGCACCAGTCACAGGCCGCCTCGGTGAACAGCGTCTCGGCGTCGCGGCCCTGGTCGGGGGCGGTCTCCACGCAGCTGAAGCCCGCGCAGTAGTTGACGCCCGCACAGTCGTGCTCGAGGAGCTCTTCCCACTCGTGGTAGACCATGCCGCGGCACAGGCTGGTGTAGCCGCAGGCCACCTGGACGTGCACCACACCGGGCTCGGCGACGCCCTCGACCATGGCCGAGTTCGCACACTGGGCGTCGAACTCGTCGACCGAGATGGCCCCGTCGGAGTTGGTGTCGAAGACCGCCAGCCAGTCCTCGAAGAGGTTGTCGGACAGGGCGGGGGCGTTCTCGCCGTCGCAGTCGGTGTCGAGGTCGTCGTAGCTCGACTCGCGAGCACCCGGGTACACCCCGTGGTGGTCGTCGTCGCAGTCGCCGTCGTTCTCGGTGTAGCCGTCCCCGTCGTCGTCGACGTCGCTGGGGTCGGGGTCGCCCGGTCCCTCCAGGTCGAAGCCGTCGCAGTCCTGGTCGATGGCGTCGTCGGCTCGCTCGGGAGCCCCTGGGTAGATGGTGTTGTTGAAGTCGTCGCAGTCCCCATCCTCCACCGAGAAGCCGTCCTGGTCGGCGTCGACGGGGTCATCCGTCGTCTCGTGGGTCTCGTGGGTCTCGTGGGTGTCGGTCGGCGTGGTCTCGGGCTCGTCCTCGCCACGGCATGCTGCTGCGGTGAGCAGGCCAGCGAGCGCGAGGGAGCCGAGGTGGGCGTTGTTCACGTGGTTCTCCGGGTTGCCCACCGGTGTAGCCTCCACCGTGGGGACCTACTGCGTGGCAAGTTGTCGCAGCGCCAGCGGGTACCGGTCGATCGCGTATGCTGCAGCAGGGCTGTCTTTGCCGCGTTCTCGGCGGGTCTCAGCCGACGGCCCTTGGGGGAACGATGAAGCGGGTGGCGTGGTGGGGGCTGTGGCTCCTGGGGGCGGCCGGGTTGCTGGCCTCGTGGGTGGTGGTCGGAGGCTTCTGGGTGCAGGGGGGCCTGATGAAGGTGGCCGCCTGGTACCTGGGCATGATGCTGCCCCCGGCCGCGGGGGCCTTCGGCCTGCTCCACAGCTTGCTGCTGGGGGTCCTGAAGCCAGAGCGACGGGTGCTGGCGGCGGTGGTGGGCGTCCTGTCGATGGTGTCCCTGTCGCCGGCGTTGATCCTGGTGGGCCTGTGGGCGCCTCGCTACCCCGCCGACCTGGCCACCACGACCCCGGCAGCCACCGTGCGCTTGCCTCTCGACGGTCCCATCGTGGTGGGCTGGGGTGGGGACACCGTGAAGCAGAACTACCATGCCGCGCACCCCGACCAGCGCTGGGCCTACGACCTGCTGGTGGAGCCCGCGGGCCATGGCAGCGCCGACCTCGAGAGCTACGGCTGCTACGGCCTCGACGTGCTGGCTCCGGCGGCTGGAACGGTGGTCATCGCCCACGACGGCGAGCCGGATCAGGACCCGAGCACCTTCGTGCCCAACGCCGAGGCGCCGGCGGGCAACTACGTGGCCCTGAAGCTGTCGACGGGCACCTACCTGGCGCTGGCCCACATGGTTCCGGGCAGCGTGGCGGTGGCGGTGGGGGACGAGGTGACGGAGGGGCAGGTACTCGGGAAGTGTGGCAACTCGGGGAACACCAGCGAGCCCCACGTCCACATCCACCACGTGCGGCAGAAGCCGGAGATGCTGGGCTTCGGGGAGGGGCTGCCGCTGTACTTCCGGGACCACGACGGGGAGCCGATGCCGGTGGGGGGCATCGAGGTCGATGGGGAGGACGTGAGGTTCGTGGGGGACCGGGTCCGCCACGTCGGGGGCATCTAGGAGGCCATCGACGCCGCGTCGAAGATGTTGGTGGCGTTGGCGGCCAGGAAGTTCCGGAAGATGAGGGGGCGGCCGTCCTGGGTCCAGCAGCGGGCCCCGTCGGCGCAGACGGCCTGGTTCCGCTCGATGATCTCCACGAACTGCTTCTCCGCCTTGGCGACGCCGATGCGGCCGTCGTCCTCGAGGACCGGGGTGTCCATGGTGGCGGCGAGGGTGGCGGTCTGGCGGAGGGGGCCGCCTGCGTCCCCCTGGATGCCGTCGAGCATGGCGAAGCCACGGGCTCGCATGGCGTCGGCCATGGCCTCGATGCTCTCGTAGCCGGCGGCGTAGACGTCGATGGTGACGTGGTTCAGGTCGGGGCCCAGGGCGAGGGCGCTGGCGGCCTGGCCGGAGACGGCGGCGACGGCCTCGAGGGTGCTGCGACGGATGGGGGGCCCGTTGCGACGCATCAGCACGTCCACGAAGTGGTCGAGGAAGCGCTCGGCGTCGGCCTCCGGCAGGCAGCCCTCGGCCTCGGCCCGCTCGATGATGGCGAGGAACGTGCCGTGGTCGACGGCAGCGGCCTGTGCCTCGGTGTCCTCCCGGACGAGGGCGGCGACGTCGGCGGGGAAGGCGTCGAGGTCGACCTCGGAGACGAAGATCTTGAACTGGCTCGCGTCTTCGCCCACCACCTGCAGGTCGAAGGAGCGCAGCTTCTTGTCGGGGAAGCGGTAGTCGAGCTCCTTGCGGAGGCCGATGACCCGCGCTGCCCGCTGGATGAGCTGGGCGACCTCCGGGTCTGCGGTGCGGATGGCGCCGTGGTCGTTGTGGAAGCGGCCACCACGCTCCTCGACCATGGCGCGCAGGGCGACGAAGTCGGGGACGTTGGCGGCGAAGCGGGTGGTGAGCCGGTGGACGAACTGGTCGCGGAGCTTCTTGGGACACACGGGCACGGGGGCCTCCCGAAAGGTCTCCCCTCTTCGGTATGCACGGCCGGCGGTGCAGCAAAGTGACGATGCGGTGGCGGGGCGATGCCGATGCGGACTGTGTCGTCGGGACCCCGAAGATGGGGGGGGCTGCGCTCGTGCCGTCAGGAGCGGCGGGTACGCTGGAGTGGTTCAGGGCGCAGCCGGGCGGGACCCACCACAGAGGCCCACTGAGGTTCACAGAGAGAGGAGAGTTCTCATCCTCTGTGGTCCTTGGTGGCCCTCTGTGGTGCAGTCGGGGCCCCGGTCGGGCGCCGAGGCTAGGTCTTCAGGACCTGCTGGGCGGCCTGGGCGACGGCGGGGTCGCTGTGCTGGACCAGGGCGGTGGCGCGCTCCTTGACCGCGGGGGTCGGGCGCTCCTGCAGGAGGCGCAGCAGGTAGACGGCCTGGTCGGCGGGGAGGTCGGCTCCCCAGAACTGCCACCACGCCTTGTTGCCGCTGGGCAAGACCTCGAGGAACGGGGTGGCCGTCCAGTGGGGGTTCTTGGTGAGCTCCGCCTCGATCTCGGCGCGGTTCGCGTACCAGTCCTTGGCCTTGAGCATCGCCCTGAGCTTCTCGTCGACGTCGGCGGGGGTCTGCCACGTCTGGCCCCGGGCGTTGCGCTCGACGAAGGCCAGCTCGGGGTAGGCGGGGTGGTCGATGGGACGGACCCGCTTGCGGTCACGGAACAGCGGCAGCACGGTGCGACGGGCGTAGCTGGGGAGGTCCGGCTGACGGTCGAGGAGGGAGAGGACCTCGTCGAGCTGGGCGACGAGCTCGGCGTGCCCCGGGCGCTTGTGCTCGTGGTAGTCGCACATGGCGGAGAGGACGGTGCGGAGCTTGTTCTGGGCGGACTCGGGGACGCCCGGGAGCTTGAGGGCGGTGAGGTGCTTCTGGAGGGCCTCGGCGTGGAAGTCCTTGTGGACCGACAGCACGATGTGGCGGCCAGCCAGGAACTCGTACAGGCAGATGCCGAGGGAGTAGACGTCGCAGCTTGGCTTGTCGTCGTCGCCGTCGAGACGCTCGGGGGCCAGGTAGCCGCGGGCGCCGAGGACCATGGAGAGGGTCTGGGCCTCCTTCCCCTCGAACTCCCCCCGGGCGATGCCGAAGTCCACCAGCTTCACCTCGCCATCGACCGACAGCAGCATGTTGCTGGGCTTGATGTCGCGGTGGATGACGTGCATCGGGTTGCCCGACGAGTCGGGCGTGCTGTAGGCTGCGCCGAGGGCGTCGGTGGCGAGACGAACGATCTCGATGGCCTCGGGGGCGGGCATGCCGTCGGGGTGGGCACGGACGACCTGCTCCATCGACAGCCCGCGCACCCACTCCAGCACCATCACCGGCCGCTCCTCGAGGGTGACCATGTCCTCGATCTGGACGATGTTGGGATGGTCGAGCTTGGTGAGGAGCGCGGCCTCGTCGCGGGTACGGGCCAGGACCCGAGGACGGTGCAGGTGCGCCGCCTTGAGCACCTTGAGGGCCACCAGGGTGCCGCGGGACAGGTCCTGAGCGACGCACACGGTGCCGAACGTGCCTGCGGCGCTGATCTCGACGAGTCGGTACGCGAGTGGGTTGTCGCTCATGGGCGCAAGCCTACTTGATTCGGTAGCCGCCCATCTCGTTGTTGAAGATCCACGCGACGACTTCGCCGATCTCGAAGGAGGTGGGCAGGTAGGTATGGATGGAGGCAGCGGCAGACCCGGCGTCCCGGAGCTCTCGACGGGCGCTCGCCATCTTGCCGAGGCGCTTCAGCCACACCGATGCGTTGGCGGGGCGCAGATCGATCCACCCCTTGCGGGCCCAGGCGTCGACGGCCTTGGCGTCGTCGAGAGAGACGCTCCGGGTGTGGCCGGACAGCTCGGGCACGTTGATGCACGGGCCCCGGTGGAGCGTGCGACCGTCGGGCGAGAGGATGGGGATGCCGATGGACGGAGCCAGCGAGAACACCTGGGAGCTGGGGAGGTGCTCGGCCAGGATGTGGCTGACCTCGTCGGGGCTGCGGGGGCCGTCGTCGGTCTCGAGGACGGCGTGGATGTTGGTGAAGCACTCCTTGAGGAGCTGGGCCTCGAAGAGGAGCTTGGAGAGCTCGGGGGGGCCGAGACGACCCAGGGCGATGCTGGGGAGCTCGGTCTCGGACTCGGCGAGGGCCAGGTCGTGCATGGCGGCGGAGCGGACCAGGCCCGCCTTGTAGGAGGGGTTGAGGACGCTGGAGTCGATGGCGGAGATGACGTCCTGGCCAGTGTTGGCGCCGCGGATCTCGTGCACGACGGTGCGGGCGATCTCCTCGGGGGTGATGTACTCCATCTGCCCGAGGGCGGTGATGGCGCCGAACTCGCCGCGGGTGAACACGCCGTTCTCCCCGGTGTCGACGACGCTGACGGTGTGGTCACCGATGGGCTCCCACTCGCTGTGGGGCTGCTTGAGGACGATGTCGCCCTCGACGGCGACGCTGGTGGGGCGGAACAGCTTGTCGTTGCCGTGCTTGTCCTTGACCGTGACCGTGCGGACGGCCTTGTAGCCGATCATCGCGGCGGGCTTGACCTCCTTGACGATGGGGGCGTTCGGCGTGCGGGCGAGGAGGAAGAGCAGGCCGGTGTGGCCGAAGGCGGCCTCGGTCTTGGCCAGGAGCACCTTGGAGGGCTTGTCCTCGGAGTGGGTGTAGGGGATGTTCATCCCCATACCGCCGGTGCCGGTGGTGCCGACCTTCAGGTAGACGCGCGTGCCCTGCTCGGTGGTGGCCCGGTGGACGAGGCGGACGTGGCGGATGAGCTGCGGGACCGACTGGGAGAGGAGGAACTCCAGCAGATCGACCGAGCCCTCGGGGTCGAAGCGGTCGCCGTCGACCCAGTCCATGACCTTGTGGGCGCCGTCGAAGACGTTCTGGTAGGACAGGCCGGTGGCGGTGTTGACGCAGTCGACGACGACCTGGGGCCGGTGCTCGCGGATGAGCTGGCACAGGTGGTTGGAGCTGTAGGCCTCGTCGAAGTCGCCGTAGAGGAAGTCGAGGAGCTGGCGGCGCTTCTTCGGATCCGCCAGCAGCTCGGTGCGGTGGACGTCGGCCAGGGTGGTGGGGACGAAGAGGTTGCCCCAGGCAGGGACGTAGCGGACGGCGGCGGTGCCGTACTCCTCCTCGAGGCGGGCCACGGCGGCCCGGGCCTCGGACTCCAGCAGGGAGGCGACGACGATGCGCCGGGGGTTCATCTCCTTGGTGAGTCGCCGGCAGACCTGAAGGCCCACCAGCCCGGCACCACCGAGCACCAGGTAGTCGTCGAACATGCCTCTCCCTCGCAGAGCCGCCTCCTAACCGCTCACGAGGAACCCGTGCCCGTGCCTGTCGAAGGGTGGGCTTGGCCGGCCGCCCGCGCCTCCAGGTCGTCGCTGATCTGCCGCCCCACGGCCAGCGGCGGCCGCTCCCCGACATCCACGTGGCGATGGGCTTCTCGGCAGAGCCGGTCCAGGAAGCGCAGGCGCGCGAGGACGGCCTCGTCGTCGGCCGAGCCCCCGTTGCGGAGGTGCAGGTGCTTGCCCGGGTCCTTGTGGACGTCGGCTCGGATGCGCTCCAGGGCGATGGGGAAGTGGATGCGGAGCTGCACGAGCTCACCGGCCTCGCTGGCCAGTGCGCGGATGCGTGGGTCGGTGAGCCCCACGTCCGAAAGGGCGATCACCGGCGGCGTGCGCTGCTCCAGGGCCTTCTGCAGCTGCTCCAGCTCGAGGTCGAGGAGCTTCTGCTCTCCCTGGGTGATTAGGGCCCGGGTGTGGCTCTCGCCGACGAGGTGCGCCACCCGGTCTGCGAGCCGCGACAGGGGCAGGCCGTTGAACATGGTGGCGATGCGCGCGGTGGGACCCACCTCCGCGCCCGGGATGCCGCAGAGGATCACGGGGCGCGGCAGGGTGAGGAGGGGGGCGTAGGAGTAGTAGTCCATGCCCCTGCTGTATCGATCAGGGAAGCGGAAGGGTGACGAAGACCTCGCTGCCGTCCCGGGCCACGACGAAGAAGGCGGTGCCGCTGCTACGGGCCAGGATCTTCGCCACCTCCTCGGGGCCGTCGACCTCGCGGTGGTTCACCTGGAGGATGACGTCGCCGGGACGCAGGCGGCCGCTGGCAGGGCCGTCCCGGTCGACCCGACGGACCAGCACGCCCTCCTCGATGCCCTGCTGGGCGGCGACGCTGCTGGGCAGCGGGCCGAGGGTGAGGCCGAGGGCGTCGAGGGTGGTGCCGGGGGCCTTGGTCGACCGGCGGTCCTCACCGGGACGCTCCGCGAGGGTGACCTCCAGGCTCTTGGGCCCCTTCGGGCGGACGACCGTGAGCTTCACGGTGTCGCCGGGTCGCTTGTTGCCGATGGCGGCCACCAGCCCCACCTGGTCGTCGATGTCTTCGCCGTCGACCTGCACGACCACGTCGCCTCGGAGGAGGCCGGCGTCGGCGGCGGGGGTATCGGGGAAGACGCTGGCGACGACGGCTCCGTCCTCGGCGTCGACCCCGAGGGCCTCGGCGAGCTCGGGGGTCAGCGGCTGGCTGTTCACGCCGAGGAAGCCCCGGGCGATGTGGCCGTGCGCCTTCAGCTCGTCGACGACGCCGGTGATCAGCTTGGTGGGGACGGCGAAGCCGACGGTGTTGGCCCCGGCGATGATGGCGGTGTTCATGCCGACGACCTTGCCGTCGAGGGTGACCAGGGGGCCGCCGGAGTTGCCGGGGTTGATGGCAGCGTCGGTCTGGAGGAAGTCCTCATTGCCGAAGATGTCGTGGCCGAGCACGCGGCCCTTTCCGGAGATGATGCCGGCGGTGACGGTGTGTCCGAGGCCGAGGGGGTTGCCCATGGCCAGCACCCAGTCCCCGACGCGGGCCTCGTCGCTGTCGCCCAGCTCCAGGTGCTCCCAGCTGCGGTCCTCCGGGAGCTGAAGCAGGGCGATGTCCATGCTGGCGTCGCTGCCCACCACGTCGGCGTCGACCTCGGTGCCGTCGCTGAACACCACGGTGATGCGGTCGGCGTCGTCGATGACGTGGTGGTTGGTGAGGAGCAGGCCGTCGGCGCTGATCACGAAGCCGCTGCCTTCGCCGGACTTCGGCGGGACGGCGGAGGGGTCCATGCCGCCGAAGCCTCGGAAGCGGCGGAGCATCTCCAGCGCGGCGGGGTCGATGTCGCTCTCGACCTTGATGCTGGCCACCGCCTTGCTGGCCTGGTCCACCAGCGGGGCGAAGCTGCGGGTGGGGTCGTAGGTGAGGTCCAGCTGCTGGGTCGGGGTCGGGGTGGCGACGGGCGCGGCCGGCTCGGCCTGGGTGCGGGCGTTGGCGGTGGTGAGGGCGGGGCTCAGCACGATGGCGGTGGTGCCGGCGGCGCCCAGGATCAGGCCGGTGGCGGCGGTCACGGTCGACACGGTGCGGATCACGGACATGGGAAGGCCTCCAGGGTTCAGGGCGCACCCGATGGCGTGGGCCTCCCGGGGGCGCATGGTGGAAGCGGTATCCACGGTCCACGCGGCGCCAAGGCCACGGAACGTCACCGGTCGTCACCGGTCCTGGTGCCCTGTCAGAACACCAGGTCGACGCCGCCGCTGATCCGCAGCTCCCGCTCGAAGACGCTGCCCGCTGGCTCCTCGCCGTCCTTCAGGGGCTGGCTCGCGAGACGGCCCAGACCCTCGGCACGGAGGCCGAGGCCGTCGAGGAGGAGGAAGGTGCCGCCGCCGTGCAGATCGGCCCGCCACGGGGAGAGGCCGGCGAGGGCGCCGTCGAGGGCGATGTCGAGCTGGGCGCGGTCGGAGACCAGGCCGGCCTCTGCCCCGAGGCTGGGACCCCAGATCCGCCAGGCGTCGGGCTGGACACCGTTGCCGGCGCTGGGCCAGGCACGGACCGTATCGCTCATGACGCCGGCGCGACCGCGGACGAAGCCTCGGCGGGCGCCGACCATCCCCTGGGTGCCCACCAGGCCCACCAGGTGGCCCTCCACGCCCATGGGGGCGGAGGTGGACGCGATGACGTCGTCGTCGGGGAGGAGGGAGAGGTGGGCCTCGACGCCGTAGCGGCCGTCGGGCACGACGCGCAGGGCCACGGCGCCGGCAGGGGCGAAGGAGGAGGCCCGCTGCTCGGCGAGGGCCGCGGAGGCGTCGACCCGCTGCCCCTGACCGACCATGCGGCCGGTGCCCAGGACCCGCAGGGAGACCATCCATGGGACCTCGTTGGGGTCGTCGACGTCGTTCTGGCCGTAGTCGGGGATGTCGACGGGCTCGAGCTTGTAGGCGGTGTGGACCACGGTGCCGTCGGCCTCGCGGACCTGGAGGAGGAAGCTGCGGCCCACGGGAAAGGCCCGGGCCTCGGCGCCGTCGACCATCCACGCCTGGGGGCTGATGCTGCCGATGGGCTCGGTGCCGCTGGCGTCGGTGGCGTCGTTCCACAGGGCGGTGAAGGGGTGGCCGGCGGGGAAGGGGGGCGTCCAGCCGGGATCGATGGCGCGGACGGCGGCCAGGCTGCGGCGGGCGTCGGCGTCGCGGCCGTCGACGAAGGCACGCAAGGCGGTGGTGTGGTGCAGGCGGACGACGCTGGACGGCGGCGGGACCTCGGCGAGACAGGGCAGGGCGTCATCCAGGGCCTTGCTGGCGGCGGCGAAGGCCTCGTCGTCGATGTTGCGGTTGGCGTCGAGGATCTCGGTGAGGATGCGGTCGACGTCGGCGGCGGTGGTGTCGGCGCAGTCGGCGCCCAGGGCCACGGAGAGGAAGAGCGGGAGCATCAGGCCACCTCCCGCCGGCGTCGGGCCAGGAGGACGAGCAGCAGGCTCCCGAGGGCGCCGGCGGGGGACCCGGTGGCGCAGGCG
>Ga0213839_1001150_pt1 | contig 18672 bp, 15 predicted proteins | sample SWPATP21_FD_160075 | JGI IMG/M metagenome (GOLD analysis project Ga0213839, IMG submission 160075) | Coastal seawater microbial communities from Marineland, Florida, United States - SWPA TP2 #1 | ecosystem: Environmental > Aquatic > Marine > Coastal | place: USA: Florida | collected 2016-08-14
ATGAGCGCCCACCTCCACGAGCTCGACGGCCTCCCGGTCCTCTCCTTCGACGCCGCCGCCCCCACGCCGGAGCGCCTCGCCAAGCGCGCCCTCGACGTGGCCCTCGCCCTGCCCCTCCTCCTGCTGGCCGCACCGGTCCTCGCCCTGTCGGCCCTCGCCATTCGCGCCCACGACGGCGCCCCCGCCCTGCTGCGACAGGAGCGGGTCGGTCGCCACGGCCGACGCTTCGCCATGTGGAAGCTCCGCACCATGACCCCCGACGCCGAGTCCGCCCACGAGGCCCTCCGCACCGAAGGGGGCCACACCGCTCCGGCCTTCAAGCCCGACCGGGATCCCCGGATCACCCCCGTCGGCCACTGGCTCCGCCGCTTCTCGGTCGACGAGCTCCCCCAGCTGATCAACGTCCTGCGCGGCGAGATGTCCCTCGTCGGCCCCCGCCCCCCGCTGCCCTCCGAGGTCGCTCGCTACGAGCGCTGGCAGCTGCGTCGCCTCTCCGTTCCGCCGGGAATGACGGGCCTGTGGCAGGTCTCCGGACGCGCCGACCTGCCCTTCGAGCGCTGGATGGCGCTGGACCTCGAGTACGTCGACCAGTGGTCCCTGGGGATGGACCTGTGGCTGCTGCTGCGGACGGTACCGGCGGTCCTCGGCGGTGCCGGCGCCCGCTGAACGTGTCACACTCCCCGTCTGGGAGACGCCGATGACACGCTGGGTACCTTTTCTGTGGTTCGTCGTGGCGTGCACGGGCACCGGCAGCGACGAGAGCACCGACACCAAGAGCGAGAGCGACACCGATACGGATGCTGACGCCGACAGCGACGCGGACGCGGACGCGGACAGCGACACCGATGCGGACGGGGATGCCGACGCGGACACGGACGCCGACTCGGACACGGACGCCGACGCAGACGCTGACACCGACACCGCCTGGTGGCTGGAGACGGGCGGCGACTCCACCAGCCACACCCCGAGCGACACCTCCACGGGCCCCGGCGGCAGCGGACTCGGCGGCTCCGGCGGCTTCGTCTCCGGCGGCTCCGGCTTCTTCCTCGACTCCGGCGGACCCGGCTGCGCACCGGAGCCCAACGTCGACACCGGCCTGCCCTCCACCCGCGACCTGTCCGCAGCGACTGACACCGGCATCAACGACCGCGACGCCGACGGCTTCGACGACAGCGTCGACTGCGACGACCTCGACCCCTACGTGTACCCCGGCGCCCCCGAGCGCTGCGACGGCGTCGACACCGACTGCGACTACACCACCGGCGAGGACGGCCTGATCACCGTCGACGGCGTCGACACCTACACCGTCCTGGCCGATGCCGTCCGCGCGGCCCCCCCGGGTGCCACCGCCGTCCTCTGTCCGGGTACCTACGACGGCCCCATCTGGCTCCGCCAGGATCTCCGCATCATCGGGCGCGAGGGCCCCGACGTCACCACCATCCGCTCCACGACGACCGGACCCAACCTCGTCCGGGTCCAGCGAGGCAACCTGATGCTCGCCGGGGTCACCATCACCGACGGCGACGTCGACGGGGCCATGGTCATCATCCCGCCGTCCAAGACGTTCTGGTACCCGTTCCCCGTGCCCTTCTGGCCCGACGGCGCAGGCCTCTCCCTGGGCACCTGCGGCTCCGCCGTGGTCCGCCGCAGCGTCTTCGAGGGCAACAGCACCTACGGGTCCGGCGGGGCCATCGGCAGCGCCGGGGCGCCCATCTGGCTCACCGACACCGAGATCCTCGACAACGTCTCCACGCGGTCCGGGGGCGGCATCGTCACCAGGGGTCCCCTCGTGGTGCAGGGCTCGGGTCTGTCGGGCAACGAGGCCATGAACGGGCACGGAGGCGGGCTGTCCCTCCGTGGCCCGGCCACCTGCTTCGTCGAAGACACCACCTTCGGTGACAACACTGCCGGCGCATGGGGCGGAGCCATCAGCGTCGTCGGCATGGACGGCTGGCTCGTCGGCGAAGGCCTCGACATCGGCCACAACACCGCCAGCGACGGCGGGGGCGCGGTCGTCAACTGGGGCGCGCTCACCCTCGTCGAGAGCACCGTCCACGACAACGTCTCCACCAACGGGGGCGGCCTGTCGGCCTTCGAAGCCGACATCACCCTCACCGACGTGCTCGTCAGCGACAACCAGGCGACCAGCGGCGGAGGTGCGTCCGTCAACAACACGACCGTGATCGGCGGCACCTTCACGGGCAACCAGGCCGACATCGGAGGGGGACTCCTCATCGCCGGCGGCCTGCGCCCGACCACCCTCACGGATGTGGCCGTGACCGGCAACGACGCCGACGAGGGGGGCGGCATCTGGGTCTCGGACGTGTGCTACGCGGAGTCCGCCGTCATCGAGGGGAACACCGCCGCCACCGCGGGAGGGGTCTACGTCTACGAGGGTGGCGAGCACGGCATCGTCGGCACCAACACCGTCATCACCGGCAACACCACGGACGACGTCCCCGCCCTGGAGACGGGCGCCCTCTACAGCTTCCCCACGCCCAGCAGCTTCGCCTGCAACGCCATGGGCTGCGCCGACTCCCTGAACGAGCCCGGCGTGCTCTACGACCTCTTCCCCACCGGCGTCTCCTTCGGGGTCCGAGGCCCCCTGGTCGCCGAGGGCCCCCACACCGTCGTCGGCACCAACGCGGGCTGGGTCGAGACCTGGTTCGACGACGGCACCGTCACCCAGCAGACCCTCACCGGGGGCGCCGCCATCTCCTTCGGCAACGCCCTCGCCCTCGACGGGGACCGGCTCGCCGTCGGCTACCCGCTGGTCCCCGATGCCACGGGGGTGGCCATCGGCGGTGTGGTGATCTTCGAGCACGACGGCACCACCTGGCACGAGACCGCCCAGGTCCGCGCACCGGTCGGACAGGCCAACATGTGGTTCGGTGCCAGCGTGGCCCTCGATGGCGACACCCTGGTCGTCGGAGCCCCCCTGGAGGACGGCGTCGACGTCGACACCGGCGCTGCGTACGTCTTTCAGGACGTGGCGGGCACATGGACCCACCTGAGCACCCTCACCTCCCCCGTGCCCACCGCGGGCGCCCACTTCGGCGACGAGGTGGCCGTCAGCGGCACCCATCTCGCGGTGTCTGCGACCGCCGACGGCCCCGCCCGCGAAGGCCACGTGGAGCTGTACGAAGGCGGCGGCGCCGCGTGGGCCTGGGTCCACCAGGTGGTCGGCCCCCACGGCGAGGCCCGCATCGGCCTCGACACCCTGGCCCTCGACGGCGACCTGCTGGCCATCCCGGTGGGATCCGGCCACAGCGACCACGTGCAGGTCGAGGTCTACGAGTACGTCGCGGCCACCGGCTGGCAGCTCCTCTGGGTCCTCGACGACCCCGCCTACGATCCCATCGACTACGGCCACCCGGTGGTGGATCTGGTCGGCAACACCCTGTTGTTCGGCATGCCCTACACCAGCCACTTCGCCAGCTCCACCGGAGCCCTGTACCGGTACGACGACATTCGCTCTGGCCAACCCCCGGTGCCCCTCCGCGACCCGGACCGGGTGCCTGGCCTCTACCTGGGCCACTCGGTGGCCCAGCGGGGCGACACGGTGCTGTCCGTGGGCGACCCCACCTTCGACATCTACGTCTTCTCCCCGGACCCGGTGGATCCTGCCTGGTAGCTCGCCGTGCCGAGCGCCAGGCGGATCACGTCTCCAGGACGAGGGTCAGACGAGGAGCGCGGCCAGTAGGCCTCCGAACGCTCCGCCCGCCATCAGGCCCGCCAGCACGCCGAGGCCCAGAAGCAGTGCGGACAGCAGCAGCGACATCCACACCAGCCGGAAGGGATGCTGCTGGACCATCTTCCGGAGCCGGTACACCACCTTCAGCTGGAAGGTGACCGGACACTGCACGCCGATGTCGCCCTCTGCCCGCCGCTTCAACCGCTCCAGCATCGCCTCGACGGTCTGGTAGCGGGCGTCGGGGTCGCTCTTGACCCCGTCGTTGACGAACCAGCCCAGGTCCGGGGGCATGCGGCCCTGGGCGGGGTGGATGGGGGCGAAGGCGGGGTTGCCGTAGGTGCGGGTCTTCACCGCCTCGAGGAAGGGCTCCAGGGCGTCGGTGGGGACGTCGTCGAGAGGGTGGTGGAGGGCCAGCAGCTCGTAGAGGATCAGCGACAGCGCGAAGGTGTCGGTGCGGACGTCTGCCGGCTCGCCGCGGGCCTGCTCGGGGGCCATGTAGCGAGGGGTCCCGATCACCTGCCCTACCCGCGTGCGGGTCACCGACAGCGAGGTCGACACCTCCTGCCCATCGCTGTCGGCCTGGATGTCGGGCCCGCCGATCTGCTTGGCGATGCCCCAGTCGATCAGGGTGACTTCCCCGTGCTCCCCGACCATCACGTTGTCGGGCTTGAGGTCTCGGTGGATGACCCCCTGGGCGTGGGCGAAGGCCACCGCGTGCATCAGCTGCTCGACGATGGCCAGGCGCTTCTCGAAGGGAAAGCGGGCGTGGGCCTCTGCGTCCCCTGCCTTCAGCGCGTCGATGATCTCGGTGAGGGTCTGGCCCTCCACCTGCTTCATCACGAAGAAGTACTCGCCGCCGCTGTCCTTGGCGACGTCGTGGACCGGCACGATGCCGGGGTGGTCGAGGCGCCCGGTGGTGCGGACCTCCTGCACGAACCGCAGGAAGGCCCCACGACTGGCTCGGTCGGGGCGGATCCGCTTGATGGCGACCCGTCGTCCGATGTCGAGGTCCCGGGCCGACAAGACCTCGCCGAGGCCCCCCTCCCCCAGCTTGCCCAGGGGCTCGAACCGAGGACGCTCGGTGCTCACCAGCTCCGGCACGTCGCCGCGGACCTCCACCCGTGGGAGCACGGTGAGGCCGCCGAGGGTCAGCTGGGAGGCATCGCTCGGGGGCGAGAGGGTGGGCGCAGGGGCGTCGTCGAGGACGAAGGTGTCATCCATGCCCCGAGTGTAGCGCGAGTGCCCGTCACCACGGGGTTTCCCCCGCGATGGCAGGGGTCGACCTCACCTGGAGACGATCTCCACGTCGAGCTCCTGCAGCGCGTACCCACCCACGGCGGTGTTCATGCCCTGGTCCGCCAGCACCTGCAGATCGTCGGAGCTGATCTCCAGGGTGCCGATGTAGTCGTCGCCGCCCTGCCAGAGGTAGCCGTCGTCGTCGTAGACATCGATGAACAGCGTGGAGCCCTCGGGCACGGTCAGGTCGATGCTGTAGCCCCAGTAGGGGAAGCGGGTGTCCTCGTCGGTGATCGACTGGACCTGGAAGTCACTGTCGACCCACACCACGAAGTAGGGGTCGGCCTTCTCGAAGATGCCGAAGGGGTCCCAATCCCACTCGATGCCGGACGCGGGGTTGTTGCGGGTGACCTTCCCACCGCCCACGGTCAGGGTGATGTCCTCGATGGCCGGCGCGCCGTCCACCACGACCGAGACGACCCCCGAGGCGTAGGGCGCCCCCGTGGCCACGACCGCCTGGAGGTGACGCTCGGTGCCATCCGGAAGGGCGGCATCGACGGGAACGGCGAAGACGGCATCGCCGTTGGCATCGGCGAAGACCGAGCCCAGCACCGTCACCCCGGTGATGTCGATGCAGTCGCCGCCGAGCCGCGTCGGACAGGTCGAGCCCAGTCCGGTGCCCTCGAGGAAGTGGACCCGGGCGCCGGGATCCGCACCCTCGACCGTGAGGAGCGCGATGTCGCCGGCCACCCAGGGGTCCGACACGAGGTCCATCACCACCGGCAGCGGCGGCGGCAGGGGAAGGTCGGGGTCGGCGTCGTCCACCAGGTCGGCGTCCGTCAGCTCGGCCTCCCCGACGTCGGCCGCCTTCAGGTCCGCGTCGGCTCCATCGCAGGCCACCAAGGCCACTCCGAGAATCCACCAACTCCGCATCTCGCCTCCTTCGGGTCAGCGCCCGTCTCGTCCAACACGTAGGAAGCGGACCGCCGGGGAGCCCGTGCCAGGATGTTTCGTCCGTTGAAACAACCGTGTCGACAGGGGCCCCCACAGCGTCGTGGAGGCAGCCTACTCGTCTCGCCGGCCCAGCAGGCCGCTGCGGAGCACGAAGTACGCGAGCTGGAGTGCGGAGGAGATGGCGGCCGCCACGTACGTCAGCGCCGCGGCGGACAGCACCGAGCGGGCGCCGCTGAGCTCCTGGCGGGTCACGATGCCTCCCGCCTCGATGGCCTTCAGGGCCCGACGGCTGGCGTCGAACTCCACAGGGAGCGTCACCAGCTGGAACAGCACCATGGCGGCGAAGCTGACGATGCCGACCCACAGCACCAGCTGCCCGAAGGCGCTGCCCCCCGAGGCGAGCAGGAAGCCGAGGAAGATGGCGGGCATGGCGACGCGGCTGGTCACCGACAGCACCGGCACCAGCGCCGAGCGCATCTGGAGGAAGGCGTAGCCATCGGCGTGCTGGAGGGCGTGGCCCACCTCGTGGGCAGCGACGCCGGCAGCCGACACGCTCCGACCTCCATAGACGTCCGGCGACAGCCGCAGGGTCTTGCTGCTGGGGTCGTAGTGGTCGGAGAGCATGCCGCCGACGGGCTCGATGCGGACGTCGTGGATGCCGGCGACCCGCAGGATCGACGCGGCCACCTCGGCACCGCTCATGCCCCGAGACGTGGCGACCTGGGCGTAGCGGCGGAAGGTGGTGGTGACCTTGTACTGGGCCCAGCCGGCCAGCAGCATGCCGGGCAAGGCGAAGAGCAACCAGAGAGGGTCGAAGAACATGGGTGTGCAACCTCCTGTACAGGCAGAAGGTCAGCACCCGGCGCCAGCCGGCAACGCGACCGCGACGACTCATGACAGCCGTTGATGGGGGTCAGGCACCAACCCCAAACACCTCGGCGCGCGCGGCGTCGGTGGCCCCGCCGGGCGACGCACCTACCGCCCGCTCACCCACTCGAGGACCGCCCTCGCCATCGCCCCCGGGTCCTCCCAGGGGAGCATGTGACCCCGCCCCTCCACGACGACCCGGGTGGCGTCGGGCATCGCCTCCTCCAGCTTCGCCTGGAACGCCGCGGGGGTCAGCGCATCCACGCTCCCGTGCACGATCAACACGGGGACCGACACCTCCCCCAGCCGCTCCCGCACGTCGAAGCCATTGCAGGCCGTCCAGTCCGCCAGCGCCGAGGCAGGCGGCGTGCTGCCCGACAGATCGGCGTAGCCGTCGACCACCTCCTGTGGCGCGCCCGGCCCGAAGGCCGCGTCGAGGCGGTAGGGCACCTCCACGGTGCTGGCCGCCACCGCCTCCAGGATGGCCGGATGCACCCGCAGGCGAGACGCGGAGCTCACCATCACGAGGCCACGGACGAGCTCCGGATGGTCCAGCGCCAGCTGCAGGGCCACGGCGCCCCCGTAGGAGTGCCCGACGATCACCGGGGGCGGGCGTCGGGAGGCGGCCAGCGCCCCCGCGAGCCAGGCGGCCGTCGCGGCCACGTCGTCGTGGGCCGGTCCCGGCGCGACCCCGCGGCCCGGCAGGTCGGGCGCCTCGACCTCGACGCTCCCGAAGTGGGGAAGCACGGGACGCCAGGTGGACCCGTTGCCGCTGGCTCCGTGGAGAAGGACGAGACGCATCAGGCTACCTCCAGCGCATCGTCGACGACGCCGCGCCCTTTCACTCGTGGGCCCCGAACAGGTCGGGGTAGGCGTCGATCAGCGTGTCCGCCGTCTCCTGCAGGTGCTGAGCGAGCAGCTCACAAGCCCGATCGGCATCCCGCTCCACCGTGGCCTCGGCGATGGCCTGATGCTCCGCAGCGACGTCCCGGGAGACGTCCGCCTCGTAGCGGTCGGCGGCCAGGTGCCGGTAGCGAGCGGTCAGCGCGTAGAGACGCTCCCGAAAGGCGAGCAGGTAGGACGACGGACAGGCAGAGACGAGGGCCTGATGGAAGGCGTGGTGGTGCTCCTGGAAGGCATCCCGCGCGGCTTCGCTGCCGTCCTGCTCGGTGACCCGCGCGAGCATGTGGCAGGCCGCCATCACCTGCCCCTCCCAGGCCAGGTCGCCGTGCTCGATGGCATCCCGCAGGGCCAGCATCTCGATCCGCTGACGGGTCCGCGTGACGTCGAGCAGATCCTCCCGGGAGATCGACCGCACCCGGAAGCCCCGCTGGTCCTCGATGGTGATCAACCCCTCGGCGGCGAGGCGAGACGCGGCCTCCCGAAGCGGCCCACGGCTCACCGCGTAGCGACGCGCCAGAGGCACCAGCTTCAGCTTGGCGCCCGGAGCGACCAGGCCCGAGACGATCTCGTCGCGGAGGCGATCGGTCAGCAGAGAGGCCTCTGTGGGCTTGGTGAGCAGGTCTTCGGCCATGCCCGCCGGTAACGCAGTGGCGTCGAGACTGGTTATCAAAAATGGCAGTAGACAAAAATGTCGACATTCTCTAAGACAGACGTCATCCAAGGAGCCCGCCGATGCGTCTCGCCTCCCTCACCATCCACGACCGGCCCATCCTCGCGGCCCTCCGAGAGGGTGCCTACGTCGACCTCACCGCGGCGGACCCGAGCCTCGGAACGGACGTGGGCGCCCTGCTGGCCTCGGGCCCCGACTGGAAGCTGCGGGTGGCCCGGGCCCTCCCGAGCGCCCCCGTCGTCGACGCCGAGGGCCTGCGTCATCGGCCCCTGGTTCCGCGCCCCCCGAAAGTCCTCTGCCTCGGCCTCAACGACGTCGACCACGCCGCCGAGGCGGGCCTGCCGGTCCCCGACGTACCCGTCGTCTTCGCCCGCGTCGCCTCGTCCCTGATCGGCCACGGGGAGCCCATGCTCCGTCCGGTCGAGTCCGACATGCTGGACTACGAGGTGGAGCTGGCCGTGGTCATCGGCCGCGGCGGGCGTCGCATCCCTGTGGACACCGCCCTCGAGCACGTCGCCGGCTACACCGTGTTCAACGACGGCTCCATCCGGGACTACCAGGTCCGCACCCCCCAGTGGATGCTGGGCAAGAACTTCCACGGCACCGGCGCCCTCGGCCCCCACCTCGTCACGCCCGACGAGCTGCCCGTGGGCGCCTCCGGCCTGTCGATGACCACCCGGATCGGCGACGAGCTCCTGCAGGACGGCAACACCGGCACGTTCGTCTTCGACGTGGCCACCACCATCGCCCTGCTCTCCGAGGCCATGGTGCTGGAGCCCGGCGACGTCATCGCCATGGGCACGCCAAGCGGCATCGGCTTCGCCCGCAAGCCCCAGCGCTTCATGGTGCCCGGCGAGGTCTGCCGCGTGACCATCGAGGGCATCGGCGAGCTCGTCAGTCCCATCGTCGACGACCCGGCGCGCGCCGCAGCCTCGTCGACCGATTCCATACAGCACACCACTGGAGGCATGCGATGACCGTTTCCACCGAGACCCAGGAGCGTCGGGCCCAGATCCAGGTCCGCCGGTTCCATCACCACGCGTTCCGCACCGCCGACATGGAGAAGACCCGCGCCTTCTACGAGGACGTGCTGGGCTGCCCGCTCATCGGCACCTTCGTGGAGACGACGGACCCGGTCACCGAGGAGCCGTCCAACTACATCCACTGCTTCTTCGAGTTCGCCGACGGCACCGCGCTCGCCTTCTTCCAGTTCCAGGAGGACAAGTACGGCCCCTCGAAGATCCAGGGAAACCAGGACCCCTTCGACCACCACATCGCTCTCGAGGTCGACGGGAAGGAGGCCGTGTTCGCCTACCGCGACCGACTCGAGGCTGCCGGCTACGAGCACATGCTCATCGACCACGGCTACTGCTACTCGATCTACATGCACGACCCCAACGGGATGCAGGTCGAGCTCACCACCCGCGTCGCTGCCACCGACGAGATCATGGAGCGCCACGCCAAGACGGCCCACGAGGACCTGAAGAAGTGGCTGGCCGGCGTGACCGTGGCCAACAACGCCTACCGACGCCTCCGCGACGGCCAGGCCGCGAGCTGATCCGTGGGCCGCGTCCACCTCACCTTCGACAACGGCCCGCACCCGGAAGGCACGCCAGCGGTCCTCGAGGTGCTGGCCCGACGCGGTCTGTCGGCCACCTTCTTTGTGCTGGGCAGGGAGCTCGCCACCCCCGTCGGACTGGACCTCGCCCGCCGCACCCGCGACGAGGGCCACCGCCTCGGCAACCACTCCTTCTCCCACGAGACCCCCCTCGGCGTGGATCCCCGGCCCGACGCCGTCGATCGGGAGCTCGTCCGGACTCAGGCGCTCCTCGACTCGGTGTGGGACGGCCCTCTGTGGTTCCGACCGTTCGGCGGCGGCGGGAAGCTCGGCCCCCACCTGCTCTCCCCCGCCACCGTCGACTGGCTGGTGGCGCGCAAGGCCACCTGCGTGCTGTGGAGCTCGGTCCCGGGGGACTGGCTCGACGCCGACGGCTGGCCTGCCCGAGCCCTCCAGGACGCGGACGAACAGGAACACGACGTGCTCGTCCTCCACGACATCCTCCCCGACGCCATGGGTCACCTCGACGCCTTCCTCGGCGAGCTGATCGACCGGGGGCACACCTTCACCGACGCACTCCCCGACGCGTGCGTCCCCATCCGAGACGGCTCGGTGTCCCCAGGCATCGACCGGTTCGTGTCCACCCCCGAGGCATCGCCATGACCACCGACCTGAAGCTGCTCCAGGGCCACGCCGGCGCCCACATCTCCACCCCCAACCGGGTCGCCATGGCCCCGATGACCCGCAACCGCGCCGGCGAGAGCCGCGTCCCCAACGAGATGATGGGCCGCTACTACGCCCAGCGGGCCACGGGCGGACTGCTGATCTCCGAGGCCTGCGACGTCTCCCCCGCGGCCATCGGCTACCCAGGCACGCCGGGCATCTACACCCCCGAGATGGTCCGGGGCTGGAAGGCCGTCGTCGCCGCCGTACGAGGCGCTCAGCCGGCGCCCGCCCCGTTCTTCTGCCAGCTGTTCCACACCGGACGGGTGTCCCACGGGTCCCTGCGCGCCGACGGCTCCCCCGGCGTCGCCCCGTCGGCCATCGCCGCGGGCGTCGACCTGTACACCCCGGTGGGCCTGGAGGCGGCCGCCATGCCCACGGCCCTGACCGCCGAGGGCATCGCCGACACCGTCGCCGACTACGTCGCAGCCGCCCATGCTGCCATCGATGCGGGCTTCGACGGCGTCGAGATCAACGGCGGCAACGGCTACCTGGTCCACCAGTTCCTCTCCGACGGCACCAACCACCGCACCGACGCCTACGGCGGCTCCGTCGAGAACCGGCTCCGCTTCGTCCTGGAGGTCATCGACGCCGTCGGGGAAGCCATCGGCTTCGACAGGGTGGCCCTGCGGGTCAGCCCCAAGAACACCACCAACAACGTCCACGAGTCCGACCCCGAGGCGGTCTACCTGGCGCTGGCCCAGGAGGTCCAGGAGCGGGACCTGGCCTACCTCCACGTCATCGAGAACGCCCACGACGTCTCCATCACGCCCCGCATCCGCGAGGCCTTCACCGGCACCCTGGTCGCCAACGACAGCTACGACCGGGACACGGCGGAGACCGCCCTGCAGCAAGGCCTGGTCGACATCGTCTCCTTCGGGCGCCACTTCCTCGCCAACCCTGACCTCCCCCATCGCTTCGCGGTGGGCGCCGAGCTCAACGAGGCCGACGTGGCCACCTTCTATGGGGGCGCCGAGCCAGGCTACGTGGACTACCCGGCGCTGAACGGCTGACCGGCCTGACGGGCGTCAGTCCATCGCCACTGGGGTACAGCGCCCCGTCCGCGGCTCGTAGAGGAGGTCGCGGCCCGTCGGCGCCGTGACGGCCTCGGTCTCCGGGAACCACACCAGCACGCCGCGCCGATCCGGCAGCACGTGGAGCGTGGGGCGCCGCACGAGGGGGGTCCCGCCGACCCCTCTGTCCGCCACGTCCCAGCAGGTGGCGACCACCTCCGAGAGGGCGATGGGCTTGTCGGACGCCGACGCCGATGCGGTCCTCCCGTCGCAGGTGCTGCTGTGGGGGTCCACCACGGTGTACACGGCCTTCCCGGCGCCATCCCGTCGACCGACGGTCCAGGTGCCGCCGGGGCCGGCTTCGAGACGGACATCCTCGGCCACCCCCTCGGGCAGACACGGTTCTGCGAGGGCCAGGACCCGCGAGAGGTCGTCGACCGGCGGGATGGGGGTGGGCACGTCGGCCACGGGGCTCGACGCAGGGGCACAGGCGGCCAGAGCCAGCACGATCAGCATCACGGTCCTCCGGCCGCCCGAACGAGCCGCCGAGCCAGCCCTTACACCTTTCGGTCGGCCGGCCGCAGCGCTCCGGGGGACGTCGGCGGCGGGCTCACTGACGTCCCATGAACCCGCCTCCGGCGCTCCATGGAGCGGTTGCACGCGTCGGACCGACGGACGTCCGACGGGCCGACCTCAGTCGCCGCATGCAGCTGCGGGCGTACGCCAGAATCTTTAGGGCAGAGCGTGCCCTGAAGCCTACGCTCCTAGCGCGCTTCCACGAGGATGACACAGGAGGCGGACGTTCCTCCTGCCACCAGGGTGATGTAGCTCCGGCCGGCCTCCTTGGGTGCCGTCCAGACCAGCGCGGGGCTCACGCTCTGCTCGGTGCCATCCACTGTCCAACTCGCCGCTTCGTGTGAGGGGATGCCGACTGCGGTCAACGTCACCGGAACGCCCGGACCGATGGGTGCCAACGGACAGCCGCCGATTGCGAGCTCGGACGAGGTCGACAGCAAGCTTGTCAGCAAGTGTGGTTGTAAGCCGACGATACTCACCCCCATGGAGGTGATGCTGGCCAGCACCGCGACGAGTTCCTTGTGTCGTACAAGGGACGGACGTCTCCGCTCCGAGGCACGCTCTTCGAGCCGGAGTAGCAAGGGACCGAGCTCCTTCAGGACGGCCACCCGTTGCTCGAACCCTTCTGCCTTGCCGAGCTCATCGAGGTTGAGCTTGACGGTGTCTGTCAGCAGTCCGACCGAGGCAGAGTCCTCTCGAAGCGACGAGACGAGTTCCTCCACACGAACGGCGATGGAGTAGCGCTGCAGGTCGGAGCGGGAAATGGCCACCCGGGCTTGGTGCGCCTTGTGACCTACCGTCTCGGGTATCGAAGAGTGGACCGTGGACCAGCGGCGAAGGACGGCGTACGCCCCTCCGCCCACCAGAACCCCGACGGCCAGCGTAGGCAGTATGGGAGGAGCGCCCGACAGGGGGACAAGCAGGAGCACGACCGCGAGGACGAGGGCCAGGCCGCCCCCTGCGGTCATCTGTAGGTAGCCGACTCCGGGAATGCGGCCACCGCTGGGTCCGCCGGAGACGGGCTCCCCAGAAACGGGCCCCCCAGAAACGGGTCCGTCGGAGACGGGTCCGTCGGAGACGGGTCCGTCGGAGACGGGTCCGTCGGACGTTGGCCAGCCGCCTACCTCCCACCCCAAAACCCCCTCCGGCGTCTCGATGGCCCGAGCCAGCGCCTTCCGGTAGGCCTCCATCGAGCCGTGGCGAGCGTTCGGGCTCTTCTGCATGCCTCCCACGATGGCATCGGCCAGCGGACTGGGCGCGGACGGCGGGGTTGGCGCTTCCTCCAGGAGGGCTCGCAGGCCAGTGAACGGCAAGTGCCCTTCCAAACACTCCCAGAGCACCACAGACAGCTGGTAGATGTCGGCGGCGGGGCCCTGCTCCGCGCCGACCAACTGCTCAGGTGCCATGTATGCCGGAGAGCCGGCAATCACGCCGGCCTGGGTTTGCCCAGTCTGGGCCACGAGGCGCTCCGCAACGCCGAAATCAATGACCACCGTGCGCTCGAAAGCCAGCCGCCCACCATCGACGGGGACCATCAGGTTGGATGGCTTGATGTCGCGATGCAGCACACCGAGCTCGTGTGCGTACTGCAAGACCTCGGCGACCCGCTGACCGAGCACTCGAACCTCTGTGGCGTCGAGGGTACCCCGCCCTTCGAGTACGGACGCCAAGGACTGGCCCTGCACGAGCTCACGGGCGACCCAGCGGTGTCCGCCCTCGAGAACGCCCCAGTCGAGAACGCGGACGGTCGCCCGTTCCACTCTCCGCTCGATGGCGAGGCTCTCCTCCCACGCAGCGACGTCCGCGGCGAGCTCACTCGCCACCACGCGTGTTGCACTCCCGCTGATCTTCAGCGCGCTCGACTGTCCGGTCTCGGTGTGCTCGGCGCGCCAGGTCTCTCCTTGCCGTCCTACGCCAAGGCGCTCAACCAAGACCCAAGACCCGATTCGGTTCCCGCTGTTGAAGAGCATCCGATCTCCCCCGTAGGAGCCTACTTCATGCTGGCCTGGCGGGGCCCCTCTCCCACGACGGCGGGTCAAGGAGCCGGCGGCAGTGCCACCCGGAAGGTCGTGCCCACCCCCGGCTCGCTGACCACGTCGATGACGCCCCCGCTCTGGCGCACGATGCCGTAGACCGTGGCCAGCCCCAGCCCCGTCCCCCGGGAGCCCTTGGTGCTGAAGAAGGGCTCGAAGACGCGGGTGAGCGTGTCGGCATCGATCCCCTCCCCGGTGTCGGCCACCTCCAGCACGACCCAGGCCCCCTCCGGAAGCCGCTCGTCCCCCTCGACCGGCACCGACCGAAGCCTGACCGTGCCCGCGCCCACGATGGCGTCGACCCCGTTGGCCACGAGGTTGATCACCACCCGCTCGAGCTGGCTCGGGTCCGCCTCGACGCGCCCAGGGAGCCCTTCCACCTCGATGGACACCCTGTCCCCGGCGAGCCGCGCCAGGATGGGGCCGATGCCCTCGACGACCTCCTGCCACGTCACCTGTCGCGGTCGCAGGACCTGGCGCTGCCCCACCGCGAGGAGCTGGCGGGTCAGCTGGGTGGCCCGATCCACGGCCACGTCCAGCTCATCGATGAGCTCGGCGGGGTCGTCGCCGTCCCTCATCCGCTCGACGCTGTGGCCCATCACCAGCAGCAGGTTGTTGAAGTCGTGGGCCACCCCGCCGGCGAGCCGTCCGATGGCCTCGAGGCGCCGGGCCTGCTGGAGCTCCGCCGACAGCCGCCGGGCCTCGCTCCGCGCCTCCCGCTCGGCCGTGAGGTCCTGCATGACGCAGAGGATGCCGCGGCCAGCGAGCTCCGGCAGCGGAAGGACCCGTGCCCGCACCCGAAGCAGCACGCGGTGCCCGTCCTTGTGACGCGCCACGATCTCCGCGGGGTCGATGCGTCCATGGGCGAGGAGGTCCGCGAACATCGCGGCCGACCGGGGAACCTCCGAGGGCGCGAGGATGCCGAGCCCCAGGTACGGCCGGTCCCGGAGCTCGTCGAGGCTGCGCCCGGTGACCCGAACCGTGGCCTCGTTCACATGGAGCACCCTCCCGGTGAGGTCGAGGAGCACGATGCAGTCATCGATCCCCTCCACGATGGCACGGTAGGCCGCCTCGGCGCGAAGCTGCCCCTCCTCGTAGGCCTCGGCGTGGGCCGCGGCGCGCGCTGCGTGGGCCACCGCCCGCCGAGCCTGCTTGTGAGCCAGCGCGATCAACGTGACCAGCACGACCATGGCCGCGACCACCGCCAGCGCAGCGCCCATGGGGTCGGACGCCTTCATCGGCTCGGGATCGACCCAGGCGAGGCCTGTGAGCCACAACGTGCCGACGCCCGCCATGGCCGCGGTGAGTCGGGTGTCGCCGAAGACACCGACCCAGGCCACGGCCAGCAGCGGCACCACGTGGACACCTCCCTCGAACCCGACAACCCACACCGAGACGAACCCCACGACGTGGAGCCCCATGGCGAACAGCACCGCAGAGGCCGCGCGATGCCCACGACGAACCAGTCCGTAGCAGAGTGCCACGACCAGCACGCCCGGAAGGTTGACCCACAGCAGCGGTCGGAGGCCGTCAGCGCCCGGCTCGAGCACGAAGAAGAGTGGGGTCAGCCCGACCCAGAGCAGGAGGCAGACGAGCGTGAGTCGCTCCTGCACCCGTTGGGAGATGGCGGCCGGACTCCTCGGACCCAACGCTCCTGCACCCCCGACAACGGCAACCCTTTGGGACGGTTGAACCTACACCATTCGGGTCCGCATGGGCAGCGGGGCCATGTCCAGACGCGGTCAGAAGCCCTGGAAGCTCAAGCAGCTCATGGGGTCATCGAAGCAGTCTTCATCCGGAATGCAGATGGTGCGGTCCTCCCCCTCGTCGTCCCCGCAGGTCATGAACGACGTCGTGAACCCGAGGCCCGAGGGATTGCACGCGTCGCTGTCGTCGCACGGGAGCGTGCACTCCTTCCACCCGCGCCAGGTCCCGCACACGAGCCCGGCCTGGATCGCCGTGCAGTCATCGTCGCTGACGCAGGGAAGGGAGGCCCGCTCGTCCTCCTCCGGGGCATTGGAGTCACTGGGCACGCTGTCCCGCGGCTGGCAGACGTCGATGCTGACGGAGCCCACCCCTGCGCAGGTGGCATCGCTACCGCAAGCGTCGGCACTCACGCTGCAGTCCGCGGCGCAGGTCCCCTGGCGCTCCCCGATGGAGAGGCAGAGGTAGCCGTCCTGACAGTCGGTGGTGGAGCCGCAGTCCGACCCCTCGGCCCCGGCCTTCCCCTCGCCTCCACAGGCCGTGAGCACGAGGAGCGAAGTGAGGGGCAGGCTGCGTCGAAGGAAGTTCATGGTCGTCCTCTCCGGGTGTGTGAGGACAAGGTGCATCGAGGCTAGAGGAGGGGCGAGGAGCAGCTTGTGACCGGATGTGACCACGGTGAGGCCCGCTGATGCGGCTGTGGGATCGGAGCGTCGATCTCGACACGGGCGACGTGAGCTCGGGGGACCGGCTGACTCAGTTCGAGTGCGCGGTGGTCCGTCACCTGGCGAGCCTCGGGGGCGCCACGGCCAGTCGCGACGAGCTCCTGGTGGAGGTCTGGGGCTACCCGAAGCCCGTGCCGTCGCGGGCTGTGGACACCGCGATCCGCCGGCTCCGTCGCAAGCTGGAGGCCGACCCGCGGGCCCCTCGACACCTCCTCACGGTGCAGGGAGAAGGCTACCGCTGGGTCGGTCCCCCCGACGACGCCGACGCACCGGCCTGGGCGCGTCGACGGCGGGAGGCAGAGGCCCTCTACGGGCGTCCGCTGTCGCTGCTGGACCCGGAGGTCGGGGTGGCCACCGAGGTCCGCGCACACTGGGAGCAGACGGTGGATGGGCTCGACCGCAACGCCCGAGCGCTGGTCGAGCGCCTGGCGCTGACACCGGCCACGCCGGCGGAGCTCGGCTCGGCCCTGGCGCCATCGGTCCCTCCCCTGGTGAGCCAGGGGCTGGTCGCCGTGCGCGACGGTGTCGTGGTGCTGGTGGCCCCCTGGCCAGAGGTGGCGACGCCGGGGCCCGACGCGCGTGCCTGGGCGGTGGCCTGCCATCGACAGCGTCTCCTCGACGACGGGGCGGAGGTGCCCGAGGCCATCGAGGCGATGATCGGATGGACCGATGTAGACCCCACGGAGCGAGCCCAGCTCTGGCTGGCGGCCGAGCCCCGGTCCCGTCGCCAACCCGGCTACGGCGCACGGGTGGAGCGGGTCGTGGGCACGCTGCTCGAGGAGGGCCTCACGGGCGACCCCCGCGCGGAGCTGCTGGCGATGCGGGGCAACATCCTCCGGGCGGCCGGACTCCTCGACCAGGGCCTCGCCGACGCCGAGGCCGCCGCCGGTCACGCCCGCAGCGACGCAGTGCGCGGCCGCGCCCTCGGGGTACAGGCCCTCATCCTCCACACCCGGAGTCAGTGGGCGGAGGCCGCCGTCGCCTACCGGGCGTCCGTGGCGGCCAGCTCGGCCGAGAGGCCCTGGTTCGCCGCCGCCATGCAGGCCGAGCTCGGGCTCACGGCCTTCACCCTCGGGCAGATCGACGAGGCCCTGGCCTCGGTACACCGCGCCGACGCACTGGCCCGCCGCGTCCTCGTCGGAAGCCCCCACCACGGCCTGGCCATGGCCTCCGTCGCCCGAGCGAGCCGCGTCCACGCCACCGTGCTGGTCGGCCTCGGCCGGCTCGAGGAAGCCCTACCGAGACTGCGGCGGGTCATCGACGAGGCCCCCGCAGAAGGCTCTCCCGGGATCGCCGCGCTGGCCGCCCTGACCCTGTTCAACGGCCACATCGACCGAGGGGATCTGGACGGAGCGCGCACATGGCTCGGCCGGGCCCAGGACATCGTCGACGGCTGTGGCGAGCGCATCATGGGCGCGCTGGTCGACGGTGCATGGGGAACCTGGCACGCCGTGAGCGGCGACGCCGCCGCCGCGCGGTCGGCCCTCGAGCGCTGCATCCACGTCATGGCCGACGCGGGGATGCCAGAGCGCACCATTCCCTCCCGATGCTGGCTGGCGGTGCTCGACGAGGAGGCCGGCCATCCCGAACAAGCTCGCAGGCGCTTCGACGTCGCCCTCTCCCTACGACCCGACACCGCCTCCCCGGGCCTCGACGGCGTCCTCGGCTCCACGGCCGAGCGCCTGGGCTGCCGCGGGCCCGCCGTGCCTCCCGAGAGCCAGCTCCAGGCCTACGTCCGAATGGCCCGGCGGCGCTTCGGTCTCCCGGTGGCCGAGGGCCCGTGGACCCCGCCGACCACGGGCGCGCCGACGGCCTGATCAGCCCTGTCCCCACCCGAGCGCCGCGAGCTTCCGCTTGAGGGTGTTCCGGTCGATCGCCAGCGCCCGAGCCGCCGCCGATCGGTTCCCTCCGGTCCGCTCCATCGCCTCCCACACGGCGGCCCGCTCCACCTCGGCCACCTGGGCTGCCAGGGGCCGCAGCTCCCCGGGGGGAACGGTGGTCCGCTCCTCCACCCCGCGG
>Ga0213839_1001155_pt1 | contig 18578 bp, 14 predicted proteins | sample SWPATP21_FD_160075 | JGI IMG/M metagenome (GOLD analysis project Ga0213839, IMG submission 160075) | Coastal seawater microbial communities from Marineland, Florida, United States - SWPA TP2 #1 | ecosystem: Environmental > Aquatic > Marine > Coastal | place: USA: Florida | collected 2016-08-14
ACCTTCCCGACTGGCCCACTCTCGGCGAGAAAACCCCTTTGGGCACCGCCACTGACCCGCAGGCCCCGACGGCGCCCCTGACCCGCCTCGCGCGACGCCGCCGTCGCTCCCGCGCTGGCCCACCCCAGCAGGGGAACCCGACGGCGCCCTCGGGCCCACCTCGCGGGACGCGGCCGTCGCTCCAGCGACGGCCCACCCCAGGGATCCCGGTTTTCCTCCCCGAGCTGACCCAACCGCAGAGGCTTTGGGCACCGCCACTGACCCGCCGAGAACCACCGTCCATCCGTCCAGGCCCCGCCCACCCAGACCAATCCGCGCTCGTCACGTCCCCGACAGCCCCACGCTCGGCGAGAAGACCCTTCCCACACATCCCCCCCGCGGTGCAGCCAGGGTGTCCGACGTCCGTCACCGACCACCGTCACCCCACCGAAAAACCGGCCTTCCTCCGTCGGCACAGGGCTTGCTTCCCTCCGCCGCATGCTTCACCACGTCGTCCGCACTGTCCGCTACCGTCTCCTCTTCCGCACCCACGAGGAGGGCCTCGACGTCTGGCGCATCGTCCTCCGCGTCGCGCCGATGCCCATCGCCCTCTGCCTGATGCCCGACCACCTCCACCTCATCGTCGAGCGCGACGTCCGAGCCGCACTCGGCCATGCCCTCGGGGGCCTCGCCCGCCGCCGCAACCACCAGGAAGGCCGCTCCGGCCCCCTCTTCGCGCCGGTGCCCGACCCCCAACCCATCGCCGACGACCAGAAGCTCCGCACCGTCGTCCGCTACACCCACCTCAACCCCACCCGCGCTCGCCTGGCCCCCGACCCCCTGGCCTGGCCCTACAGCACGCACCGCGATGCCGTGGGCCTCACCGTGAACCGCGTCGGACCCCGGCGCCCCGCCGACGCCTTCCACGCCTACGTCTCAGGCGACCCCACCGTGGCTCTCCAGGGAACCTCCCTCCCCGTCGGGGGCGGCCCTCGCAGCATCGACGAGGTCCTCGCCGGCGTCAGCGCGGTCACCCGCGTCCCGCTGCACCGCCTCGGCCGTGACCCCATGGCCCGCGCCGTCGCAAAGGCCTCCCTCCGCAGGCTGGCCCCACTCCCCGACCGAGCTCTCGCCCAGCTCCTCGGCATCTCCCGCACCACCCTCCGCGTCAGCCCGGACGTCCCCACCGACGTCGTCCGCCTGGTGGACCGTGTCGCCGGAGACCCCCGCTTCCCCGGCCTCGACGCGTCCTGGCTTCCCAACGGGCTCTCCTGGGCCCGCTACCGCTCGATGTAGGCCGCCACCAAGCGCCCGCTCACCCTCCCAGCCAGCGCGAAGCACGACAGCACCACCGCAGGGATCACCCCGAGGGTCACCACCGACAAGATGACGTACCAGGTGGCCGTGTTCCCCTGGGCGCTCGGCACCGGGTCCTCGAAGAACAGCAGCACGGACAGCGCCAGCGCCAGCAGCCCCCCCAGCGCGCCCAGGACGTCCAGCAGCACCCGCCACACGCCGAAGGCCGGTGTCCACCGCACGTACCAGGCAAAGGCCAGACCGAAGACCAACAGGTGGGGAGCAAGGAGCAGCTTGCTCAGGCCTACGTACTCGAGCATGCCCAGCCTACGCCCTCGACGACCGAATGTTGCTCACCTCGGAGCCCCCCTCGTCCGCCCGGTCCGTGGCCTCCCTGGCCGCCCCCGCAAGGTCGCCCGAACCTGGGCATCTCCGCCACCTCGCCACCCTGTCCCACGCATCGTCGGCGACCCCTGCTTCCTCGACGCCTCCCGGCGCCCGCTGCAGCTGACTCACCCCAACAGGACCATCGCTGCTCCGGCGTACAGGGTCCAGCTGGCCAGCAGCTCGGCGATCAGGAGCCGCCGGTGCTCCGGATGCGCCGGCAGCTGCACGCGGAACAGCGTCGCCCCCAGCGCACTCGTCCCCAGGACCGAGAGCGTCACCGCCAGGGCCAGCGGCCCCCGGCCCAGCGCCAGGAAGCACACCATCCCCACCACGAGCCCGCCGATCTGACCGCGACTCACCGTCTCGTGCCGCAACGCCACGTCGTCGGACAGGGTCTCGAGCAGTTCGTTGTCGCGACGTCGGGCCCAGGCATGTGCCCCCAGGCCGACCACCACGAAGCCCCAGCCCACGGGCACCATCAGAGCTCCGCGACGTAGCGCTCCCACGTCTCCTTCTTCAGCTCCTCGACGGCCTGCCGCGCGAGCTGACGAGCCACGGTCTGGGTGCCGGTGTGGGCCGTGTACATGGTGCTCGCATCGATGGCGGCGGCGACCACGTCCATGGAGCCCTCCGCCAGCGAGAGCGTCCCCTTCAGCTGCCCCATCACCTTGTCCTGGGTGAGGCCCTTGTCCTGCACGAAGCCGTCGATCCAGGTTCCCGTCTGGTCGATGGCGTTCACCACGAAGGCCCGCTTGGCCTCGGCCGAGTCGCCGGGGATCTGCCCCATCAGGCTGGAGAAGGCACCGTGCTCGGTCAGCGCCGAGCCCGCGAGGTCCCGGAAGGTTCCCGAGATGATCGACACGAAGTTCGGACCGAGGGGCAACAGGCCGTCGAACACCGTCCACGCCGCGATGCGCATCAGGTCGTAGCGCCCGTAGTCCCCGAGGGCGACCACGAAGCGGGCGACGGCCTCCGCGTTGGTGGGCATGCCGTTGAGCTGCGAGAACGCCAGGAGCTCGGCGATGAGCTTGGCGCCAGCATCCAAGGACTGTGTGGTCTCGGGCTTGGGGGTCACCTGGTCGAGGAGCCCGCCCAGGGCGCCACCAAAGCCCCCGAAGAGGTCCTTCACCTTGCCCGCGGCCGCCGTGGCCGCCGCTACCTGGTCCACCTTGTCGACCAGCTGGTACACCTTGAGGGCCCGGGCCCACGCGGGGTCGGCCTGCTCCATGGCCAGCGCCTTCTGACGCACCGCCGCGGCCAGAGCCGGCTTGTCGGAGCGCGTGACCTGCGCCACCAACGCGTCGAAGGACGTCAGGTTCTCCCACTCCCCCGGCACCACGAAGTCCAGCGCCTCCAGCGCCGACACGGTGAGCCCATCCCTGGGCAGCTCCTCGAGGGACGCGATGACGATGCCAGGCATGGGGAACCTCCGTGCGCCGCCGTATCTGCACGAACCCCTCCCCCGCAAGAGCCATTGCACCCCGGCCGTACCCGCACGGACGACACCCCCCAGGCGGGGGTTTGCATCGGGGCGAGGTGCCGCACTGAGATTCCGGGGGTGCACCGCGACCGTTCGACGACTAAGCCCGGACATCGGAGGAGTTGAGCCCGTGGGGCGACGCCGGAAGAAGCCGCGCCTGTTCTCGTTCGCCCGCGACGTCGTTCTCGGGAGCTACGACAACGTGCCTCTCGGACACGGGGAGCGGTCCCTGCTGGAGGCCGCCGTCGACGCCTTCGTGGCCATCTGCGACGTGCACCGGGTCGCCCCCGAGACGCTGATGCCCCTGGCCCGCGCTGCCCGGCACGACCACATGGTCCTTCGGGGCTTCGGCATCACCAAGCTCACCGTGCTCTGCCACTACTTCGCAGAAGCCCACGACGTCGTGGAGCAGCTCTGCCGCGACGACGACGTCGGCCTGCGCCTCTTCGCCACCGCCGCCCTCGCCAACTGCCCGTCGGACCTGGCCTTGCCGCTCCTGGAGCGCTGCCTGATCGACCCGGAGTGGTCCGTGCGCAAGGCCGCCGCGCAGGTCACCACCACGGTGGACTGGCCCGAGCTCCTCGACATCGTCAAGGCGGCGCTCCTGGTCGAGTCCGACGCCCGGGTCCGCATCGTGCTGCAGATGGCGGTCGAGCACGCCGAGCGCCTCGCCGCCGAGCGGTAGCCAACCCCGGCGCCACGAAGGCCCTAGCTGGCCTCGCGCCGAGGTGTGGGGACCGCCGTGCGGTGACGTTCCGGGTCGCGAAGGTGCGCCAGGAGCGCCGTGAAGTCGCTGGGGTTCTCGAAGTCCCCCTTCCGGGTCCGCAGCATGATGTCGATCTTGCGAGCGGCGGCCTGGGTCACGAAGTCATCGAGGATCTCGAGCACGTCGTTGTCGAGGTAGGTGGTGCTCCGAACGTCCAGCTCGAGCAGGGTCTCCTTGGGCAGACCATCGAGCTCCTTCCGGATCGCCCCCTTGTTGAAGAAGGTGACCTCCTCCGCCAGGGTCATTCCGATGTGGGGACGCCCATCCGCCACCTCGTGGATGTGGAGGAAGTGGGAGTTCTGGTAGCTCGTGATGAGGATGACCACGACGCCGACCGCGAGCCCCATGCAGATGCCGACGAGCAGGTCGGTCAGCACGATGCCGACCACCGTGACCATGAACGGAATGAACTGACGCATCCCCTTCCGATACATCTCGGCGAACAGGCGCGGCTTGGCGAGCTTGTAGCCGACGACGAAGAGGACCGCCGCCAGCACCGAGAGCGGGATGAGGTTCAGCAGCGTCGGAATCAACAGGACCGAGGTGAGCAGGAAGAAGCCGTGGATGATGGCCGAAGCCTTCGTCTGGCCCCCCGACTGGATGTTCGCCGAGCTCCGCACGATGACCTGGGTGACCGGCAGCCCGCCGATGAGGCCCGAGACCATGTTGCCGGCGCCCTGGGCGATGAGCTCCCGGTTGGTGGGCGTGACCCGCTTCTCGGGGTCGAGCTTGTCGGTGGCCTCGACGCACAGCAGCGTCTCCAGGCTCGCCACCAGCGCGATCGTGAACGCCGTCACCCACACCGCCGGGTTGGTGATGGCGGCGAAGTTGGGGGTGGTGAACTGGCCGAAGAAGGACCCGAGGTCTTCGGGGACCGGCACGTTCACGAGGTGCTCGCCCGTGATGGCGAGCGTGGGGTTGCCGGACGTCGCGACGACGTAGATGATGCCCGCCACGACGGCCACCACGGGCCCCTGCACCAGCTGGAACACCTTCGCGCGCTTGGTGAGCACCAGCTCCCACAGCACCAGGATCCCCAGCCCGACCGCCGCGATGAGCGTCGAGCCCACGGAGATGTCCTGGGCCGCGCTGAACAGCGTGGAGAAGGTGTTGCCGCCATCCGGCTGGATGAAGGCCCAGTCTCCCTCGGGATCTCCGTCGTACCCGAAGAAGTGTGGGATCTGCTTGAGGATGATGATGATGCCGATGCCGGTCAACATCCCCTTGATCACGGACGACGGGAAGTAGTAGCCGATGACGCCGGCCCGGAGCAGCCCGAAGCCCAGCTGGATGGCGCCACCGAGCACCACGGCGACCAGGAAGTTCTCCCAGCCGCCCAGGGACGTGATGGCGGTGAGCACGATGGCCGCGAGGCCCGCAGCAGGTCCGCTGACGCCGATCTGCGAACCGCTCAGGGCGCCCACGATGATGCCCCCCACGATGCCGGCGATCAAGCCAGAGAACAGCGGGGCGCCGCTGGCGAGAGCGATCCCCAGGCACAGCGGGAGAGCCACGAAGAAGACCACGACACTCGCGGGTAGATCACGTTTCAGCGTCTGGAGCATGGGCACACGGAGGCGAAGAGGGGAGGAAACGGCTACGACACCGTCAAGCGCCGAGAACGTAGGCCCCCCCTGCCCATGACGCAAGACACAAGAAGTACGAGTGACGCAATGTGTATCGCTCGACGCCTGCGAAGCTGCGGTTCCGGGTCTTGCCGTCCGAGAAGGGGATAGGCCCCTCTCATGTGGATGCTCCTGCTCGCATGCGGCGGCGCTCCCCCGCCCGGCCCCAACCCGCTCGATCGCGACTCCGACGGCTACCTGTCCTTCGCCGACTGCGACGACGAGAACGCCGGCATCTACCCAGGGGCCCCCGAGATCTACTACGACGGCCGCGACGCCAACTGCGACGGGGCCGACGACTACGACCAGGACGGCGACGGCTACGTCTGGCAGGCCCACGGCGGCGAGGACTGCGACGACACCGATCCCCTCGTGAACCCCGACGGCACCGAGGTCGTCTACGACGGCGCCGACAACGACTGCGACCCCAGCACCCTCGACGACGATCTCGACCAGGATGGCTACCGGCGCAACACCGACTGCGACGACGACGATCCCGACCGCTACCCCGGCGCACCCGAGTGGCTCGCAGACGGCGTCGACCAGGACTGCCGCGACGACGGCGACAGCTCCATCCTCCAGCGCTCGACGGAGCTGCTGACCCGCCCCCGCTTCCTCCGTGCCGCCACCTTCGAGGGCCGCCCCACGTTCGCCTTCGCCACCGAGCGGGTGGACTTCCTCGACGTCGACGCCGCCACCATCTACGACCCCGAGCCCCTCGACCCCACCGTCGACCCCCTGCTCCAGGTCGTGCGGATCCGCATCGACCCCCTCGCCAGCGATCACGAGGAGCTCACCGCCTTCGGGGGCGAGCACGACGACGCCTCCACGGCCGACGTCCCCACCGCGGTCGATCTCGTCGAGCACGACGGCACCCTGTGGGTGGGGATCGGCTACAGCACCTGGCGCCAGGGGGATCTGCGACTCCGACTCTCCCCGTTCGTCCGCTTCAACGACGACTTCGTGCGCCAGAACGGGCCAGCCCGGACCCTCGACGGCGCCACGGGCTCTGTGCTCCACGTCGACGTGCAGCTCGACGGCAGCGACGTCACCCTGGCCGCCGAGGGCGACGACAGCCTCACCACCATGCGGGGGTCGGTGGGCGAGGTCGGTGAGGGGGCGGGGGGCACCGCCGACAGCGAGGGCGGCGGGGGCACCGCCATCGTCGACGGCGAGCTGTGGTCCTGCAACGCCGACGGCGACTGCACCTCGTGGACCATCCCCCTCGACGGCCCCCCCGCGGATCCCCTCTCCCTGCCGGACGTCACCCGCATCCTCCGGGAGCGCGATGGCCTCGTGCTCGTGCAGGACGACGACGACGGCGCCGTGGTCGAGGGGCTCGACCTCCCGCTGGAGGTCTTCCCCGCCGAGATGGTGATCGACGCCGACATCGTGTCGTTCGATCGGGGCGGCACGCTCTGGGTCGCCACCGCCGCCATCGTGGAGAGCGGAGCCGCCGACCGTGTCGCCGTCGCCTACGGCCCCGCGAACGCCGGCCTCCTCACCTCGATCTACCTGGACCCGCCCGAGGGCGACGGGGGCTTCCCCATCGAGGTCGCGTTGTGGGCCGACGAGGAGCGGCTGGTCGTCGGCGCGCTCACCCAGGACTTCGGCCGCTACGACAGCCTGTGGCTCGGCGAGTTTCCCTGGGCTCCATAGGGCCCGGCTCAGAACAACGCTGCGCCCGATGGCTGCGTGTCGCCTGCTCGGGGAGGTGAGCCCTCCAGGCGGCTCACAGCACCATCGGCGCCCACAGCGCGCCGATCAGCGCCGCCCACACGGCCAGGAGCAGGTTGAGCACCAGCCCGGCCTGGGCCATGTAGCGGGGCGGGACGTGCCCCAGCTCCGACGCCACGGCATTCGGCGGTGTCGCCACGGGCAGCATGAAGGCACAGGACGCCGACAGGGTCGCGGGCACCATCCAGCCGAGAGGATCCACCCCGACGCCGACGGCCCCGGCGGCCAGCACGGGCAGGAGCACCTGCGTCGTCGCGGTGTTGCTGGTGAGCTCGGTGACGAAGGTGACCCCCAGGCACAGCACCAGCGCCGCCACCAGGAGCGACACGTCGGCGAGCCCTCCCACCCCGCCCGCGAGCCAGCCCGTCACGCCTGCGTCGCGGATGGCCGCCGCCAGGGAGAAGCCACCGCCCAGCAGGAACAGCACGGACCACGGCACGGTGGGCTCCACCTCCCGCAGGTCCAGGAAGGCCTCCCCCTCCTCCCCACGGACCCCGAAGAGCACGATGGCCGCCAGCATCGCGACCCAGGCGTCGTCGACAGCGAGCCCGTCGCCCCATCCCGGCAGGGTCACCGAGCCCAGCTGCACCGACTTGCGGGTGAGCCAGGCCCCCATCGTCACCACGACGATCCCGACCACGGCCGCCTGACCGGGACGCCACGGGGAGGGCGTCGGCAGGACGACCTCCGTGGCGTGGCCCGGGACGAACAGCCTGCTCACCACGAGCCAGGCCACCGGCAGCGCCACCAGGCTGAACGGCACCCCGACCGCGCTCCAGTCGGCGAAGCCGATGTCGGCCCCCACCTCCACCCGAGCCACCTGCACGAACACGGCGTTGGGGAAGGTACCGACCAGCGTGGACACGCCGCCGATGGAGCAGGCGTAGGCCAGTCCCATGGCGAAGCCCGCCTTCCCGCGTGCATCGAGGGAGCAGCGGTCGGCCAGCGAGATCGCCAGCGGCATCATCATCACCGCCGTCGCGGTGTTGGACACCACGGACGACAGCAGCGCCGCCACCCCCATGGCCACGGCGAGGACCCGTCGGGGCGACGACGCCAGGGTCGGGACCGCCAGCAGCCGTGCGGTGAGCCGCTCGTGAACCCCCGCGCGCTCCAGCGCCGCGCCGATGAGGAAGCCCCCCAGGCACAGGAAGATCAGCGGCGAGGCATACGGTCCAGCCGTCTCGGCCAGGGTCGCCGTGCCGAGGAGCGGGAAGGCCACCAGCGGCACGAAGGCGGTGATGGCCAGCGGAAGGGTGGCCGTGAGCCACCAGAACGCCATCACGACGGCCACGGCGGCGACCCGATGCCCTTCGTCGGACAGGCCCACCGGGGTCGGGGCCGCCCACACCAGGGCACCGAGGCCGAGCCCGACCCCCACCCCGAGCCAGCGACGGGCCCAGGGGCTCAGCATCCGCCCCTCCAGGAGGGGCGGCTCGGCGTCCGTTCAGAGGCTGCAAGCTCCCGCATCGCTGCCATATTGGCACGAGTTGGCGGCCGTGCTCTCCTCCGACGACACCGAGATCACGCTGGCGTCCGGGCACGTCACGTCCATCGAGCCGTCCTGGAACAGGCAGTACTCCATCATCGCCCCGTCACTCCCGCGGGTGAGCACGGAGCGGGAGTCGCAGCCCCCGTCGTTCAGCTTGGTGATGGCCGTGGCGCACACGGTGCCGTCGCTGGCGATGTAGTCGGTCTCCGTGGCCACCCCGGTGCCGTCGAAGGTCGTGGTGCTGATCACCGACGCACCGTTCTCCCAGACCAGGTCCGTGCCGCCGGTCTGGGCGATGGTGATGTCGCAAGGGCCCGAGGGGTCGAAGCAGTCCGCCATGTACGTCTCGACACAGGTGCCGGACCACGGGTTCGACGCCGGATCCGCGCAGTCGACGGCCGCCGGGGTGTTGTTGGTGCCGTCGATGGTGTCGTCGTCGGCGTCGCCGGAACAGGCCACCAGGGCAAGGGACAAGGACATCGCGAGCCAGGAACGCATCTGCGCCTCCGTGATCAGGGGGGTGCATCCTTGGTAGCAGCACCCGGCGAGGCGTCCCCTTTCACCGGCCTGTCACTGGAACCCCTGGGGCAGCAGCGGAGCGTCGGCGGGCAGCAGTGGGTCCATCGAGACCACCCAGGGCTTCATCGCGTCCCAGAGCTCCTGGGCGCGGGCCTTCTCGGCATCGACGAGGTCGTTGGTCGCGCCTGGGTCCTCGCCGAGGTCGAAGAGCTCGAGCCGCCCCGTGCGCCAGGTGTAGTACAGCGCGTCGTCGCCTTGGCGGAGGAGCTGGACCGGCCCCTTTCGGGCAGCCACCGACGCGTAGCGGAGCCGATCGTCGACCGCTCGCCCCAGCGCGACCCCGTCCACCGACTCGGGAACCGGCACGTCGTACAGCTCCAGCAGCGTGGGCACCAGGTCGAAGGCGTGGGTAGGCCCCTCCCATGCCCGGGGCTCCAGGTTCCGGGCCCAGAAGGCCATCACCGCGTCGTTCTCTTCGGGGAACAGGGTCCAGGCGTGGGTCTGGTGGCCGTGCTCCCAGAAGGCCTCGCCGTGGTCGGTCCAGAACACCACCAGCGTGTCGTCGAGCATGCCCTTGGCGTCGAGCACCTCGAACATCTGGGCCAGACGGTCGTCGGTCCAGGCCAGGTCGGCGTCGTAGCGGAAGCGGAGGTGGGCCTCGATCGCCGCACGGGTCTCGGGAGGGAAGTCGTCGAAGGCGTCCCGGTTGACGTCGTACTGCACGTCGCGGCTCGACAGATCGAAGGGAACGGACGGCAGGTCCTCGATGCCCTCGAGGTAGTCCTCGGGCGGGTTGTAGGGGGCGTGGGGCTCCAGCAGGTGCATGTGGAGGAACCAGCGCTCGGCCCCCCGCGCCTCCGCCTCGGACAGGAGCACGGTGCTGGCCTCATCGATGGCCTCCACCGAGTTGCCGCCGAAGTTGACGTCGATGTCGTAGCCACGGACGTTCCCCCACTTCTCCGAGAGCCACTCGTTGCTGCTGTGGATCAGGCTGACGAAGCCAGCGGCGTCGAGCCACTGGGCGAGGAGCTCGGTGTCGGCGGGGAGCGGGTCCTGCAGCTGGGTGAGCCGCGGCATGTAGCCGTTGGCCTCGTGGGAGCGGCCCATCAGGGTGCAGGTGGTCGCCGGGTAGGTCCACGAGGAGCACTGCATGTGGTCGTCGAGGTGCACGGACTCGGCGAGCAGGCCGTCGATGAAGTCCGTCTGGGCATCGCCGCCGTAGAAGCCCAGCGCGCCCTTGCGCATGGTGTCGACGCTGATCATCAGGAGGTTGGTGGGCACCTTGCCCTCGGCGAAGACCAGGGGCGACACGGCGTCGGGGTCGGTGGGCTCGGTGATGTCGATGCCAGGCCCGCGCGGCACGCCCGTGTCCGCTCCATCGTCGCCGCCGTACTGGCAGCTCGACAGCACGAGCAGGAACCACAGGGACACGCGCACCTCCGCTACCGGCGCCGTAACACCAAGCCGAAGGCCAAGACCCAGAAGGCCCCCAGAGGCGCCGAGGCGCCCGCCTGGCAGCCGCACCCTTCCGGCTCCACCGGAACGCCCGCCATGCCGTCCTGGGAGGCGTCGAGGGCATCGGGGAGGCCATCGCCGTCTGCGTCGCCCAGCCCCTCCTCGGCATCCGAGACGCCGTCGCCGTCGCTGTCCTCGTCGAGGTAGGCGGGCACCCCGTCGCCATCGGGGTCGCCGTTGCCCTCCTCGGCCGTGGGCAGCCCGTCGCCGTCGTCGTCGTCGTCGAGAGCGTCGATCAGGCCGTCGCCGTCGGTGTCGACCCCGCCCTCCACCCCGTCGGGCACGCCGTCGTCGTCGCTGTCGGGGTCGAGGGGGTCGGTGCCGAGCTGGCCTTCCTCCGCGTCGGTGAGGCCATCCCCGTCGCGGTCGCCCTCCGGGCCCGCCACCGTGTCGGGAACGAGGGGGTTCGGGTCCTCCGCCGTGGGGATGCCATCGCCGTCGTCGTCGTCGTCGCGGTGGTCGGGGAGCCGGTCCCCGTCGGTGTCGAGCCCGAGCTCGTCGGCGGTGGGCACGCCGTCGCCGTCGTCGTCGGGCTCCAGGGCGTCGATGATGCCGTCGCCGTCGGTGTCGCCCAGCTCGTCCCGGTCCAGCAGCCCGTCGCCGTCGGTGTCGGCGCGCTCCGGATCGGTGCCCAGGCTCTCCTCCAGGGCGTCCGCCAGGCCGTCCCCATCGGTGTCGACCCCGGTCTCGTCGTCGTCGTAGGGGTCCAGGGGGTCGGTGCCGCCCACGATCTCGGCGCCGTCGAGGGCCCCTCCACCGTCCGTGTCCTGGACCAGGGGGTTGCTTCCCGCCACGAGGACCTCGACCCCGTCGACCGCGCCGTCGTCGTCGGTGTCGGGGTCGAGGGGGTCGGTGCCGGCCTCGACCTCCAGCTCGTTGATCAGCCCGTCGCCGTCCGGGTCGCCGGCCGGGCCATCCTCGTCGTTCGGATCGAGCCAGTTGGGGTCCCCGTCCTGGTCGAGGTCCCCCGTGCCCTCGTCGACATCGAGCAGGCCGTCGCCGTCCGCGTCGTCGTCGAGGTGGTTCGGGACGTCGTCGCCGTCGAGGTCACCGCTCCCCTCGGCCGAGGTGGGGATGCCGTCGCCGTCGTCGTCGTCGTCGACATAGTCGGCGTCGCCATCGCCATCGCTGTCCCCGACACCCTCGAGGCCATCCCCGAGGCCGTCGTTGTCGGAGTCGGTGTCCGCGTAGTTGGGCAGACCGTCGCCGTCGGGGTCCGCCACCCCGTCGACGCCGTCGAGGAGGCCGTCGTTGTCGCTGTCGTCGTCGAGGTGGTCGTCGATGCCGTCGCCGTCGGAGTCCCGCACCACGCCCCCGTCGTGCTCGTCGACCGTGGGCAGGCCATCGCCGTCGTCGTCGTCGTCGACGAAGTCCGCACGGCCATCGCCGTCGGTGTCGACGAGCCCCTCCACGTCGTCGCCGAGCCCATCGGCGTCGGCGTCCGTCTCCAGGTGGTCGGAGATGCCGTCGCCGTCGGCATCCGGGAGGGCGCTGCAGCGCTGGAAGCCGGGGACCTCCTCGGCGTCGAGGAGCCCGTCCCCGTCGGCATCCTCGTCGAGGTCGTCGCTCAGGCCGTCGCCGTCGGTGTCCGCCGTGCCCTCGTCGTCGACGGGGATACCGTCGCCGTCGAGGTCGTCGTCGTACACGGTGACCAGGGGGTAGCCGGCGATGTCGGGCACCGGGAGCGACACGCTGCGGGCCGCGTGGTGGAGGTCCAGCTCGAGGACGAGCCCGCTGCGGCCGGTGTCGTGGGTGAAGTGGAGCCAGGGCGCAGCGGTGCGACCACGGCCCTCGCCGCCCGAGAGCTCCCGCACGCCGCAGGCGCCCGCGGCACCGGTCGGGCAGGAGCGGCTCCCCGCCAGACTCCCCCGCACGTACCAGTCGGTGCGGTAGACATCCTCGCAGGGGTCCCCCACCTTGGCCTTCACGTGCACGAACAGCGACGTCGCCTCCGTGGCCTCCGGCGTCTGGTTGTAGAGGACGTTGGCGTCGTTGGTCTCCAGGGGCACGATGTCGAGGTCCCCGTCGCGGTCGACATCGCCCATGGTGGCGCCCGCGGGGGTTCCGTCCTGCTCGTTCGGCGTGATGATCTCCACGTCGAAGTCGAAGGCGCCCTCGTTCACGGCGATGAGCCGCTCGTTCGCCCCGTACTCGACGTACCAGGGCAGGTAGAGATCGAGGTCGCCGTCATGGTCGACGTCGCCGCAGACCACGTCGGTGGCGCGGCCCGCCGGGTCCACCGCCAACGGCAGGTCGTCGAGTGGGTGCTCGATCCAGCTGCCCCCGTCGTTCTCGAAGGCTGTGCCCCAGTCCCCGGGGCCCAGGTAGCCGACGTGGACGATGTCGAGGTCGCCGTCGTTGTCGAGGTCACAGAAGGGCGTTCCCCCCTTGATCTCGTTGCCTCCCTGGATGTCGACCGCCTGCAGTGCGAAGACACCACCCACGTCGACCCACAGCGCCTCGTCGCCGCGGTTGGTGCGGAAGAGGAGGTCGACAGCGCCGTCCCCATCGACGTCGCCAGCGGTGATGTAGTCCCGGTAGTCGCCCTTGTAGCCGTAGCCGGGCAGGCCGTAGCCCCCGTAGAGGAGCCCGCTGCCCAACGAGGCCACGGTGCCGCCGTTCTCCAGGATCAGGTTGCCCCCGCTGGCCTCGGCGACGAGGTCGAGGAAGCCGTCGCCGTCGAGGTCCACGGGCACCAAGCCCTCGTAGTTGTCGCCGGACACGACCACCGACTGCGCGAAGACGCCGCCGTCGTTCTCCAGGAGCTCGATCCCCGCCGTCGCGGTGCGCCCGAGGTCGTGGTCCCCGTCGTGGTCGAGGTCGACGACCAGTACCTGACGCCAGGCCGACGTCGCACCGAAGGTCACCTCGTCGTAGGGCACCGTGACCGAGGTGAACGAGGGTGGGTCGTCGCCGTTGTGGGTCGCCAGCCTCGTGCCGGTGCCGTCGTGGTAGACGATGTCGAGCCAGCCGTCGTCGTTCAGGTCGACCAGCGTGACGCCCCCCTGGGCAGAGCCGGACATCGTCATCCCGACGGGATCGTTCTCGGAGAAGTCCGCGGCGAGCGCGGCGACCAGCCACATCAGCCCCATCGCTGTCCCCTCCCCTTCACGGACACGTGGCCTCCGCGCCGACCGTCGGGTCCAGATCGTCGCAGTCGGTGCCGTCGGCCACCCAGCCCAGGGTACACGACGGATCCGAGACCGACGGATCGCCCGTGCCATCGCCGTCGACGTCGGGATGGAAGGGACCGTCGTCGTCGCCGTTCACGAGGCCGTCGCAGTCTTCGTCGACCCCCGCGACGTCGCAGACCTCCACGCGGCCCGGTGAGACGAAGCGGGAGCTGTCGTCGCAGTCGTCGTCGTTGTCGACGGTGCCGTCGGGCTGCTCGCAGGCCTCGACGAAGGTGAAGGGGTCGCCGTACCCGTCGCCATCGGCATCCTCGAACCACACGAGGGTACCCACCGCGCCGGCCTCGTCGACGGCGTCGTCGCAGTCCTCGTCGACGGCCCCGTCGCAGACCTCGGGCTGGTCGGGGGCCACGGTGTCGTCGCTGTCGTCGCAGTCCCCGTCGACCGGCACCTCGTCGCTGGCCGGGTGACAGGCCTGCACCACCGGGCCGTCGCCCCAGCCGTCCCCGTCGCTGTCGACGTACCAGCCGAGCATGCCCAGGGCGCCTTCGGGGTCGTCGTCGTCCGCCAGCCCGTCGCAGTCCTCGTCGACCCGCAGCGGGTCACAGGTCTCCACCGCCTCGGGGTGCACGTCGGCCCGGAGGTCATCGCAGTCCCCATCGACGTCGACGAGCCCCGGCACCCAGCAGCCGTCGACGGGGTCTCCGGCCCCGAAGCCATCGCCATCGGCATCGGCGAACCACGTGCCGGGTCCCTCGGTGCGGGAGGGGTCGCCGTCGTCGCACTCCTCGAACACCGAGCGGCCGTCGCCGTCGCCGTCGAGGCTCTCGGCGTGGTGGCTGTCGCTGATCCACACGCAGCCGACGGCCAGCAGGGCCACCCACAGCGTCGGAACGGGGCGTCTCACCACACCCAGGCCGGGATGTTCGTGAGGCCGATCTGGTAGTTGGGGGCGACGGGGCTCCAGGCCATGGTGAGGGTGTAGGTGCCTGCGCCCCAGGCCTCGCCTACGTCGTAGCGGGGGGTCTCGTTGCCCTTGTCGCAAGGAAGCCGTGGCTCGGGGAGCTCCACCGGCTGACCGCTGGCGTCGGTCAGGGTGACCACGGAGGCATCCTGCAGGAAGAGGACCGTGTCGGCCTCGACCGTGAGCTCCACCTCCACCTCCGTGCCGACGAACGGGGTGAAGGGCTCCTTCTTCTTCGGCTTCGGCAGCGTGATGCCGGTGTCTGTGGTGCCGGTGTCGCCGGTGTCTGCCGAGTCCGTGGTGGTGGTCTCCCCCGGGCCGACGAGGCCGGTCTGCACGAGCACGTAGGGGAAGCGCTGGGGGGTCAGCGGCACCGGCTCCGACTGCATCAGCGGCATCACCTCGACCGTGCCGCCCACGCGGGGCTCGCAGACCCCCTGCTCCATGTCGACCTCCGCCACGCAGAGCTCCACGGTGCTGGACTCCGGCGGGCAGATGAAGAACTCGACGGGGCCGTCCTGCACGTACAGGGGCTCGTCGGGGACGGCGGGGCAGGCGGCGTAGGCCCGCATGGCGTACTCGAAGGCGGAGACGATCTGGCGGAGGTTCGCCTCGTCGTTCCCGTTCTCCATGTAGGTGCTGTACACATCGGCGCCTGCGGGCGGGTTCCGGTCGAGCAGCAAGCCCGAGGCGCTCGGACAGCCCATGGGCTCGATCCCCGTGAAGCCGGCGGCCCACAGGGCGGAGCACCAGTCGGGCTGGTTGCCGGCGGTGAGCACGATGAGCTCGTCGCCGAAGACCACCCGCTCCGTGCCCGGGAAGGCGTAGAGCTCCCGGCTGCCCACCAGGTCGGTGTAGGCCTTCTGACGCTCCCAGAGGTTGTTGAGGGAGACGGTGAACTGCCGGGCGTTCACCACCACCGGGACCTCGGTGAAGCCGGCGTTGTTGACCGACGGGAAGTAGCCGATCATGTGCCCGAACAGGCCCGGGGCCGGCGGATTGGTGGACGTGTCGGGGAGGAGGTTGATCACCATGTCGAACTTGCCGTCGGGCCGGGTGGAGCTGACGTAGGCGTCGAGGGTGCCGATCTCCAGGGTGTTGCAGTCCGGATCCGTCCCGCAGTCCAGGGGCCAGGTGGGCAGGGTGGATGGGTCGGCCCCCAGGGCTGCGTGCTGGACCTGAGACGGCGGGATGAAGGCGGCGACCACCGGGTTGCCGCAGTCGTCGACCGCCTCCTCGACGGGGAACAGTCCCGCCTCGTCGACCCCGACCCGCTCGTAGTAGGCCCGCACCTGCTCCACCGAGGTGCCCGCGAGCAGATCGGCGTGGGCCCCAGGGTTGCTGCTGGCTCCACCGGCGCCCACCCCGCCATCGGGGACCCCACCGCGGGTCAACATGTCGACGATGTCGAGCTCCTCGAAGATGTTGACGATGCTCCGGTTGACGGGGATCTCCCCGGGGTACGCGTCGGTCACCCGGAAGGCGATGGCGGTCGAGCGGGACTGGACCTCCTCCGGGATGTCCATCTCCCGGTAGGCTGCGAAGCCCTCTTCCTCGTCCTCCTTGGGCTCCGTGCTGTAGCAGGACGCCGCCAGTGCGCTGACGAGAACGACGAGCGGCACGGGACTGAGCGGGGCATGGGACATGAGCACCTCGGGCAAGCGGCGGGAGGAGTCCGTCGCCTCCCGATGGTGCCAGTCCCAAGGGGGAGGGTCAACGACGAGTCGGCATCAGCGCGTGGCGTCCGTCCCTTCGTCGAACCAACCGAAGAAGGTCGCGAGCCGCGCACGGCGCTCGGGAGGCAACCACTCGAAGTTGATGCCGCGGTCCGACACCTCCCAGTACTCCGAGTCCTGGACCCGCTCGAGCTCCAGTCGGATCGACGTGAGGCGCTCCCGCTTCTCGAGGCGCATGTCGGCGTGGATCCGGCGGGCGTAGGCCTCTCCTTCCGCCGTGCCGAGGCCCAGGTAGTGGGTGGCGAGCTTGATCTGCGCCTTGCGGACGCCCCGGAGGGAGGCCTCCTGGGGACTCCCGTCGGCGTCGGGCTCGCGGTCGAGCTCGAGGAAGATGCCCAGCAGTCGGTCGTGACAGATGGAGCCCCGGTCGCTGGCCTGCTCGATGAGCATGCACAGGTCGTAGGCCGCGGTCTCGAGGAGGAAGGCCAGCTGCATGCCGAAGGCCGTCTGCCCGTAGAACTGGATGTACTCGGCGACGTCGACCGCGAGCTCCGTGTCGTTGTGGGCCAGGGCGGCCTCGCCGAGGAGTCGGTACTCGTTGAGGAGGTTGTAGGCGGAGCGGACGTCGCGGGCGTTGAGGGTGGCCCGCAGGTAGGTGTTCAGGAAGCGGACGGCGAGGCGACGCGCGTGCACGTCATCGTTCTCCAGGGCCCAGAGGGCGACGCGACGGGTGTGGATGGCGATGAGGTGGTTGACGTCCCGCATCCGGTTGACCGCCTCCCCGAACACCGACTGGTACTGGCGGAGGATCTTCATCTCGACCCAGGTCCGACGCTCGGCGACGGCGATCACCATGTCCTCGTGCAGTGCGATGAAGTCCTGGTCGTGTCGGACCAGGGGGCGGGTGTCGAAGAAGGCCTCGGGCAGCTGCGCCTTCAGGGCGATGGAGCCGTGGGCGGCGGTGGCGAGGGCCTCCACGGCGGAGAGCGTCAGCGGCTTGTCCTTCTTGTCGACCGAGGCCATGGCGATGTCGCCGAGCTGCTCGATCGCGCGGATCACCGAGGCGCGGGCGGCCTCGACGGAGGTGCGCCCCTGGGAGAGGGCCACCGTCTCGTCGGCGGCCGCCTTCTGGATGCGCCGGATGACCTCGTCGGGGGTCAGGAAGTGGAAGACGTAGGCGAAGTACGGAAGGATCGACAGCAGCGCGGTGGTCACGAGGGCCATCGCGGCCAGGGCCATCGCCGGGCGGGACGTGTCGCCGCCGATCGACACGTCGATCCACACGATGAGCACGCAGGTGATCACGTAGAAGCCCATCACCGAGCCGTTGATCGGGTCGCGGACGAAGAGCTCGGTGATCCGCGGCGTGTACCGGTTGGCGGCCAGCTCCACGATGATGGCGACGACGGTGATGGTGACGCCGAGGACGCCGACGGTCACCTCGGCGAAGGACTGCAGGGCCTCCGCGGCCTCGGGGGCCGTCCACACGTGGACGGGGGTGGTGCCGGAGAAGTCGAGGAGCCACAGCGCGCCGAAGACGAGGGCGCAGACCCCGCCGAGCTGGGCGAAGGGGAGCAGGGCATCGCGGAGTCGGAAGCCCTCCCGCACCACAGCGCCGGTGGGGAAGGGCGAGGAGGGCGGGTCGACAGGCGGGGGGGAGGTGGCCATGGGCGAGCATCATGCCATGGGCATCCGCGCGGCGCGGGCTGGAGGGCGACGCATCCCCGGCAGCGCGCCTTCGTCGCATGGAGGTGCTTCGTCGAGCGTGGTTCGTGGGCCCTCCGAGGGGGCCCGGTGGCCGATCGAGGTGGGTGACGGCGGCGTCGCGTGAGGCGGTTTCCCGGGTGGGGCTGGCCATCGCGGGAGCGACGGCGGCGTCGCGCGGGGCGGGCCCGAGGGCGCCGTCGAGGCCCGCGGGCCAGTGGCGGAGGCCAAAGGGGGTTTCTCGCCGAAAGTGGGCCAGTCGAGAAGGTATCGAGCCCAGATTGGTCCACGCTGGGCGGGGGCGGCC
>Ga0213839_1001157_pt1 | contig 18569 bp, 13 predicted proteins | sample SWPATP21_FD_160075 | JGI IMG/M metagenome (GOLD analysis project Ga0213839, IMG submission 160075) | Coastal seawater microbial communities from Marineland, Florida, United States - SWPA TP2 #1 | ecosystem: Environmental > Aquatic > Marine > Coastal | place: USA: Florida | collected 2016-08-14
GGGCCGACGGCATGGAGCTGCAGTTCTCGGTGTGGGCCTCGACCAAGAACTTCCTGGAGCTGCGCAACACCATCCCCGACCGCGTGAAGCAGGCCTTCGACGAAGGCGCCATCCGCATTCCGCTGCCCCAGCGGGCCGTGCACGTCACCGGCGATCGTCTACCGACGGGCTAGCTGGGCGTTCCCGTCGCCCCGGCGAGCCACCGCTGCTGCCACGCGGCGAGGTGGCCGTCGTCGGCCGCCGACACTTCTGCCGCCCACACGGCCACGTCGACCTCGGCGACGCCTCCTTCGTCGATCGCCTGCAGCAGCGTCACCGCCGCGCCCAAGGCCATCGAGCCACCTTCGTCCACCAGCCCCCGAAGCGCCGCCCGCGACGCGGGCCCGTGGCCGTCGCTGCCCGGGGCGGCCCAGATCCGGCCCGCCAGCAGCTGCGCCGCCTCGCAACCTCGGCGCACGTCGGTGATGCCTTGCTCGAGGGCTTCGAGACGAGCAAGGGCCTCGGCACCGGCCAGGCGCGCCCAGATGCGCAGCACCCTTCCCCGAGAGCCGTCGTCGTGGCGGCCGAACCCACGCGCCACCAGCGCCCCGAGTCCCTCGCCGAGCTCGCTCAGCTGCCACTGCTCGACCGCAGTGGCCAGGGCGATGAGCGTCTGCCAGGTGGCGCCGTTCATCGGCCCCTTGGTGCACAGCGCGGCGGCCAGCCGCAGGGCCTCGGGATGCCGACGCTTCAGCAGCGCGAAGAACGCGAAGCTGGTGGTGCCGTGCTCGAAGGAGCCGAGCTCCTGCGCGAAGTCGCCGAGCTCCGACAGCAAGAACGGCTCGGCGCCGGCGTCGGTGTCGTAGAAGCGGTCGGCCACCATCGCCAGCTCGAGGAAGCGGCGACGACCGGCCGACTTGCACACGCCGTCGAACGCCGTCTTGAGGGCCGTGAACGACCCTAGCGCCTTGCCCCAGCCCACCAGCGCGCCGGGGGCCGCGTCGACGTGGTCTTCGTCGACCGCGGCGCCGGCCACGAAGCTCGCCTCGCACACGGGCAGCCACCGCTCGTCGGCGAAGTGCAGCAACAACCCGAGGGGACGGAGCAGCGCCGTCGTCTCCCCGGTCATCACCCGCATCCGCAGGGCCGACTGCTCGGGCTCGTCGGGGGCGAACAGCTCGGTGAGCTGCTGCTCGGCGTCGGTCATCGCTCCCGCGCAGCTGGCCAGGAGGTCCCACGCCTGCAGCGCCTGCACCACCGCCGCGTCGTCGGTGGCTCGGCGCAGCCCCGCCAAGGCCGCCTCCGCGGCCGCTTGCTGGGCGTCGCGTGCGGCGATCTGCGCCTCCACCTCGGCCACCGCAGCCTCGTCCATTCCGACGCCGGTGCCCTCCCCGGACCGCCCCTGCCGCACGAGGTCCCAGCGCAGAGCCTGGTGCGGACCGAAGCCCACGAGTTGCCGCGGCTCGGCACCCTCGTCGAACGCGGCACAGATGGCGGCCAGCTCCTCCATGGGGGGGTAGCGCCGGTCGGCCATCGCGAGCACTTCCGCCTGCGCGTCGCGGTTCCGCAGCAGCATGTGGTGGGTCAACCAGTAGGCCTGCAGGTGCGGCCACTGCGGCAGCAGCTCTTTCTCCGCCAGCCAGCTCGACCAGCTGGGGACCCCGGCCAGCCGGTCGTAGTACAGCCCGTTGGACGTATCGAACAGCGTCACGTGCTGTCCGATCAGCAGCTCGCCGATCCACCGGGTGCGCACCTGGAGCTGCTCCGGGTCGAGGTGCTCGGGCCAGTCCGCGTCGTCGGCGGCCGACTGCTCCTCGATCGCGGCCTGCAGGGAAGCCCGGCCGGCCTCGTCGAGCGCGTCGTCGTCGCTGGCGGCGTCGGCCGCAAGGTAGGCGGCCAAGGAAGCGTAGCGGCGCCACACGCCGGGCTCGTCCTGGTGCGTGACATAGACCCGGCTCGTGCCGAACGAGGTGGGCTGCCAGCTGGCCGTCACGTAGGTCTCGCCCTTCAGCCGCACGCTGCTCACCGGCAGGAAGATGGCCTGCAGCCGGGCGAGCCACTGTGCATCCTGCGCCCGCGAAGCACCGAACAGGCGCGCGCAGCCTCCAGGGACCCACACCTGATTGCCCTCGGCGGCCAGGCGGGGGGCCAGGCGGCGATCGCGCCACTGCCGCAGCTCTGGCGACAGTCGGTCGCCGAGCAGCGCCCCGTCGTCGAGCTGCTCGTGCACCACCGACTCGTTCGTGACCTCGTCGTAGCCACGAACCAGCAGCGCCGCTGCCAGCTCCTCGAGTCGCTCCCCGTCGCGTCCGAGCGCGATGTCCGTCATGGCGGCCTCCACGGGGGCAGCCCTATCGCAGCATGGCCTCGGTCACGGCCGGGTCGCCCGAGTTGGGGGCGGGGGTGAGCTCGAGCACCGCGGCCATCAGCTCGTACAGATGGACCGAGGAGAACGCGGGGTGGGCGACGCCCTGCCGGAAGTGCGGCCCCCGCGCCACGAACAGCCCGCGCATGTCGGGGGAGGACGGATCGTAGCCGTGCGTGGCGCCCGTCAGGTCGGTGGGGTGGCTGTCGTGCCAGGGACGGCTCGTGAGGCTCCAGCCGTTGTCGGCCAGGCACAGGATGGGCGGCACCCGCGGACCACTGGGGAAGTGCAGGGCGGGCGGGCGCGAGGCGTCGTCGGAGCACTGGGCATGGGGCAGGCCCGCCAGCGCGTCGAGCACCTCGGGCACCACGCTGTCGTCGCCGCTGCGCGGGTCGAGCGTGACGTAGGGACCCCACGCGGCGATCCAGAAGTCGTCGGGGTCGACGAAGTCGTCGAGGAAGATGGCCCGGTCGCGGGACAGATCGGTCATGCCGTGGTCGGACACCACCACGATGTCGACCGCATCGAACAGATCGCGCTCCTCGAGGCCGTCGATGAGCCGCTGGAGCATGCCGTCGACCTCGACCATGGCCACCTCGACCTCGCGGCTGCCCGGACCGTGGCTGTGGCCGGCGCCGTCGACGTCGCTGAAGTAGAGCGTCGCGAAGTGGGGACGCTGCGGCTCGTCGAACCACTCCAGCAGCTGCTCGACCCGCTTGTCGTTGCGCAGCGTCGGGGTGAAGGGCACCCACGCATCGGGGCGCCATCCGTCGTAGTCGGTCTCCGAGCCGGGCCAGTACATCGTGACCGCGCGCCGGTGCTGCTTGCCGGCCGTGACCCACATCGGCTCGCCCCCCCACCACTCGCTGCCGGTCTGGGACATGTCGAAGCTGCGCCCCAGCTCCTCGTCGTAGAAGCTGTTGCCGACGATGCCGTGCTCGGCGGGGTAGAGCCCGGTGACCTGGGTGAAGTGGTTGGGAAAGGTCTTGCTCGGGAACACCGGCACCAGGCCCTCGGCGAGCACCCCCTCGGCGACCAGGCGGTCGAGGGCGGGCGTGGCGACGCGGTCGAGGTAGTCGGTGCGCACCCCGTCGAGGGACACGAGGATCAGGCTGCGGTCGCTCGTGGACCAGCCGTCGACCGTGGGCGTGGTGGAGGAGGGGACGCTGCTGTCGATCGCCTCGTAGGCGGGCAGCTCGAGCCGCGGGTCGGTGCTCGCCGAGGTGCGGTGCTCCACCGGAACACGGCAAGCGGCGACGACGGGCAGCACGACGAGGAGGGTTCGCATGGCGCTACTCTAACGGCCGTAGCCCACCCGACCTTCGCGACCATCTGGGCCGGCAGGGGTGCTGCGCGATCGCGTGGGCGCCGCTGCAGGCCTCTTCGGACGCGTCGCGTGCAGGTTGGTCGGCAGCCAGAGGATCATCGTGGAGGGATCACAGCGCTGGGTGCTGCCAAACCCCGAAACGCTGCCACTCGCGACACCCGTTCGCCTCGAAGCAGGCGCGCATCGGGGCGTTCTCGGCGTCGGTACCCCCGTGGTACAGCGTCGCTCCCTGGGCTCGGAGCATCGCGATGCCGTGCCGGTGCGCGACGCGTCCGAGGCCCCGGCCGCGCGCCTCGGGCCGCACGCCGAGGAAGGGCAGGGTCGACCAGCCGGCATGGGCGCCCTGCGGCTCGGTCTGGCCGCAGACGAAGGCCACGTCTTTGTCGTCGAGCACGCCCCGGTGGAGCACTCGCGCCGGGTCGCAGATCCGGGCCTCGTCGGAGAGCACGTCTTGGAGCCACTCGAGGGGGTCTTCGTCGGACTCGAGCCCATCGGGGCCGGCCGAGACCCGGAGCAGGAGTGCGGCGAACCGGTCGAGGTCGTCGCCGGTGCTGGGGATCCAGGTGAGGGGCGACGGGCCCTCGTCGGGGAGCTCGGCCATGGGCGTCTTGTACTCGACGCGCTCGGAGGCGCGGATGAGCCCCGCATCGGCGAGGTCGGTGACGAGGGCCTCGGACTCCCGGTCCACCGGGATCCGGGACTCGAGGTGCACAGCCTGCCGACGGCGGACCTCGGCGACCGCCTCACCGACCAAGGCGGCGACGGCCTCGCCGACCGGGATGTCGTCGCGGGTGCGGGGGCTGCCGACCAGCCAGCGGCCGGTGCCGACGGGCACGAGCCAGGTCGCGCCACCGCCGTCGGGAGTGATGAAGCGCAGCGCCCTGTAGTCGGAATTCTCGGCGCGCTGGCGGACGCCCCGTGCGTGAGTGGCGGGATCGCCGCCCGGTGCGCATGTCAGGGCGACCCACGCGTCGATCAGCTCGGGGGTCAGCTGCACGGACTACCTGCCCGAGCGTGCGTGCGGCGTGCGGCGGGCTGGAGGTGAGCGCTGGTTGGCAGGAATGTCGGCACGAGCGTCTCCGGTGTCCAGGTAGCCCGAAGTCGGATGCCAGCTACGCTTCCGTTTCGCAGGTCGGGTTCGGTGGTCGAACGGGCGGAGGTGTCGGTGAACCAGATGCTCGCTCTCCAGGCAGGCAGCGCTCCGGAGCGCGACGCGGAGGTCCGGGCGTGAGGTGGCGTCAGCGGCCTGTGGCCCGGACATGATCGAGGACGCGCCAGTCGTCGCGGAGCGATTCCGCGACGAGCACTGGCCAGAGGTCGAGGCTCTCTACCTCGCGTGCTTCGGCCACCAGACCCGTGACGCGGGGGCGCTCGCGCGGTGCCAGCGCGAGATGACGGGCGCCGGCTGGGTCGTCCGGGCGGACGCGCGCGTGGTGGGGTTCGGCAGTGTCGCGAAGCCAGACACCAGGTATGACTTCGCTGACTGGCAAGTCGTCGAAGCGGTCGTCCTCGCGCTCCATCCCGAGGCGCGCGCCTGGGTAGCCTCGAGCGGCATACGGGCCCACACGACGGCCACCGACTGGCTTCGCTACCTTCCGGGAGCGCGCGTTGGCACGGCGGTCGGTGTAGACCCGTCATGGCGGCGACGTGGCGTAGCTCGCCTGCTCGCCGAAGCGCGCATCGAGGACGCCCGACGTGGTGGCGCGCGCGCCTTCATCGTGTCGTGCATCCAAGGCAGCGGCAGCGAGGTCCTCTACCGCGAACTCGGCTTCGACATGCTGGTCACGGTCCCGGACCACTATCTGGGGGGCGAGGACATGGGGGTGCTGGGCCTGCGGCTCGGTGAGCCCTGCGACCGTGACCGCTACGTCTGGCTGCAACCGACACCACGGATGGTCCGAGCCTGGCGGCTCCGGATGGTGGTGCAAGGTGGCGGGCTCGCCGCCACCTGCGGGGCGGTCGGAGCCGCGTGGCCGGCAGCCTTCTGGTGGATGGCGCTCCTGGTCGCCTGGGGTGTTGGGTTCACCTGGTCCACTGGGTCCTTCCGGAAGCCCGGCCCCCGCGAGCTGGTCATCCCAGGCTCGTGACCGAGCTTGCTTCTGCCACTCGGGCAGATGCTCCCTCTCGACGAGACCTCGCGCCCCAACACCCGAAAGGCCGCGCAAGCCCGCCCACGAACACCACATGCACAACCGACACCAACACGACGATCAGGGCACGCCTCGGGTCTCCGCGTCCGACCTTCCCCAACGCCAGCCCTCGCCATCTAGATGTCGCCTGCGTCGTAGCGCCGCGAATCGGGGTCTGGCGCAGCGAACCGGACCCCGTAGACCGCGGCCCACCGACCGCGTCGCGCACCCGACCCTTGGGTGCCACAACGCAGATTTCGCCTGCGTCGTAGCGCCGCGAATCGCGGTTCGGCGCATGCGAACCGGACCCCGTAGACCCGCGGCCCACTCGACCGCGTCGCGCACCCGACCATTTCGTGCCACAACACCGATGTTGCCTACGTCGTAGCCGCGACTCAGGGTCTAGCGCATGCGAACCGGACCCCCGCCAGAGGCTACCGGGGGTGAATCGGCGCCAGCCGCAGGTCCACGGCCTCGGGCTCACCGACCAACGCCGCGAATCGCCAGGCCTCCTCGCGCATGGCGCCCACCACGCCCGGTTCATCCCCGCTAGCCTCCGCGGAAGGGCCGGTTCACCCCCCGTAGACCCGCGGCCCATTCGACCGCGTCGCGCGCTCGGCGGTGAGGTACTTCACGACCACCACCACTGCCACCACGACGAGGCAGCGCAGGCCTGCGTCAGCGGCGATGGCTGAGCATGCTTCGGAGGCTGTCGTCGCCGGAGGCCGGAGACTCGGAGGCGTCGGTGGTCGCCGCGGCTTCGTGTTGGTGTTGGTGTTGGTGTTGGTGTTCGTGGGCAAGTCTGGCGCTTCGCTTTCGGGTGCGGGGGCGACGGGACACGTAGAAAGGCAAGGGCGGAGCCGGGCCGAGGGGCTGGACCGGACGGCGAGGGCCGCGCGAAGGGCCTGGTGAACACCCTGGCTGAGCTCACGACCAGCGCAGACTCACTCCGGCTCGGGCACCCCAGCCTCATCGAATCGGCACCTCGCCGACCCCCAGCGGGGTCGAACGTGCCAGTCGGGGCCTCCGCGACCACGGGCTCCACGACGAAACGCCTATCATCGCCGAGTGTCCGCCCCGCAGACCGCCGACTGAGCAGCTTGGACCTGGCTGGGCTCCCAAGCAGGGCAGATTCACCCCGGCTGGGCACCCCAGCCCCATCGAATCGGCAGCGGAGACCGGGGGGTGAGCGTCCGTGTCGGCGCGCGCCCGACCAAATCCTGCCACAACGCCGATGCTGCCTTCGTAGTAGCGCCGCGACTCAAGGTCCTAGCGCATGCGAACCAGGCCCTGCCCAAGCGTAGCTCCATCCGACCGGGCTGCGAGCTCCCTCTCGGCGAGACCTCACGCCCCGAAAGCGCAGCGCCAACCTTGCCCACCAACACCAACACCAACACCAAGCCGCGGCAACGACCGACGCCTCCATGCCCGCGACCTCCGTCGACGCCAGCCCTCGCCGCCCACACCCACTGCCGCCACCGACCCTGGTGAAGCCGTAGCATGGCGCCCAGGTGGGCCCAGGTGTACCATGGCCGGCGGAGGCGTCATGCTGGGACTGGTCATCGCCGTGCTCGGCCTCGGAGGCTGCACGAGCTTCGCTGTCGAGGAGCCCCCCCCGGCCACCGACAAGCCCAAGGCCAGGGAGCCCGAGCCCGAGGTTCGTGAGCCACGGCGACGTGGGCGCCGCGGCGACGAGCGGCGCCGCGAAGCCGAGGGCCAGCTCGAGGAGATCACCTTCGACGGCCCCGACATCGGTGGCACGCGCAGCGCCAAGGTGCACGCCCCCAGCGGCGCTGACGGCAAGCTGCCCGTCGTGGTGGGCTTCCACGGTGGCAAGCGGCACGACGGCACCGACATGGCCAAGCAGTGGGAGCACCTGTTCGAGGAGCCCGTGCTCTACGTCTTCCCCGACGGCAAGGCCGAGCGTGACGGGCAGCCGGGCTGGCAGGGCGTGTCACGGGGTGGCGACCCCCTGCGCGACGTTCGCATGTTCGACCGCCTCCTCGACCACCTCGACGAGACGCGGAACATCGACCGCTCGCGGGTGTTCGTCGCGGGGTTCAGCAACGGGGCCTACATGGCGTGGCATATCGTCTGTCATCGGTCCAACGACATCGCTGGTGCCTTGATCGTCGCCAAGCCCCACCTCAAGGCCCTGTCGCCGGTGTGCACCGCGGCCACCCCGAAGCCACTCATGATGGTCGCGGGCACCGCCGACACCCAGGCCACGTGGGACGAGAAGGAGCACACCCTGTCGGTGCCCGACACCGTCGAGCTGTGGCGCAAGAAGCACGGCTGCAAGACGCGCACGCTGCGCGAAGAGGTGCTCCCCGACAAGGGCGACCGCACCAAGGTGATCAAGTCGAGCTGGGAGCGCTGCACCGAGGCACCGCTGGCGTTCTACAAGATCGAAGGGGGCGGGCACTTCTGGCCCGCCGACCGCAAGGGCCCTCCCGGGCTGTCCCGCGACCTCGACGCCAGCAAGGCGGCGCTGCAGTTCTGGCGCGACCAGGGCCCGCTGTAGCAGGAGCAGGGCAGCGCACAGGCGGCTAAGATCGGGGCCAGCCTGGAGTCGTCATCCCCCTCCCCCACCGCCGCCGTTCGTCTGCTGCCGTGTCGGCCCGTGCCGGCCTGCTCGCCGCCCTCGTGGTCGCGTGCACGCCCGACGGCGAGGTCCCGGGCGACGACGTTCCGGCCGAGGTCAGCGGCATCGAGGTGGTGGCGCGGATCGAGGCATCGGAGCCCGGCGGCGACCAGGAGCACCATCCCTCGGCGGCGTGGGCAGCCGACCACTGGCTGGTCACGTGGACGCGCGACGTGGAGGACGAGGGCGGCCGCCCCTACGTCGAGGGCGTGGTGCTCGCCCCCGACCGCTCCCTCACCGCGGTGCCCCCCTTCTACGGGGTGAAGGCCGACGCGGTGGGGCGCGGCGACGAGTTCCTGCTGGCCTGGGAAGACCCCACCAACCGCGTGTCGTCGCGCCGCGTCGGCCTCGACGGCACGCTGTTCACGGCGGCCGAGCTCGAGCCCGAGGGTCCGGTGCCCACCGGCTCGGTGGAGGTGGCGGCCGACGACGAGACCCTCTTCGGCATCTGGTACCAGGGCTACAACGCCTCCGAAGAGCAGCCAGCCGACACCCTTCCCGAGGCGTCGTTCCGGGTGGTCTACCAGCAGGGCGACACCTGGCCCGACGACCCGGTGAGCACCGCCTTCACCACCCCGGTTCGCGGCGGCAGCCCCCCCGACGCGTTGCTGCACGACGGACGCCCGCTAGCGGCCGTGCAGCTACGCTACGGCGACTACGACGCCGAGCTCGAGCGCTACCCGGAGCGCATCGAGCTGGCCGCCTTCGACGGGCCCACGCCGGTCGCCACTCAGGTGGTCGCCGACAGCGACGAGGGGCTCGCCAGCCGTCCGAAGCTCGCCGCTCGCCCCGACGGCACCGTGGCTGTCGCCTGGCGCTACGGCATCGAGCCGTCCACCTGGTCGTACGTGCAGCTCTACTCCCCCACCCTCGAGCCCCAGGGCGAGCCCATCGAGATCGCCCCCGGAACCCTGCCCGACCGTCCGGTGATCCTCGGCCGCGACGAGGGTTGGTGGGTGGCCTGGGAGCACCCGCTCCCGGAGCGCGGCTCGGCGTCGGGCGGGCGCGACGTCTACCTCGGCATCCTCTCCCCCGACGGCCAGAGCTGGCGGGTCGAGCCGGTCCCCGCCGGCGACCCGGGCGAGCGCCGCACCCGCCCCCACCTCGTCGACGGGGGCGACGCGGGCGTGCTGCTCACCTACGAGTCCGGCGAGCAGCACGAGACCCACATCGCCACCCTGCTGCTCCGCCCATACCGCTGATAGCATGCGGCATGAAGCTCGCGCGCGCCGCCAACATCACGTCGATTCTCCTCGAAGAAGGCCTGGGGTTCCTCACGGCCGACCGCGCGGGGGCCCCGACGGAGGGAGCCGACGGCGAACGCGCCACCGACGCTCCGCCGCCGGCCGAGGCCGCCGTTCGCCTGCGGAAGACCCTCGAGCGCCTCGGTCCCACGTTCGTGAAGTTCGGGCAGATGCTCGCCACCCGCGTCGACCTGTTCTCGGAGCCGTTCATCGACGAGCTCGCCAAGCTGCACGCCTCCGTGGCGCCCTTCCCCACCGAGCAAGCCGCCGAGATCGTCACCGAAGAGCTGGGACGGCCCCTCACCGAGGTGTTCGAGGAGCTCCCCGACGCGCCCGTGGCCGCCGCGTCCATCGCGCAGGTCTACAAGGCCCGGCTGCGCACCGGCGAGACGGTGGCGGTGAAGGTGCAGCGGCCCGACATCGCCACCACCCTGCTCTCCGACCTCGACGCGCTGCTCGTGCTCTCCGGGTTCATCGACCGGCTCGTGCCGCCCTACCGCGCCGCCATGGTCGACAAGGTGGCCCGCGAGTATGCCGCCCGGGCCCGCTCCGAGCTCGACTTCCTCGCCGAGGCCCGCGCGGTCGAGCGCTTCGCCGACGTGTTCACCACCCTGCCCGAGTTCCGCGCGCCCGCGCTGCACCGGTCGCTGTGCACCCCCCGCATGCTGGTGATGGAGTGGATCGACGGCACGGCGCTGTCCGACGTGGCCGGCCCCGACGAGCTGCGGTCCCTCGGCTTCGAGCCCGACGTGTTCGGCCGCTCGCTGCTGCGCCTGCAGATCGGCATGGCCTACGAGCACGGCTTCCTGCACGGCGACACCCACCCCGGCAACCTGCTGCTCGAGCCCAGCGGCCAGATCGTGCTCATCGACTACGGCCTGCACGCCGAGCTTCCCCGCAAGCTGCGGGAGAAGATGCTCGAGATGGTGTTCGCCCAGGTCTCCGGCGAGACCGACGCGGCGGTCGAGGCCTTCACGCAGGTGTTCCAGCCCGACCCCGCCTGCGACCTCGACGCCTTCAAGCGCGAGCTGCACGACGTGTTGTCCATCGAGGGCGCCGAGGGCGCCAGCCTCCGCGACCACCGCATCACCGAGAACCTCCTCGACGGCATGCGGCTCGGGGCCCGCTACAACACCCAGGCGCAGTCCGAGCTGTTCATGGTGATCCGCAACCTCACCATCGTCGAGGGCATCGTGCTGAAGTACGCGCCCGACCTCGACCCCAACGAGGAGGTGAAGAACATCATGGCGGCCATCCTCCGCCGCCGCCTGTTCGGGCCGGGGATGCAGGAGGAGTTCCGGCAGCTGCTTCCTCAGCTGGCCCTCACCATCAGCCAGCGTCCCCGCCTGGTGAAGCGGCTGCTCAAGCTGGAGCGGTCGTTCAACGAGTCGGCCACCCTCGGCGACTTCCTGCGCCTGGAGAACGTGCTGCAGCCCCCGCCGCCGGCTCCTCACCCCGCTGGCTACGTGGTGGTCGCACTGCTCGGCGTGGTGGTGGGACTGGCCATCGGCGTGATGCTCTGACGAAGTGAACATGTTCATGGACAACCATTCCTGAACATGTTCAGTTGTTGGTGGGAGGCAGCCATGCCCCGCACCAAGCACGCCGTCCTCGCCCTTCACACCGCCCTGGCCTTCCTCCAAGCCGGCATCCTCGCCATCGACCTCGACCTGTGGCCGGCCGTGCTCGTGGCATGGCTCTACTTCGTCGCTCCCCTGGTGGACTTCGCCGTCGAGGTGGGCGGTCGCTGGGGACCCGTGCTTCCCGAAGGGCCGTGCTCGCGCACCGGCACCGTCGGCCCGGCCCACTGGTTCGTCTTCCCGGGCGAGCCGGAGCCCCGATGGACCCTCGACCCGCGACACGCCGAGCAGGTGCGGGCGCGGCGCGGCGACGTTCCCGCGGAGCGCGACGACCGGGGCACGCGCGTCATCATGGCGGCGATGCGGACGGGCCTGCGCGTGAGTGCCTTCATGGTGCTCGGCATGCTGATCGACGTGGTGCTGTTCGCCACCCTCGGCCCACCGGGCGATCCCCTGGCCAACAAGGTCGTCGCCCTCGCGGCGATGATGACCGCGGTGGCTCTGCTGCCCTCGCTCATTCTCTGCTGGCTCGGCTATGGACTGCTGTTCTTCGGGGGCTTCGTCGGCTGGCGCATCCTCCGGCGGCCCACGTCCGGGGTGCGCTTCAACGGGCGCGTGCTCGCCGTCGACCCCGTGCGCGTCTACGTCCGTGGCCCCGCGACCGCTGCGCGACTCACCCACGATGCCTTCGGCGCCCGGCTCACCGTGGCCGACGGCGACGAGGAGGTGACCCTCCGTGGCCCCCACCCACGCCTGGCCAGGCTCTACGACGAGCTGCTGGCCGTGCCCCGTGACAGCGTTGCCGACGTGGAGACAGCCTGGCGGCAACTGCGTCCGGTGATCCGAGCCACTTGGTAGGGCACGATCGTTGATAGAGCATACGCATGTCATGCGCGAGCCGACCGCCGACCCACCCGCGCCTCGAGGGGGTCGTGCACACGCTGTGGGTGTCTCGCTCGGCCCCCGAGCACCACTGGGAGCACCTGATGCCCACCGGGCGGGCCCAGCTGTTGGTGCCCGTGCACGACGGGGCGACACAGCCACCCTTCGTTCAAGGGGGACGCAGCCGCGCGGTGACAATCTCGACGTCGTCCCAGGCGCACCTCTACGGTGTCGACTTCGCCTTCGGCGGCCCTGTCGTCGCCTTCGGGCCGCAGGCCGCACCCATCGTCGACAGCCTCGTGCCATTGGAGAGTTTCTGGGGCGCTGCCGCGCAAACGCTGCGTCGAGATCTGCGCAACGCAGCCGACCCCACGGAGGGCCTGGCGCACCTCGAGGTCAGCCTCGCCGCCCGACTCCCTCCGACCGACACAGAGCAGACCGCGTTCGCGCTGGCCTGCGAGCAGCTTCTTCGGGGACACCGCGTCGGCAGGGTGGCTGCGTCGGTCGGGTTGTCGGGCCGTCGCCTGATCGAGCTGGTGCGGTCCAAGACAGGCTTCACCCCCAAGAAACTGGCCCGCCTCGGTCGGTTTCAACGTCTCGTCGGCCAGATCGACAGCCACCCGGACTGGACGTCGCTCGCGTACGTCCATGGCTATGCCGATCAGGCGCACATGATCCGAGAGTTCCGGACCTTCACGGGCATGACCCCGACGGCCTACTGGCGGGCGCGAGGGGGCTCCGCCAACCATGTGCCAGTCGCGGAAGAAACGTTCAATACGCCACCACGCACGGGCCCATACGGTGAGGTGCAGGAGGCCCCATGACCCCACCGTCCGTGCACGTCCATCCCCGCTTGATTCTCCATGATGTCGATGCAGCCATCACGTTCTACGTCGCCGTGTTCGATGCCGAGCCGAGCGAACGATTCGTCGATGGCGAAGGCCGTGTCGTGCATGCCGCCATCGGCATCGGAGGCAGCACGGTGTCGATGGCAACCGAAGTGGCGGCTTGGGGGCTGTCGTCACCTCGCTCCATCGGCGGGTCGCCGGTGTTGGTGCATCTCACGCTGCCCGACCCTGACGCCGCCGCGGCCCGGGCGGTCGCCCTCGGCGCCGAGATGGTGATTCCCCTCGCCGACCGTGCCTATGGCAAGCGAGAGGGTCGGATGCGTGACCCGTTTGGACACCTCTGGGTGCTCAGCAAGGCCCTCGAAGACCTCGACGCAGAGCAGATTCAGGAGCGGCTGAGGTCGTGACACCTGCGCTCAGGGCTCGACCGCCCCGGCGGCACAGCCCGTGGCCGGCCGAGGCTCTCCGCGCTGGTCGGTGGCCGGACAGCCCGCGCCCACCCCCAGCGCCGGGCTGCTCGCTCCCGGCAGCCGTGTGGGTGTGGGCCCGCCGTTGTCGGCGAGGGGCTCGAGCAGGGCGTCGGCCCAGGTGATGCCGGTGGTGCACTCGTTGTCGGGGACCGTGCTGACCGAGCCGTCTTCGGCGATGCGCAGCTCCGGCCACTGCAGGTTGCCCGACCCGGCCAGCGGCGCCCCCACGTTGCAGGTCATGGGCGTCCACGGGTGGGTGTCGGTGTTGTCGACGAACAGGGTGTTCTGCACCACCAGCGCGCCCCCGCCAGAGATGGCGGCCCCGAAGTAGGCAGCGTTGTTGGCCTTGTCGTAGCCACCGATGGCCTGGTTGTCGGCAAACGTGCAGTTGAGCAGCGTACCCGTGCCGCTGAACACCAGCGCCCCGCCCAGGGCGTGGTCGGCGGCGTTGCCCTGGAAGGTGCAGTTGGTGGCCGTGAGCGTGCTTCCGTGGGCCCCTTGCTCCAGGCGCACGGCGCCCCCGGTTCCGGTGGCGGTGTTGTCGACGAAGCTGCTCGCGGTGAGCACGAGGTCCATGTCCTGGGTGTAGATGGCGCCGCCGCCGCCGCTGGCGTGGTTGCCCTCGAACAAGCAGCGGTCGAAGGGCATGGTCTCGCGCTGGGTGTTCGGGGTGCGGAACACGGTGCCGAGCGCGCCCGCCTCGTGGCCCCGGAAGGTGACGCCGCAGAACTCGGCCCGCGCCACGGAGCTGCCGTCGATGGCGATGGCGCCGCCGTTGCCCCCCGCACCGCCTTGCTCGGCGTGGTTGAACTCGGGACAGCCCGTGGCCCCGCCGTAGTTGGCGCCCGAGCCGAGCGCGGCGTTGTCTTCGAAGCGGGTGTCGATGAACACCCCGTCGGACTGCAGCAGCCCCACCGCGCCGCCGTTCGAGCCGTCGTTGTCCTCGAAGACGCTCCCCTGGACCACCACCTCCAGGCTCCCCACCGCGTAGATGGCGCCGCCGCCGGTGTCGGGGCCGGGGGTGGCGGCGTGGTTGTCGCGGAACACGCTGTCGATGACGTGCAGCACCCCGTCGCGCACGTAGACCGCCCCGCCCTGTCCGTCGCGGTAGCCCCAGGAGCACTCGGGCTGGGCGGTGTTCTCGGGCACGAAGTCGCTGGCGGGGGCTGCGGCGTTCTGGAGCGTCAGGCGCTGCAGGGTGAGCACGGTGTCGGTGGCTCGGTAGTTCGGCGAGTCGAACACGAGGAGACGTGTCTGGGCGCCCTGATCGGCACCGCCATCGAGGGTGATCAGCCCCTCGCCGTCGACGGTGACGTCGCGGTCGAGCGGCACCTCGATGGCCTGGGAGATGGCGATGGTGGCCGCGCCACCACAGTCGAAGCGCACCGTGCCCCCGGCCGTCACGGCCGCCTGCAGGGCCGCCTCGGTGCAGCTGCCCGCAGTGCCGTCGCCCACCACGTGGTCGGGGCTGCTGGTGTCGACCAGCGTGAGCACGGGGTCACAGGCCGCTTCGGGTAGGTCGGTGTCGGTGTCGGTGTCGGTGTCGGTGTCGGTGTCCGCGTCGGTGTCCGTGTCCGTGTCCGAGTCAGCATCGGCGTCGGCGTCGGTGTCCGCGTCCGAGTCCGTGTCGGTGTCGGTGTCGGTGTCGGCGTCCGTGCTGCCCGAGTCCCCGGACCCATCCGCGCCATCGGAGCCACCGGTGGCCGTGCACGCCACCATCGAGAGCATCACCACGAAGCTGCGCATCGTCCCTCCCCCGGGTCCATGGGACCACAGGTCATGCGCTCGCCGCCTGCGGCAGCTCGTCGAGGCGTCCGAAGTGGGCCTCGGGGTCGGCGAAGACCTTGCGGAGGACCGACGACATCTTCGCCGCGTGGGCCCCGTCGAGCAGGCGATGGTCGAAGGTGGCGAACAGGCGCATCACCCGCGCGATGCGCAGCGTGTCGATGCCGTCATCGCCCTCGTCGACCACCGGCGTCTTCTTGACGGCCCCCATGGCCACCAGCAGCGGCACCTTGGAGTAGGGAACCAGCGGCACGTAGGCCTCTTCCAGGCCCAGCGACCCGATGTTCGTCACCATCACCGAGCCGAAGGCGTCGCGGGGGAGCCCTGCCCACGACAGGTTCAGGTTGAGCGTGTAGAGCAGGAAGCTGATGGTGTCGAGCAGCCAGCCGGTGAGGAAGCCCGGCAGGCGCTTGAAGGTCTGGCGGGTCTGCTCCTTGTCGCGGTCCTTGCCGGCGCGCACCTTCTCGGCGACCCGCACGAACTCGTCGACGATGTCGGGCAGCGGCTTGCGGTCGGCCTGACGGATGGTGAGCCCCGACAGGTCGATCTGGCCGGTGTCGGGGTCTTTCATGACCACCTGGAAGAACACGTCGACGTCCTTGCGGAGCCAGATGCGACCGAAGCGGAGCACGGCGTTGGCGTCGGGCATCTCGGCGAGGGCGAGGGCGACGGCCTTGGCCATGAGGTGGGTGAGCGTGAGCCGCTGGCCGGTGCGGGCGCGGTAGGCATCGATGTAGTCGAGGGTCGCGTCCATCTCGAGGGACAAGGAGCCGTAGACGCTGGGGTCCTTCGCGGTGCGCCAGGTGCCGATGGCGATCTTGCGGAACGACGACAGGTCGCGCTTGGGGGTCAGCTCGATGTTGGGCATGGGCGAAGTCTACGACAGGATGGCCGGGACGGGCGGTCGAACGCCGCTCACGTCTCGTGGGCGGCCCCTGAGATCCACGACGTCGCCTAGGCCCGCTCTGACAACGGGTGTCGGCTCCAGGTGAACGGAGACCGCCTGGCTTCTGCGTGATTGTTCAGCTGATAGCTGAAATCTGACAGCTGACAGCTCGGCCTGCGCTCAATCAGGGCATAGGTCGCCACTCACATCTCCTGGGCGGCCCCTGAGTTCCAGCGGTGTCGTCCTGGGCCCTCAGGCGACTCGAGCGGTCGGCGGTCAGCAATCAGCGAGGTAGGATGGTGCTTCTGCGGGATGATGCTGTAGCAACGGGAGTGGGTTCCAGGTGAACGGAGGCCGCCCGAATGCTGCGCGATTGTGCAGCTGATAGCTGAACTCTGACAGCTGAACGCTCGACCCTGCGCTGGCCTTGGTTCGCGCTGCCGCTGATCCGGACCGGTGACGCCTCGAAGAGGGTGCTCCGCCGACCGGTGAGACATCGAAGAGGGTCCTTGGCGCCCAACTCGACGAGCGAGCACGCCAGAAAGAAGGTTGCTCGGTTGCCCCCACGTCGATCGGCGCCTCGAACACCCTCTTCGACCCCTCACCGGTTCGGTCGGCACCCTCTTCAGCCCCTCACCGGTGGGTTGCCGACCTCTCGACGGTCGAGGAGGCAGCGCGTCGGGTAGCGTGCACCTGGAGGGAGCGGAGCATGGCGAAGTCGTTCGACTACATCACCTACGGAACGACCTGCGACGCCGGGGAGGTGGAGCGCTTCATGGACCACCTGTGGGCCAGCAACCAGGCCCTCGAAGACCAGGGCCGCCCCCAGACGCCGCTGTGCATCTGGGGACGCCACGGCATCGGCAAGACCGATCTGGTGGCCGCCATGGCCGCCCGCCACGGCGCGGCCTTCGTGGCCATCGCGCCGGCGCAGTTCGAGGAGATGGGCGACCTGATGGGCATGCCCGTGGTGCGGGAGACCGCCGACGGCGCCGCGACCCACATGGCGCCGCCCGCCTGGGTGCCGCGCACCGACGGCCCCGGCATCTTGCTGGTCGACGACGTGAACCGCGCCGACGACCGCATCCTCCGCGGGCTGATGCAGCTGTTCCAGGACTTCGAGCTGGCCGGCTGGTCGCTCCCCCGCCGCTGGCAGATCGTGCTCACCGCCAACCCCGACGGCGGCGACTACTCGGTCACCCCGATGGACGACGCGATGCTCACCCGCATGCTCCACGTCACCATGCGCTTCGACGCCACGCGGTGGGCCCAGTGGGCGGACGGCGCGGGCATCGACCCGCGGGGCGTGGCCTTCGTGCTCGCCTACCCGGAGGTGGTGTCGGGCGAGCGCACCACGCCGCGCACGCTGGTGCAGTTCTTCGAGCGCATCGCCGGCATCGACGACCTGGGCGCGAACCTCGAGCTGGTCACCATCCTGGGGGAGTCGTGCCTCGACAAGGCCACGGTGTCGGCCTTCCTCGCCTACGTGCAGGACGGTCTGGGCGACGTGGTCACCCCCGAGGAGGTGCTGTCGGGCAAGGGCTACCAGGCCAAGCTCCAGCGACTGCTGAGCGCCGAGCCGCCGCGGGTCGACGTGCTCTCGGCCGTGTGCACCCGCCTGGCCCTGCACCTCGGCCGCCGCACCAAGTCCCTGAAGAAGGGGGAGCTCGAGGGACTGCGGGGCTTCCTCACCTTCGAGGGAGTCCCCGAGGACATGCGCCTCGCGCTGGCCCAGCAGCTCTCCGCCCTCCCCGCGAAGCTCGGGGTGGCCAAGCTGTTCGGCGACCCGACGCTGGCCCGCCTGCTGCTGTCGCTCCGCATCGCGTAGCCCATGGACTGGCGCACGAGCTTCGACCGCACCGCCCGGTCCCTGCTGCTCAGGGAGCCGTTCTACGGTCATCTGGTGGTGGGGATGGTCAAGGAGTCCGCCGACGACGGCGCGTTCCTGGTGCGGCTGGCACCGGCGGCGCTGCAGGTAGTCCTGGAGGTGAGCCCGTCACGCTGGCTCGATGCCTCCGAAGCCGTCCGACGCTCGGCCCTTCGCCATGAGCTGGTGCACCTGGCGCTGCGCCACCCCCTCCGGGCCGCCGACCACCCGCGCACCGAGGTGTGGGGAATGGCCTGCGACCTGGTGGTGAACCAGCTGGTCGACACCGCCCACCTCGACGCCCCCCTCCGCGTCGAGGACTTCGCGGGACTGCCGCGCGACCGTAGCGCCGACGTCTACTACCAGGCCCTGCTGCCGCTCTACGACGACCTGCTCGCTTGTCGGCAGTGCCCGGGCGGCGAGGCGATGGCGCGCTGGTGCGAGGCCCACTGCCGGGGCAATGGCCAGGGCAGCCACGGCCGGTGGAAGGACTTCCGCGACCTGGGCTCCGGCCACCGGTCGCTGCTCGACAGCAACGTCGAGCAGCTGCTCCTCGCCACCAC
>Ga0213839_1001158_pt1 | contig 18564 bp, 16 predicted proteins | sample SWPATP21_FD_160075 | JGI IMG/M metagenome (GOLD analysis project Ga0213839, IMG submission 160075) | Coastal seawater microbial communities from Marineland, Florida, United States - SWPA TP2 #1 | ecosystem: Environmental > Aquatic > Marine > Coastal | place: USA: Florida | collected 2016-08-14
CGGGCTGATGCCTTCCCGCAGCAGATTCGCCCTGCTGGTGGAGGTGGGCGCCAGGTGCAGACGGGTGATCTGGCTGGTGATCTTCCGGTTGGCTTCCTCCGGGAACGGCGAGAGCAGGTCTCCGCTGCGCAGCCCGGCCTCGACATGGACCACCGGGATGCAGTGGTAGAACGCCGCAATGGCGGCGGCCGTGGACGTGGTGGTGTCGCCCTGGACGACGACGGCGTCCGGACGGGTAACGGCGAAGAGCTTTTCCAGCCCGTCGATGGTCCGCGTCATGATGGCCGACAGTGACTGCCCCTGCTGCAGGATGTTGAGGTCATGGTCCGGAACAATGCCGAACAGTTCGTTGACCTGGTCCAGCATCTCGCGGTGCTGTCCCGTGACAGTCACGATGCACCGGAAGAGCGGAGACTCCTGCAGTGCGCTGACGATCGGCGCCATCTTGATGGCTTCCGGCCTGGTTCCGAAGATCGGCATGATGCTGTGCATGGTTTTCCCCAAGGGTGTGCGGACGGTTGCTAAGGATTGTGGCCCGGCTTCAGCCGAGCAGCAGGGCCAGCACGATGGCCGGCACGGCGATGGCGACAATGAGGACGGCCACGAGGGCCACCCGCCGCTTGCGCCGGTACAGCTTGTCACGGGCGAGTTGCTGGGCTTCTTTGTCCCGGGCTGCTGTGGCCGCGTTTGCAGCATCCTGGTTTGCAGTGTCCGGATCTGCGGCGTCCTGGCCTGCAGTGTCCAAGTTGTCGGCGTCCGGTTCTGCAGGGACCGGCGCCTCGGCCGGCTGATCCGTGAGCGGAAGCGGCTCCACCCCGGGCACCAGGAGTGCGTCCGGGATCTCCGAGTGCATGCGCCTCCGGCGCAGGTGCCGGGGTGCGGCAGCCAGCGGGGGAGCGCCGTCGGGAGAGTGGTCCAGCGTGTCCTCCTCGCCTCGGTCAGATGCCCGAACCGGCTGACCAGTTCAACCGGATGAGGTTCAATTGTTACATTTCCGCACCGCGATTGACGCATTCCGGCCTGAGGGAAACGTCCAGCAGGCCCCCCGTTTCGATCACGAACCGCCGGATCCACTGGCCAAGGTCCAAGTCCGGGTGCGAGGCAACCATTTGTACGTCCGCCGTCGTGCACTGCCCGATCAGGCTCCCGGCGCGGGTGACGTGGTAGCTGGAGGTCACCACCGTGACTGACTTCCAGCCGTTGGCCTCGATCAGCCGGGAGATTGCCCGCGCTTCCCCCCTGGTATCCAGGTCCGGGGGCCTGAAACAGATCACAGCAGGGTTGGGGAAGGCTGCTGAATTGCAGGCCTCATCTGCGGCACGGTTGCCGAAGGTGTCCGTGTGCGAGATCACCAGGACCGGAATGCGGAGCTCGGACTGGATCTGACGGGCCACCGGCAGGCGCTCGGAGGCCGCACCGCCGAGCATGATGACGGCGTCCGTCCGGTGCACGCTGAGCGGATCCACGTTCACGAACAGTTGAAGGGCGATGATCAGCCACAGCATGACGCCTCCGACGGCGAAGGCAAGCACCCTGCGGGTGGCGGTATTCACCGCGGCGACGGAAGAAGGCACGGCTAAGAGTTTGGCACGCGGTTTTCAGGTGGCGAAATGGTGCGCCTGCGCTGCGCAAAAACTTGCAAAGAAAAATGCGTGATGCAGTTGTGATTTTAGAGATCAAAGTTAGTGGGGTGACAGATGTGAATTGGCGTTTATGCTGTAGGCAACTTACATCGCTCCCACCACCAGGTCTTCACCTGCGGTCTCACCCTTAAGCGAGCAATCTTGCGAAAACTAAACATAGCGGCAACCGTGATTGCCGCCGTGATGCTGGCAGCAACCTTGCCGCAGGCCGCTGTGGCCGCTGGTGAAGTACCGGCCGCCGAGCAGGTCTCCGCCGGTGCGCTGGCGGGGGTGCCGGCGTCGGCGCCTGCCGTTCCAGCCGCTGCCGTTTCCGCCGGTGCTGCCGTTCCGGCGGTGTCGGATCCGAACCCCCAGGGGCAGGCGGATGACTTTGTCCGGCCCGAGCCGCCGGCCAACAAGGCCAGGAGCGAATACACCTACGTGAGCGCGCCGCTGGCGGGCACCTTGAAGACCACCCTGGTGACGGTGCAGCTGGCCGACAAGTCGGCAGCCGAGACGGACGCGGCAGTGCCGATGGCCGCCGCGAAAGCCTCCCTCAGCGCGGCCAACCGCTACTGGGCCCACGCCACCGCGGGCCGCGTTGACATTGCCCTGAGCTCGACACGCAAGCTGCACAAGTCCGCCGCGAAATCCACCCAGTCGCCGTCGCAGATCGTGGACATCGTCTCCCAGGAGCTCGGCTGGACGCAGCAGCCCTACACCGCGCTGGTGATTTTCATCCCGGGTGCGTACCTGAGCAGCGGCACCGCGGGCATGACCTACAGCAATGGCAGCACAGGGGGGCGCATCCTGATGCCGCAGAACAGCCGGCTCACAACCCCCGTGCTGACGCATGAGTTCGGGCACGCCCTGGGACTGGACCACGCCAACAGCCTCATGTGCGGCAGCGGTGCCATGGACGTGGCCTCCGGGCCCTACGCCGGATTTGCGGATCCCACCTGCAGCATCAAGCCCTACGGCGACAACCTGGACCTGATGGGCATCTCGCACTGGGACCTCATGCCGGAAATCAGCGCCAGCCTGTGGGAAATGGGCCGGTTCGGCAACGGCAACGAGATCGTCAACCTGGGCACCCTGTCCGGACCCCGTCGGGTGACCCTCACGCCCTGGGCAGGCGACAGCGCCAACAGGGCCGCGAAGTTCACGGACCCGAAATCCGGCGAGGTCTATTACCTGGAGCTCCGGGCTCCGGTGGGCTACGACGCCGTGATTGCGCAGTCCGGAAACCGCGGCGTCAAGATCACGCAGCAGGGCGGAGGCAACTCCTCGATCCTGCTCCCGCCCGATACCCGCGGGTCCGCCTTCAACGGCTACTACAGCAACACTCAGGCCTGGCAGGCCGGGCAGACGTTCACCACGCACGCCGGCACTAAGGTGAGTATTGATTCTGTCAGCAACACCTCCGCCGCCGTGACCATCCGCCCGCCCGGAGCGCCCGCCGTGGGCTACGTCGAGTCCATGGCCATCACCCGCTCCGGCACCAAAGCCACCCTGAAGGTCGCCGGCTGGGCATACGACTCCGCCAAGTCCTCCGAATCATCTACCGTTCACATCTACGTGACTCCGCCCGGCGGTACTGCCACGGGCTACGCAGTGGCCGCCAACCAGGCGCGCCCGGACGTCAACACGGTCATGAAGGTGACGGGCAACCACGGGTTCACCCGGTCCTTCAACCTGACCGCTGCCGGCGTGTACAAGGTCTGCGTGTACGCCCTGGGCAGTGCCGAGACCGCGGACCTGGGCTGCCGCTCCCTGACCCTTGCCGGATCGCCGGCCACGGCCGGGTACCTCGAGTCGCTGACGCTCACCAGGGCCAGCGGAGTGACGGTGCTGCGGGCCACGGGCTGGAGCTATGATCCCGGGACGCCCGCCGCATCCATCCCGGTCCGCCTCGACGTCACGGATCCCGCCGGCAAGACGACGTCGAAGACCATCACGGCCAACAAGAGCCGCAGCGACGTCAACAAGGTGATGTCCGTGACCGGAAGCCATGGCTTCACCTGGGACATCCCGGTGACCACCAGCGGCGCGTACAAGGTGTGCGCCTACGGCATGGCCGTCACTGCGTTCAGCCAGGGCAACACCCTCCTGGGGTGCAAATCCGTGACGCCGAAGGCAACACCGGCGCCGTCCGGATACCTGGAAAGTGCGGCGGCCAGAACGGACGCGCCGACGGCAACCATCACGGTCACCGGGTGGACCCTGGACCGCGGAACCCCGGCCGCGTCCATCCCGGTGCACCTTTACGTCACCGACCCCAAGGGAGTGACCAAGAGCTCCGCCTATACCGCCAATCGGTCCCGCGCGGACGTCAACCGGGTCATGGGAACCACCGGAAACCACGGTTACCGGGCGGTCCTGCCGGTAAAGATCCCCGGCGACTACAGGATCTGCGCCTACGGCATCGCCGTCAGCGTCTTCCCGCTGGGCAACAGCCTCCTGGGCTGCTCGACGGTGCGTGTTGCGGCCACGCCAGCGCCGGTCGGGTACCTGGAGTCCGTCAAGGTCCAGCTCGGCGGGACGGGCTCGGCGCTCGTGGCCAGCGGCTGGGGAGTGGACCCTGGCATGACGCGGGCGAACATTCCCGTACACCTCTACGTCACGTCCCCCGACGGCACCACGAAGGGCACAGCCTATGTGGCCAGCCGGTACAGGGCCGACGTCAACGCGGTCATGAAAATCTCCGGCAACCACGGCTACCGGATTGTCATTCCGGTGACGAAACGCGGCGTGTACACCGTGTGCGCGTGGGGGCTGGGCGTCGCCGGGATGTCATCCGGCAATACCCAGTTCGGCTGCCTCAAGACCAAGTTCTAGCCGACTCGTGGCGGGGCCCGAACCGGCCCTGCCACAGTTGGACAGCATCACTGTTCGGCGGTGTCGGCCCCTCGCGGTAGCGTAGGGCTGTGCCTGAAACTGCTGAATCCGATGCTCCCGAGTCCGAACCCCTGCGGGCGGACGCCGCCTTGACCGTGGCGCAGCTCTCGGAGTCCCAGCTGCTGGAGCGCATCTTCCCGCGACTCATCATCCCGGTGCCCGCCGGCGGGCCGGCGGGCACATCTTTGCTGCTTGGGCCCGGGGACGACGCCGCCATTGTCGCGGCCCCGGACGGCCGGACGGTGCTGAGCATCGACACCCAGGTGGCGGACCAGGACTTCCGGCTCCAATGGAACAACGGCTACCGGACCAGCGGGTACGACGTCGGCTGGAAAGCCGCCGCCCAGAACCTCAGCGACATCAATGCCATGGGCGCCCGGGCCACGTCCCTCGTGGTGAGCCTGACCATGCCGCCGGAAACCCTTGTCTCCTGGGTGGAGGATTTCGCGGACGGCCTCATGGCCGGAATCAGGGAGCTGGGCGCCGCGGGCTGCACGGTGGCCGGCGGCGACCTCGGCCGCGGCCGCGAACTGGCCGTCAGCGTTGCGATCCTGGGCACCCTCGACGGCAGCGAACCCGTGCTGCGTTCCGGGGCCAGGCCGGGGGACACCGTGGCCCTCGCGGGAACAGTGGGCCGGGCCGCCGCCGGGCTGGCGCTGCTGGAATCGGATATTCGCGTGGGGGACCTGAACGCCGGGCAGCGGGCCCTCATGGACACCCAGTGCAGGCCCCAGCCGCCGCTCGCCGCCGGCCCCCTGGCCCGTGAGGCCGGCGCGTCGGCCCTCATGGACATTTCCGACGGCCTGGTCCGGGACGGCAACCGCATGGCGGCGGCCAGCCACGCAATCCTGAACCTGGACGCCGCGGCCCTGAAGGAGCTGGTTGTTCCGCTGCTGCCGGCCTCGGAACTCCTGGGAGCAGACCCGATGTCCTGGGTCCTTGGCGGCGGCGAAGACCACGGACTGCTGGCCACATTCCCCCCGGGGCTTCAGCTCCCTCCCGGTTTCACTGCGATAGGCTCGGTAGAGGCCCCTGCACCAACGGAAAGCACGGGAGTAAAGATCGCGGGCAGGCCCGCTGACGCTGTGGGATGGGATCACTTTGCAGACTAAGATTGCCGCCAACGCGCAAGCGATGAAGCGGTGGCTGGTCAAGGCGGAAACCACGCTCGGAAACCACAGCGACCGCCTCAACGCCATCAACATCTTCCCCGTGGCCGACGGCGACACCGGCACCAACCTTTACCTCACCGCCCGTGCCGCCGCCCACGCCGCGCACGGCACGGACCCCGCCCAGCACGACGTCGGCGCCGTCCTGGCGCTGGCCGGCCAGGCGGCGATGGAACAGGCCCGCGGCAACTCGGGAACATTGTTTGCCGTGTTCCTCTGCGCCGCCGCCGAACCGTTGGCGGGACACACCCGGATCAGCTCGCCGCTGCTGGCCGCGGCCCTGAACCGGGCCCAGATCCGGGCCTGGTCCGCGCTGAGCGATCCCGTGCCTGGCACCATGCTCTCCGTCATGGAGGCTGCCGCCCGGGCAGCGGCCGCCGTGGACTCCGCGCACGACGGCGATGACAGCAACAACACCATGGGCCTGGCCCTGGATGCCGCCGTCGAGGCGGCCCTGGCCGCCGTCGTGCGCACGGAGGACCAGCTCGACGCCCTGCACGCCGCCCGCGTCGTGGACGCCGGCGGCGTGGGCATGCTCCTGATCCTGGACTGCCTCCGCTCCGCCGTACTGGGCGAGGAACTCCAGAGCGAACTGCTGGACGGCCTGCACGGCTACGACGTCCAGGACCCGCACATCCACGTCGGCATGCCCCGCGATGACGGCGTCGAACTCATGTGCACCATCTCGCTGTCCCCGCTGGACGCCGCCATGATGCGGCAGCGGCTCGACGAAATGGGCGACTCCGTGATCATGAGCCAGGTCGGCGGCACCGCCGATGCCGCCGGACATTACCGCTGGCGCGTCCACGTCCACGTCCTGGATGCCGAACCCGCCGTCGCGCTGATCCGTTCCCTGGGCGAGCCCACGGACATTTCCGTGAGTGAGCTCGCACTGCCGCGGGATCCGGACGCTGACGTCTCCGGCGCAGCCTTTGTTGCCCCCTTCGTCCGCCCCGCAATTGCCGCCGAAACCCGAAACCCCGACGGATATGCCCGCTGAACTTGAACTGGGCCTGGAGCGCCGCATTGGCAAGCGCTCCGCGGCCGTCATCGAAAAACACCTCGGCATCACCACTGTCGGGGAGCTGCTGAACTACTTCCCCCGCCGCTACCTCAGCCGCGGCGAGCTCACACCCATCAGCGAGGTCCCGCTGGACGAGGAAGTGACCCTGATTGCCCGGGTGATCTCCAACAGCACCCGGGCCATGCGCGCCCGGCGGGGTTCCCTCACCGACGTCGTGATCTCCGACGACGCCGGGACCGGTTCCGCACGGGCCGGCGGCGGCCTTCCGGGCACGCTCAAGGTCAGCTTTTTCAACGGGTTCCGGGCGAAGGCCGAACTCCAGCCGGGCCGGCGCGCCATGTTTTCCGGCAAGGTCACACGCTACGGCGGATCGCTCGGCCTGACCAACCCCGATTTCCTGCTGCTCGACGAGGACCCCGACACCCCGGGCATGGACCCGGAGAAGCTCGCGGCCATGCCGATCCCGGTGTATCCGGCCACGGCGAAACTCACCAGCTGGTCCATCCAGAAAGTCATCTCGACGCTGCTGGACACCGTGGAGCTCGAGTCCGTCGGCGATCCTCTGCCCGCGGAGATCGCGGCACGGGAGAAATTCCTCCCGGTCGCGGACGCCTACCGGCTGATCCACGCCCCGCAAACCCCGGCGGACTTCCAGCGCGCCAGGGACCGCTTCCGCTACCAGGAAGCACTGGTGCTCCAGTCGGCCCTGGCCCGCCGCCGCGCGCAGCTGGCCGCCGAGGAGGCGACAGCCCGGCGTCCGGCGCCGGACGGGCTGCTGCCCGCCTTCGACCGCCAGTTGCCGTTCACATTGACCGCCGGCCAGGCCGCCGTCGGCAAGACGCTCGCCGCGGAGCTCGCGCAGGACTCGCCCATGAACCGGCTGCTCCAAGGCGAGGTGGGCTCCGGCAAGACCATCGTGGCCCTGCGCGCCATGCTGCAGGTGGTGGACGCCGGGGGACAGGCTGCCCTGCTGGCCCCCACCGAAGTCCTTGCCGCCCAGCACTATGAATCCATCCGGCGCACGCTCGGACCGCTCTCCCGGGACGGGCTGCTCGGCGGCTTCGGCCCGGACGCCGTCCAGGTCACCCTCCTCACCGGCTCCATGCCCACCGCGGCGCGGAAGCAGGCCATGCTGGACGCGGCCTCGGGGACGGCGGGCATCGTGATCGGCACCCACGCCCTGCTCAGCGACAGCGTCTCCTTCTACGACCTTGGGCTGATCGTGGTGGATGAACAGCACCGCTTCGGCGTCGAACAGCGCGACGCCCTCCGGGCCAAGGCCAGCAAACCGCCGCACCTGCTGGTCATGACCGCCACGCCGATTCCCCGGACCGTGGCCATGACCGTGTTCGGCGACCTCGAAACCTCAGTGCTGGACGAGCTCCCCGCAGGCCGCGCCCCGATCTCCACCCACGTGGTGGGGCTCGCGGAGCACCCGGGGTGGGCCAGCCGCATCTGGTCCCGCTCCCGGGAGGAGATCGACGCCGGCCACCAGGTCTACGTGGTGTGTCCGAAGATCGGCACGGACGACGACGGTGACTTCACCCCGGGCGAGGCAGAACCCTCCGCCGCGGACCTGGAGGACGATAACGGCGCGCGCGAGCTCGCCTCCGTCACCGGCGTCGTGGATCACCTCCGGGACGAGCCGGCACTCGCCGGGGTGCCGGTAGCGCCCCTGCACGGCCGGCAGGACCCCGTCCTGAAATCCGGGACGATGGCCTCCTTCACGGCCAACGAGACCAAGCTGCTGGTTTCCACCACCGTGATCGAAGTCGGCGTGGACGTGCACAATGCCACGCTCATGGTGATCCTGGACGCGGACCGCTTCGGCATCTCCCAGCTCCACCAGTTGCGCGGCCGGGTGGGCCGCGGCGGGCTGCCCGGGACCTGCCTGCTGGTGACCAGCCTGGAGCCGGGCCATCCGAGCCGGCGCCGGCTCGACGCCGTGGCAGCCACGACCGACGGCTTCGAGCTCTCCCAGGAGGACCTCAAACTCCGCAGGGAGGGCGACATCCTGGGCGCCTCGCAGTCAGGCGGGCGCTCCACGCTAAAGTTGCTGCGCGTGCTCGAACACGAGGACATCATTGCCCGGGCCCGGCAGGACGCCCAGCGGATCGTAGCCGCCGATCCCACGCTGGCGGCCCAGCCCCGGCTTGCGGCCGCGATCGACGAATACCTGAACCCCGAGAAGGAGGCGTTCCTTGAACGCGGCTAGGACCACAGCACCCAGGACCACAGCACCCAGGACCACAGCACCCCGGATAACGGCGGCCGCCGCAGCGCAGAAGCGGCCGCGATGAGCCGGATCATTGCCGGCGCGGCCGGCGGCACCCCGCTGACCAGTGTCCCGGGAAACCTGACGCGGCCCACGACGGACCGCGTGAAGGAAGCGCTGTTTTCCCGGCTCGACGCCTTCAACGTCATTGCCGGCGCCCGGGTGCTGGATCTGTATGCCGGATCCGGTTCGCTGGGCGTGGAGAGCGGCAGCCGCGGCGCCGGCTCCGTGGACCTGGTGGAATTCGATGCCAAGGCCAGCGCCGTCTGCCAGAAGAACGCGGACCTGGTCAACACCGTGACCGGCCGCAAGGTGGTATCCGTGCACCGCTCCAAGGTCGAATCGTTCCTGGAACGGACCGCCGACGCCGCGCTCTGGGACCTGGTGTTCCTGGACCCGCCCTACCCGCTGGACGAGCCCGCCCTCGCCGCCGTGCTGGACAAGCTGGTGCCGCATCTGGGCGAGGGTGCCGTGGTGGTGGTGGAACGCTCATCCCGGACCCCCGAGCCGGCGTGGCCCGAAGGCATGGAACGCTTTGCAGAGAAGAAGTACGGCGAAACCCGGTTGTGGTTCGCCGAACCCGGGGTGAAGGCCGCGGACAAAGAGGGCGGGGACTAAGGCCGCGGACTAAGAGGCGGGGACTAGCCCGCCAGTATGTCCAGTTCCACGCCGGCAAGCACCTTGGCCGGGTGCGGGCCGCGCGCGGTGAGCGCCGCCGTCCAGGACTCAGGCCATGGGCCCTGAGTCCCGGCCAGGATGATGTTCCCGGGGTACCGGCCGGTGAACATTCCGGCTTCCGCGAAGGCCGCGACTCCGGTCATGGCCTGGCGCAGGGCCGCGACCTGGCTGCGGACCAGGGTCAGCCCGGGTTCGTCGCCCACGTTGACAATCAGTACCCCGCGCGGCGTCAGCCGTGCCGCGGCCTCCTGGTAGAACCCGGTGCACGCGATATGTTCCGGTGCCTCCGGTCCGGAGAAGATGTCAAGGATCACGACGTCGAAGCGCAGTTCCGCCGGAAGCCCGGCGAGGGCCTCGCGGGCATCGCCAATCACCGTGTGCAGCTGCGTCCCCTCCGGCAGGGGCAGCCGCGCCAAGACGAAGTCCAGCAGTTCCCGTTCCAGCTCGACGGCGTACTGGACCGAGCCGGGCCGGGTGGCCTGGATGTAGCGGGCCAGGGTCAGGGCGCCCGCGCCCAGGTGCAGCGCGGTGACCGGCTCGCCCCACGGAGCGGCGAGGTCCACCACATGCCCGATCCTGCGCAGGTATTCGTAGAAGATGTCCGCGGGATCGGCCAGGTTGACGTGGGACTGCTCCGCGCCGCCGATGCTCAGCACGAAGCCGCCTTCGGTCAAGGGATCCGGTTCGATCACGGCGTGGTGTCCGGTGGTCCGCAGGAACCGCGAGGCTCCGGGTTGCTGTCCGGCCATGCTCACAGCTTGTCCCGCAAGGTCGCCAGCCGCTCGGCGGCTTCCTCCAGCACGTGCAGCTGCTTGCAGAAGGCGAAGCGCAGCAGGCTGCGGGTGCGTTCGGCGCCGTCGGCGTGGCAGAAGACCGGCACCGGGATCGCGGCGACGCCCACGAGTGCCGGGAGCCGGCGGGCCAGCTCCACGGAATCGGTGATCCCCAGCGGCGAGGTGTCCACGTTGACAAAGTAGGTCCCCTGCGGCATCAGGACATCGAGGCCGGCCGCGCGGAGTCCCTCGCTGAGGATGTCCCGCTTGTACCGGAGGGTGTCGGCGATGCCGGTGTAAAACTCGTCCGGAAGGCCCAGTCCCACGGCGATCGCGGCCTGGAACGGCGTGCCGGAACTGTAGCTCAGGAACTGCTTGACGGTCCGGGCGGCGGCCACGAGTTCCTCCGGTCCGGAGAGCCAGCCGATCTTCCAGCCGGTAAAGGAGAAGGTCTTGCCGGCCGAGGAAATGGTCAGCGTGCGCTCTGCAGCGCCGGGCAGCGTGGCCATCGGGATGTGCTGCACGCCGAACGTCAGGTGCTCGTACACTTCGTCGGTGATGATGACGGCGTCGTGCCGCCCGGCGAGTTCGACGACGCGCTGAAGCACCGCGCGGGGGAAGACCGCACCGGTGGGATTATGCGGATTGTTGATCAGCACCACCTTGGTGCGCGGGCTGAAGGCGGCCTCAAGCGCGGCGAGGTCCGGCATGAAGTCCGGGGCCAGGAGCGCGGCCGTGACGTGGGTGGCGCCGGAGAGCCCGATGATGGCGCCGTAAGAGTCGTAGAACGGCTCGAACGTGAGCACCTCATCGCCGGGTCCCACCAGTGCCAGCAGAGAGGCGGCGATGGCCTCGGTGGCGCCGGTGGCGACGATGATCTCGGTCTGCGGATCGGGGGCCAGCCCGTAGAACCGCTGCTGGTGGACCGCGATCGCCTCCCGCAGCGGCAGGATGCCCTTGCCCGGCGCGTACTGGTTGGCTCCCGCGGCGATGGCGGCCTGGGCTGCCTCTTTGATCTCCACGGGGCCGTCCTCATCCGGGAAGCCCTGACCGAGGTTGATGGCGCCCGTGCTGAGGGCCAGGGTGGTCATCTCCTCGAAAATCGTGACGCCGAGGGAGCCGTCGGGGGAGAGCAGATTGGCGCCGGTCGCGGCGCGCTGCCACGGCAACGGCCTGCGGGAGTTCATCGGGTGCCCGCCTTCGTGTCCACGGCATCCCGGCCGGTGAACCGGTCCATCGTGGAGTAGATCCCAAAGACCTTCCCGCCCACGAAATCCCAGGCCCGCACGGGCAGGATGCCCTTGAGCACCTTGCCCAGCTTGGCCATGGCCGGGGCGATCAGCTGCGGCTGTCCTGCCAGGGTTGCCCGCCAGGCCCGGTCCACGGCGTCCCCGGGGGTCATGAGCGGGGTCAGCAGCGGGCCGCGGGCTCCCTCGAACATGCCCGTGGAGATGTAGCTGGGGCAGAACGTCGTGACTTTAACGTGGCCGTAGCCCTGTTGCTCAAGTTCGAGCCGGAGCGAATCGCTCCAGCCGATAACCGCCCATTTGGAGGCCGCATACACGCTCATCCGCGGATTCGAGACCGTACCGGCGGCGGACGCCACGTTGAGGATCCGGCGGGGGCGGCCGGCGTCGGCCATCATGTCCGGCAGGAACTCGAGGGTGACATACATGGGGGCCAGGGCGTTGATCTCCATGGTCAGGGCGATGTCGCGGTCCGGGGTGTGGTCCCAGAAGTACGCGCCGCGGACAATGCCGGCGTTGTTGACCAGCAGCGCCAGCGGCCCCTCGGCCCGGGTTTCGAGCGCGGCGCCGGCGATGGCCGCGCGGTCTGCCAGGTTCACCGTCCGGGGGACGGCGCGGGCGCCGAGGGCTGCCACCTCAGCGGCGGTGCGGGCCAGGGCATCGGCGTCGACGTCCCAGAGGATCACCACCGCGGCGCCTTCCCTGGCGGCGCGGAGGGCGTACAGCCGGCCCATGCCCATCGCGGCGCCCGTGACCAGGACGACGCCGCCGTCCACGGTGAAGGGCGGCGTGGTGACAGGCTGCCTGGCAAAAGACTGCTTGGCAAGCGACTGCTTGGCGAAAGGCAGGGCGAAGCGATTGCTCGATGCTGACATTCAGCCATGGTATCCCGGCCCTTGGCGCGAATACGGTAGGTTCGGAGCATGAGACGCGCTGTATGCCCTGGCTCCTTTGACCCCATTCACAATGGACACCTCGAAGTCATTGCGCGTGCCGCGGGCCTCTTCGACGAGGTGATCGTGGCCGTGTCCACCAATTACGCCAAGAAGTACCGCTTCAGCCTTGAGGAGCGGATCGACATGGCCAGGGAAACGTTCGCGTCATTGCGCGGCATCGTGGTGGAACCCGTGGGGGAGGGGCTCCTGGCCGAGTACTGCCGGCAGCGTGGGGTGTCCGCGATCGTCAAGGGCCTGCGTTCCTCCTCGGACTTCGACTATGAGCTGCCGATGGCCACGATGAACCGGCAGCTGACCGGCGTCGAGACGGTGTTCCTCCCGGCGGAAAGCCACTACCTGCACTTGTCCTCCACCCTCATCAAAGAGGTCTTCTCCCTGGGCGGGGATGTCTCGGACTTTGTTCCCCGGTCCGTGCTGAAACGGCTGGCTCCGGGCGAGCCGGTCCAGAACCACGTGCGCAAAGTGTAAGCTTGACCGGTACTCGGCGGCCTGCTGCCGGTTGCGCGGCCCGTCCCGGGGCCGGTTTGGCGGTGTCATGCTGCTGACTACCGCCCGGTTTGAGTCCGTCCGGAAGTTCAGGCTAAGATAGTACGTCGGTCATATGTTCAACAGGAGTTCTCATTAAACGAGATGCTAGTTCGCCCTTGGCGTTCGACGTCAAGGACCTCGGACGCAGTCCGGGAAGCATGCGAACGCTGACGGAACATGTACCCGCACCAAGTGATCTTGGTGTGGCGCTCATTGGCGTGCAGGAAGGCTCGGATGTCGAGCTGGACCTGCGGCTGGAGGCCGTACACGAAGGAATTCTGGTATCAGGAACCGCGCTCGTCGAAGTAACTGGCGAATGCGGCCGATGCCTGGATCCCCTTGCGTATGACCTTGAGGTCAATGTGCAAGAACTTTTCTTCTACGAGGACGCTGTGTTCTCGGACGGAGAAGACGAAGAAGAGCAACGTCGAGTCGAGCACGATCTAATCGATCTTGAGCCGGTGTTGCGGGACGCAGTTGTAACCATGCTGCCGTTCCAGCCGGTGTGCCGGGAAGACTGCCAGGGCCTTTGCTCCGAATGTGGAGTACGCCTGGAAGACGAGCCGGGGCATCACCACGAGATCGTAGATCCTCGGTGGGCCGCCCTGGCTGACTTGGCTAAGCCTGACCGGCAAAACTGATTTGTAAGTGTTGGACTAGAGAGAAATGAGTTAGCCGTGGCTGTTCCCAAGCGGAAAATGTCTCGCTCGAATACCCGCGCCCGCCGCTCCCAGTGGAAGGCAACTGCCCCCCACCTGGTGAAGACCGTAGAGAACGGCCAGGTTGTTTACAGCCTGCCGCACCAGGCAAAGGTCGTTACCGACTCGGCTGGCACTGCGCTGTTCCTTGAGTACAAGGGCCGCAAGGTCGCAGACGTCTAATCCGCCAACAGGCTGAAAAAGATGTCTTCAACTGAAGAGCTTCTGAAGCGTCTCGGTGTCAGTATTGACGCCGGGACGCTTCGTCTTGCGCTCACACACCGTTCCTACGCCTACGAAAACGGCGGCATTCCCACCAACGAACGGCTCGAGTTCCTGGGCGACTCCATCCTGGGGTTCTCCGTTACTGACGCGCTGTACCGTGACAACCCCACGCTGCCCGAAGGCGATCTGGCCAAGCGCCGTTCCGCCGTCGTCAGCACCCGGGCGCTGGCCGGCATCGGCCGCAGCATCGGGCTGGGCGAGTACATCTACCTTGGACAGGGCGAGAAGCTCACCGAGGGCAAGAACAAGGCCTCCATCCTCGCGGACACCATGGAGGCGCTGATCGGCGCAACTTACCTCTCCAACGACATCGAGACGGCCCGGCAGCTGGTCATGCGGCTGATCGGCCCGTTGTTGAAGGACGCCGCCGCACTGGGCGCCGGAACCGACTGGAAGACGAGCATCCAGGAGCTGGCGGCCAGCCGGCAGCTCGGGACCATCAACTACGCGGTTGAAGGCTCCGGACCGGACCACGCCCGGACCTTCGAAGCCGTGCTGCGGATCGGTGGCACGGACTACGGCACCGGCACCGGCAACTCCAAGAAGGAAGCCGAACAGGAAGCCGCCGCCGATGCCTGGCGCCGGCTCACCGGACCGGCCGTGCCAGGTCCCGTGCCGGCTCCCGGGCCGCAGCAGCTGCAGACCCAGACCGGCAGCTAGGCGGCGGCGTTGCCTGAACTGCCCGAGGTCGAGGTGGTCCGGCGCGGGCTCGTGAGCTGGGTGCGGGGCCGGACCATAACGTCCGTCGACGTCCTGGATCCGCGGTCCCTGCGCCGGCATGCCTTGGGGCCGGAAGACTTCGCCGGCAACCTCGAAGGCGCACGCGTCCTGGACGTGGTCCGCCGCGGCAAATTCCTGTGGATGCCATTGGCGGACACGCCCGCCCCGTCCGGCGAGGCTGTGAAGTCCGGCGAGCCGGCCCCCGCCGTCGCGCTCATGGCCCATCTGGGCATGTCCGGGCAGCTGCTCCTGCAGGATCCCGGCGTTCCGGACGAAAAACACCTGAAAGTCCGGCTCCGGCTCAGCCCGGCCGCGGGCATGCCGGAGCAGCTCCGGTTCGTGGACCAGCGCATCTTCGGCGGACTGTTCCTCGCCGCGCTGATCCCCACCGACGACGGCGGCCCGGGCGGTCTGGCCGAAACACCGCTGCCGCTCATCGCCGAGGAAGCCGCCCACATTGCCCGGGACCCGCTGGACCCCCATTTTTCCTTCGATGTGTTCTACCGGCGACTGCGGGCCCGCAAGACCGGGCTCAAACGGGCGCTGCTGGACCAGGGCCTGGTCTCCGGAATCGGAAACATCTACGCGGACGAGGCCCTCTGGAAGGCGCAGCTGCACTATGCCCGGCCCACCGACACCCTGCGCCGCGCCGACGCGCTGCGGGTACTCGACGCCGCCCGCGAGGTCATGACCGACGCCCTGGCCGCCGGCGGCACGAGCTTCGATTCGCTCTACGTCAACGTCAACGGCGCGTCCGGGTACTTCGACCGCTCCCTGAATGCCTACGGCCGCGAGGGCCTGGAATGCAAACGATGCGCCGCCGCCGGCCGGGTGAGCCTGCTCAAGCGGGAACAGTTCATGAACCGTTCTTCGTACACCTGCCCCGTCTGCCAGCCCAAGCCCCGCAACGGCCGCTGGTAGCACCGGTTTTCACCGCGCGAAAAAACAAGTAGCGCTACGCTTCCGAACCGGGCATTCCGCTGAAAGACTGTGGCGGTGGGGGCTGGGCCCGCAGTCTGCCAATGGCGGACAAGCGGCTCGTGGGCTGCCACGATTTCGGAAACGAGAGAAGAGGCCGCCCATGTACATCTCGATGGCTGACCGAACCGGTGGCAAGAAGGACACCGAGACCGCAGTTTCCCCGTCGGTTCAAGACGCCGCCTTTCGGTTGTCGCCCGTGATTCTCTGGCTCGGGATCGTCAGCATGGCCACCGATATCTCGTCCGAATCCGTGGCGGCCATCCTCCCGTTGTACGTCACCGGGTTCCTTGGGCTCTCCACGATCGCCTTCGGGTTCATCGACGGCCTGAACCAGGGAGCCAGCGCGATCGTGCGCATTGCCGCCGGCTGGGCGTCCGACCGCACGGGACACCCGAAACGGGTAGCCGTGGCCGGCTACGGGCTGTCCATGCTGGCCCGCATCGGACTCCTGTTCGCCGGCGGATTCGTCTCGCTGATCGGGATCATCGCCGGCGACCGCATCGGCAAGGGCATCCGCACCGCGCCGCGGGACGCCCTGATCTCGGCTGTTGCGCAGCCGCAGTACCTTGCCAGGTCCTTCGGTGTGCACCGCATGCTGGACAACATCGGGGCCGCCACAGGCCCGCTCCTGGCGTTCCTGATCCTCCTGCTGATCCCTAACGGGTTCAGCACAGTCTTCGTGGTTTCACTGGCGTTCGCCGTGATCGGCGTGGCGGCGCTGGTTCTGGTGGTGCCGGACGTGACGACGCCGCGTGCGGTGAAGCACCCCAAACGCGCGCGCCCGGCCTTCACATGGAGCCAACTCAAGGACCCCGGACTCACCCGGCTGCTCGTGACCGCAGGACTGCTCGCCTTGCTGACTGTCGGGGACGGCTTCATTTACCTCGTCCTCCAGGCCAGGGATTCGTTCGCCGTGCAATGGTTCCCCTTGCTCTACGTCGGAACCAACGTCGTCTATCTCGCCCTCGCGGTTCCGCTGGGGCGGCTCGCCGACCGCTGGGGCCGGGTCAGGGTATTCCTGGGCGGCCACCTTGCCCTGCTGGCGTGCTACCTCCTGGCAGCGGCTCCCTTCGGCGGGTTGGGCGCCACGGTGACGTGCCTGGTCCTGCTGGGACTGTTCTACGCCGCCACCGACGGCGTGCTTGCCGCGCTGGCCAGCCGGCTGGTCAGCCCCGAGAAAGTAGCTACCGGCATCGGCGCCGCCCAGACCGTCGTGGCGCTGTGCCGCATGGCGGCGTCGGCGGGGTTCGGCATCCTCTGGTTCGCGATCGGAGCCGCACCCGCCATGCTGGTCGCCGCCGTCGCGCTGGCCGCCGCCCTGGCGGCCACCGCCGTCTTGATGCGCACCGCGCAAGAAAACACGTCGCAGGAAAGCACCCCGCAAAAACAGGACACCGGCGCATGACGTCCACACGGATCATCAGCCGGCGGCGCATTGCGCTGCTGTCGCTCGTCACGGTGGCAGTCGTGGCGGCGGCAGGCATTTACACCGCGCTGGCGTTCCAGGACGCCCGTGAAAGCCAGGCAGCGCCGGCCGCCGTCGAGGTCACCAGGTCCGGGGCCCTTCCGGCGGCTCCCTACGTCGTGTTCCGCAACACGGCGTCCGGCCAGGGCTTCGGCGAGGCCGCGACCGTGCCGCTGAAAGATCCCGGCGGCCAGCGTGCACTGAGCGGAAAAAGCTGCGACCGGGTCTACGGCACAGACAAGCTGACGTTCTGCCTGCAGACCAAACACGAGCTGGCTACGATCTTCCAGGCCTCCGTGTTTGACGCCGGATGGAACGAGACGGCCAGCTGGCCGCTGGCCGGCATCCCCAGCAGGGCGCGGACCAACGCCAGCGGCTCACTCGTGGCCACCACCGTCTTCGTCTCAGGCCACGCCTACTCCGGTGCCGGGTTCTCCACCGAAACCGTCATCCGGGATCAGGCCGGGGCGGGCACCGGCACCATGGAGGACTATGCGCTGATCCTGGAAGGAAACCGGATCAAGGCCACCGACCGGAACATCTGGGGGGTCACCTTCGTCCCGGGACAGCCTGATGCCTTCTACGCCACGGCCTCATCCCAGGGCAAGATCTGGCTGGTCCGGGGAAGCATCGCCGGCCGGACGCTCACCGTGGTCCGCAACGGGGTCGAGTGCCCCTCAATATCCCCGGACGGCACGCACCTCGCCTACAAGAAGAGCGACACCGGCACCTTGACAGGACACCGCAGCATCGCCGTCCTGGACCTCGCCAGCGGGGTGGAGTCCGTGCTGGCCGAGCAGCAGAGCATCGATGACCAGATTGAGTGGCTGGACGACTCCACCTTGCTGTACGGGCTTCCCCGGGACGGCTCCGAACAGGACAGCGACATCTGGTCCATCAAGACCGATCCGTCAGCCCGGCCGGCGCTGTTCATCGAGCATGCGTGGTCCCCGTCGGTGGTCCGCCCGGGCGCCCGGTAGCGAGGCCCGGCGAACCGAAATCCTTGGCACGTGGACCGTAGTACTCGGCCAGCCTCGCCAGGCCCTCGTCAAGTGAAACGGCCGGGGCCCAGTTGAGGAGTTCGCGGGTCTCGCGCTGGTCGAACCAGTGGGCGGTGGAGAGCTGTTCGGCGAGGAACCTGGTCATCGGCGGCTCGTCGGCCCGGCCGGAACGGCCCCAGACCTCCTCCACTACTGATCCAGCTGCCCGCGCGAGCCTGCCCGGCACCCTCCACGACGGTGCGGG